>Ga0075163_10002761_pt1 | contig 23550 bp, 19 predicted proteins | sample JI1023141ADNA_FD_71478 | JGI IMG/M metagenome (GOLD analysis project Ga0075163, IMG submission 71478) | Wastewater effluent complex algal communities from Wisconsin, to seasonally profile nutrient transformation and Carbon sequestration -... | ecosystem: Engineered > WWTP > Effluent > Algae... | reverse complement strand
CTGGTGTCTTCATAGGCCTGGTTCACCAGCGCCGGGTCCACAAAGCGGTGGCGCTCCACCGCGTTCATGGCCTGCAGCACCCACTTGTCCGCCACGCCCTGCGCGGCCAGCTTCTGCACCATGCTGGCCCGCACCGCCACCGAATCCATGCCCAGGCCCTGCGGGCCCACCGGGGTGCGGGCCGCCACGCCGGCGCGTGGTGCCACCTTCGACCCCGCGCCCGCCGGGCGCACTGTAGTGGGCTGGCCGTGCGAAAAGTCGATCCGCGCGGGAAAGCTGGGGCGTCGCGTCATTCGGGGGTCCGTGAGGAGGCGCCCAGCTCGGCGGCCGTCTGCGCCCATTTGCCCAGGTTGTCGTGGTCGGTCAGGTCCACCTTCAGCGGGGTCACCACCACATGGCCGTGCTCCGTGGCGTGGAAGTCCGTGCCCTCGGCCTCGTCCAGCGCGGGGCCGGCGGCGCCGATCCAGTACATGGTCTCGCCACGCGGATTGACCTGCATGATCACCGGCTCGGCCGCGTGCCGGCGGCCCAGGCGGCACACCTTGAGCGGCTTGATCTGCTCCAGCGGCAGGTTGGGAATATTGACGTTCAGCAGCCAGGGCCGGGCGCCGATCATCTGCTGCTGCGCCAGCTGCAACACGATCTCGCGCGCCTTGGCCCCCGCGGCGTCGAGGTGCGTCCAGCCCCGCTCGATCTGCGAGAACGCGATCGCCGGGATGCCGAACAGGTAGCCCTCCATCGCCGCGCCCACGGTGCCGGAGTAGATGGTGTCGTCGCCCATGTTGGCGCCGTTGTTGATGCCCGAGACCACCAGGTCGGGCCGGTAGCCCAGCAGGCCGGTCAACGCGATGTGCACACAATCGGCCGGCGTGCCGTTCACGTAGCGAAAACCGTTGGCGGCCGTGTGCACGTAGAGCGGCGCATGCAGTGTCAGCGCGTTCGATTTGGCGCTGTTGTTCTGCTCCGGCGCCACCACTTCGACCTCAGCCACGGTCCGCAGCGCCTCGTACAGCGCCACGATGCCGGGGGCCTGGTAGCCGTCGTCGTTGGAAATGAGGATTTTCATGGGGGTTCGGGGTTGTGACGGATTGTAGGTGGCGCACCCCCGCACACGCGGCGCAACCCCGCTGGCGCCGGGGTCGCTGGTGAGACAAGGGCCGGGCGCCCCGGCCCCCTATGATCGCGCTCTTGTTCTGAAGGAGACCTCCCCGTGCATGCCTGGCTTTGTGAAAACCCCGTGGGCGTCGATGCCCTGACCTGGAAAGAACTGCCCACCCCCGCGCCCAAGGCCGGCGAGGTGCTCATCGAGATCAAGGCCGCCAGCCTGAACTTCCCCGATCTGCTGATCGTGCAGAACAAGTACCAGATGAAGCCGCCCCTGCCCTTTGTGCCGGGCTCCGAATACGCCGGCGTGGTCGCAGCGGTGGGTGAAGGCGTGACGAACCTGAAGGTTGGCCAGAACGTCGCCTGCCTGTCGGGCACCGGCGGCTTCGGCACCCACACCATCGCCCCGGCCGCGCTGTGCATGCCGCTGCCGAGCGGCTTCTCGCACGTGGATGCCGCCGCCTTCATCATGATCTACGCCACCAGCCACCACGCGCTGGTGGACCGGGCGCAGCTCAAGGCTGGCGAAACCGTGCTGGTGCTGGGCGCTGCCGGCGGCGTGGGCACCGCCGCGATCCAGATCGCCAAGGCCGTGGGCGCCAAGGTGATTGCCGCCGCCTCCACCGACGAGAAGTGCGCGCTGTGCAAAACCCTGGGGGCCGATGCCACGATCAACTACAGCAAAGAGAACCTGCGCGACGCGCTCAAGGCCCTGACCGACGGCAAGGGCCCGGACGTCATCTACGACCCGGTCGGCGGTGACTTTGCCGAGCCCGCCTTCCGCGGTATCGCCTGGCGCGGGCGCTACCTGGTGGTGGGCTTCGCGGCGGGGCCCATCCCCTCTCTGCCGCTGAACCTGGCGCTGCTCAAGGGCGCGTCCATCGTCGGCGTGTTCTGGGGCGACTTCGCGCGCCGCGAACCCAAGGCCAACGCCGCCATGATGATGGAGCTGGCCCAGTGGTACGCCCAGGGCAAGATCAAGCCCGTGATCGACCGCACCATGCCCATGAGCGAGCTGAAAGCCGCCTACGCCCACATGGGCTCACGCGGGGTGATGGGCAAGCTGGTGATGGTGAACTGAGGGGGGCGAGGCGATCGCGTCGGCTTGCGCCGTCACACCAGCGCTAAGTGCCTGGGCAGCTGTGCCCCTGCCACGAGGTCGCTACGGATGGATCTTTTCACCATTGCTCAGCATTTCAATGAATTGAGCGATCTTCCTCGCACGGGTCTCGGCCCTCTTGACGTTCTGAATTCGAAACAGGATGGCATACCGGTTCTGACTGTTGAGCGTTGCAAAGAACGCCTTGGCGTTGGGGTTTGCATCGAGCGCCTGTTGCAGGTCGTCGGGGACGGTTGAAGTGCTCGCCGATGCGTAAGCGGCATCCCATCGCCCGTTCAGCTTGGCCCGTTCCACGGCAGCCAGACCAGCCGGCCGCATTCTTTCGGCTGCGATGAGCGCCTCGGCCTTTTCCTTGTTGATCTTCGACCAGATGCTCCTGGCCGTCCTTGGCGTGAAGCGCTGAAGCCAATAGTGCTGATCTTCCGACTGCTTTTGGCCATCGATCCAGCCATGGCAAAGAGCGGTCTCCAGCGCTTGGGCATAAGTGACCGTTGGTTGCTCGGCAGACTTCCTGGCCAGGCGCAGCCATACCCCGGGCGACGTGCCGCCATGGCCCTCAAGCCAGGCTTCCCACTCTGATTGGGTTGCGAATGTATGTCTCGGTTCGCTCATGGTGGGTTCGCGAAAAGCCTAAACGTTGGACAAGGCGAAGCGTCCGGTGTCAATGCGCAAGGAGACGAAATCGCTGGTCTCTTGAGGACGGTAGTCGGCATGATAAGGAATGACCTCCTCCCAAAGACCAAGACGTGGCTGTTCGCCAGCTTCAATGAAGCGCGAGGCATCCTGCTTCATTCGTTCGAGTTGGGCGAGCCAAAGCGCGGCAAACACTTTAGTCTCAAGACCGAACAGGTCAGCTGATATCGGGTTCGCATTCTTGTCGGGTGGTGTGGGCACTGCGTGCCGAGGCGACATCCGCCCGAACACCTCAATCACGCTATCAACTCAATAGCTATATACGACCATTCCACGCTGGGAAGTGGCAATTCTTATTGAAATATTGGCTCCAAAGTGCTTCCATCTGCCATCCACCGGCCGAATCAGCCCGTCCAACCGCGTCCAGGCGAGCAACAAAGCAGATCCAAGGCGGCTCGGGCCACCCACCCCCCCTCACCGCCCCACCCACCCTCCGCACACCGGAAACACCTGCCCCACAAAGCAGTCTGCCGCGGCGCTGCACAGGTAGGCGGCGAACTGGGCGTCTTCACGCGCCGCCACCAGCCGGCCCAGCGGCACCTCGCGGGCCAGCCGTTCCTGGAAGCGCGGGTTGGCCTGCACCTCGGCCGGGAAGTAGGTGGGGTTGTCCACGAAATTCTGGGCGATGGCATTGAGCTGGACCTTGTGCGGCGCCAGCTCCACGCCTACCGCCTGCGCATAGGCCAGCTGCGCGCCGCGCGCCGCGCTGTAGGTAGAAGCGCGCTTCATGCCGCGCAGGGCCGATGCGCTGCCCATCACCAGGATCTTGCCCGCGCGCCGCTGGATCATGCCGGGTGCAGCAGCCCCGACCAGATGCGGCAGCGGGTCCACCAGCGCCGCAAACACGGCGCGCCATTCGGCCTCGCTCACCTCCACCGCCGCCGTCGTGGGTGCCCGGATGGCCAGATTTGCCACCAGCACGTCGATGAGCCCAGCCTCCTCCACCACCCGCCGGGCCGCGCCGGGCTCGCTGAGGTCGGCCGCGCTGGCCACCACCTCCGCTCCCTGCTCGGCAAACACTTCACACAGCACCGGTCCCATGAACTCGGTGGCCTGGGTAATGAGCACCCGTTTGCCGGTCAAGGCGTTTTGCATCATCCGTCTCCTGAAAGAGTGTTGGGCCAGAGTGTGCGGCAGGCCACTTAAGGCCGTCAACGCAGCCCGAGGTCAAACCCTCCCCGGCGCTGCACCAGAGCGCCTTCATCGCCGGCGGGTTCCGGGGTGGCCTGGTCGCGAGACTGAAGCGCATCGGCTGCTCGTGGCGGGCCGATCGCCGCGCTGCAGCCTGTAGGCGCGCCCCGACCACAGGTTCAAGTACCCCGTCCTGTCAAGATCACTTGGCGACGGACTCGATGATGGGCTTGCCCTTGTCAACAACGAAGACGATGTGCAGACGGACCGGCGTGTCGCCTGCATTCTTCGCCTCATGGATCAATCCTCGCGGGTTATGGAAGGCGTCACCAACCGTGACCCGCCGGGTTTCGCGTCCCTCGGCAACCAGTTCAAGGGTGCCCTGCAGGACAAACGCATATTCATCGCCATGATGGAAATGGCGTCCGGTGGTGCCGCCCGCGGCGATCTCAACCGCCAGCATGACGGTGTCCTTCGAGGTGTCGTCGCTCAGGCTTGTGCGAAGAAGCGGCTTGGCCGACATTCCGCTGGCTTGAGCCCATGCGACCGGGGATGCCAACACGGTCACGAAAACAGCAAGCGTGACGGCGAACACAGCGGCAAGTTTGCGGGAAGTGTGTGTCATGGTTTCACCTTTTCCTTCGCGTGCGATCGAATCAGGGACCGGCCGGGAGCGACCACGAAAGATGTTGCACGATGCGCCAGCCATTCGCAGCATCGACGCCGGTCCTCCTTCTGCCGTTCCCAGCTTACCCGGCCGTTTTGACGTCGAATTGAGCCAGATCAACGCCGCGATGATGTTGGAACTGGCGCGGCGGCACTCTCAGCGAATGCTCAAAGCGGTGATCGATCGCGCCATGCCCATGAGCGAACTCAAGGCCGCCTGTGTCCACATGGGCTCACACGGGGTGATGGGCAAGCGGGCGATGGTGAACCCGATTCAATGCGCGTGCGCCAGCCCGCTGACCAGCGTGACCAGCGCGATGCCCGCTCCCAGCCAGGCAATCTGCGCGATGGTTTCCCGCGCGGACAGGCGTTTTTGCAGTTGCGGGATCAGGTCGGCCAGCGCGACGTAGATGAAGCTGCTGCTGGCCACCGCCAGAAAATACGGCAGGTAGTCCTGCAGTCGCTCCACCAGGAAATAGCCCAGCGTGCCGCCCAGAGCGGTCACCGCGCCGGCCAGCGACACCTTGACCAGCGCCATGCGCCGGTTGCCGCTGCCGCCGCGCAGCACAACCAGGTCGCCCATATGGTGTGGCACCTCGTGCGCCAGCACAGCCAGGGAGGCGATCACGCCCAGACGGAGGTCGGCCATGAAGGCCGAGGCGATCAGGATGCCGTCGCCGAAACAATGCACGCTGTCACCTGTGAGTACGGCCCAACTGCCCGGCTTGTGGGCATGGGCATGAGCGGGATCGTGGGCCGGGGCGTGCCCGTGGGCATGCGCGTGGCTTTGCGGGTGCTCATGGGCGTGGTGATGCGGCGCCGCGGCCGCCACCTCGTGGTGGTGTTCGTGCCCGTGGTGCCACAACTCGGCCTTGTCCAGCAGGAAGAAGAACACCAGCCCCACCAGCAGGGTGAGGAACAGGTCGTGGGCACCGGCCTGGCTCTCGAACGCCTCGGGCAGCAGGTGCAGGAAGGCGGTCGCCAGCAAGGCGCCGGCGGCCAGACTCAGCATGTGCTGGGTGTAGCGCGCCAATGCGCCAAAACTCAGGGCCGCGGCAATCCACACGCTGCCGATGCCGGCGGCCAGGGTGCCGATCCAGATTGCTACCAATAACATAGCTAAATATGACCATTCCACCCCGGGATACGGCCAACTTTTTCAGATTTTCAGCAAAAAAGGCGGCCCGGGAGCTGGGTCAGGCCGATCGAAGACGCCGCGAGTGCCCGTTGTGGGCGCCAAGGCGGATTCATCTTAGCAAGCGTGTCAAGCGCTCGCCACGCGGGCGGCGCATCGCGCTATTCCACGAACAGCAGGCCCGGTGCCTCCAGCACGCCGCGCACCGCCTGGATAAAGGCCGCCGCATCAGCGCCATCGACCACGCGATGGTCGAACGAGGACGACAGGTTCATCATCTGGCGCACCACGATGGCACCGCCCCGCACCACCGGGCGCTCGACCATGCGGTTGACGCCGACGATGGCCACTTCGGGGTGGTTGATGATGGGCGTGTTGGCAATGCCGCCGAGTGCGCCGAGGCTGGTCAACGTGATCGTCGAGCCGCTGAGCTCCTCGCGCGTGGCCTTGCCGGCGCGGGCCGCCTCGGCCACGCGGGCGATCTCGCTGGCGCAGGCCCAGAGGTCGAGCGCCTCGGCGTGGCGCAGCACCGGCACCATCAGGCCGTTGGCGGTCTGTGTGGCGATGCCCAGGTGCACCGCCCCGTGGCGCGTGACGACGCCCACCTCGTCGTCGAAGCGGGCGTTGACCTGCGGGAACTCGCGCACCGCCAACACCATGGCGCGCACCAGCAGGGGCAGCAGCGTCAGCCGTGGGCGCTTTCCATCCCAGCGCGCATTGAGCGTCTGTCGCAGCGCCTCCAGCTCGGTGACGTCGATTTCCTCGATGTAGCTGAAATGCGGGATGCGCCGCTTCGCATCCTGCATCTTCATCGCGATCTTGCGGCGCAGGCCGATGACGGGGATGGTTTCGGTGGTGTTGATTTCTTCAAACCTGTTGACCCGAACCGGCACCGCCACCACCGCCTTCACGGGCGCACCGGACGCCTCGCGTGCGGGCACGGGTGGCGCCAGGCCAGGGTGCGCGCGGGCATGAGCGTCCAGGTCCGCCTGCACGATGCGCCCAGCCGGACCGGTGGCGCGCACCTGCTCCAGCGGGATTCCCAGTCCCCAGGCGCGCCGTCGCACGGCGGGTGAAGCGATCGGGCGCTCGGAGGCGTTGCCTTGCGTGACTTGCGCCGCAGCCGCCGCCTCGATGGCCTGCCGCACGCGCTCGCCGGCATCGAGCGGCGGCGGCACCGCAAAGGTCGGACGAACCGGGACGGCGGGCAGTTTGGCCGGTTGGGCCGGTTGGGCTGCGGGGCCAGCGGTTCCAGCGGCCGGTGCGGCACCCGCCTTCAGGTTGCCTTCGCCCTCCACTTCGAGCCGGATCAGCTCCGACCCCACCGCCACGGCCTGCCCGATGCTGCCGCCCAGCATCAGCACCCGGCCCGCCACGGGCGAGGGAATCTCCACCGTGGCCTTGTCCGTCATGACGTCAGCCAGCACCTGGTCGGCCACCACGGTGTCGCCCTCCTTCACATGCCAGGCGACCAGTTCGACCTCGGCAATGCCCTCGCCGATGTCCGGCGTCTTGATGATGTACGTGCCCATCATGCCTCCATGGCGCGAAGAAAGGCCGCGCCCACACGGGCAGGGCCGGGGAAATACAGCCACTCCTGCGCGTGCGGGTACGGCGTGTCCCAGCCGGTGACGCGCTCGATGGGCGCCTCCAGATGGTAGAAGCAGTGCTCCTGCACGAGCGACAGCAGTTCCGCGCCAAAGCCGCAGGTGCGCGTGGCCTCGTGCACCACCACGCAGCGCCGGGTCTTTTTGACCGAGGCGACGATGGTGTCGAGGTCCAGCGGCCACAGGCTTCGCAGATCGATGATCTCTGCGTCGATGCCGGTCTCACGTGCCGCGGCCTCGGCCACGAACACCATGGTGCCGTAGGCCAGCACGGTGAGCTGGCTGCCAGCGCGAAACACCGAGGCCGACTCCAATGGCACCGTGTAGTAACCCTCGGGCACCTCGCCCAGCGCATGCTGCGACCAGGGCACGACCGGGTTTTCATGGTGGCCGTCGAACGGCCCGTTGTACAGGCGCTTGGGCTCCAGGAAGATCACCGGGTCGTCGTTCTCGATGGCCGCGATCAGCAGGCCCTTGGCGTCATAGGGGTTGGACGGCATCACCGTGCGAAGGCCGCAGACCTGGGTGAACAGCGCCTCTGGGCTCTGGCTGTGGGTTTGCCCGCCATAGATGCCGCCGCCGCAGGGCATGCGGATGGTGATGGGCGCGGTGAACTCGCCCGCCGAGCGGTAGCGCAGCCGCGCCGCCTCGGAGACGATCTGGTCCGACGCCGGGTAGAAATAGTCGGCAAACTGGATCTCCGGCACCGGGCGCAGGCCGTAGGCGCCCATGCCCACCGCCGCGCCGACGATGCCGCCCTCGGAGATCGGCGCGTCGAACACGCGCGACTTGCCGTATTTCTTCTGCAGGCCCTCGGTACAGCGGAACACGCCGCCGAAGTAGCCCACGTCCTGCCCGAAGATCACCACGTTGGGGTCGCGCTCCAGCATCACGTCCATGGCCGAGCGCAGCGCCTGGATCATGCTCATCGGCGTGGTCTTCACGCTGCCTGCCGCCTCGATCGTTGCTTGTGCCTTCATGAGCGGGCCTCCAGTTCCGCCAGCTGACCGCGCAGGTGCGCGGGCATGTCCTTGTAGACGTCCTCGAACATTGAGGCCGCGCTGGGAATGTGGCCGTCGAGCAGCGTGCCGTAGGACTCCGCCTCTTTCTGGGCCGCGGCCACCTCGGCCTCCAGCTCCGCCTGAAGCTTTGTGTGCTCTTCCTCGGACCAAAGCTTTTCGCGGATCAGGTGCTGCTTGAGCCGCGCAATCGGGTCGCCCAGCGGGAAATGCGCCCAGTCGTCGGCGGGCCGGTATTTGCTGGGGTCGTCCGAAGTCGAATGCGGCCCGGCGCGGTAGGTCACCCACTCGATCAGCGTCGGCCCGTGGTTGCTGCGCGCGCGCTCCGCCGCCCAATGAGAGGCCGCATACACCGCCAGGAAGTCGTTGCCATCCACCCGCAGCGAGGGGATACCGCAGCCGATGCCGCGCGCGGCAAAGGTGGTGCCCTCGCCGCCGGCAATCGCCTGAAAGGTGGAGATCGCCCACTGGTTGTTCACCACGTTCAGGATCACCGGCGCGCGGTAGACGTGGGCGAAGGTCAGCGCGGTGTGGAAATCGGCCTCGGCGGTGGCCCCGTCGCCGATCCAGGCCGACGCAATCTTCGTGTCGCCCTTGATCGCCGACGCCATGGCCCAGCCCACCGCCTGGATGAACTGCGTGGCCAGGTTGCCCGAGATCGAGAAAAAGCCGGCGTCGCGCATCGAATACATCACCGGCAGCTGCCGGCCCTTGAGCGGGTCGTGCGAGTTGGACATGAGCTGGCAGATCAGCCCCACCAGCGGCACCTCGCGCGCCATCAGCAGGCTTTGCTGGCGGTAGGTGGGAAAACACATGTCGCCCCCGGCCAGCGCCAGCGCGTGCGCCGAACCGATGGCCTCCTCCCCGACGCTCTGCATGTAGAACGACAGCTTCTTCTGCCGCTGGGCGATCAGCATGCGCGCGTCGAACACCCGCGTCTTGAGCATGGCGCGCAGGCCGCGGCGCAGCAGGTCCGGCGCCAGCTTCGGCGCCCAGGGGCCGACGGCCTGCCCCTCGTCGTCGAGCACGCGCACCAGGTTGAAGGCCAGGTCGCTGGTCTGCGCCGGCTTGACGTCCAGCGGCGGGCAACGGGCCGCGCCGGCCGGCGCCAGATGCAGGTAAGCGAAATTGGTCTCATGGCCGGGTCGGGCCGAGGGCTCCGGCACGTGCAGGCGCAAGGGTTGATGGGATTTCATGGACAGGTCTCCTCGCAAAGGCAGGCGCAAGCATGGCACTGAACCGCGCCCAGGGCAATGGCGTTGCCACACCCGGGCGTGCGCGGACAGTGTGGATGTGGGTCCGCATGACTCTTGAATTGATAGCGCCTGATGACCCGTCGACGCCGGGTTCTGGTTGATTTGATCTGAAAATGATCGTTGAGATGGCCTCACGGCATCGCCAAGGCCACGGCCCAGGCCTCCTTGAAAACCGGAAGCCGCTGGGGCTGGTATGTGCCGGGGTTGGGCGAACGCCAAGGCCGGCCGCAGGCGCCTTGACGAGGTCAAGCCTCGCGATAAACTGAATTCATGCCAACCCCGACCCTTGCGTTCTTCTCCCCCGTGTCGGGCCGGGGTGCGGGCGGGCCGTCGTGAAAATCCGGCGCGCCAGCCAGGTCACCACCGCGGCGATTGTGTTGGTGTTGTTGATTGCATTCGTCTGCCTGCTGGTGGCACGGCAATCCTGGATCGTCTCGCGCGGGGCCTACGAGGCCCGCCTGGCGATGCTCGCCCACACGGACCGGCTGGTCGCCGCCAGTGATCGCATGACCGACGCGGTGCGCGCCTTTGCCACCACCGGGGACCGGCGCCATTACGACGGCCTTCTGCAGGCCTTGCAGGCCGAGCGCAAGCAGGAGCTGTCGGTGGACGGCCTGCGCCGGATGGGGTTCACCGATGACGAGCTGGCGCTGCTGGCGCGTGCCCGGCACCAGGCCGAGCGGCTTGCGGGGCTGGACCAGCAGGCCATTGCCGCGGTGGACGCGGGCAAGCTGGGCGAGGCCATCCGCATCGTGTATGGCCCGGAGTACGGCGGCGCGAAGAACGCCGTCATGGAACCGATCGCCGAGGCCCGGCGCCAGCTGGAGCAGCGGCTGGCCGACAACGCCGCCGAACTCGCCCAGCGCGGGAAGGTCCTCAACGACCTGGCGCTGCTGGCCCTCCTGGTCAGTGCCGTCATCGTCCTGGCCGTGCTGGTGCTGTTCTACCAGCGGCGCGTCGTGAATCCCCTGGTGGAAATCGATGCCAGCCTCAGGGCGCTCATCGCACGCCAGGACGGCGCGGGCATCGGGCACCAGGAGGACAGGTCAGAGATCGGCGAGCTGGCGCGCTCGATCGAGCAATACCGGCTGACCGTGGCCGAGGCCGACCGCCAGCGCTGGGTCAAGACCAGCCTGGCGGAGATCGCCGATGGCCTGCTGGGCATCGAGCAGCCCGCGGAGCTGGGCGGCCCCCTGCTCTCGGCGCTGATGCCGCTGCTGGGCGGCGGCCGCGGCGCCTTACATCTGCTGGATGAGGCCGACGGGCGCTACCACTTTGCCGGGGGCTACGGCCTGGAGGCCGGCGAGGTGGGCCCCGCGTTTGCGGCCGGCGAAGGCATGGCGGGGCAGGCCGCGGCCGAGCGCCGGGCCATCCGCCGCGCCGAACCGCAGGACTGCAAGCTGCACCTCGGCTCGGCCCCGGGCCAGGCACCGCCGCGCCTGCTGGCGGCCGTGCCTTTGCTGGCCGGCGATACCGTGCCCGCGGTGCTTGAGATCGCCACCTTTGGTGCGCTGACCCCCGAGCAGAACAGCTTGCTCGACGACGTCGCCCCGATGGCGGCGCTCAAACTCGACGTGCTGCAGCGCAGCCTGCGCACCCGCCAGCTGCTGGACCAGGTGCAGGCCAGCGAGGCCGAGCTGCGCCACATCAACTTCCTCGCGGACAGTGCGCTGGACCTCACCAAGGCGGGTTACTGGCATGTGCCGCTGGACGGCACCGGCTGGTACAACTCCTCCGAGCGTGCCGCCCGCATCTTCGGCGACCTGCCCGCGCCGGACCACCGATACCAGATCGCCGAGTGGTCACAGAACGTCTTTGCCGGCGACGAAGAAGCCGCCAAGGCCACCATGGAGCACTTCAGCGCCGCGATCGCCGGGACGATTCCGGTGTACGACTCGACCTACGCCTATAAGCGGCCAGTGGACGGGCGCGTTGTCTGGATCCACGCGCTGGGCCATGTGGTCAAGAACGCTGCGGGCGAGGCCACCGACATCTTCGGCGTCACCCAGGACATCACCGAGTTCAAGATGCTGGAAATGGCGCTGACCGGCGCCAAGCAAAAGGCCGAAGAGGCCACGCAGATGAAGTCCATGTTCCTGGCGAACATGAGCCACGAAATCCGTACGCCGATGAACGCGATCATCGGGCTCTCCCACCTGGCGCTGCGCACGCCGCTGAGCGCCAAGCAGCGCGACTACCTGACCAAGATCCACACCGCGGGCACCTCGCTGCTGGCGGTGATCAACGACATCCTGGATTTCTCCAAGATCGAGGCCGGCAAGCTCAGCATCGAGCGCACGGCGTTCCGGCTCGACGAGGTCATCGATTCGGTCATCACGGTCACCGGGCAGAAGGCGCATGAAAAGGGGCTGGAGTTCCTGGCGCACCTGCCGGCCTCGGTGCCGCAGTGCCTGGTGGGTGATCCCCTGCGCCTCGGGCAGATCCTCACCAACCTGGTCAGCAATGCGGTCAAGTTCACCGAGCACGGGGAGATCCGGCTGCGGGTCGAGGCGCTGGAGCCGTCGGGCGAGCGGTGCCAGCTCCGCTTTTCGGTGCAGGACACCGGCATCGGCATGACGCGGGAGCAGGCCGATCGCCTGTTCCAGCCCTTCACGCAGGGCGACATGTCCACCACCCGCAAGCACGGCGGCACCGGCCTGGGCCTGACGATCTGCCGCCGCCTGGTCGAGATGATGGACGGGCAGATCGGGCTGGAGAGCGAGCCTGACGTGGGCACGACGGTCTCCTTCATCGCCTGGCTCGGCGTGGGGGAACCCAAGGCAGCAGGCACGGTGGTGCCCGAGCGCCTGGCCAGCCTGCGGGTGCTGGTGGCCGACGACAACGTTGCGGCCAGCGAGATCATTCAGGAGGCCTTGCGCGGCATGGTTCAGCGTGTCGACGCGGTCAGCTCCGGGCCGGCTGCAGTGGCCGAAGTCCGGCGCACGGACGCACGCCAGCCCTATGACGTGGTCTACATGGACTGGCGCATGCCGGGCATGGACGGCCTTGAGGCGGCGCGCCTGATCCGCAGCGACGAGTCGCTGCGCCAGCAGCCGGCCATCGTGCTGGTAACGGCCTTCGGCCGCGAGGAAATCCGGGACGAAGCCGACCACCTGCAGCTGGACGGCTACCTGCTGAAGCCGTTGACACGGTCCATGCTGGTCGACTCGCTGGTCAACGTCGTAGGCGCGGGGGCGCCAGAGGCACCCCTGCACGCCGAGCCAGCCCAGAGCCCGCGTTTCCCGGGCTTGCGCGTGCTGCTGGTCGAGGACAACGACATCAACCAGCAGATTGCCACGGAGCTGCTGGAGGGCGCCGGCGCGTCGGTGGACCTTGCCCACCACGGGCGGCAGGCGGTGGACCGCCTGGTGGGCGGCGGGGACTACCATCTGGTGCTGATGGACCTGCAGATGCCGGAGATGGACGGCTACCAGGCCACGGCCCGGATCCGAACCGAGCCGCGCCTGGCACAGCTGCCGATCATCGCCATGACCGCCCACGCGACCACCGAGGAACGCCAGCGCTGCCTGGACGCCGGCATGAACGACCACGTGGCGAAGCCGATCGACCCGGTGCTGCTGTTTGCCGCGCTGGGCAGGTATTACCAGCCGGTGTTCGACCCAGCGACCGGCGGTGCTGCACCGGCCGCCGACGGCGAGGCCATTCCGGCGGTCGAGGGGCTTGAGATCAATGACGCGCTGGCGCGCATCGGCGGCAACCGGGCGCTTTACCGCAAGCTGCTGCGGCAGTTCCTGACCCAGGCGTCCATACCTGTCGAGATCGGGCGGGCGCTGGCCGCCGGCGACTGGGCAGCCGCCGAGCGGCTGGCCCATACCGTGCACGGGGTGGCGGCCAACCTGGGTGCCCGCAGCGTGCAGGCCCGCGCGGCCGATCTGGAGCAGGCCCTGCGCGAGCGGGCCGAGGCCCCGACCGTGGCCGCACGCCAGGAAGCGTTCCAATCCACGCTGGATCCCTTCATCGCGCGCCTGCGTGCCGCCCTGCCTCCGGACCCAGCGGCCGATGCGGCCACGGACCAGGTGGTGGACCCGCAACAGATGGCTGACGTGGCCGCGCAGATGCAAGGCCTGTTGGGCCGCTTCGACGCCGCCGCCGCCGAGCTCTTTGACACCCATCGGGGGCTGTTCCGCGCCCTGCTCTCGCCAGACCGTTTTCCAATCTTCGAAGCCCAGATCACGGGCTACGCGTTTGCCGAGGCCCGCACCACGCTGGCCCAGGCAGCCGCAGACAAGGACCTTGCCCTGCCATGAACGCCTCACCCGCCGACAGCCGCGTCCTGATCGTGGAGGATGCCCCCGCCAACATCCAGGCCCTCACCGCCATCCTGCGGGAAAAAGGCTACGCGATCAGCATCGCCACCAACGGCCGCCAGGCGCTGGACGTGCTGGCGACGGTGCGACCGGACCTGATCCTGCTGGACGTCATGATGCCGGAGATGGACGGGTTCGAGACCTGCAGCCGCATCAAGGACACACCGGACTGGCGAGACATTCCGATCATCTTCCTGACCGCCAAATCCGAGACCGGCGACATCGTGCGCGGTTTCGAACTCGGCGCGGTGGACTATGTGGCCAAGCCCTTTCACGCCCACGAGTTGCTGGCGCGGGTGCACACGCATCTGGCCATGGACCGCCTGCGCCGGGAGAACGAACAGCTGGTGCGCGCGGAATCAGAAAACGCCCGCCACCGGTCCGTGGCCCAGATGGTGGCCGGAGTGGCGCACGAGATCAACACGCCCCTGGGTGTCATCAACACCGCCGCCAGCCTGCTGACCCGTTGGCTGGCGGAACCGGTCATGGTGACCCTGGCCAAGACCGCGGATGGCCAGATGATGGCCGAGGACCTGGCCGAAGCGGCCGGGCTGATCACCCGCAACGCGCACCGCGCCCACAAGCTGGTGCAGGATTTCAAGAAGGTCTCGGTGAACCAGATCACCGATGTGCGCGAGACCACCAGCCTGGCCGAGACCATCGAAGAAACCGTCAATCTGTTTCGGGCCACCGCCCGGCAATCGCCCATGCAGGTGCTGTTCACCAACACCTTGGCGCAGCCGCGCGGCGAGTGGACGGGCTACCCCGGCTCGCTGTCGCAGGTGTTGCTGAACCTGCTGAGCAACGCGCAGCGCTATGCCTATCCCGAAGGTGTTGGCGGCCGGGTGGAGATCGAGCTGTCGGCGGATCCGCCGGGCATGACCGACGGCTACCAAGTCACGGTGCGCGACTTCGGCCACGGCATCCCGCCCGAGAACCTGCCGCGCATCTTTGAGCCGTTTTTCACCACCGGGCGCAGCCAGGGCGGCAGCGGCCTGGGCATGTCCATCGTGCACACCATCGTCACGGCCCACATGAAAGGAGCGATCGCCATCACCTCGACTCTGGGTGAAGGAACCAATGTGGTCATGCACCTGCCCCGTACGGTTCCGGCGTAGTGCTCGTGAACGACGAAAGCTCTGAACCGGATTCCCGGAGAAGCCTAGGGAAGACACCAGACGCTTTGCCGGCTTCGATCAATACACTGCGTGAGCACGCCTCCACTTTGCCTTCCGCTGAGTTCATTCCAAGGGTTGAGGCAACCTGATTCTCAACACGAAAAGGGGTCCGAAATGTTTCAGAAGGAATTTGAAGTTCTGGTCGTCGACGATGACCCCGATGTGCTGGCCGTGACCAGACTGGCGATGCGGGGCATCAAGGTCTACGGCATTCCCTTGAAAGTTCGTACTTGCGCGAGCTTGGCCGAAGCCATCGAGTTGTTCAACACCAAAGCCGATCTGCTGCCGGCGCTGGCTGTCGCCTTGATCGACGTGGTGATGGAGACCGACACCGCGGGCCTGGACCTGTGCAGGTACGTGCGCGAGGAACGCAAGAATCAGTTGACCCAGCTGTTCATCAGGACCGGTCAGCCCGGCACGGCGCCGGAGCGTTCTGTGATCGATCGCTATGACATCAATGGCTACTTCACCAAGGCCGAGGCCACGGAGGACAAGATCTACTCCATGGTCAAGAGTGGCATTCGACAGTTTTACTGGTCGTTTTTCGCGGTGGGCGTTCTGGGAGAGATGCGCCGAGTCGCCGCTGCAGTGGGTTCACGCGCCCGGATCGCCAGCATCATCCAGGACCACTACGACCGAGCCTTCCTGGAGCGCACTGGGGAGCCCGTGGGGTCCTACACCAATGTGAATGTCGCCTGCATCTTCGGTGACGAGGTTGCGGCTTCCTACGGCTGGAATCAAGAGGCAGCGCTTGAGGCGCGCGACCGCCTGGACAAACTCGAAGGTGTACCCATTGGCGAGCCCGGCGACAAATACGTGATTGACGAAAACAATCAGTTGCTCGTCAAGGTCTGCGCACGTCCAGGCATCGCGGCGGCTTGCCTGGTCTCGACGCCCACGTTTCGGGTACCGGATTTCGTGCCTGAAGTGGTCTATTACTCCATCTGCTCGCATGCGGCCAACTGGAATTCTTCAAGCTAGTTGAAACGACGGGCCAACCGCAAACGGACAGAAGCCAAACACCCATCGACCCGAATTCCTCGGGTTTCTTTTGAACGACGAATCCGGCATCCCTGAAATTCCATGCCTCGTGAGGCGCTGTTACCGGCGGCAGCGCGGAAGTACCCCACGCACCTGACCCGCAGGAACCAACGCAGGGCAGGTGCTCCACGGCGGGTGAACTCGTCTGGGCGTCCCGCACCCACCCGGGCGGTTCGTGCGCCATTCACCTAGGGAAGACACCAACAAGCTGTATTCTTCGGACCAATAGACTGCGCGGAAGCGAAACCGGGCCCGCACGGACGGGCGAAACGTCACCCGCTGGCCCAGTTGATCTTCACCTCATCATCACGGAGCAAGACATGTTTCAAAAGGAATGGGAGGTCCTCGTTGTCGATGACGACCCCGACGTGCTCGCCGTCTCAAGACTGGCGCTGCGCAGCGTCAAGGTCTACGGGGTGCCGCTGAAGATCCACACCTGTGGGAGCATGGCTGAGGCGATTGAGCTGTTCAATACCAAGGCCGACCTGCTGCCCGCGCTGGCCGTTGCCCTGATCGACGTCGTGATGGAGACGGACACGGCTGGGCTGGACCTCTGTCGCTTCGTGCGGGAGGGGAGGAAGAACCCCTTGACCCAGCTCTTCATCCGCACCGGCCAACCCGGCGTTGCGCCGGAGCGCACGGTGATCGACCGCTACGACATCAACGGGTACTTCACCAAGGCCGAAGCCACCGAGGACAAGCTCTATTCGATGATCAAGAGCGGCGTGCGCCAGTACTACTGGTCGGCCTTCGTGCTGGGCATCGTTCCGATGGTGCGTCAGATCGCGGCGGAATTCGGGTCCCGCGCGGCGATGGCGAAGTCCCTCCAGAACTTCTACGACGCTGCCTTTCAGGAGCGTTCCGGCGCCCCGGTCGAGTCCTATTCGAACATCAGAATCGCCAGCATGTTCGATGGGGAGATCGCGGCCATCGTGGGCTGGGACAAGGCTGCGGCCCTTGCGGCGCGCGACCGACTGCTGCAGTTGCCCGGCGTTCCCTTGGGGCTTCCAGGCGACCAGTACGTGATTGGCGACGACCACCAACTGCTGATCAAGGTGGGCGCGCGTCCGAACGTCGCCGAGGCCTACCTCATGGCCACCCCCACGTTTCGCGTGCCGGAGTTCGTGCCCGAAGTCATGTACAACGCGCTGTCGGCCATCGCGTCCAACTGGCATTTTTCAAAGTAGCCCGCAGGGGAAGCCCCGCACCGCCGGAAGGCCACAATTCTGGATTCACCATCGTCAAAGGAGACCCGCATGCACCTGTCCGAGTTCCACGTCGTCCTGGTCGACGACGAGCCCGATGTCCTGGAGGTCTCCCGGCTCGCCATGCGGCATTTCAAGGTGTATGGCCTGCCGATCCGGCTGCACACCGCGACCAGCAAGGCGCAGGCCATCGAGGTGCTAAGCGGCCTGACGCTGGGCCGGCCGGACATCAGCATGGCCTCGGTCGCGCTGATCGACGTGGTGATGGAGACCGACCATGCCGGGCTCGAGTTGTGCGACCACATCCGTGAGGTGATGAAGAACCGGACCATGCAGATCTGCGTGCGCACGGGTCAGCCCGGCATCGCCCCGGAACGTGCGGTGCTGGACCGGTATGACATCCAGGGCTATTTGTCCAAGGCCGAGGCGACCGAGGACAAGCTGTACACCGTGGTCAAGGCAGGCATACGGCAGGCTTCGTTTATCGGGCAGTCCCACGCCTTGCAGGATCTGTTGCGCTACTTGATCCCGTCCGCGACTTCGAAGAGTGCGATCGCAGACGCCTTGCGAAACTGGCAGCGGCTGGCCCGCCTCACGCTCGCGGGCACCAAGGCCCAGACGATCGAGTCTTCGCTGGCCTACATCGTCGATGGCGAATTCGTCACCGGTGTGGGGGACTGGCAGGACGCTGGCACCGCGACCCGACGGCGCGACGAACTGGCGGCCTTGCCGTCCGAGGCGTTCAACGAAGACGGCGACCGGTTCACGGTCGATGGCCGCGATCTCCTGATCCAGATCGCACCGACCGACCTGAATGCCGGTGTGCATTACCTGCTCAGAGGGACGGCCACACCACCCGATTGGGAAATCTTCCTGTACTACCGCTACCTGCGCTCCTTCTCGGCGCTGTGGAAGCTCGCGCACTGACCACACGCCGCAGCGGCCTGAGGGCGCCCGGTGAGGGTCTCTCACCGGATGGCACCCGCCGCTGATCATCGGCGCCCTCCTCCTATTTGAATCCGTCTTGACGCCGGGCAAAGACAGCGCGGATAGCCCACTGCCGCAGCTTGCCCGCGGCAGGGCCGTGCCCCATGATTGTCTGGCGGGCGATTCGGTTTCCAGGTCGCAAGCGCTCAGGGTCAGGCGATAGAGCCGCCCTGATCGGGGCTCGACCAGCCGTCGCCGCAAGGGCATCGGTTCAAACAACCCATAGGTGTGCATCATGGTTGACCTCTCCAAGCGCGATCTCTTGAAACTTTCTGGTTTGGCCGGCGGTGCGGTCGCCTTGGGCAGCGGGTTGAGCGGTTGCGGGCTGGGCAGTTCGGCCAACGCGGCCACAGGGCTTTCGCCCGAAAAGAACACGCTGTTCGCCAGCCTGCCCGAATACAAACTCGGCTCGAAACCGGTCGTCGGCGACATGATGCGCATCACGTTCCTTGGCACCACGCCGCTGGAGCGACTCACGCAGTCGTGCAGCAGCGTGTTTGTCGAACTGGGCAATGGCGAGAGTTTCGTCTTCGACTGCGGCGCAGGTGTCACGATCAAATACACGACGATGCAGATCGCCTATTCGAAGATGCGCAAGATTTTCTTCACACATCTGCATGGCGACCATACCAGCGACCTGACGCACATTTACTGTTTCGGGCCGCAGGGCGATGCAAAGTCGCCGCTGTACATCTGGGGCCCGTCGGCATCAGGTGTGCAAGACCCGGTGGACGGTACCTATTACGACGATGGCACGCTGAACTTCGCCTACCATTTCCGCGAAATGAACCGCTGGCACACCGAGTCACAAAGCTTCGTGCCGACGCGCTACACGGACTCAGAGGGCGACGGCTACGACATCTTTGCCACCGAACTGAACTGGAGGAACGGTGATACCTCGCGCTCATGGACTACGCGCCCGTCAATTCCGAAGCCACCGTCTGGCCAGTGGGTGGCCTACGAGGCCAATGGCGTGCGTGTCTCCTATTTCCCGGCCATCCATGGCCGCGCAGGCTCGGTCAGCTACAAGCTGGAATGGAAGGGGCTATCGATGATCTTCACCGGCGACACCAAGCCGAACCGCTTCCTGATCGAGAACGCCAGCAATGGGCCGACCCCGGTGGACGTGCTGATCAGCGAGATGGTGGTGCCACCCCAGTTCTGGGCCACCAAGCTGTCCGGCCAAAGCGATCCCAACAACGTCGAGTACCAGCTCGCACTGAAAAATTCCTGGGCCGTGCAGGAAAATTCGCACACACCCCAAAAGGCGCTGGGCTACATCCTCAACGAGATCGCCAAGAACGGCAAGCCACCGCGCCTGGCGGTCGGAACGCACTTCCAGGCCGAGGACGACACCATCGTGCCAGCGCTGGCAGACATTCGATCCTGGTATTCGGGGCCCTTCACGGTCGCGAGCGACTTCATGGTGATCGACGTGACGCGCGATGCCGTCACGCCCATGCGAGCGATCGTCTCGGACTACGCCTGGAACCCACCACCGGCCGACCCGCGCAGCGGCTACACCGACGATCCGAAATACAAGGACAAGCGTCCCGTGAATCCCTACGCGCCCATGGCGCCATTGGCGCAGTTCGATCCGTGGCTGTTGGCCCATGTGATCCCGCCCTGCTTCTACGACACGCAGGATTTGAGTTGCGTCACCCCGTATCCACCCCCCTACAAGTCCGAATAGAACTTGACCGGCAGCCTTTGCGATCCGGCCCTGCCTCAGGTCGCTGCCATTTCATGAAGCCCGTTATCGCTTATCCTGACAGGCACCAGCAACTACTTTCGGGAATTCCATGCGTCAACATTTCTCCTCCTTGGTCGCTGTGGCCCTGATGTTGGGGTCGATGACGGCAATCCAGGCCCAGACAGCCACCCAGCTACCCGCCAGCGCCGCGACGGCCGCCATGACGCCCAAGGCGCAATACGACGCCGACCTCAAACAGGCCAAGGCGCGCCTGGCCAGTGACCAGAAAATCTGCAATGCAGAGGCCGATTCCGCAGCCCGCATGCAATGCAAACGCGATGCCCAGAGCGAGCATGACAAGGCCGTCGCTGCGGCCAAGGCCCAGTTGTCGGCCAGCGGGCAGCCGGTTGCGGCCAAACCCGTGTGCGCCGATTGCGGCAAGGTGGTCGCGGTGCAGCAAGTGGAAAAGAAGGGGGAAGGCAGCGCCGTCGGCCTGGTCAGCGGCGCTGTGGTCGGGGGCGTTCTGGGGCATCAGATTGGCGGTGGCACCGGAAAGACGCTGGCGACAGTGGCGGGCGCCGCCGGTGGCGCCTACGCGGGTCGGGAAGTGGAAAAGAAGGTGAAGTCCAAGAAGGTGTGGAAGGTGGACGTGACCTTCCCCGACGGCCATACGTCCAGTTATGAGTTCGACAACAACCCCGGCTACAAGGTCGGCGACAGCGTCAAGCATGCGGGCAACAGCATTGCCCGCCCCTGACCTCGGTCCATTGGAATCCGGGGCAGGCGTTCAGGGCTGTTCGTCCACCGTGGGCAGTTGGGTGTAGCGCGGCGGGCGCTTTTCGAGGAACGCGGCGACGCTCTCCTGGGCGTCGGGCAGCAGTGAAGCCGATGCCATCCTCTCCACGGCGAAGTCATAGGCGTCATCCTGTGGCAGGTCCACCTGCCGATAGAAGGCCTGCTTGCCAAGCGCCTTGGACAGTGCGCTGCCACGGGTTGCCCGTTCGATCAGATCCCGGGTTTCGGCTTCGAGCCGATCAGGGGCAACCGCCTTGTTGATGAGTCCCCAGTCGGCCGCGGTCGCGGCATCGATGGCATCGCCGGTCATGGCCATTTCCAGTGCGCGCTTGCGTCCGACATTGCGGGCCACCGCCACCAGTGGGGTGTGGCAGAACAGGCCCGCCTTTCCGCCCGGAATGGCAAACATCGCCGTGTTGGCCGCCACCGCGAGGTCGCAGCTGGCCACCAGTTGGCAGCCGCCGGCCGTTGCCAGCGCGTGGACCCGGGCCACGACGGGCTGCGGAAGGCTCTGGATCGTGTTCATCATCTTGGTGCAGACCCGGAACAGTTCACGCGCCTGCTCCAGACCTGCGCCCGCCATGTCGGCGAAATCATGGCCAGCACTGAACACCGGCCCGTTGGCCGCCAGGATCACACCGCGTGCCTCGCTGGCCCCAATCACCCGCAAGGCGGTGGTCAGCTCGCGCATCACGTCCAGGGACAGGGCGTTGCGCTGCTCGACGCGATTCAGCGTCACGGTGGTGATCGGGCCGTCGCCCGCGACGAGGAGATGGACGTAGCTCATGGCTGCATTCTGCTACGGGCGGGCCGGTTTGAGCAGCATAAGCGGGCGGCCCCAGCGATTGCCCACTGCTTCGAACTGGCGCCGCGCAGGGCCCTGCCCCCGCGCCAGAAAAAAGCCGCCCGGCGGGCGGCTCCTTCAACAAAGGCCCGCGTATCAGGCCACGCCGTTGGCCTTGAACCATTCCAGCGCGCGCTTCCAGCCATCGTCCGCCGCTTCCTTGCGGTAACTTGGGCGGTAGTCGGCGTGAAAGGCATGATCGGCTTCGGGGTACACCACGAACTTTGAAGCCTTGGCGGCTGCACTGCCGCCCGCCAAGGCCGCTTTCATCTTCTCGATGGAATCCACCGGGATTCCGGTATCGGCCCCGCCATAGAGGCCCAACACCGGGCCGGCCAGACTGCTGGCGATGTCGATCGGGTTCTTCGGTGTCAGTTCGTTCTGCGCGCCGACCAGGCGGCCGTACCAGGCCACGCCAGCCTTCACGCTCCGGTTGTGCGCCGCGAAGAGCCAGGCCTGGCGACCGCCCCAGCAGAAGCCCGTGACGGCCAGCTTTTTGGCATCACCGCCATGGGCAACGGCCCATTTCACGCAGGCGTCCAGATCGCCCATGACCTGCGCGTCCGGCACCTTGGCGATGACTTCAGCCATCAATTTGGCCATTTCACCGTAGCTCTGCGCGTCACCCTGTCGCTCGAACAACTCGGGGGCGATGGCCAGATAGCCGGCCCTGGCGAAGCGGCGCGTCGTGTCGGCGATGTATTCGTGCACACCAAAGATTTCGGACAGCACCAGCACGACCGGCAAACCGGTCTTGCCGGCAGGCGCTGCGCGGTAGGCCCCCATCTTGAAGCCGTTGACGTCGATCGTCACTTCGCCCGCCGTCAGGCCGTCGGCCGAAGTCTTGATGGCTGTCTGCGCCATGATCGGCAACGTGGACGCCGCATAGCCCACACCCAACGCCGCCTTGAGCGCGGTGCGACGCGACGGCCCCGCTTCGGTGGTGGTGCCCGGTAATAGGGCATTGAATTCGGACTTGAGGTCGTCGCGCAGCATGGTGGGGTACTCCGTGCAGTGGGTTGCAGAAAGTTGATTTGCGTCTTAGCCCAGAACCTCGCCTGAGCAAGGCCGAAGTCTATCTAGGGACGAAAATCTCAGGAGCCTTGGGGGTATCCATGGGTGCGCACAGCTTTCAGACGGAATCTGCTGACTCTTCTTCAATGAGCCTGATCCCAATTGGGGCCCACGCCCACCTCGGCCAAGAGCGGCACCTTGAGTTCGGCCACGCTGGCCATCAGCCTCGGAATCTCCGATCGCAACCATTCCACCTCAGCCTCGGGCACCTCGAACACCAGTTCGTCATGCACCTGCATGATCATCTTGGTGCCGCGCCTTTGTTCGTCCAGCACCTTCTGCACCACCACCATGCTCATCTTGATCAAGTCCGCCGCCGTGCCCTGCATCGGCGCGTTGATGGCGGCGCGCTCGGCCCCGCTGCGCCGCGGGCCATTGGGCGAGTTGATCTCGGGCAGGTACAGGCGCCGGCCGAACACCGTCTCCACGTAGCCCTGGGCCTTGGCGGTCTGCCTGGTCTCGTCCATGTAGCGCTTGACACCCGGATAGCGCTGGAAATAGCGGTCGATGTAGGCGGCGGCCGCCTTGGTCTCGATGCCGAGGTTCTTGGCCAGGCCAAAGGCGCTCATGCCGTAGATCAGGCCAAAGTTGATCACCTTAGCATAGCGGCGCTGCTCGGAACTCACCTGCTCCGGCTCCAGGCTGAACACCTCGGCCGCCGTGGCGCGGTGCAC
>Ga0075163_10002760_pt1 | contig 23553 bp, 18 predicted proteins | sample JI1023141ADNA_FD_71478 | JGI IMG/M metagenome (GOLD analysis project Ga0075163, IMG submission 71478) | Wastewater effluent complex algal communities from Wisconsin, to seasonally profile nutrient transformation and Carbon sequestration -... | ecosystem: Engineered > WWTP > Effluent > Algae... | reverse complement strand
GCCTTTCCTCCGAGAGGTTGTTGCGTGATGAGAGAGTACGGCCCAATCGAACGCATGTGAATCTTGTCTTCCACCATGTGGTGCAGTTTCAAGATGTACATAACACCGACAGCGACGTCTTGTTCAAATTTGTCTCCGGTTCGTCCGTCGTACAGTGGGATGCGTCCGTTTTCAGGAAGTCCCGCCTCTACGAGTTCTTTCTTGATTTCGTCAGTAGTTGCTCCACCGAATGCTGGCACGATAGCCTGGTAGCCGAGTGTCTGTGCTGCAAGACCGAGATGCATCTCGAGGATCTGTCCGAGGTTCATACGAGATGGGACACCGAGCGGTGTAAGGATCACGTCAACAGGAGTTCCATCAGCGGTGTATGGCATGTCTTCCTCTGGAAGCACGGTTGAGATAACACCTTTGTTTCCGTGACGTCCTGCGAGTTTGTCTCCAACGGAAATATTTCGCATCTGTGCAACTTCGATCACTATTTTTTTGATGATACCACTTTCGAGCTGGTGACCAGCTTCACGAGAAAATACTTTCACACCGATAACACGTCCACGCTTGCCGTGAGGAATACGAAGTGATGTGTCTTTTACGTCACGAGCTTTTTCAGCAAAGATAGATCGGAGAAGGCGTTCTTCTGGTGTGAGTTCTGTTTCACCCTTTGGTGTAATCTTTCCAACGAGAATATCGTTCTCGCGGACTTCAGCACCGATACGGATGATACCGTCTTCATCGAGGTCTTTGAGTTTTACTTCACCGACGTTTGGAATATCACGAGTCGTGACTTCAGGCCCGAGTTTCGTATCACGAACGAGCGCAACAAATTCGTCGACATAGATAGAAGTGAATTTTGCATCTTTGACGAGACGTTCTGAGAGGATGATTGCGTCCTCGTAGTTTTGTCCGCGCCAGGTCATAAAGGCAACACGAACGTTTTGTCCGAGAGCGATCTGTCCACGATCTGTTGATGATGTGTCTGCGAGTATTTCCCCTTTCTTTACCTTTTGCCCTACATCAACGATAGGTCGCTGGTGCATCGCAGAGAAGTTGTTTGTTCGCAAGTAGTTAACGAGTTTGTAGGTGTGGTTTGAACCCTTGGTGTCTTTGAGCACAATTTTTTGTGCATCGACATAGTCGATCACTCCGTCAGCACCAGCAACAACGAGTCGTCCTGAATAGCGAGAAGCCTTTTCTTCGATACCAGTTGCCACGATTGGCGCTTCTGGGCGAACACAAGGCACTGCTTGTTTCTGCATGTTCGAACCCATGAGTGCACGGTTTGCGTCGTTGTGTTCGAGGAATGGGATCATCGATGTTGCGATCGAGAAAGCCTGGTTAGGGGCAACGTCGATGTATTCGATATCTTCGCGTTTTGCGAGACCTGGGTTGGTCTTGATACGAGATTCAACGAAATCATCTTTGATATTCATCTTGTCATCGTATGCAGTACCTGCGTGAGCGATGGTGTACTTTTCTTCTTCAAGTCCGTTCAAGTAGACAACTTCCCCTGTGATTTTGCCGTTCTTTACTTTGACGTATGGAGTTTCGATAATGCCGAACTCGTTTACTTTCGCATAGGTCGACATGTGGAGGATGAGACCGATGTTTGGACCTTCTGGAGTGTGGATCGGACAAACACGACCATAGTGGCTGGTGTGTACGTCACGAACTTCGAGTCCAGCACGCTCTCGTGTGAGACCTCCTGAACCGAGCGCTGAAAGGGTGCGCAAGTGTTCGAGTTCTGCCATCACGTTTTCCTGGTTCATGAACTGTGAGAGTTGGTTCGTTGAGAAAAACTCTTTGATACGAGCCTGGAGTGGGCGCTGGTTGATGATAGCGATCGGCAACGCTTGCTGTGAGTCTATAGTAGACATGCGGTCCTGGATGTTGCGCTTAATCTGTGTCATACCAACACGGATTTTTGCTTGGAGCATTTCACCAACATAACGAACACGACGAGAGCCGAGGTGGTCGATATCGTCACCCTTTGCTCCTGGAGTCGTTGAAAGCTTCATGATGTAAGAAAGTATTTCGATCACGTCTTCCCCTGAAAGCGTGCGTCGTTCTACTTCTTTGTTGTCTAGGGTAAGCTCAAAACGCTTGTTGAAAGTAAATCGTCCAACAGTCGAAAGGTCATAGCGTTCTGGTGAGAAAAGTGCTCGCAAAAATTCTTTTGCGTTTTCTGGTGTAGCGAGGTCACCGTCACGGAGACGTTTGTAGATTTCGATGTAAGCGTCAGTTTCGTTTTTCGCTGGATCTTTTTCGATCATGAACTCCATCTGAGCTTTGAGTTCAGGAGTTTTACATGCTTTGACCATTTCCTCTGGAGAGAGTCCGAGAACACGGAGGAGTGAGGTAATAGGAAACTTTCGTTTCTTGTCGATACGTACATAGACGATACCGTCTGCTTCTGTATCGATCTCGATCCATACTCCACGAGCTGGGATCACCTTTGCTCCGAAATATTTTTTCGCCTTTTGTTCACGTTCTGTAAAGAACACTCCGAAAGAGCGTGCGAGTTGTGGCACGAGCACACGTTCAACACCGTTGATGATGAACGTACCATGTCCAGTCATAAGAGGAACATCAGTGAGAAAGATCTCCTGTTCCTTGGTCTGACCATTTAACTTATTGAAAAGTGATACACGAGCCTTGAGTGTTGCCTCGTATGATACTTTGTTCTCTTTTGCGTGTTCCTCGTCACACTTTGGTTCAGAAAGTGAGAATGATTTCCAGTTAAGAGTAAACTTCTTGCCCGAGTAGTCGTCGATTGGCGAAAACTCTTTGAACACTTCACCGATACCACGCTCGATCAACCACGCGTATGACGCGAGTTGGGGTTCGAGCAGACCCGGAAATTCTATGAACGGTTCCCGGTACTTTGAAAAGTACTTTTTTGGGAGAGTCTTTTTGATTTGCATACTATATATATGTGCAAACAAACACGCAAAATGCCCCAGCTCCTTTCAAGCTCGGGTATCTTTTTACAAACTGGTTGTGGCGTTTTTGTTTAGCAAAATCAGGGGTTATTTGCTAATAATAAAGTTGACTGAAGCCACTACTCAATCGATGCAGTCGTGGGGCACATATTAGCGCAAAACGACCTTTTTGTCAATATTTACTTTGTGGATTCTCTCGTTCTCGAAATTACACCACTTCCCTCTGGTAACAACTCTCGCAGTACACGATCTCCAGTCGGTCAGGAGCGTAGGAGGTTTCGAACTCGTTTGTACACTTGCCTTCATGTCCATGTTCGGATTTATCACACATACATGAACGATGCCAGAGTTGCATCGGGTTTTGCTTTGCTAGTCTTTGCTTATGCCTTTCATCTGGATGCAAACGAGGAATAGGAATTCGCATCGTCTTGTAGAACTGATATTCAAAAGAAGTAAGGCGAAATGCTCGTTTTGAAACAGCGCACTCTATTGTTTCATTGAGAATAGATTCATCGATGTCGTCTATAGAGTCGGGAATGTCTGCAGCGCAAAGTGTGATGTCATGCGCATTGCGTTCAATGTCTCTCCAGCGGAATCCCAGTAGCACAGCTTCATCTTTCGAGAGCGGAAAATAATTATTGGCAAAACTCTCGTTGTATGCAAAGAGAGATATTTCCGACGGAAAAAATTCCCCGTAGCTATAGATCAGCCCCCTTTTGTCTCTATAGGGCACATCACGCATGTGCTGTTTAATTTTTGGCAACAAATCTTCGTACTCTTCTTTTGTATACTGTTTGTTTAAAATACAATATTGTTTGTTCTTCAACCCTACACAACCAAAAATATCTTTGTTCGGCGCAACGATATGATACGAATACTCAATATTTGTTCCCGGAGCCCATGCGTCAAATGAAAATTTTACCATGTCCTGGCTATCGCCTGCACCCATACACTCATAAATGCGAGAAGCATTTTGTCCCCACAGTGTCATATCATAGCAATCCCTTGCTGGCGGATAAAACACAAATTGGCAATATTTACTATCCTCGACACGGTACATCTCGTAGCTATTATGCACATTTTTACATCCATAGATTCTATTTCCTGAAACATCGGCACTAAATGCTTCCTCGGAAAAACGTCTCGGAAGAGTTTTTTGCAGTTCACCTACTTTAGCAACGACTTCGGAAACAACTTTTTGTGAACCAGTATCATATTGTTGTATTTCTAATAAATACTGTTCTTTGGTGTACTGAACATTGAAAATACAATATGATTTATTTCTCAAATTGACACACCCAAAACAATTGCTGCAATTTACTAGATTCCGGCAAAAATATAAATCGTATGAATCGGCGCATAGATCTGAATAGAATACTCTAAAGCACTTATGCAAAAAAGCGCTTTCAAAGCATGTCTCACACTTCTCTGCGTGATATATGTCATAACACTGTTTCCCTGTGTGTACAAAAGTCGTATAGGCTGATTCTTCACTGAATGCAGTATTTGTCACAAGATAACAATCTTTATTGTACGTACCCATGTTTGTATAGTCAGAACGTATAAGAGTTGAATACTGACTTTGCAGCGAAAATTGTGGTACTCGGCGTAGCAGTTCACCAAATTGCTCAAAAAAAGGACGAGAGAAATCGTAATCTTGCCCGTAGTCTATTGCGTCCCAGTTGTCGCCCCACCACGCTTTTGGAGAATATACAGGAACTTCTGCATCTTGAGGAAAAAGAGAAACAATAGACTCGCCTGTCATATCGCAGGTGCGTTTATAAAACGTCCGCTCGTTTAGGAAACTCATGCGTCTCTGAGCGCGACATGTAGGGCAAAACGTAGGTGGAGGCACCTGCACTTTTTCATAAAACAAAAAATCATCTGGTCCGATGGTGAAGTCGTTATTGCAATTCTGGCAAGTCTTATGTTTCATATGCTACTTATAAATATTTCTTAATTGCTTCAATAATTTCAGGAAATTCCTCCATAGGATAGAAATGTCCCTTGTCAGGAAATTCGTAGTAGTCAGTGCCAAGTTTCTCATGTACATAGTGAGCTTCTTCGATAGGTATATGGGGATCGTTCATCGAACTTGCCTGCACAATCCATTTCTGGTTGCCTTTGATCGCCTCCCAGTCCCATGACTCATCGTAGTAGCCACTTTCTTTTTCAGACTCGAGGCCAAGATCGGTATAACAAGGTGCCACTAGGACAGTGCCGAGTATCTTGTGTGTTTCTGCGTAACGCATCGCGGCTTCCGCGCCAGATGACCAGCCGAGAAGAATAGTATTTTCATCGGGTTTGAAACTGTCGATGAACGGAAGCCAAATGTTCATCCGTGCGAGTATTGGATCTGGATAGACTTCAGGAGATACGACTTCACAGCCGAGCGCTTCCAACCCACGCTTTACATAAGGAAGCCACGCAAAATCCGTCCTTGCTCCCCCGTTTCCTGGTATAAGAATACATCGTGGTTTCATATATATACTATAATAGTTTTAGACCACCTCTTTCTGGTAACAACTCTCGCAATACACGATCTCAGGTCGGTCGGGAGCATAGGAGGTTTCGAACTCATTTTGGCAATTTCCTGAGTGATCGTGTCCCTCTTTGTCGCACATACATGAGCGAGTCCAAAGTTTCATAGGATTCCTAAAATGAGTACGCTCAATGTGACGGCAGTTTGGACACAACCTCGGAAGCGGAATATTCATACGCTTATAAAACTGCAATTCTTCTGGGATGACTTTAAAAGCCAGCGAACAATTATGCTCACAGACTCCGTTGTGTTGGCATCCAATAACTTTTGCAATACATGTCTCATCTATTTCACCGATAGTATCAGGTAGGTTCTCGGGTGTGTTATCGACTGTATAGTTTTTGTCTTCGGGGTCCTTCCAGTTAAATCCTTTTTCAAGAGCGTTTTCCTGCGAAAGTGGAAAAAATTCTTGTGCAGTCGTTGCGTTATAACCGAAAGGAGAAAATTCTGATGGAAAAAACTCACCGTAGCGATACACAAGCCCTTTTGCATCAAGGTAGGGTAAAGTATTCATCTGCGCTATTATCTTGTCTCGCAAGATGAAATATTCTTCTTTCGTATACTGCTTGTTTAAAATACAATACTCTTTTTTCTTGAGTCCAACGCACCCAAAACAATCTTTGCACCCAGTAGAGCAAACGGAATACTCCATATCAGTAGTATTGAGTACTGTATACCAGCTAAATTTTATTCGAGATGCACGGTTACCAACTTGTAAGGACTCATACAAAAGATCTGCTCCGTTACCGTAGTGAGTAAAATCATAGCTATTCGTAGTTTTTGGGCCATGTGTTACATAGGAGCAAAAGCGTGAGTCTTCCATATCCGAAACAATAAAACTATCACGAGTATTTTTCGAATTGTATATATAGTCTCCAGACACAGATGCATTGTGACGCTCGTGCATATACCTTTGCGGAGACTGCTTCCAAAAATCCCATGCTATTTTTTTAAGCTCTTGAAGTTTTTCATACGAGTGAAGCTTTAGCTCTTCAAATTTTTTCTTATACTCTTCTTTAGAATACTGAACATTCCATATACAATATTTTTTCATTCTCAAATTGACACACCCAACACAATCAGAACATCCCACACAATTTTTTGAAAGATATACATCGTGACAATCTTCACAATCCACGCTGTACATGACTTGATAACACTTTTGACAATCAACTGTTTCATAGCACAGTTCACTATCGGAAAGAATAAGGTTGTCTACAGAATCTTTACAAATATCAACAACGCTACCGTATAGGCAGTTTTCATCAAGGTCACTATGCGTCAACATGTAGCAATTCTTGAGATCAGTTACCATATTGGTATACTCAGAATTTACCAATGTTGTATATATACCAAAAAGACTAGGCAGAGGAGTATTTTTCAAGAGATCCTGAAACTGAAGCAAGAATGACTTTGCATCATCAAAATCTCTTCCATACTCCAGCCCGTCCCAACTGTCACCCCACCAACACGGCCGGCAATACACCACCACTTTGGAATCTTTCGGATAGACGGATAACACTGACGTTTTACATTTCTGGCACTCGTGTCTGTAAAGAGTTTTTTCATTTCGAAAAGCGAGACGTCGTATAAGCCGGCACTCAGGACAAAACGTCGGAGCAGGCACTCCCATCTTTTCGTAAAACGAAAAATCATCAGGTTCGATGGTGAACGAAGTCTTGCAGTTCTGACAGGTCTTTGTCTGGCTTTCCATATGATTACTATAAACGAGCACTCGGGATATGTCTATTCTTTCTTTCGAAACTTCCCACTCTCGGGGATGAGCCCTAGTTTCTCAAGTCGCGCCTCTACCCCACCCTCGCGACGGCCAAAGTGTTTTGCTAGTTTAGGAATACTTGTTTCGCCGGCTTTGTACATCGCTTCTAGTGCCGTGTCTTCTTCGGCAGTCCATCGTGCAAATGCTTTTGCATGTGTTTTGCGGATCTCGCTCACGTCATACGCTTTTTCGCCAGGCTCTTTTTTCGCAGACTTTTTCTTTGCAACCTTTTTCTCGACTACTTCTTGCCCGCCACATGCACGAACAAAGTTTGCATGCATGGTTTGTAGTTCGTCGGCAGAAAGTTTTGCAAATGCATCACGTGCCTGAGCAGAGTTCTCACGGAACACGTCGTCGATGACGAGCACTTCTGGATGAATCAGAAGTGCTTGATCACTCATACCGAGCAAGTAGAGTCCTGACAGAGTTCGCACACGCGAAAGAGCGACATAGCCCTGACCGAACTCAAATACTTGAGAGAGATCCATGAGCGCTCCGTCGAGCGACATTCCCTGACTTTTGTGGATAGTGATAGCCCATGCAAGACGAAGTGGTATCTGCGTTATCGACGCTTTTATTTTTCCGTTCTCTTCGACTGCCCAGTCCATGGGCTCGACAACTATTTCCTTTCCGTCTTTGAGCATGACAATCGGATAGCCGTTGGAATCTTGAAATCCAACCACTTCACCTTGTGTGCCGTTCACAAAATACTCGCGGGGATTGTTTTTGGTGAACATAACTTTTGCGCCAACTTTCAGCACGAGATTCTCTGGAGAGAGACATCCACGTTTGAGTGCAGCGATCAGAGCTTCTTTTCCTTTTGACATCATCGCAAAGACACGTGTTTCATCATCAATACGCGAGAGTTCGGTGTTGTTCAACATGTCGACGTCGACGTTGTGAGAAAAAAGTTTCGTGAGTCCGTCTGGCGCAGCGTCGGGTTCACACACACGCTCTTCGATGAGCAGCCGGTGGTCGTCGGTAAGTGTGCGCTTGCGAAAAGCAGTGAGAAAGTCAAGGTACGCTCCGTCCTCCTGACGGTGTTGCTCGGAGAGATAGCACACTATAGGCGACATACGTTTCCAGACCGCTGCCTCAAATGCAAAGCTTGCTTTGTCAGCGTCTTTTGAAACTGGAGGAAGTTGGAAAAAGTCTCCAACAAAGATAACTTGCATCCCTCCAAACGGTTGGTCGTTGCGACGTATTTCGCGACAGACTTGATCTATGGTATCGAGAGTGACAGCGTCTACCATAGACACCTCGTCGATGATGAGGATACTGGTTTTCTCGATACGCCGAACAACGTATTGGTTAGCACAGAGTGCATCGAGTTCATAGGAGGAAAGCTTTTTCTTGATACCGATTCCACTCCATGCGTGTATCGTCATGCCGTGAATATGTGTTGCTGCTATACCAGTCGAAGCGGTAATAGCCGGCTCGATTTTCCGCGCACGCAAATACGACACATATTGATTGATCGCATATGTCTTACCACTCCCCGGCTCTCCAGTGAGAAATACATTGGCACCGGTTTTGAGTATGTCGAGAGCTTGATCCTGAGTCATGTGCGTATTATATATGAAAATCTCCCACGCGTGTACGTACTATCGAATACGCGAGTGCGGGCACGTCGAGTAGTCGCCCTATTTTTTCTGCGAGTACGCGCATGTACGCTCCACTACCACACGTAACTCGGATGGTAAGTAAAGTAAATGTTTCTATCTCACTCACCCGAGCAAGCTCACTCCACTTTTCGATAATATCCTGCTGACGAAAATCTCCCTCTATTTTTGCAACACGCGCGAGGACAGCATCAACCAACTCTTGTTTGCCGAGCGTGCGAGTATCGAGCATATCTATCGAGTCGATAGATATCGTATGCTGTGGCATCTCTACGCCTTCGCCCTCGTTTGCGTACTGGAAAAGAGGTTTTCCGTCTACTGTTTTCGAAGAATACTTTGGGTACTCTTCGACAAATTCACCAACACACGCTTCTACTGCCTGCGCGATATTCCCCTCTACAAATTCTTTTGCAACGATTACTTTTCCAAGTATATCTCCCGTGTCAGTCGACACTCCGAGTAGTACCTCCACCACATACTCTTTATCGAGCTTGAGGAAGCTTTCCTTCTCATGCACTGCGTCGCCCACCAGCACGAGCAGTACTCCGCTCGCCATCGGGTCGAGTCGCCCTGCGTACGTCGCCTTCACACCCTCCGGTACTTTTCCTTCACGCCGAGCACGATCAATACAAGCAAGCGGTGTCTCGCCTTCGTTTTTCCAGAGCACGAGTGGTTCTGCGGTCATATTGAAAAAGTATACACTACAGCGCTCATGTTGCAGAACTGTTGCACGTAGGACTAAAGTGTGTTATAAAAAAGAAAAACCACACGCTATGATTTTGAAAAAATTCTTTTTATTCGCGCTCGTATGCGCTTTTTTTTATGGATGCCAAAAAGAGGAAATCCCTGCCCAAAAGCTGGATGATGAAGATCTCGACAAAGGACTCCAGATATTCAGCTGTGACACTTCAACCGGAAAAGTTTATGCTATATGGGAAGCAAAAGACTCAACAAAACTGGAAGACTATACCATGTACGGCGATCTGTCTATCTATGAGCTTCTCGAAGATCTGGCTTACACTCAAGAGTATCTGGGTTCTAACTACCTCTACGGCATACTCGATGTTTCGAGTCACTCAGTCATCGGTTGGCATGACGCCAACGGTGATGACCAAAACTATCGCAAAATGCAATTAGCATCGTGGGGAATGCTAACAGACGAGCTCGTCGCGCGTTACTTACGCTAGTATAAGGTTCACAGTCAACGGCAGGCTTTCCACTAGGGAAGCACTGCTGTTTTTTTTTATCCCTAACAAAAAAATACTTGCTATTGTCACTAGGACAGATATTCAGCACACCGCTGTCTTTATGTCGCAAATACTATGATCGATAGCCAGATGACTACGGCACCTCGAGTTTCTGTGTCATAAAAAAAACGCCTCCTTTCGAAGACGTTTTAAATACAATAATTTTGCTTATAGGATAGCTAACTTGTTGGCAGCGCTTATAACAGCGATGCGACAGAGGCTTTCCATTTTTTGCTGGAGCCCGGGCTTGATAGGAACCGGAGCATAGCCCGTTTCTTCAGTAGACAAAAAAGTATTGTCTTTCTGACGCTGAAAAGTGTACAACACTTCACCGTCCTTGTCCTTCAAAACTTGATAGCGTTCTATTCGACCGGTATGCCAGTCAATGCACGCCAATACTTTCAGTTTATCATCAGTAGACGGAACAATAGCAGTCATATAAACACCACTTTTGCTGATACTATATATCACCCCTGACAAAGATTTGGCAGTATCGGCAAGATACCAAAAAGCGTCGATCTGGCTACCTGACAGATAGTCAACCTGCGTTGCGGTAATCTGCTCTTCAGATACGAGTACGGTTGCGACATTTTTTTCGCCAGGTGTCGACTGGATTTGTTGACCCACCAGGAATGTGCCTGCGGTCAAGAGGAGCATTAGCGCCCATATATTTTTCTTCATATGTAAATTTCTATAAGAAAGTATCACACTTAGAGATTTAAGTCAAATTAGAATACAACCTGTGGAATTGTCAACATCAACTTTCTAGTTCGTGCGTAATACATCAACACTATTTTCGTCACTATTTGTAAGAATATTTTTGTTCTTTCATATTTCATCATAACTATAATCATCGAAAAAGCCCCCGAGCCACTGCGATGTAGTACCTAAACTAGCTTGAAAAATAGGCGCATTTCACCGCTTGGGGGCGCAATCGGTGCAATGACACGATGCTTGACTTTTGTCAGCAGATGTGCTATTATATAAGAGAAGATTTCGGTTTGTAGTTTTAATGCCTTTTCGGCACATATTGCTTATTTGGCACTAAAACTACAGATATGAAATCAACAATTACCACAATTCTTTTAATCGTTGCTATTGCCCAGGTTGCAATGGCTCAAAACGAAATCCCGTTCACTGAGCAAAACAGTATTTCTGCATCATTTTATGCGGGTACATTGACCGCTCAATACAGTGAACAAAAGGTGTATTGCGAAATCGGAAACAGATACGATTCGCAGAGCGTATCACTCAAAGGAGGATACAAACTTCCCTTGAGCGAATCCCTTTTCATTGCCCCGGGTCTTGGGTTCTCCATAGGCAAATGGGATGAGGGAAAGACTTGCATAGGTGGTAGCCTGAAAATTGCTGGTGAATTTTCTTTCGGGAAAATTGCTTTAGGAAGCGATGTGAACTACTCACTGTTGTTTCCGACAAACGGTTACAGTGAAATTAACCAACTTCAAACTTCCGTGTATGCCACGCGCAAACTGGGAAAAGAATGTAAGTTTGGTTTTGGATATACTTTTCAAGCTCACTCTCAAAAGAAATCCACTATGGATATTCTCAATGATGAGCAGGAAAAAATTCAATTGACTACACCCTCGGAAAATAAATTTTGCCAAGGGCCAACAGTACAATTGGCTATCCAAAATTTCACCATCGCAGGAGGCCCATTATTTTTTTCTAACAGTGCATGCGGAGCAAATATTTCGTTCGTCTACACATTCAAAATCTGCAATTATTAAAAATAATAATTGCCATTGGTTAACAGCTATTCAAATAAAATTGAATAGCTGTTTTTTATTTTCCCACCTTCAAAGCTTCCTCCAACTTTTCATACTTAAACACATATCCGAGTTTGCGGAGTTTGTCGCTTGAGACACGCTGTCCAGTGAGAAGACTTTCTGCAAACTCTCCGAGTACGAGACGTGCAATAAATGCTGGTATCCACCATACTGGCCAGTAACCACGCGCACGGGCAAATGTGCGCATAAAATTTTTCTGTGAGAGAGGCGTACCTGCACCTGTATTGTACGGACCACTCGCGCTCGGATGCTCGAGCAGATATATATAGATGTTGACTATGTCGTCGATCGAAGCCCACGGCATGTATTGTCGTCCAGAACCAAAGTAGCCACCGAGGTGTTTTTCAAATACTTTTGCGAGTGAGGCAACGAGTCCTCCTGCTCCGATCACATGCGCAGTGCGGACGAGGGCGACACGCACACCAAATACTTCGGCGCGACGAGCCTCTGCTTCCCAGTCGCGCGCTACTGTCGCGAGAAAGTCACGACCTGCAGGCGAGGATTCATCGACATACTTTTCACCGGTGTTACCGTAGTAACCAACAGCAGAAGCCGAGACGAGCACTGACGGAGGAACTCTGCTTTGCGATATCGCATCGACGAGGTTGTGCGTCGTTTTAATACGTGAGTCATAGATATCTTGCTTGATAGTTTTTGTCCTCCTCTCTCCTATAGTTCTACCAGCCAGATTGATCACGCCATATGCGCCGTCGATGTCAGTCGGACTGATACCCACTGTTGCGTTCGAGACAGTATACGTGAGAGCAGAGTGTTTGATCCGTGGTTCACCTCGGTCGAGTATGTGTACACGATATCCACGAGCGAGAAGTGCCTCGGAGAGTTTCGTTCCCACAAATCCTGCACCTCCTGTGATAACAATTTTTTTCATATATCTATTGTATCAGTCAAAAATGTTTTTGTCTTTTGTACTCTTCCACTTGTCGAGTCCTGAATGCGCAGGTTTCTCGCCGACATACCCTCCTCCACGGGACTTGTACAAGACAACTGCGTGTTGCATCGCGCGCGCAGAAAACTTGCCCATCTTCTCGACTGCTTCGCGTTTGCATGCTTCCCACAGCTCGGGATTGGTACGGTTTACTTTTGGTTTGGTAGCCATCTCGCTATATATGCCTTAGTATCAAATTTACTCGCGCAACCGTTGGCATTCATATAGCGTATTTGTCCAAAGACTGGTCGCTCGAACCATGCGCGGTCGTGGACTCCTCCGATACTCCACGCTATCCCGGCGTAACCGTTGGGATCGCGACCATCGAGTTCGTATTTGTCGTTGAGATATATCGCTATCTTCATCGCTTCTTCTGGGCTCTTTGTCCACTCGAGTATTTTCTTTGCCCAGTACATACGCATGTAGCCGTGCATTTTTCCGCTCGTCACCATCTCCATCTGCGCAGCGTTCCATAGGTCGTCATGGGTACGAGCTTCTTCCCACTCTTTTTTTGTATACACATAGTCGCGCTTGTCTCGGGCGTGTTTTGCATGAGACTTTTTTGCCCACTCTGGAAATCCGTCAGTATTGTCGTAGTTTGGATTGTAAAAACAAAAGTTGTCCGAGAGCTCACGGCGCACAACGAGCTCCTCCAGAAACGCCCCTGCATGATCGATAAGTGAGAGTTCGCTCTTCATATCTACCTTTGCTTTGTTTTTGAGCTCGCCGAGTATCTCGTCTATCGGTTTACCAACACGCTCTACCACAGCGAGCGCAATGCTTTGCGCAGAAAGTATACCGTAATGTAAATACGGAGAGAGGTTGCTCTGTGCGCCCTGCGTCGGGTCGTTTCTCTTGTCACCATAGTTTGTGATCTTGTGATCTAAAAAGTTTTTTAGTGCGTTGCGTGCACTCGCATGATCGCCATGGAAACTCGCGACCGGGAGTACTGTGCAGTCGACAGTGCTATCACGCAAAAGTTTTTCCCAATCTATTTTCGGTACTTTCTTTGTATATGAAAATGCGTGCTTGCGAAGTGATGAAAAATCCTCGAGATAGGTCGGAAGAAGTCGGTGTAGTTTTGGACGAAGCGTATATGCACCAAACTCTTGCTTGTCACTCGCCACCCAACACGGAACGATATTGTGCGCGTCCACGCCGAACATAGGGATATCGATATGCTTGCGTACATAGTCTATCCACTTTCTCGGCAAACAAAGCGGGAAAAAATCGGTCACGAGTGCACCGATTTTTTCCCGCGTTACAAACGCAACTATATCTTCTTCTGTCTTCTCACCTACCACCAGAAAGAAAGGAATATTTTTCTTTGCGAGTTCTGCCTCGACACTTGCAAGAGCCTCGAGTTTAAACGCATGCTGACGGAGTGTGCCGCCGAGAAAGCCTGGAGCTAGGTTGTAGAGCACAAGGAGTGGTACCTTGTGTGCTGTGGCTAATTCTTGTGCATACAAAAGTGCCCAGTTGTCGTCTGCGCGTATATCGCGGTTCATCCAGTAGAGTACTGGACCACCCGTATAGTCATGAGAGTTAAGTTTTCGAACTCGCTCGGGCTTTACCATACAGTCCAGTATACCAAGTCACATACTGAACATGAAATTATTTATTTCTAGAATTTTTCCACCCAGCAGCAGAGCAAAGCTCGCTACGGGGCAGGCTCTTCTTTTTTATTTCGCGAAGCCTTCCATGCTTCTATTTCTTTGTGATTGCCACCGAGAAGCACTTTTGGAACGCGATGCTTTTTGCCGTTGTATTCTAGTACTTCAGGACGAGTGTAAAACTCGCTCGACGAGACACGCTCTTCTTCGAGTGACTCTCGTTTATTGAGTACGCCATCTACCTGACGAGACATACTATCGATAACTATCATCGCAGGGAGTTCACCTCCAGTCACGACGTAGTCCCCTATGGAAACTTGATCTGTCTTCAATATCTTGTCCACGCGAGCATCGATGCCTTCGTAGCGACCACAGATGAGGATGAGGTCAGTATATTTTTTTGCTGTCGTCTTTGCGTATTCCGTTGTAAACTTTTTTGCGCTCGGAACGAAATTAATGATTTTGACATTAGGCTTTAGGCTAGAGGCGCTAGGCGCTAGCTTTTTGGATTTCGCATTACTTTCTACTTTAGACTTGCGTCTTTCAACTGTTTTAAGGGCGTGTTCCACCGCTTTGAGGACCGGCTCTGCCCGTATCACCATCCCCGGACCTCCACCAAAAGGGCGGTCGTCGACGATACGTGAGACATTGCCGTCAGGCCACACCTTTTTATATTTCTTGCCCGTCACATACATACGAGGGTTGTAAAAAACAACCTTGATTTTCTTGTCCTTAATCGCGCGCCCAATAATAGACTCTTTGAGATAGGAATCAAATGCTTCTGGAAATAATGTGATGATATGGAAAGTCATGTAATAGTTGTCAGCTGACAGGTTACAGCTTATAGGTTAGAACACAAAAAATCAACTTACGAAATACTCGAAACTTCTTCAACGCTCCACTTCGACAAAACATTTGATTCAGTCAGAGTAAACCGTCCTACAAATTTCTTGCCTGCAAGAAGGAGTGGGAGCCAGTATTTGTCGTCTACCCACATCTCGTCATAAGGTAGTGCATCGCGATCAAACCACTCCGGCACGAGTTCTTCCGTTTCTACAGGATCACTATCACAGGCGCCGTAGTAGACATGTACATCGATATCGTTCCAATCGTTGTGGTCGAGGACGGTAAAGTATAGTTCGCCAACTTTCTTGATATTGTTCTCATCCAACTCGAAGCACAATTCTTCACGCGCCTCGCGTGCAAGTGACGCAAACAATTCTTCCCCCGCTTCTACTTTGCCACCGAAACCGTTCCAGCGTCCCGTACCAAACCCGCGCTTTTTCTTGCCGAGCAATATCTTGCCGTCACGTTCTACGAAGCAAAGTGTGCAGATGCGTTTCATGCGTAAAGTATAGCAATAGGTAAGGAAACAAATCAATCTGAATCCTGGCATACAAAAAAAAAATAAGCTGCCAGCAAACTGGCAGCTTATTAGCATTTTACTCAGGGATAGATAAGAAATTCTCCAATAATGTCATTATGAAGTTTTTCTGGTTGTGGAAGCTTGTTGTTTTTCTTTCTCAACTTAAACTTTACCCTTGAAGCATTCCCTTTCTTAAAATATTCCGACCCAGGAATAGCATTCCCAAAAAAGTATTCCCAGTTATCAGTGAATCCGATAGCGCGATATTTTTTTTGAAAACTTTTTGCTTTTGCTAGGCCGTGTACTAAGGGCAATGTGATTGTAAATTTTTCACAATATGCACGTAAAGCTTCAATAATATCTGGAAAAGGAAGCTGTCTACTGCTCGCTCTACCGTCAAAGATGGCGTCGAAAAAATAGTAGTGAATTTTAGTATTTTTTTCAGTGAAAAAAGGATATTTGCGCATGTTTATTACAATCGCCTGTTTACGCCTTAGCCCGCCTACTTCTTGCATACCAACACCATTCACTTTCTTGCGAGTCGCAAATGGAAATCCTTGCGGAAACAAATTTACACCTCGATATTCTCCGTTGGTATACAAAAACTCCCAACTAGACATAGTAATATCGTGGTATACCTCTATCACCACTTCCTGCCCTTTTTCGCCTGGGTTAAGCGATTTTAAAGAAATTTCATACCCCTGTTGTTCACCAAAGAGCTCCTCGAGCTCCTTTATGAGCGCTAAAGCGCTTTTTTGTTTTCGTTTATTCATTTGTACAGATTTATTTGGAGTATACACAATACCTATAAAAAACAAAAACACCCTGCTGGGTGTTTTTGTTTGCTCGAACTTGGCCGAGCTTTGTATTTGTTTAGAATAAAACAAAATACTATTTATATTCCTTTCAAATCTTCCATTGCTTGGTCAACACTTGAAGCCTGTGTTGGTGCTTGCTTTGGAGCTTCTACATGTGCAGGAGCGTCCTCGCGTGGTGTCATTTTCTTACCACCTTCTGGTTCGTTGATTTTTAGATTAACGCGAGCATTGTTCTTCATACCGATAGTGCGGAGAAGTGTTCGGATTGCTTTAGCAGTATTGCCTTGGCGTCCGATAATTTTTCCCATATCTGCTGGATCTACAGTGAGGGTGATGAGAACTCCCATCTCGTCAACTGTTCGGTCTACAACAACAGCACTTGGGTTGTCTACTAATGCGCGCACTACGTACTCGAGAAACTCTTTGTCTTGTTCCATTTCGGTCTATCTATCAAATTTCATAATATGCAGTCCTTTCGACGTGACTGGCTGAGGGAAAGTATAGCATAAGAGCTCTTTTACTCAAACAAAAAAACACCTTATGGTGTTTTTTTGTTTTAAAAACTATTTCTTGAGTTCTTTTCGAGGCTTGGTTGGAGACTTGCGTGGGAGGACATTTTTCTTCTTTCCTTCTATCGCACCCTCTTTCACGAGCTGGTTGTACATGGTGTCTGAAACTTGTGTTCCCTTGGTCATCCAGTACTTGATGCGGTCTGCGTTGAAAGCCTTGGTCTTTTGCATAGGATTGTAATACCCAAGCACTTCAAGAAACTTACCACTTTTTGGTCCGTTCTTTGAATCAGTCAACACTACCCGGAAAGTCGGATCGTTCTTTCGCCCTGTTCTTTGTAGTCGTATCATTAACATATGGGAGGTACATTATCACAGTTTTCAATATGAATCAAGAGGGCAACGGCAGAGTAAACAACTCTGAGGAAATTCCAATTTCTAAGCTCCAAATCCTAAACAAGTTCAAATATTCAGTATCCCGACTGGTAAGCAAAGGGAGCGAATACAAATATGGCGTTTTTAGGATTTAGAGCTTAGAATTTAGAGCTTTTCTATGCTAGTATGTGACTATATATGGCAAAACAATTCTACCCAAAGAAAAAGGCTTCCTCTTTTAGCCCAAAAAACAAGGTTTTTTCAAAAAATACCCCTTCCAAAACCCGACCGTCAACACCGTCTCAGCACGTCGAAGGCAAAATACTGATTTCCGGCAAGGGCATCGGCTACCTCGAAGAGCACGATGGCCAGGTTCGTGAAGGTCAACTCGAGATCGACCCTGCGTTTCTCCGCACCGCACTTCACGGTGACCGCGTTCGCGTCCTCCGACATCCTGTGGTCAAAGGCAGAAAGTCACAAACGGGTGAAGTCATCGAAGTTCTCGAACGTGCTCGCAAGGGCCATGGTGGTGTTCTCGTCGAACGAGGCGGAGTTACCTTTTTACACCCGAGCGACCGAAAAATGTATGTCAACGTCGTCATCCCAAAAGACAAACTCGGTGGTGCAAAAGTGGGTGACAAAATATTTGTCGAAATCGAAGAATGGAACAGTGGACACGAAACTCCTATCGGCCGTGTGACACATGTCCTCGGTATCGCTGGTGACAATGATGCAGAGATGAAATCCATCGCACTCGAAAAAGGATTTCACCATAGTCTTCCCGACCAAGTCGAAAGCGAAGCCCGTGAAATGGAGCGATTGTTTGATGTATCAAAAGAAGTAAAGAAGCGACGGGACTTTCGTACCACCACCACATTTACTATCGACCCAGCAGATGCCAAAGACTTTGACGATGCACTATCGTTTCGAGATCTCGGCGACGGTACGTACGAAGTCGGTATCCATATCGCAGATGTTTCTTTTTTCGTAAAAGAAGGAGGCGTCATCGATAGCGAAGCCTATGACCGCGCAACCTCGGTCTACCTCGTCGACCGCACGATACCGATGCTCCCTGAAATCCTTTCCAACAATCTCTGCTCGCTCGTACCCAACCAAGACCGTCTCACCATGAGCGCAGTATTTACTCTCGACAAAGATGGCACTGTCCTCACCGAGTGGTACGGAGAAACGATCATCCACTCACAGCAACGTTTCACCTACGAAGAAGCGCAGACAGGTATTGTGAAAAAAACTGGCCCTCTCGCACACGAGCTAGAAGTTTTGAACGGTATCGCAAAATCTCTCCGTCGCGAGCGTGTCCGCGCAGGCGCACTCATGATCGATGCACCAGAAGTAAAATTCACTCTCGATGACAAAGGTCACCCTATCGGCGTCACGATCAAACACCACCACGACTCAAACCACTTGATCGAAGAGTTCATGTTGCTCGCAAACAGAAAAGTCTCCGAGTGGGTGGAAAAGAAATTCAAGAAAAACGAACGCGTATTTGTCTATCGTATCCACGACAAACCAGACAGTGACAAGATGGCGAACCTCGCTTTCTTTCTTACCTCTGTCGGACATACCGTTAAAAAGAGTGGCGGTATTATCGCCTCCCAGACACTCAACGCTATCTTGCAAAAAACAGCTGGCACTCCGCTCTCAGACACGCTCGACAATATGATCACACGCACGATGGCAAAAGCTATCTACACGACGAAAAATATCGGACACTACGGACTCGCGTTTCGTGCCTACACACACTTTACCTCCCCTATCCGTCGCTATCCCGACCTCATGGTGCACCGACTTATCAAACGATACACCAGCGGCAAGCGTCCTGACATGGACGGACTCGAAGCTCTCGAGCGCCGCTGTACCCACGCATCACGTCGCGAACGTGAAGCCCAGGAGGCAGAACGCAACAGTATCAAATACAAACAAGTAGAATACATGGCTGACCGTGTTGGAAAAATATTCAACGGCGTCGTTACGGGAGTATCCGAATGGGGTATCTATGTAGCAGAAGTTGAATCTCGCTCGGAGGGTCTCATCCGTATGCGTGATATCGGAGACGACTATTTTGAACTCGACGAAAAACGTATGCGCATCGTTGGCAAGCGTAGCAAGAAAGTGTACACCCTTGGCACTAAAGTAAAAATAAAAGTTGTTTCTGCGGACATGGCAAAGAAGTTGATAGATTATAGTTTTGCTGAATAAATACCACATGAAACCCCTGTTCAAAGCCGCACTACTCTCGTTCGCAACACTCGCACTCACGGGATTTATAGGAGCATGTATCATACAAGGACCGACGACGACTATCCGCTCGATTGGTGCGTTTATTTCTGATATCCACCTCGGACTCACCCCTGCAAAAGGCTCAGAGGAACCACTGCTACAAGCAGAGCCCGCTGTTGCGCCACCCGAACGTATCACGCTCGGCAGTATCTCCGATGAGTACTACACGCCGCCAACCGAAGGAAAGGCGATCCGTGTCAATCTCGAAACCATGGAGCTCGTCACCTACGAAAACGGCGTCGAGGTAACAACCTATGAAGTCCTCGCAAAAGGCAAGCCAGGAAGCTACTACGAGACACCTGGCGGTGAATATAAAGTGCTCCTCAAAGAAGAAAAGCATCTTTCATCAGTAGGAAAAATCTGGATGCCCTACTCTATCCAATTTTTCGGTAACTACTTTATACACGGCTGGCCGTACTACCAAACAGGAAAAGAGTTACCTGTCGGGAGCGGTTACTCGGGTGGATGCATCCGCCTTGCCACTGCAGACGCGCAAAAACTCTACGAGTGGGTAGACAGAGGTACTGCCGTGTCAGTGTACAGTAGCGCATCGCTCAGTGAAGACAACATCGAAACACGAGGATACTTTCTCTTGAATCCAAAGAAAAAAATCTCTGGTGTCTCTGCGTCGCATTATCTTGTCGGCGATATCGAAACAGGAGATATCATCATGGAGAAAAATTCTGAGGAGCTCGTCCCTATCGCTTCAGTGACAAAAATGATGACCGCACTCACTGCCCTCGAAGTAGTGAGTCAGCGTAAAACTACCACAATCTCCGCCGCGGATGTGGCAACACTCGGAAATAATGGTGAGCTCAAGGTAGGTGAAGTGATAGCAACCAACGACCTGATATACCCGCTCCTCATGGAGTCATCCAACGACGCAGGTACTGCACTTGCAAACTTTTATGGATACAACGGTTTTATCACCATGATGAATGAAAAGGCTCGTGCGATAGGTATGGAGGTAAGTTCGTTTGACGACCCAACAGGCCTCTCTGAAAAAAATCTTTCCACTCCTCGTGACTTGTTCCGCATGCTCTCATTTATGTACAACAACAAGTCGTTTATCTTTGACGTCACGCTCGAACAAAAACACACTGCAGGGACACACACCTGGTACAACACCAGCCAATTCCTCCGCACAGATGGATTTCTTGGAGGCAAACGTGGTTACACCGACCCTGCACGAGAAACACATGCGGGTATTTTCGAACTCAAACTCTCAGAATTTGATACGCGAAAAATAGCTATCGTCGTACTCGGCAGTGAGGACCGCTACCACGACACGGTCGCGCTCATGAACTATCTCAAATCAAACATATACTTTGCTGGTAGTTTGAGTGAGGTTGTCTTTTATACTCCCCCACCACCTCCACCACCGCCAACAGACACCAAGCTCGTTTTTGGTGGAGACGTCATGCTCGACCGTGGTGTGCGAACGTCGGTTGAGAAAAACTATAGTGGTGACTATAGCAAACTGTTTGAACCTCTCACAAAACTCGCTGACGCAGATATCGCATTTATCAACCTCGAAGGCGATGTATCAGATATCGGACACAACGTGGGGAGCAAGTATTCGTTCCGCATGGACCCGGTCGTCATACCAGTCATGAGAAACGCTGGTATCGATATCGTATCGTTTGCAAACAACCATGTCGGCGACTGGAGCAAAGTTGCGTTTGACGACACGCGAGCGAGACTTACTGAAAACGAAATAGCGTACACAGGTGCAGGTGACAATAAAAATGATGCGGAACAACCCGTCATCTTTGAAGACAACGGCAACACCATCGGCTACCTCGGATTTACCGATGTGGGACCTGACTGGATAGAGGCGACGGACAAATCTTCCGGCATACTACTCGCGAGTGATCCTGACTTTACCGGCATTATCGAACGTGCGAGCGAGAAAGCTCCGTTCCTCGTTGTATCGGTGCACTGGGGCGACGAATACAAACCTGCAAACGACCGACAAAAAGCTCTAGCGCACGCAGCTATCGATGCAGGAGCAGACCTCATCATCGGACACCATCCGCACGTTATAGAGGATAGCGAATGGTACCAAGGTAAATACATCATCTACAGTCTCGGCAACTTGATTTTCGACCAGTACTTCTCGGACGAGACCATGCAGGGACTACTCCTCGAAGTGGTCGTCGACAAGGGAGAGATCGCGACAGTCAAGAAAAATCTCGTCAAACTCGACTCGACCTACCGACCAGAAAGTGTTACAGATTATGACAATTAAGTAAGTAAAGGTGAGATAGCCAGGCCGGCCGCGTGTACGCGGCCGGCCTTTCTCTTTCCCTGCCTTGCCATGGTATGATAGATACAGGTCACACTATTATTACGTAGCAAAAAAACTATTACTATGGATCTAAGTAAATGGAAGAGTCACGAAACTGACTCCCTCAAAGCATCGATAATAATTCTTATTATCGTCGCGTGTGCATTGTTCATCGCTTCAAAAACATTTTTCCGAAGCAACTTTTTAACAGGCATGGTCAACCCAGCGGACGCTGCTGGTCTCGATATCGTTCTTTCGAGTTATGCAAACGCAGATCCAGTCGAACCAGGTATCTATGGAGTCGGAGCAGCAAAGATGTACGACGAGATGGCAACCGAAGACGGATGGCTCGATACAGCAACAGAACTCATGACCGAGCTCGCACCGACAACGCTCCGCTTTCCTGCAGGAGGTGTCGTAAAGTATAGTCACGTCTTTACTGAAAACATGACTCAGCCACTTACCGCAGCAGAACAAGCAGCAGTAGTTGACGTCGGATTTGGGCCAGAACTCCGTGGTATCGGACAGATCGAGGCAGATCGTATCGACGAAGAAGCCCGAGGCAACGACGGCGAACTCTCAGAAATCGTCGATCCAAAACCTGCATACAACAATCTCTCGTATATCGATGGATTCCAAAATCTCATGCCTCGTAACTTTATCCACGACGCAGTAGAGATAGTAAACGAGTCAGACACAGACATGCTCTACGTGATCAACATGCGTTATGCATCTCCAGCAGAAATTGCAGACCAAGTCGCCTACCTCATCGACCAAGGCGTCACCATCCAAGGCTACGAGTTCGACAATGAAGTCTACGCGAAAGGTGGCTTCTACTACCAAGCAGGCACTCCATCGATCAAGGCTCCTCTCGCCGTCACAGAATATTTGAACGACGCAGACACTTACCGTGACGCCATCCTCGCTGTTGATCCTGACGCAGTCTTTGCCGTAGTCGCTGCTCCGAAAAAAGATTTTGAAGAAGGAGGTCTCGGTGTCGAAGATACCGACAGCAATTTCAATAGCGAGTGGAACATAGCTCTCGCCTCTCAGATGGGAGCACATGGGTACAGTGACTATGTCGTACACTTCTACCACGGATTTTTCACTTGTCTCGACACTATAGCTACGGGTATTCGCGACAGTATTTTCTCTTGTGGAACAACAGAACTTCGTTACTTGAACGACTCAGTGTCTGGCCCAACAGATACCACCTCTATCCCCCCTATGCTCACCGCGTTTCACAATCAGTTTGCCGGCAAAAATCTCTGGCTCACCGAATGGAATATCAACCAAGACCCGAACCGAACTGATAGTCGCTATGCGAACTCGGTGTTGCATGCTGCTCTCACCCAGCAATTCATCAACATCCTAAACACAGCAAACGCCACCTACGGCAACTT
>Ga0075163_10002759_pt1 | contig 23560 bp, 18 predicted proteins | sample JI1023141ADNA_FD_71478 | JGI IMG/M metagenome (GOLD analysis project Ga0075163, IMG submission 71478) | Wastewater effluent complex algal communities from Wisconsin, to seasonally profile nutrient transformation and Carbon sequestration -... | ecosystem: Engineered > WWTP > Effluent > Algae... | reverse complement strand
TGTAAGGTCACGCCGCTCGACATCAATGGAAATCCTCTGCCGAGCCGGGACGCTGCGCAGAGGGGAGCGACCCCGTCCGCGCTCGTGAAGACGCCACTGTCGACCGAGCTCGGCAGGATTCAGAAGGGCCTTCAGGCTACCGCGCAAGAAGGCGGCGAATGCAGCGTGAAAGTCAGGGCCTTCGTGGCGCCGCCCGCGACCGCCAGCGCCTCCGATGCGGCGACCCTGGTGCTGAACGGAATGACGTACAAGCGCTATCGCCAGGTGGAGGGGAGCCTCACCCAAGCCAAGCTCGACGACAAGGTCCGCGAATGGGTGTCGTCTGCCACCGATGCGCAGCTCAGCGAGCTTGCCGCCGCGCTCACGCAATTCGGAGGCAGCACGCCGCAGAACCAGAACATCTGGCTCCGCAGCGATGACGTACCCAACGCCTCGAGCGAGTGGGCGGAGCACGCGATCGTCTACTTCTTCGCGGAGTCCAAGAAGGTCGTCACCGTGACGATGAAGTGCGTCATGTAACAGTGGTCTGCGGCTTGTGGGCGAATCGGTGCGTCCTTCCGAAGCGAACGGCGTCTTCGAGAGGGAGGAGTAGACCCATGAGCAAACCCGACGACACCGAGAAGGCCCCCGATCAAGCACCCGATCAAGCACCCGAGCCCCAAGGGTGCTGCGGAGGTGCGCCACCGGAAGGCTCCGCGGCATGCTGCAAGCGCGACGCGGAGGCCAAGGCAGAGGGGCGCGCCGGATGCGGCTGCGCGTCACCCGCGGCTTCGCCCGCGAAGAGTCGCTGCTGCCCGTAGCGCCGACAGTAGGCGCGCGTGTAAGTACGCATGGCGGTGGATGAAAGCGCCGACGCCGCGGTACCATGCCGCATGCGTCGCGCCGCCATCGGGTTCTTCCTCACGTGTGCTTGTGGAACCTCGTCGAGCACCCCACCCGCGCCCGGGGTAGACGCCGGGGCCGCGCTGGACGCCGAAGCGCCCGCCCCGATCACCGTGACGGTGCTCGACCGGGCGCACATCGGGAGTGACGGCAACGCGCCGGACTTCCACTTGGCGAAAGCGCCGGTGAAGATGCCGGCGGGCACCTTCGCTTCGGCGATGCTGGTGGTGGATCTCGAGAGCCCGTGCTTTCCCTTCTCGAAGTGGAAAGACACGCCGCCGCCGGCCGGGCAGAACTGGCCGGCGGAGTGCGACGCCTTCGACCGCAACTTCGAGCTCGCGCTGGTGGACCCGCAGGCCCCCAAGGAGACGGCGGGCCTCGAGCTCGTTCGTGCCATCACGCCCTTCGGCGGCCCTTTGCACCTGGAAGAGGACGTGACGGACGCCGTCCTGAAGATGCCGGCGGCGCGCGATCTCGCGGTGACGATTCCCAGCTACTCCGACGGCGAGGGCAAGGTGAGTGGCTCGCACGGTGGCTGGTACGTGACCGCCAAGCTGGTGCTCACGCCCGGCACGCCGAAGCTCGCGCTCTCCACCACCTCGCTCTTCTACGGCGACGTGAAGGCGAGCGATCCGGTGCCCCTCACCTTCGAGGTGCCGGCCGGCGCCAAGCGCACCGTCCTCGAGTATCGCGTGACCGGGCATGGCGGCGCCACCGACCCCAGCTCCGCGTGCATCGGCCCTGCCGAGGAGTTCTGCAAGCGCACGCACCACGTGCTGGTGGACGGCGCTTCTGCGGGCGACTTCACCCCCTGGCGAGCCGACTGCAAGGCGTTGTGCACCATCACCAAGAACACCGACGGCGCCGGACCCTCCAGTTACTGCGCAGAGAACCCCTGCGGCGCCACCTCGAGCGTGCGAGCGCCGCGCGCCAACTGGTGCCCCGGGAGCAAGACCGATCCCATCGTCATCACGCAAGCGCTCGCGCCGGGCGCGCACACCGCATCGTTCGCCATCGACAACCTGTTCGCTGGGGGCCAGTGGCGCGTGTCGATGACCGTGAAGAGCTACGCCGAATGAGCTCCCTCTACCGCAGCTCTGCGGCCCCGGAGGAGCCGGTGCGCGTCGCGGACTTCGGCTCGCCACTGTGGACGCGGGTGCGGCTCGCGGGCGCTGCGCTCACCTTCGTCTCCATCGCCATCGCGGGTGCCACGACGCTGGGCGCCGCGGGGGCGGGTGCGCTCGCACTCCCCGCCATCCTCGTCTGGATTCTCGTGCTGAACAACGGTGCGTTCGGGCAGCTCACGCTCCGCCCCGCGGAAGGTGTGTTCGTGGCGCGCCCGTTCGGCTTCTTCGGTCGCGAGCTTCGCGTCCCCATCGACGAGGTGCTCGAGGCGGTGATCGTTCCCATCGGAGAGCACGATCATCGTCGCTTACCTGGCGGAGGCGACCCTTCGCTCCCACCCGGCCGCGTCGTCGCCCACTCGCTGGTGCTGCGTCTTCGCAGCGGACAGAACGCGGTCCTCTATCGTTCGGGTGGCGTCGCGGCCTGCGCGGCCATGGCGAAGCGCGCCGCGGAGGTCATCGAGCACGCCCGCGGCGAACGCGAACAATAGCCTCAGGCCGCGTTGCGTCGCGGCATCAGGGTGCCCACGCTGATGCCCACCGGGAGGGCGCCGTAGCCCAGCACCAGCGGCAGCGGGTCCACCAGGTGGTACTTCCAGAGGAGCCAGATGCCGCCGAACAGGATGGCGATCTTGAGCACCGCGAAGATGCCCCAGCCGGCGGCGCTGCCCTTCTTGGCGTTCTCCGCCTCTTTCTCGCTGGGCATGAAGGCGCGCACGATGCGGGTGATGGCCCAGAGGTTCGCGGCGCCGATGAGGCCGCCCACTGCCACCGAGATGCCCGCCCGCGTGCCCATGAAGGCGAACGCCAGCGCGGCGCCGGTGGCCGCCACGACGCCGACGGCCGGCAAGAGGGGCGCATCGAGCATGGACGGGGCTTCAGCTTCCGGCTTGCTCATCGCTCTTGCTCTCGCTCTCGGCCTTGTCGGCTTCGGCTTTGTCGGCCTTCTTCCCGTTCTCGACCTGCGCCAGGTACTCGCGTTCGTACGGGAAGGCTTCGCTCTCCTCGCGCTCCAGATCCTTCTGCATGTTCTTGGCGGCCCGGAACAGGTTGCGGAAGCCCGCGACGAGCCCGAAGATCACGCCGCCGATGACGAAGTATCCGTGGCCCCCGCCGAAGCGCTGATCGAGCCATCTTCCACCGAAGAAGCCGATCCCCATGCCCACCACGAGCTCGAGGCCCGCAGTACCGTAGCGACCGACTCCGCGCATGGTAGACACAGGAGAGCGCGTACCAGAGGGAGACCGACCGGTCAAACGACGTCTCTCGTTACCTTCGCCCGGCCACCGCGGCGCGCATTGCCAATTGCTCGCGTAGTGACTCGATGCGGGCGCTCAGGGCGGCGTCGCCCGAGGTTCGCGCCTCGATGGCGTCGAGGGCCCGCCCCACGTCGCCGGGTGCATCCAGGTGCGCGGAGAAGAAGGTCACCAGATCGTTGCCCAGGCCCGCGCTCGCGCCTTGTACGGCCAGGTCCGCGATGGCGCGGACGTCGGCGTCGGAGGTGGGTTGCTGCGCGAGCGAGCCCAGGGCTGCCCGCGCCACCTCGGTGTCCTCGTCGGCGGCCAGCGATCGGAGCGCGTCGCGAGCATCTGCGGAGTCCATGGCGCGGAGCGCGTGCGCTGCCACGGCGCGGGTCTTCGGATCCTTCGCCTTTGCGTAGCTGGTGATGGTCTTCACCTGCGCGACCGCCGCGGCGTTGCCCAGGGCGCTCAGCAGCGCGCGCTGTCGCTCCGGCGACTTCGCGGCTTCGAGATCGCGCTGAAGGCTCGAGGTGATGCGCTCGGCCTCGTCGCGCCGACCCTGGATACCGAGCTTGCGGGCCGTTGCTCCGAGGGTGGTGGCGCAGGCCAGCTCCGCGTCTTCGTCGTGGGCGCTCCGCGCTGCCTGACGCCGCGCTTCGAGGAACGCGATGGAGGCCGCATCGGGAGCGCCGACGAACACGAAGCGTTGCAGGATCTGCCGCTCGAGACGCGGACTCTCTCGCACAGCGGAGCTCGTCGCCAGTGAGCGCAAGGCTTTCTGCGCCTCGGTGGTCCCGGCCGATGCCAGCAGGTCCGCCACCATCGACCGCGCAGGATCGACACCGCTGCGCGCGGGGCGATCGCCGTGCCCCTCGCCGTCCACGCCTTTCACCAGCGCCTCACAGGCCTCCGGGTGGAGGCGCAAGTAGGCCGTAGCTTCGGCCACGAACCCGGTGCGCGGCGGGCCCTGCTCCGCGCGGCCCACGCCAGCCTCGATGTCCTCCATCTTCAGGTCGCCGGCCATGCGCGCGAGGCGATCGGCGTCGCTCTCCACCACCGCGGGCACCTTGTCGGCCGACCACCGCTCGAAGGCGGAACCATCGAGGCCAGGCGGCGCGCCGCTCCGGCTCACCAACTCGAAGTGGGCTTCGAGCTCGGTGGTCGCGGTTTCTGCCGCGGCCGGACCTGCGGGCACGACGCGCAGCTTCTCCTCGTCGTCCACCCGCACGAGCGCGCCATCAGCTGCGAGCGCCACCGCGCCGTGGCTCACGACCGACAGTCGCGCCTCGTCGATGGGACGGTCGCCGAGCGCCCCGAGCCGAAGGTAGCCGCGACGAACGCGCTCGAAGCGGAGGGGATCGCCGGTGGTCGCGTAGAACGTCGTGGAGCTGCCGCTCGGGGTCTCTTCGTTCGCGCTCCACAGCGGACCGGATCCTCCGAGCCGCGGGACGAGCTCGAGAGCCAAGCTCCGGAGCAGGAGCTTGCTCGTGACGCTACCCGAACGCGGAAACCGGAACGCCGTCACAGCGCCCTGGGCGTCGAGATCCACGAGCACCGTGGCGCCCACCAGCCCGGGCTCCTGAGGCAGCGTCTCCCGCCCCATGAAGCGCAGGCTCGCGGTGGTGATCTCGGCGATCGACGCGGCGAGCGTGGTCGAGGCCCCGGGCCGTGTGACGTCGGCGAGCGCGAGCCTTCCTTCGACGTCGGTCGCGGCGTTCATGGCGGGGGTTCCGGAGAGCCCATCCACCGCCGTGGTCTGCCGGAAGCGGAACGCGTAGACGTAGCCCGTTCCCTTCGGCGGATACGCCAACGCGACGTTGCTGGACGCCGACGCCGAGGTCGCTGCGGCGGTACCGCTGGGCCCGCGACCCGATCGCAACGCTACGGTCGTCACGATCACCGCGGCGAGCCCGAGCGCGACCCCGGTCACCTTCTTCACGGCGCGTCGGCTACCAGTTGGTACGCGGTGAGGTCGATGTTGCTCTCCGCGTTCCACATGTTGAAGTTCTGGTGAAAGCCGTCCCAGGCGAAGATCTGCTTCTCCCAGGTGAGGAAGGCCGCCTCGGCGAAGGCCGAGAGATCACCGGAGAGCTCGTCGAGCTTGAGATCCCCGTGCGTGTCGAAGCGCAGCACCGGCTTTCCCTCCACCTCGGCGAAGTTGATGCCGCCGCGGATCGGCACGTCGACGTGCACCAGGGCCACCCGGCCCTTCACGCCGAACTGGAAGCCCGGAACCCCGACGGCCACGGTGGCCAGGGCGTCTGCCGCGGCGTGCGGTCGCATCTCGGCGTTCACGCCGAAGTTGGGACGGGCGGTACCTGCGCAGGTGTTGGTGGCGTTGGCGGCGAACGTGCCCTCGGCCCCGAACTTGATCTCCGCCCAGCCCTCGATGGTCACCGGGACGACGGCGATGACCACCGTCAGTCGCGCGTGGGGCGAAGCCAGGTCCTGCTCCGGGGCGACGATGGCGAAGCTCGGCGCGACCTCGTCCTTCGGCGTGTAGAGATCGTAGTCGAGCACCGTGGTTCGCGAGGTGAAGTGCGCGGACCCACCGTCTTTGCGCGGGTCCATGGCGAGCACCGTTCTCGAGTCGACGATGTGCGCGGCGTCGGCCACGGTGGCCACGTTCTTGCCGAAGATGTAGGCGTCGGCGTTGGCCTCGGCGCGGATTTCACCGGCGAAGGCGCAGGCGGTCCCGTCGGCGCGGGAGGCGATCTTCCGCACCTTCCAGGCCATGTTGTAGCTGTATCCCGCACTGAACGTGGAGCGGTCGCCGAAGGCGTTGTTGGAGGTCAGGGCCGAGCCCACCACGCCGCTTCCCAGGCCGGTGCCGGGGTAGGTGGGGAGCTTGGTGAACTGCTGCTTGTAGAAGGCCTTGCGGGCGTCGAGCCACTTCTTGAACGGCCCCACGTCGGTGCGCGGCAGGGGCTCACCCGGGAGCACGCCGGGGCCCGATGCGTTCACGGGAACGGTCGAAGCCGAGAAGACCTTGGTGCCCAAAAGCTCGGTGCAGTCGAAGTTCGCCGCTGCCATGGGCGCGGAGTAGAGGCGCGTGAAGCGTTCGGTGAAGTCGTCGTACGACCAGTCGCAGCCGTACGACGAGGCGTCGAGGCAGCCGTCCACCCCGAGGTCGAGCTCGCCGAGGAGCGCGTCGGTGAGCGCCGCGCGCGCTCGGTGCACCGCCTTGGTGGGGCCGGTGGTCCCGGGCGAGCTCGCGGCCCAGACGTTGGCCAGCTCGAGCTCGTGGATGCGGTCCTCGAGGAGCGTGCGGCGCCGGCGAAACTCCTGGAACTGGGCGCCGCTCAGCGCGCTGGTTCGGGTGTGCATCTTCTGGTGCCACGCCCATTCGTCGAAGAAGTGCTCCTCCGGCGGCGCGTTGTTTCCCGGATGGTTGGGGTTTCCGTTGGGGTCGTTGGGGTTGCCCGGCGGGATGTTGGTGGGGAGCGCAGTGACGGGCGTGACCGGCACCGGCGCCGTGCCGTCGTGGAGCACGTAGCGCGGCAGCGCGCCGAGGCGGCTCTTGAGCAGGAGCACCTTGGCGGCCTTCACCGGATCGGCCGGAACGTAGGAAGGGATGCCCGGGCCGAAGCCGGCGTTGGTGTAGTCCCACAGATCCGTCACCGCGACGCCCGCTGCCAGGTTCTTGGGGTAGGTGCCGACCCGGAGCTCGATCTGCGAGTCGAGCGGGGTGGCGCCGTTGCGCTGCTTGAGGAGTCGGCTGGCGATGGCGTGCGAACCTGTGTAGGTTGCATTGAAAATGCACGCGCCGTCGCCCTCGCAAGCGGCCACGTCGGCCTGGTACTCCGTGTAGTCCCAGAAACGCTTGTAGGTGTACTCGCGGCACGACGTCACGGCGGTGCCGTCGCCAGCGAAGAGCAGACCCGGGCGGAAGAGGTCGCGGAGAAACCCGGGGATCGGCTGCTGGCGAATGAGTCGCGTGGCCAGCGGGTCCACCAGGAAGACCGAGTCGGCGCTGGCGTAGAGTTGGAGGGCGCTGGTGGAGTACGCCGATGCACGGCCGGGCAGGAGGTTGGCTCCGACCGGCGGCCGGGGCGCAGTGTCCGTATCCGGCAGGAACTCGGGCACCGGCGTGCCTCCGGTGAACTGGCTGGGCCACTTGGCAGCCAGGGCGTCGGCGCACGTCTGACGTTGCTCCGCGTAGCACGACCCCGGCGCGTAGGTGCCGGTCATGAACGTCGCGTTCGCGCATCGGGCCGCGGTGGGTGGCGGGCACGCGATGGGAATCACCGGGCCCGGCGGCAATCCACCTCCGGTGATCTGCGCGTGCACGGTCGACGGCAGCGCAGCGAGGAGGAGCGCGGCGAGGAGCGATGTCGTTCGGTTCGTCATGTGCTCCCACCGTACGAGATGGGCCGAGCGCGACCATTGGCAGTTGTGATGAGTCTGCGCTGCCCCCGCGCGGCTCCGCGGCGAATGGTCCCGCAATCCTCACTTGTGATGACCGAAAATGCGTCGTCGCGTGGGGTAGGCAGTGGCGCGAACGTTCCGATAGCCTGAGCAGGTCGATCATCGACCCCGACCGAGGAGCCCTTCATGCCCAAGCCATCGAGCCGTAGCATCGACGCGCTGGTTTCCGCTGCCGAAGGCAGCTTGCCGATCCCCGCGGCGATGTCCGTGGTTGCGGAGTCGATGTTCGCGCTGGGGGCTCGCGTGAGCTTCTGGGACCAAGGGCGCATGGTCGGGGTCCACTCGGTGGGCCTCTCCGCCACCTGCGAGGCGCAGTACGCCACCCACTTTGCCAGCCAGGACCCCTGGGCCGCGGCATGCGCAGGCCTACCGGTGCACCGGCCGGCCACCAGCGACGACCTGGTGCCGCGCAAGCAGCTCGAGCACACCGAGTTCTACGATGCCATGTGCCGCCCCAACGGCATTCACGATCTCTGCGGGGCGGTGGTGGCGCGAACCGACGATCACGATGCCATCTTCGGTCTCGTTCGCGCCCGAGGGGCGCGAGGCGACGGACGTCGCGAGGTGGGCGAGATAGGCATGCTGCTGCCGTACCTGGAAAACCTCGCGGTGGCCGAGCGCTGGCGCCGTTTGCGGGCCACGGTGGAAGCCGTCGATACGGTTCCGTTCGGCATCTTCGTCGTCGAGCACGCCACCGGGACGGTCGTCTCCGTCAACGCCAGCGGAATGCGCCTGGTGGAGCGGGGCGTCGTGCGCGAGCACCCGGGCGGCATCGCGGTGGACGGTCACCCGATCGACGTGCGCACCGCCGCCGAGCGTTGGAGCGTCGCTTCGACCACCGTGCGCGGGACGCGCGTGGTGGTGCACGCGGGCCGCGCCACCAAGCGAGACCACTTCGTCACCGTGCACGTTCACGACCCACGCGCCACCGCCCACGAGCGCGCCTTGCGTGCGGTCGAGCTCTTCGGTCTGTCGCCGCGCGAGGCCGAGGTGGCCGAGTCCCTGCTGCTCCGCCTCTCACCCAAGGAGATCGCGCACCGTCACCGGGTCTCGCTGGCTACCGTGCGAACGCAGCTTCGTTCGCTCCTCGCCAAGACCTCGTCGGATCGGCTGAGCACGCTGCTCATGTGCCTCTCCGAGCTCTGAGCCTTCAGGGGGCGTCGAGCTTGCGCACCGCTTCGCCGCGCGCCGCCAGCACCTTCTCCAGCACCAGGCGCATCTTCTGGCTCGCCTTGGCGCGATGGCTCAGCGCGTTCTTCTCGGCCTCGGTGAGCTCCGCCATGGTCTTCTCGAGCCCCGCCACCAGGAACAGCGGATCGTAGCCGAAGCCGTTGGTGCCCCGCGCGGAGCGAGTGATGGCTCCCTCGCAGGCACCGTCCACGGTGTGTACCGCACCGCCGTCGGTGAAGGGGTCGATGAGCGCGAGCACGCAGCGAAACCGCGCGCGAGGGTCCTCGGCGGTCTCCGGATCGCGTGAGCCCAGCGCCGAGAGCAGCGCGGCGTTGTTGTCGGCGTCGGTGGCGCGTTCGCCGGCGTATCGCGCAGAGCGCACGCCGGGGGCCCCCTGCAGCGCATCGACCTCCAGACCCGAGTCGTCGGCCAGGGTCATGGCGTGCGTGGCGTTGGCGACCGCGCGCGCCTTCTTCTCGGCGTTGGCCTCGAAGGTCGCGCCGTCCTCCACCACGTCGAGTGGATAGCCGAGCACCTCCACCGGCGTCACCAGATCCACCGGCAGATCCGCGAACAACGCGCGGAGCTCCGTCACCTTGTGGGGGTTCTGGGTGGCGACGACGAGGAGGTGCCGCATCACTTCTTCTTCTCTTGGAGAAGCTCGCCGAGCTCCACGCCTGCCGCCTGCAAGGTGGCCTTCTGCATGGTGGTGAGGTCGGCGATGCCTTTGAGCGCCAGATCGACCATGGCGTCGATGACGTTGCGGTGCACCGCTTCGCCCTCCGCCGTCCCCTGGATCTCGATGATGGCGGCGCTGTCGGTGCCCACCACGTTGAGGTCCACCCGGGCGGCGGAGTCTTCCACGTAGTTGAGGTCGAGTGCGAGCTCGTCGTTCTTGATGCAACCTACACTGATCGCGGCCACCGGCTCCCGGAGGACGCGGTTCTTCAGGGCGCCGGCGCGGGTGATCTTGTGGATGGCCAGGGCGAGCGCCACGAAGCCGCCGGTCACGCTGGCGGTGCGGGTGCCGCCGTCCGCCTCGAGCACGTCGCAGTCGAGGGCGATGGTGCGTTCTCCGAGCTTGTCGAGGTCCACCGCGGCCCGGAGTGCGCGGCCGATGAGCCGCTGGATCTCCTGGGTGCGGCCGCTGGGCGCCTTGCCCCGGCCGTCGCGCTGCTCACGGCGCTGCGGGTTCGAGCGCGGGTGCATCTGGTACTCGGCGGTGAGCCAGCCCTTGCCCTTGCCTTCGAGGAACGGCGGCACGCGGTCTTCCACCGATGCGGTGCAGAGCACCAGCGTCTTGCCGGCGCGGTACAGCACCGAGCCTTCGGCCATGCTGTGAAAGCCGGGCATCATGGTCACGGGGCGGAGGGCGTCGAGGCTGCGGGAGTCGATTCGGGGCATGTGGCGACCGGTCTACACCACCGCGCACCCACTGGCTAGGCGCCGCCGTGGCTGCGGGGCGATGCGGGGGGCGACGGAGCGTGCGAGGTCGGGTGCGAAGGCGTGAGCGGAAGCGCGATGCGGAACAGGGTGCCGCCGCCTTCGCGGGCCTCGCAGGCGATGGTGCCGCCGTGGGCTTCGACGATTTGCCGCGTGATGGCCAGGCCCAGGCCGGTGCCCTCGCCCTTGGTGGAGAAGAAGGGGTCGAAGATGCGCGGGCGAACGTCGTCGGGGATGCCGGCGCCGCGGTCGCCGATGGTGACCACCGCCGAGAGGCCCTCGGCGAAGGCGCGCACGTCGATGGTGCCGCCCTGGGGCATGGCCTCGCGGGCGTTGCGCAGCAGGTTGAGCAGGGCCTGCCGCAGCTGCGACTCGTCGAAGAGCGCCAGCGGCGCCGGCTCGCCGATCTCCACGGTAACCGTGCATTGTGCACGCTCCGTCTCCTTGGCTTCGAATTCCACCACGCTGCGCAGGGTGCTGGCCACGTCGTCGGCCTCCATGCGCGGCGAGGGTAGGCGCGCCACCCGCAGGTACTCCTCGGAGAGGCGCTCCAGGCGGTCCACCTCCCGGCGAATGGCTTGCACCAGGGTGCGCCGCTCGCTCTGCTCCGGCCCCTCGAGCTCTTCTTCGAGCAGCTCCAGGTTCAGGCCAATGGACGAGAGGGGGTTGCGCACCTCGTGGGTCACGTGCGCGGCCATCTTGCCGATGGCGGCGAAGCGCTCGTTGGAGACCGCGCGCTCCCGGGCCTTACCCACCGCCTCGACCATGTTCTCGAAGCTCTCCTGGAGCTCCCCGATCTCGTCGTCCCGCGCGTCGACCGGCTGCGGCGAGAGATCGCCCTGCGCCACCGCACGGGCGCGCGCGTTGAGCGTGCCGAGCGGGGCAAGGATGCGGCGCGCATGGAGCGAGAGCCCCACCCCGAGCAAGAGCGCCGCCAGCGCCACCGAGAGCAGCGCGAGGAACGACCGCCGCTCGCGCTCCCGGGCGTCCACCGAGAGCTGCCCGATGGCCGAGGTCATGCGCCCGGCGAGGGCGCGCAGCTTGGTCTTGGCGCCGTGCTCGATGGCGCCCAGGTGGATGAGCACGCGGTTGATGGTGTCGCGGTCGCCTTCCGCCAGCGCGCGATAGAGGGTGTCGAAGTCCGGCGCGTCGTCGCTGAGCATCGCGTCGATCTCGTCGAGCTCGTCGACCATGCCGTGGGCCAGCGCCGAGGTGCTCGGCCTGTCGCGTCCCAGCGCCTCCAGGTTCACGCGCAGATCGGCCACCAGCAGGGTGCGCTCGTTCACCAGCGTGGTGAGCAGGTGCTTGGCCGTCACCGGGTTTCGCTCGTCGGGAATGCCGTCGATGAGCGTGGCCAGCGTCTCTTGCATCGAGCGAAGCTGGGCGATCTTCAGGGCGATGGGCACGAGGCCCTTGCCCAGCTCTTCGGCGTCCTCCGACGCCCGTCGCAGCGCGAAGCCGGCGAACGCCTGGGTCGACGCGAACGCCATGAGCAAGATGACGAACGACACCAGGACCCGGCGGGCGACGCTGCGTCGCGGAGAGCTCACGGCAAGGGCTCGTCCGTGGAGCGTCGGAGCAGGGTCACGAGATCCACCGTCTTCGCGCCGGCCTTGCGGAACATGCGCAAGCTGGAACCGCAGGCGGTGACGATGGTGCCGCCGCCCTCGGCCTCGTGCTCTTTCACTCGGGTCTCCGCGATGCGCGCCGCTACCTCGGGCATGGTCACCGGGAGAAGGGCTCCGCCGCCGGAGCACGCGGCGCGGTCGCGGGCGTACGTGAACTCACCCGGCGCCAGGCCCGCCAGCTGCGTCAGCACGTCGCGCGGCGCTTCGTACACTCCGAGCCCGCGGCCGAGGGAGCAGGGGTCGTGAAACCGCAGCTCGCCGACCCCCGGAAGCGGTCGCAAGCGCGCGAGCTCACGGTGCGCCACCTGGAGCAGCAGGTCGGCGTTCACCGGCACCGGATAGTGACGCATGAGAGTTTCGGCGCAGCCGGCATCCACCACGACGACACGCGCGTAGGAGGCGATATTCCCCACGAATGCGGCCGTGTTCTCCTGGAATGCTTTCTCGTCGCCGGCCGATCGCAGCGGGCGCCCGCAGCACTGGGAGATGGCGGTGACCGGCTCGCCCAGGAGCGCTTCCGCCGCGGCCACCGCGTCTGCCGTCTCCGCTTCACCGTAAGCGCATCCCACCACCAGCGCGGTCTTGGCGTTCGCCTTCTGGTGCGCGCGGGTGCGCGCGGCGTACGAGGCCTGGTGCTCGCGAAATCCGGCGGCCACCTCGTTCGCACCCTCGGGCGCATAGCCGCGGGTGAAGAGCTCGGCGCGTGTTCGATGCAGCGTACCGGCCACGTCGTTGTCGTGCTCGCAGGTCTTGGCGCAGGCCTTACAACCGGTGCAGGCCCACGCGGTGCTGGCGAAGTCCTTCTCGAGCGGCACGTCGCCGCGCGCCATGAAGTACGCCATCGACATCTTGCCCCAGGGGGTCAGGGTCTCGCGCGGCTCGGCGTTGGACACCGGACATGCAGACCGACATAGCTTCGGGCAGAACACGCATTTTTCCAGCGTCGTCGCCTGCTCGGCGAGCACCGGGAGTCGCACGAACGCGCGTTCGTCGGGCCGTTTCATGGGCGAGAGCTTACCCTTCGGCGCGCGCCGATGCAGGAAAAGCGGGTGTACTACTCGCCCAGGAAGGCGCCGAACACCGCCACCGCGCGGCCGTGGGCATCGAAGGCGCAGTGCTCGGCGCCGGGGATGATCTGCCGATCGATGGGAAAGCCGAGCCCCTCGTAGAAGGGGATGGCGCGCTCGATGTCGGGCTTCAAGAAATCGAGATCGCCGTAGGTGAAGAAGAGCTTGCTCGAGCCCCGGGCCTTGGCGTCGTTCGCGTCCCAGGCGAACGGGAGATCGGCCTTCTCGCCGCCGCAGTTGAGGGCGTATGCGCCGGGGTACGCGCTGCCGAAGCGCCGCAGAAACGACTTGGAGAGAAACACGCTGCCGCCGGATGCGCCGTAGAAGAACGACGCGTCGAGGCGCACGTCGTGTCGGCGTCGCACCAGGGTCAGCACCGCGTCGAGGGCATCGGCGTTGGCGCCGGTGGTATCCGGATCGGGGGTTGCCGTGTCGCTGCAGTCGGTCTGCGTCGCCTTCTGCCACCAAGCGCACGCGTTGGGCGCGAGCACCGCCACCACCAGCGCATGGTGCGCGTCGGCCCAGGGAAGGAGCGCCCGCATGGCCCCGTCGTTGACGTAGGCGCGTGCGCCGTCGCCGTGCACGTACACCACGAGGCGCAGAGCGCCGGGCCCGGCCACCGGCTCGATCACGCGAAGCTCCGAGCCGCCGGCCGAGGTCACGCACACCTTGCGGTCACCGAGCATGCGGGTGGAGGCGCAGTCGAGCCCGCCCTTGCCTCCGGAGCTGGGCGGAGCGGCCGGCGCTGCGTCGAGCGCCGCGGCGTCTCCCTCCGGCGCCCCCGCGTCACTGTCGGTGACGGCAGCGCCGGACGAGGAGCACGCGACGAGGCAAGCGAGTGCGGCGGCGAGTCTACGCATGGCCGACTGGCCTACGCCAGGGAGCCCTCGAAGTCCAGGCGGCGGCGTGAAGTGGGGTTCACGCCGCCGCCGTGGCATCGCCGCTGCACTCCCGGAACCATCCGCTCATTTGCGGCGCTTTCGTGCCTTCGCGCCGGGGCACGTCGCTTGCTCCGCCGAGCGATCCCATGCCTCACCATCGCTCCGGAGGCGCGAGGCCTCGCCTCACGCTCCTCGCGCTCCCGCTCGGCGCCGCGCTCCTCGCCGGGTGCTACGACCGCAACGCCATCGACGACCGCGCAAACGCCCGCATCGACGCGGTCCGCTCCGAGCAAGCGCACCGCTTCGTGTACGCCTCGTGCCCCGCGGACGGCAGCTCCGATGGCAGCTGCGGGCTCATCCTGGTGCACGCCTCGACCGACGCGTTTCGCGACAAGTTCCGGGAGAAGAAGTGCGCGTCGCGCACGGACGCCGACTGCGAGGCCCTCTACCAGCGGACCCTCGACGCCTGGATCCAGCAGCGCTACTACGCTGCCGACTGGCAGGGCGTGGCCCGCACCTGCGACGCCAACCCCGGCCGGTGCGACGACCTTCGGGTCTACGAGGTGATGCTCGCGCGCTCCCACAACCTTCGCATCCAGAACGAGCTGGTGCAGGTGGAGAACGACATCGAGAACGCGCGGCGCAGGGAGCAGCAAGAGTCCGCGGACCGCGCGCTGGGCACCGCGCTCGGGGTCGTCGCCGCGGCTGGCACGGTGCTCGGAGCACCTCCGCGCCGCTGTCGCAGCTATCCGGGCTTGTTCGGCCCGGCGGTGGCCCGCTGAGGGGCGATCAGCGGAAGGTAAAACGGAGGTCGTGATCGCAGATGCGGTAGACGTCGCCTTCGGCGATCTGCTTCCGCGCGATGCGCTGACCGTTGTACTCTACACCGTTCGTGGAGCCCATATCGACCATGAAGTAAGCCCCGTTCTGGAACTCGATCATGGCGTGCTGGCGCGAGACGTTCGGGTCTTTCAGCGTGAGGTCGCTCGACTGCTTGCCGCGGCCGATGACGAAGCGGTCCTTCGAAACGGAGATGCGCTCTCCGTTGTAGATGACGGTGAGGCTGGCGCTCTGGGCTGCGCCGCCGTAGCCGTTGTCGTTGCGGTAGGCCGGCTGCTGCGGTTGCTGCATGACCGGAGGCGGCTGCTGCATCACCGGGGGCGGGGCGCCGCGGCTCATGGGCGCCTGCTGCTGCGGAGAGAACTCGTTGCGGGTGGGCGGGTTCATGCCACCACCGCGGCCCGGCGGCGGCGGAGGAAACGAGCCACCGCGCTGCGGCGGGGCGGGCAAGCTGCCGCGCTGGGAGGGCGGGGGCGGGGCGCCACCACCACCACGCGTGGGAGGCGGGAGCGGAAGGCCGCCGCTGCTCCGGAGCTGACCGCCATTGGGCGGAGGGGGGAGGCGACCTCCACCTTGAACCGGCGGGGGAACGGTGGCGGGGCGGTAGCCGGGCGGCGGCGGGGCCGGCGCCGAGCCATAGCGCTCCTGCTGGCCGCCGTTCAAGGAACCCACCGACGCGGACGCACTCGACACGTAGTTGCGCTGCCGCGCGTACTGCTTCATCGCATCGTTGATGAGGTAGTCGACGCTGCACTCAAGCTCGCGCGCCATCTGCTCGAACTTGTCCCACAGCGCGTCGCGGCACTGAAACGTGCGAGGGCTTTTCTTGTTGGGATCGGCGCTCATCGAAGTCCTCTCGATCACGGCCAGCGCGGCAGGATCACGCTTCCCGGGATCGGTCCCAAGATACCGCGAATTGAGTGAATTGCATAGTTTCCACGGTAGCTTCGCCGCAGATCCACGAGTGTCGTCGAACGGTCCAGGCTGCTCACTTGTCCATGGAGGGTTCGATGCAGAGCTTCACGAGCTCGCCCACGGTGGAGATCTCTTTCATCTCCTTCTCCGCGGTGCCAGCCTTCGGAACCGCGCACGCCCAGGCGCAGTCGTCCTCTTTGTCGCACTTGGGGAGGGCTTCCTTGTCCTCTTCGAAGCGCTTCAACAGCGGGATATCCGCCTTCTTTCCTTCGTAGAACGAGCCCAGGGCGGTCATTCGCGCGCCGAAAGAAGGGGAGGTCAGGAAGGGCATGAGCACGTCGCGCGGCTTGGGATCGCCGCCGGTGGGCTCCATCTTGGAGATGAGGCCGCCGTAGGAGAGGCCTTCGGTCATGCCGCTCTTGACCTTGGAGGTCTTGGGCAGGCGCCCCATGAACTCCGGGACCTGTTTGGTGGTGATGGTCTTGAGCACCAGCGAGGCGGCGACCCAGCGGACCTTCCACTTCTTCGGCTCGAAGAGGGTGTAGAGCTTCGGGAGAATCTGCTCCTTGGGGAGCTCGGCCAGGCGGGCGAAGGCAAGATCGCGCACGCCGTCGGGGGTGGCGTCGTCTTTCGCGATGGCGAACAGACGCTCGAGATCCTGCGGGTTGTTCTTGTCGGGCTTGCCCTCGAGGGCCGCCAGCGCCAGCGTGCGGCGCTCTTCGGTGGTGCCGGTGGCGGCCTGCGCGTAGAGGTACTCGGTGATGGGCTTCTGACCGAGCTTCTTCATGGCCGGGAAGAGCTCTTCTTTGAACTTCCGGTCCTGCATCGTCTTCACCTGACCGGCCACCTGCTCGGGCGTGGCGGTCACGTTCTGACGCTTGTTGTAGTCGGCCACGAACTTCCGTTGGCCTTCGACCCAGTCGTTGGTCTCGATGCGCTTGGCCAACGCCACCAGGGCTTCGGCGCCCTTCACCTTGGTGTCGGCGTCGCCGATCTCGGCGATGAGGCTGGACATGCGGTCGACGCGGGTCGCGCTCTCGGTGATGAGCGACGGCAGCTTGGTGGCGGTGCGCGGCCCCAGGGTGCGCATCATCTGCTCGAGACCGAACTGCTGCGAGCTGTTCTCGATGCGGTCCTCGAAGCCGGTCTGCGCCCACTGCACCAGCGCCGCCTCGAGCTTTTCGCGGGTCTCGGCCTTGGTCACCAGCGGGGGCTCGTGCACCAGCATGGCGAAGGTGATGTCCTTGTAGGGCACCGTCGGATCCGCCGCCGCACGCCCGTCGGTACGGGCAGGCGGTGGTTTCTGGAGCTCGGCGATGAGCTCCGGCGCCATGAGATCGATGATCTTCATGCGCGTTTCTTCGGCGAGGCCGGTGAGGGCGCCCTCGCGCTCCTCGCCGCTCTCGTCCTTGTGCTTGTCGATGAGAAGCTTGATGCCCTGCCGCGTGCCACCCCGAGGGGGCATGCGAATGAGCGACATGGCGGCTTCCTTGCGGAGGTCGGGGCGATACTTGTCGTGGGTCACCACGGCAACGAGCTTTTCCGGGCCGTGTACCGTGCCTTCCCACTTGTGCACGTCGTTTTCGCCTACCGCACAGCCGCTCAACGAGCCGCCCAGCGTGGCCCATACGAGCAGCGCCGAAACGCACGACCTTGCCACTCTCTTCATCGTCCCTCTTGCGTGAGAATCCGTAGGCAACGGGGTATTGCCAAGGGGGTTCAGATCCTACGCTGGATCGATCCAAAGCCCCAACCTTTAAGCGTGGACGCTTTCGAGGCGCCGCAGGGAAGTGCTGCAGCTTTCTCAACTTTTCGATGCGCCGGTGGTATAGCTACCATGTAGTCTAAAGTAGGCATGGGACTCCCACTCTTCGCACCCCGCAAAGCCCTCGCTCTCAACACCAACGCGCCCACGCGGACGCGACCGGTGATGGGACAGGGCGCCGTGCCGTTCACCCGAGGGCGCGAGATCGCCGCCCTCCTTCTCTGGATGGGCGCGCTCTTCCTGGTGCTGGCCCTGTGGTCCTTCGCCGGCGACCCCAACCCGCCCGCGGAAGGCGCGCCGGCGTCGATGACCGCGGCCGGTGAGAACTGGGTGGGCATGGTCGGCGAGATGGCCGCCCGCAGCTTCGCATCGCTGGTGGGCGTGGTGGCCTGGGCCATCCCCCTGGAGCTGATGCTCCTGGGCATCCCCTTCGTTCGCCAGAAGAAGAGCCTCATCACCCCGGCGCGGCTCGCCGGCGACTTCCTCATCGCGCTCCTCGCCGCCTCGATGGTGCAAGTGGGCGCTCCGCACGCGCGCGTCTTCGGCCACTACGGCGCCGCCGGCATGGTGGGCGAGCTGTTCGGCGAGCTGATGCGCTCGCTCTTCTCCACCGCCGGCTCGTTCCTGGTGGGCTTCGCGCTGCTGGCGCTCATCCTCATCGGACGCGCCACGTTCTCGTTCATCGCGCTGATGCAGCTCATGGCCCACATGGGTCGCAAGAGCGCGAGCTCCACGGCGCAGGGCGCGCGATCGCTGGCCGACGCCTGGCGCAAGGCTCGGGACCTCGATCGCGAGCAGCGCGAGGAGCAGCGCAAGGCAGCCTTGCCCATCGTGCAAGAGCGCAAGGTGGAGCGCGCCATCGTGGCGGCGCTGCCGCCGGAGTCGGAGGACTTCGGCGCCGGCCTCTCGCCTTCGCCGGAGCCCGCGGTGGCCGACGAGGACGATCTCGGAAGCCCGCGCATGGACCTCACGCCCTCGGCGTTCTCCGATGGCGAGCCGCTCACGGTGGCCCCCAAGCGTGCCCGGAAGAAGCGCGAGCCGGCTGCCAAGGTCGCGCCCAAGACCCCGGAAGCCGCGGAGGACACCGACGTGTCCGCCGCACCGGTGGCGCCGCTGCCGGAGCCCAAGGAGCCCACGCCGTCGCCGGAGCTGGTGATGGTCCCGGCCGCGCCGATCGTGCCGCCGGAGATGGCCGCGGAGGCCAAGGCCAAGCGCGCACCGAAGAAGGGCGACCTCGAGCCCACCATCATCGACACCTCCGACGCGCTCAAGAAAGAGCCGCCGAAGAAGGACAAGATGGTGCCCGCGGTGGGCGAGGGCTTCCGCTTGCCGTCGTTCGACTTCCTCGAGCCGGGCAAGGTCGATCCTTCGCTGGTCATCGACAAGGACATCCTCTTCAAGAACGCCGAGCTGCTCATCAAGACCCTCGCCGACTACGGCGTCTCGGGCAAGGTGGAGGAGATCCTCCCGGGCCCCACCGTCACCACCTACGAGGTCTCTCCGGCGGCCGGCACCAAGGTCTCGAAGGTCGCGTCGCTGGCCGACGATCTCGCCCTCGCGCTGGCGCGCAAGGTGCGCATCGTGGCGCCCATCCCCGGGAAGAACCGGGTGGGCTTCGAGCTCCCGAACGAGCGTCGTTCGCCGGTGAACCTGCGCGATCTGGTGGAAGATCAGCGGTTCCGTTCCCTCGACGTCCCGCTCCCGGTGGTGCTCGGCCGCGACATCGTCGGCAACCCCATCTACGCCGACCTCGCCAGCATGCCGCACGTCATCGTCGCCGGTGCCACCGGCGCCGGCAAGAGCGTGGGCCTCAACGTCATGCTCACCTCGCTCCTCTATCGGCGCACGCCGGCGGAGCTGCGCATGCTCATGATCGACCCCAAGGTGGTCGAGCTCGCGCCCTTCGACCGCATCCCGCACATGCTCTTGCCGGTGGTCACCGACATGAAGCAGGCCTCCAACGCCCTCAAGTGGGCGGTGGACGAGATGGAGCGCCGGTACCAGCTCTTCGCCGACGCCGGCACCAAGAACATCACCACCTACAACAACTGGGTGGACCGGGTGGTGCGCGGCGAGATTCGCAATCCCTTCCCCAAGGTGGTCATCGCCAAGGACCACAACGGCCTCGAAGAGGGCATCAAGCCCGAGGACGGCGAGGTGGGCGAGGCTCCGCTCCCGGAGCGCATGCCGTTCATCGTCATCGTGGTGGACGAGTTCGCCGACCTCATGATGCAGCAAGGAAAAGACGTGGAGGCCGCGGTGGCCCGCCTGGCGCAGAAGGCTCGCGCCGCCGGCATGCACGTCATCCTCGCCACCCAGCGCCCCAGCGTCGATGTCATCACCGGCATGATCAAGGCGAACTTCCCCACGCGCATCGCCTTCCGCGTGGCGCAGAAGGTGGACTCCCGGACCATCCTCGACGAGCAGGGCGCCGAGCACTTGCTCGGTCGCGGCGACATGCTGGTGCGCCTCAACGGCACCAACGAGACCAAGCGCGTGCAGTGCCCGTGGGTCAGCGAAGAGGAAGTGCAGGCCATCACCGACTTCCTCCGCCTCCAGGGTGAGCCGGTTTACGACGAGAACATCCTCAAGCCCCGCGACGACGACGGCGCGGTGGCCGAGGAAGACTCGGAGCAGGACCCGGTCTACGACGACGCCGTGCGCGTGGTGGCCGACACCCGCCGCTGCTCCACCTCGTGGCTCCAGCGCAAGCTCGGCCTCGGCTACAACCGTGCGGCGCGCATCGTCGAGATGATGGAGAAGCGCGGCATCGTGGGCCCCGCCAACGGCGCCAAGGACCGGGAAGTGCTCATCTCCGCGCTCTGAGCCGGTCGAACTCGTTCAACGCGAGGGTCTTGAGCCCGGTTAAGCGAATCCAGGTGGACGAAGGCATTGCCCCAGTCTGGCAGGGTTCGCTCCTGGCCACCCAGCTCTGCCGTAGTGCGCCGTGCGGCGCCTCCGGCGAAAACCCGGGATGTTTCGTGAAATCGCGGGGTTCGGCATGGCGGATGCAGGCGCGGCGCCCATGACGCGCGCAGGCGAATTGCCTTGCCCTGCAGAAAACTTGCGCTATTCCGGGACTCTCTTCACGATGCGGTGCGTCCTAACAGCGCACGTTTTTCGGAGCGAAACGGATTGAAACAGCGGCCCCTCCCGTCAGCCAACTCCGTGTCCGCGCGACGCCCCACCAGCGACGCCCCGGTCGACGACAAGCGTAGCTCGAGCCCTTCGGCGAAGATGCGCGTGCGCGCGCCGCTCACCCTGGAGCGTCAGGCGTTCCCATGTGGCTCCATCGTGCCGCCGGCGCCCGGCGTGCCCGACGAGATGGACCGCGTGAAGCTCATCGCCGAGCTCACCCGCATTCTCCGCGACCCCAACGTCCCCGAAGGCACGCGCCGCGCGGGGCTCACGCTGGTGGGCTGGCTGGCTCGTCGCATGCCTGGCGAAGCCGCGCACGCGCTCGGTTGCGAGGACGAGGCCGAGGTCACGCACGTTCGTCAGAAGCAGCGGTGAGCCGCTGAGAACGCGCGTCCCCACCACCCTGGTACCGCTGGCGGTGCTCGGGGGAATCGTCGCGTTCTTCGTCTTGCTCCGTCCGGGTCGCTCTCCGGGCCCCAGCTCCGGGAGCGCCAGCAGCGCCGCGAGCACCACCGGCGCTTCGCTTCGAGAGAGCGACGCGCAGGCCACGCTCGCCGCAGCCTCGCCGCTTCGTGCCGATGCGCGGGTGCCCGCGGCGATCTCCTGCGCCCACGGCGACGGCCGCCGAACCCAGCGCGCGCGCGGCGAAGGTCCCCGGCGCGACAACCTGCTCTTCCGGGTCGACGCCGGCGGCCCGGTGGCGACCCAGCCGATTCCGTCGCCCGATGGGAGCGTCGTGTACGTGGGCACCCTCACCGGCGATCTGGTGGCGGTGCGCATGGACGGTACCCTGGGCTGGAAGACCAACCTCGGCGATCGCGTGTATAGTGCACCCTGCGTCGACAAGAGCGGCACGCTCTTTCTCGGCAGCGACGCCAAGCGGTTCTACGCGGTCCTGCCCGACGGAAAGGTCCGCTGGAAGCTCGACGTGGACGACGACGCCGATACCGCGCCGCTCCTGCGAGACGACGGGAGCGTGGTCTTCGCCGCGGGTCGCGACGTCATCGCGGTCTCCGCTACCGGCACCGTGCTCTGGCGCTTTCAGGCCAAGCGCAAGGTGTTCACCGCACCCGCCATGCACCCGGACGGCTTCGTGGTCGTGGGGTCGCAAGACAACCGCGTCTACGCCATCGACGCCCGCGGCAACCAGGTCTGGGCCACCGAGCTGGGCGCCGACGTCGACGGTGGACCGGTCGTGGGCGACGACGGGAGCATCTACGTGGGGACCGACGGCGACGAGGTGGTGAAGCTCGGCCCCCGCGGCGCCATCCTCTTTCGCGCCCGCGTCGCCGGCTATGTTCGCGGCATGCTGTCGCTGTCGCGGAGCGGCGACGTGCTGGCCGGCGTGTACGGGCCCGCGCCGCGCCAGGTACGCCTGCGGGAGACCGACGGTGCGGTGCTGGGAGCTTTTTCCGTTCCGGGTACCGGCGCCCGGGACTTCGGCGTTCACGGGGGCGCCCTCGAGGACGACGCCGGGAATCTCTACTTTGGCGCCCAGGACGACCGAATCTACGCCGTGGACCGCCAGGGCACGCTGCTTTGGTCGCATCTCACCGGGGGCGACGTCGACGCGCCGCCGACGCTCCTGCCCGATGGACGCCTGATTGTCGCTTCCGACGACGGAACCGTTTATTGTTTCGGTCGCTAACCCGACCCAACGGCACCGACGACGAAGATGGCGCACATTCCCAGGGCACTTGCTACGGACATCGAGGACGTCGTGTGGGCGCTCTCGACCGCCGAGTCCCTGTGGAAGCGCGGCGATCACGCGGACGCGGTGGTGTGGCTCCGGCGGGCGGCCGAGGCCGCAGCCGATGCCCAGGACGACGATCGTGCGCTCACCCTCGCGCGGGAAGCCGCCGAGCTGCGAGAGTGGCTCGAGGCCCGCGCGCGTTATGCCGACGCCGGGGACGCAGACCTGGACGTGCACGTTTCCATGCCGCCCCCGGAGCAAGCTCCGGCGGGGCACGTGTCGTCGCCGCTGCCGCAGTTCGCGATGGAGGACGAGTCGAGCGAGGACGCGACCATGGTCGGCACCTCGCTCTTTCCCGACGAGGTGACGACCATCCCGCCGGAATACACGTCGGGCGCGCCGGATCCGGTCTCGATGCCTCCGGACGTCATCGGCCTCTCGGAGCCACCACCGCCGGTCGAAGTGCCCGAGCCGATCGGCCTCTCGGAGCCGCCGCCCGAGCTCGAGGTGGAAGATCCGGTCACCATCCCGCCGCCGCCGAAGAAGCCGCCGCCGCTCCCTCCGCGGCCCGCCGTGGGGTCGGGATCCTCGAAGGCTCCGCGGCCGGCGAGCGTCGTGCCGCGGCCCACGGTTAGCGTGAGCACGCGCCCCGACCAGAGCATGACCGATCCGGCGCCACCCATGAATCTGCCGCTCTCGCGGATTCCGCTACCGTTCATCCCGCCGGAGACGGACCGCGAGATCTTCGACGCCGACGCGACCGGTCGGCTGGCCGCGGCGACCGTGACCGATCCCACCGAGTCGCAGCCGCCGCCCCCGGACGAGGACGACCAGGAACAGATCGAGACCTCACCGCCGGACGCGCCGACGCCCGCAGCGCCCGCGGTGGAGGCGACACCGCTTCGTCCGCAGGCGATGCGGCAGACCGCGGCGCCACCCGAGCCCGAGCCCGAGCCCGAGCCCACGCCTGCCCCAGCCAACGTGGAGCCGCCTCCGCCCCCCGCGAAGGTCGAGCTCGGTCCGCCTCCCACTTCGGTGGATCTCTCCCAGGTGGAGGTGTTCGCCGATCTTCCGGACGACTCTCGCGATGCATTCGCCAAGGCGGCGGTCATCACGTCGCTTCGTCGGGGTGAGGAGGTGCCGGCCACGGCGCTCGCGCTCGTCCTCGAAGGGGAGCTCGACGTTTCTGCCTCGGTGGTCGATGCGCCGGCGCTGACGTTGGTGGTGGGCCACGTCATGCGGAGCCGGGGCACCATCGAGGCAACCCTCGCGCTGCGCCTCATCGCCGCCTCCGAGCGCGCCACCGTGGCCACCTGGTCCGACGCGGAAGTGGCTGCAGCTTTTC
>Ga0075163_10002757_pt1 | contig 23562 bp, 24 predicted proteins | sample JI1023141ADNA_FD_71478 | JGI IMG/M metagenome (GOLD analysis project Ga0075163, IMG submission 71478) | Wastewater effluent complex algal communities from Wisconsin, to seasonally profile nutrient transformation and Carbon sequestration -... | ecosystem: Engineered > WWTP > Effluent > Algae... | reverse complement strand
TCGCTGCCTTCCTCGGCAAGCGCCCCGCCGACTTCACCGGAACTGTGCCGGAGGACCTGCCGCCCTTCTACCCCTGGTAGGGCGCCCGCCCTGATGGGATCGCGGCCACAGGTCGGACCGAACGAGAGAATGAGGCATGACGACATCGAAGGCTGAGCCGTTGACCATCGACGGCCTCGCCAACGTGCGCGACCTCGGCGGATTGACGACCCAGGACGGCCGCCGCGTGCGGTCAAGGCAGGTCATCCGCAGTGACAGCCCGCTGGGAATGACGGAGCAAGGCCAGACGGACCTGTCCGCGGTCGTGGCACCCGGCCTGGTGATCGACCTGCGCACATCGCTGGAGGTCGAGCATGAGGGTTACCTCATCGGCCATGTCCCGTCTCGCGTGATCAACCTGCCGATGAATCCGCAGTCGGGTATGACTCAGGAGCAGTTCGACGCGGGAGCGGCCGACAACCTGGTCGACGACTATGTGAGATCGATCGAGGCGAATGCGGAATCGATGATCTCCGCTCTGCGGCTCATCGCGGATCAGGCCAACCGGCCCGTCGTCATCCACTGCACGGCCGGCAAGGATCGCACGGGAGTCCTCACAGCGATGCTGCTCGGCATCCTCGGCGTGGACATCGAGACGATCGTGGCTGACTACCACGTCACCCAGTCGAACATGGGCCCCATCCTGAAGCGCGTCCGCGCTTCCAGGCTCTACCAGGACCAAGGCCTCGCCTCTGCTCCGAGCTGGATCTTCGAGGCCGAGCCCGACACCATGCGCGCGTTCCTGACGCACGTGTCGGCGCTCTACGGCACGGCAGAGGGCTGGGCGCTCGCCAAGGGACTGTCGATGGAGGACATCACCCGGTTGCGCGAGAGTCTGCTCGACTCATGAGGTGCGCCCATGTCGTGCCGTCCGGACCTGCGAAAGCGTGCCGGCCCGTGATCTGTCGGACCGGGTAGCCGGATGCCCGCCATCTACCTGCTCCGACACGGGCAGGCCAGTTTCGGAGCGGAGGACTACGACGTCCTGTCCGACCTGGGCGCACGTCAGGCCCTGGTGGCAGGCCATGAGCTGGCACGGCGCGGTGCCCGCAGTCCCGTGGTCGCGAGCGGGAGTCTTCGGCGCCAGCGCGACACCGCCACGATCGCCGCAGCGGCACTCGGCGTGCCGACGGCCGACATCGACACCCGATGGAACGAGATGCACGCCCACGAGCTCGTCGACGATCGCCTCGGTGCGCCCGGAGCGTCCGCAGGACTCACCTCGACCGAGTTCCAGGGGCGGCTGGACGAGGCGATGGCGCAATGGATCGACAGCGGCGACCCTGCGTGGCACGCCTTCTCCGACGGTGCGCTTCAAGCCCTGACAGATCTGGCTGCCGCGATTCCCCGTGGGCGCGATGCCGTCGTCGTCACCTCCTCGGGCGTGACCGCTGCCGTGTGCGGGCGCCTGCTGGGGGCCACATCGGGCGGCGTGATCGCCCTGAACCGGGTCAGCATCAATGCCTCGATCACGACGATCACCGCCAGTCCGCGCGGCCTGTCACTCGTCGCCTTCAACGACCACGGTCACTTCCTCGCGGACCGCACGCTGCTCACGAATCGCTAGCCGTCAGCACGAGAGCCGAGACTGGCTTCCCACAACCCCTTTGATGTCCTACTATATGAAATCCCATATAGTCGCGGGCCCGGCGTGCGAGCGCCACGGGATCCCGGATGAGGAGCGACGCCGTGACCGAGGATCGCCGACCGCGCCATTCCGTCCGCTTCATCACCGCCGCAAGCCTCTTCGACGGCCACGACGCATCGATCAACATCATGCGGCGGATCCTGCAGTCCCAAGGGTGCGAGGTGATCCACCTGGGCCATGACCGCAGCGTCGAGCACGTCCTGCGCGCGGCCATCCAGGAGGACGTGCAGGGCATCGCGGTGTCGTCCTATCAGGGCGGGCACGTCGAGTACTTCACCTACCTGCGCGAGCTGCTGGAGGCCGCGGGGGCCGGCCATATCCGTGTCTACGGCGGCGGCGGCGGCGTCATCGTGCCCGAGGAGATCGCGACGCTCGCCGAGCAGCGCGTGCGCATCTTCTCCCCGGAGGACGGCCAGCGCATGGGCCTGGTCGGGATGATCGCGTCGATGGTCGAGGAGTGCGACACGGAGCCGACGGGCGACATGCCTGCACTCGACGACGTGCTCGCGGGACACGATCGCGAACTGGCCCGAGCGATCACTGCTCTCGAGGAGGGCCGCGCGCCCGAGCAGTGGCGCGAGCAGATCCATGCGGCCGCCGCCCGCCGCACGACGCCGGTGCTGGGCATCACGGGCACGGGTGGCTCCGGCAAGTCCACGCTCACGGACGAGCTGCTGCGACGCTTCCACGCTGACCAGGAGGGCAAGCTGCAGATCGCCGTCATCGCGATCGACCCCACGCGAACGAAGGGTGGCGGCGCCCTGCTCGGCGACCGGATCCGCATGAACGCCGTCGATCTCGGCTCGGTCTACTTCCGCTCCCTGGCCACCCGTCGTGCCGGCTCCGAGATCCCCGAGAACCTGGCCGACATCATCGCCGCCTGCAGGGCCACCCATGACCTCGTCATCGTCGAGACCCCGGGGATCGGCCAGGGCGACGCCGGGATCGTGCCCTTCGTCGATGCGTCGCTCTACGTCATGACTCCCGAGTTCGGCGCCGCGTCGCAGCTCGAGAAGATCGACATGCTCGACTTCGCCGACGCCGTCGCCATCAACAAATTCGAGCGGCGTGGCGCCGAGGATGCCCGTCGCGACGTGGCACGCCAGCTCGTGCGCAACCGTCAGGCCTTCGGGGCGTCATGGGAGGACATGCCGGTCTTCGGCACGTCTGCGGCCCGGTTCGCCGACGATGGCGTCACGCACCTGTACCACTTCCTCCTCGACCTGCTCACGGAGCGCGGGCTCTCCGCCGGACCCGGCGTTCTCCCTCGAACGGACGGCAAGGAGCCCACGGCCCTGTCCACGCTGGTGCCCGCGGCCCGGGCGCGCTACCTCGCCGAGATCGCGCAGACCATCCGCGACTACCACGCCGTCACCGCCGATCAGGCTGCCGTCGCGCGCCGTGTGCAGCACCTGGGCACAGCCGCGGCACTCCTGGCCGAGTCGGGTGCCGACACTGACGACGTTCGCGGCATCCTGGCCCGACAGGAGGCCGGCCTGCAGCGTCAGATCGCCGAGCAGCTGGCCGCCTGGCCGGCCGTGCGGGAGCGGTACGCGGCCGACGAACTCGTCGTCCGCATCCGGGACAAGGAGCTCCACACCGCCCTGTGGCGCGAGACGCTCTCCGGGTCCAGGATCCCCCGCGTGGCCCTGCCGCGCACCGAGGACGCCGGGGACCTCGTCCGCTACCTCCGCGAGGAGAACCTGCCCGGCAGCTTCCCCTTCACGTCCGGCGTGTTCCCGTTCAAGCGCGAGGGTGAAGCCCCGGCGCGGATGTTCGCGGGCGAGGGCGACCCCTTCCGCACGAACCGCAGGTTCCACCTCCTGGCATCCGGACAGCCGGCCACCCGCCTGTCCACCGCGTTCGACTCCGTGACCCTCTACGGACGGGATCCCAACACCGAGCCGGATGTGTACGGGAAGGTCGGCACGTCCGGCGTCTCCATCGCGACTCTCGACGACATGAAGGTCCTGTACTCCGGCTTCGACCTGTGCGATCCCATGACGTCGGTGTCGATGACCATCAACGGTCCGGCGCCGACCATCCTCGCGATGTTCATGAACACCGCCATCGACCAGCGCCTCGACTCCTTCCGCGACCTCGAAGGGCGCGAGCCCACCCCGGAGGAGGCCGCTGACATCCGCTCATGGGTGCTCGCCAACGTCCGCGGCACGGTTCAGGCCGACATCCTGAAGGAGGACCAGGGCCAGAACACCTGCATCTTCTCGACGGAGTTCGCCCTGCGCTGCATGGGCGACGTCCAGGAGTGGTTCATAGACGAGAAGGTGCGCAACTTCTACTCCGTGTCCATCTCGGGCTACCACATCGCCGAGGCCGGGGCCAACCCGCTGTCGCAGCTGGCGTTCACCCTGGCCAACGCCTTCACCTACGTGGAGACCTACCTCGCCCGAGGGATGAAGGTCGATGACTTCGCGCCCAACTTCTCGTTCTTCTTCTCGAACGGAATCGACGCGGAGTACACCGTGCTCGGACGCGTGGCACGCCGCATCTGGGCGATAGCCATGCGCGATCGCTACGGAGCCGACGAGCGCGGCCAGAAGCTGAAGTACCACGTGCAGACCTCGGGCCGATCACTGCACGCGCAGGAGATGGACTTCAACGACATCCGGACGACGCTGCAGGCCCTCTGCGCCATCTACGACAACGCCAACTCCCTGCACACCAACGCCTACGACGAGGCCGTCACGACCCCGAGCCCCCAGTCGGTGCGCCGGGCCCTGGCGATTCAGATGATCATCGACCAGGAGTGGGGGCTGACGAAGAACGAGAACCCGCTCCAGGGCTCCTACATCGTGGACGAGCTCACCGACCTGGTCGAGGAGGCTGTCCTCACCGAGTTCGACCGCATCTCGGATCGGGGCGGTGTGCTCGGCGCGATGGAGACGGGCTACCAGCGTGGCCGGATCCAGGACGAGTCCATGCTCTACGAGCATCGCAAGCACGACGGATCCCTGCCCATCATCGGGGTGAACACCTTCCTCAACAACGACGGTGGCCGGGACGTGCCTGTCCTTGAACTCGCCCGTGCGACGGAGGACGAGAAGCGCGGCCAGGTCGAGCGCCTCAGCGCCTTCCACGAGGCGCACCGAGCCGAGGCCGATGCGATGCTCTCAAGGCTCAAGGACGTCTCATATTCGGGTGGCAACACATTCTCGGTACTCATGGAGGCCGTTCGCGTATGCTCACTTGGCCAGATCACATCAGCGTTCTTCGAGGTCGGCGGTCAGTACCGACGCAACGTCTGATCGGACGCGGCGGCAACGGGAGGAATCCGTGACGAGCGGAAGGTCGCTGGACAGCGACCCCATCGAGGAGGCGCGTCGCCAGTGGATCGCGCACGGCTGGGGCAGCGCTGCCGACGGCATGGCCGCGGTCACCTCCATCGTGCGCGCGCAGCAGATCGTCCTGCAGCGCATCGACACAGTGCTCCGCCCGCTTGACCTCACATTCGCCCGCTTCGAGATCCTCACCCTGCTGTCGTTCACCAAGCACGGAGCACTTCCCATGACTCGCATGGGTGCTCTCCTGCAGGTGCACCCTACGAGCGTGACGAGCGCCGTGGACCGGCTTGAGAACCAGGGATTCGTCGAGCGGATCCCCCACGCCACCGACCGCCGAGCCGTGCTGGCCTCCATTACCGAGTCTGGTCGCGCTCGCGCCCTCGCCGCCACGGTCGCCCTGAATGACAAGGTGTTCGAGCAGCTCGGCATCACCGAGAACCAGACGAGCACCCTGCGAACGGTGCTGCGCGCGCTGCGCGCCAATGCCGGCGACTTCTGAACCGTCGCATTGCGGCTGCAGCCATCACGAGGGAGTGGAGATCATGAATCGACTGGGAGTCGCCGGGTGCGGCGTCATGGGATCGGGGATCGCCGAGCTGGGTGCACGGGGCGGCTGCGACGTCATCGTGGTCGACGTGTTCCCGGACGCCCTGGCCGCGGCGCAGGAGCGGATTCATGCGTCACTCACGAAGGCTCACGCCGCAGGGAAGCTCGCTGAGCCCGTCGCGGCCATCGTCAGCCGGCTGTCCTTCACGAGCGACGTAGCCGCCCTGGCCGACCGGGAGATCGTCATCGAGGCCATCCGCGAGGCCGTCGAGGACAAGGTGGCCCTCATCGCGCAGCTCGACACCGTGCTGAGCCCCGAGGCGATCATCGCCACGAACACCTCGTCGATCCCCGTCGCGCAGATCGCCGCCGCGAGCAGTCACCCCGGCAGGGTGCTCGGCACGCATTTCTTCAACCCGGTGCCCGTCATGCCCCTCGTCGAGGTGGTCCCCTGCCTGCTCACCGATCCCGAGGTCGCGGATCGGACGCATGCCTTCTGCGCGGACGTGCTGGGCAAGAAGGTGATCCGGGCTGCCGATCGCTCGGGCTTCGTGGTGAACGCGATCCTCGTGCCCTACCTGCTGTCGGCCATCCGCTCGCTCCAGAACGGCGTGGCCAGCCTCGAGGACATCGACGAGGGGATGGTCGGCGGGTGCGGGATGCCCATGGGCCCCATGCGCCTGTGCGACATGATCGGCCTCGACACCATGCTGCTCGTCTCGGAGAGCCTGTACGCCGAGCACCTGGACGCGGCGTTCGCACCGCCGGCCCTGCTCAAGCGGCACGTCGAAGCGGGGCTGCTGGGCCGCAAGTCGGGCCGCGGCTTCTACGACTACGCGAGCTAGCCCGTCAGCGCGATCGGCGCACCAGGCCCAACGGGCTCACGTCGCAGGCTCGGCGGGGAACTGGTGGGCCAGCGCCGACTGGATCTCTCGATGCCGCAGCAGGAAGGCCCCCTCATCGAGCCGCTTGCGGCGAAGCCAGCCGGTCACCTCGTCATTGCACTTGCTGGCGTTGCAGGAGCCGCACGCAGGGGCGATGTTGTCGAGCGTGTAGCGGCCGCCCCGTGAGATGGCGATCACGCAGTCTCGCTGCAGGGGTCGATCAACCGCTCCGCAGTAGGCGCAGCCACCCCATGCGGCGATGAGCGCACTCCACTGCTCGTCGGTCAGGTCGTGCTCCACGCGGCCCATCCGGCGCCGCCGCTTGCGCGCGGCTCGGGCGGAGCGGCTGCGGTTGACGGCCATGCGGTCAGCGTAGGCGGGGCGGGAACCAGATCAGGCCAGGCTGACCGTGACGTCGCCGCCCGACGGATCGACCTTGTCGAGCAGCCCCCACGGCACGCGGAAGACCCGGCCCGGCGACGCGGCCCACGGCAGCACGCGACGCGCGAGGACAGCGTCGTCCTGGCGCACCACCACCCGAGCGACCGATCGGTGCGCGGTCGGCCACAGCAGCAGACGCGACCGTGCCGGCGGCGGGTCGCCGAGGCGCACGACCCCCGGGGCGATCCACGCGAAGCCCTCCCCCGCCACGAGCCGCGTGCCCTCCACCGGCCAGGAAGGAGCAGCCAGGTACGCCAGCACCTGTGCGGCCACATGCCGGCCGTCCAGCGCGGCGACGTCGGCCGTGTCGACCGGGTGCAGCAGGTTGCCCGCCGCGAACACGCCGTCGAGGCTGGTGCGCAGTGCGGTGTCCACCAGCGGAGCCCGGCTCCCCCGGTCCATGTCGAGGCCGCGCAGCCGGGCGAGCTCGCCGTCGGGGATCCAGTCGCCGGTGAAGACTACGGTGTCGCAGGGCACGGTCATCGACTGCCCCGTGTCCAGGCGCGTCACCTCGACCGCCTCGACCCGCTCGCGTCCGACGATGCGCGTCACGCGGGTGCGCCGCGAGACGGGAACGCGCAGCAGGCTGCGGCCGGGGATGGTGAAGGCGGCATACGACTCGGCGCGCTGGTGCTCGGTCGTCATCATGGCGGTGGCGCAGCCGGCCTCGCGCAGCGTCAGCACGGCGGACCAGCTGACCAGCTCCGCGCCGACGACCACGGCCCTCACGCCGACCTGGCCGCCTGACCGCTCGTGACGTCCGTGCACGAGGTTCTGCAGCTGGCCGGTGGTCAGCACTCCGCTCGGGCGATCGCCGGGCACCATCCGTGCCGAGCGCGGACGCTCGCGAGCGCCCGTGGCGAGCACGACCGCCTGCGCGTCGACCCTGAGCCGGCCCTCCGGGCTCGTCACCATGAGCGAGCGGTCGTCCGCCCAGTCGGTCACCGTCGACGCCGTGCGGATGTCGACGCGCCAGTCGCGGGCCTGGCGCACGAGACGCTCGGCGTACGCAGGCCCGGTCAGCACGGTGCGCAGGTCGCGCACGCCGTAGCCGGTGTGGTCGCTGTTCCGGGGGATCCCGCCGGCCTGCTGCTCGCGCTCGAGGACGAGCACCGACTCGATCCCCAACCGGCGCAGCGTCGTCGCCGCCGTCAGCCCGGCAGGGCCCCCTCCGACGATCGCGACCGTGGGCCGCAGGGTCGCGCGCTGCTCGCTCATGTCTGCTCCCGCAGCATGGCCTCGACCTCGGCCCCGCAGAAGAAGCCCTGGCACCGACCCATCAGGGCCCGGGTGCGGCGGCGCAGGCCGTCGGCGTCGCAGGGCGGGATGGGCGAGCGCAGCGCGTCGCGGATCTCCCCTCGGCTCACGCGCTCGCAGAAGCAGACGATGGTGCCGTACTCCGGGTCGTGCTCGATCAGGTCCACCCGCTGGTAGGGCCGCGGGAACGCCTCGCCGATGTTCGGCATCCTCGGCGGCGGAGGGACGCCCGCGCGAACGTGCAGTGACAGGCCCGCCGCCTCCATGAGGTCGCACGCACGCTCGGCCAGCGCCATCGATGCGGTGAGCCCCGTCGAACGGATCCCGCCGAGGAGCACGTACCGCTGCGCGGGATCCACCTCGACCACGTAGTCGGAGTGCTCGGTGGCAGCGCGGAGTCCCGCGTAGCTGGCCGTGACCTCCTCGTCGAGCAGGGCCGGCATGATCGTGCGCCCCTTCGAGGTGAGGAACGCGAAGCCCTCAGCCGACGTCGACGTGTCCGAGCGATCGACGAGGTTCTCGGACGTAGGCCCGAGCATGACGTTCCCGAAGATCGTCGGGCTCACCAGCACGCCCTTGCCCTTGGCGCTGGGCACCGGCAGGACGATGCGGTCGACCAGCGCGCGAGCGAGCTTGTCGAAGACGAGCAGCTCCCCACGACGCGGCACGACCGTGAACCGATCGTGTCCGAGCATGCGGTCGACCATGTCGCCGCCGAGGCCGGCCGCATTCACGATCCAGGCGGCGCGGACCTCGCCCGCCGTGGTGCTGATCGTGGTGGCCTCGGTCCCGACCGCCACGCCCGTGACGCGGCGACCGAGCAGCAGGAGCGCACCGCGCTGCTGCGCTTCCGTCGCGTAGGCGAGCGTTGTCGTCCACGGGCAGATGATGGACTCGTCCGGAACCACCAGCCCGCCGAGCGCGCCCGGCCCGAGCGCCGGCACCATCGCGTAGACGGCCGCCGCATCGACGACCTCGCAGGAGTCGTAGCCGTTCCGGACCGCCTTGTCGGCCAGGCCGGGCAGGGCGGCGAGCTCATCCGCCGCCCAGGCCACCAGCACGGCTCCCGTGCGCTCGACCGGGATGCCGATCTCCGCCGCGTAGTCGGACAGCAGGGCGTACCCGCGGCGGACCATGGACGACTCCAGCGATCCCGGCACGGCGTCGAAGCCCGTATGGAGGATGGCCGTGTTCGCCTTGCTCGTGGCGTCCCCCACGTCGCCGCGGCTCTCGATGAGGGCCACGCTGACCTCACGCCCGGCAAGCTCGCGCGCGACGGCGCAGCCGACGACTCCGCCCCCGATCACGGCGACATCGACCTGCACCGCGGTGGTCATCGCGCCCCTTCCGGCTCGAGGCCGCGCTCGATGGCCGCGGTCCAGCGGGACAGGTAGTCCGCTGCCCTGTCGGGCTCCCACCGCGGCTCGTACACGGCAGCAGGCTGCCACGGCCACGGGGCATCGGCCAGCTGCCGACCGGGCTCCAGGCTCATGCAGGCGAGTGCCGCCGCGCCCAGCGCCGTGGCATCCGGTGAGGCGTAGACCTCGACGGGCACCTGCAGCAGGTCCGCCTGCGCCTGCATGAGCACGGCCGAGCGGGTCAGCCCGCCGTCGACCCGCAAGGAGGCAAGCGGCCGACCGAGGTCGGATTCCACCACCGCCGCGAGGACGGCCACCTGCGCGGCGATCCCCTCGAGAACGCTTCGCACGAGTTCGCCCCGCCCCGTGGCCAGGCTGAGGCCGGACAGGCTGGCGGTGGCGTCGGCGCGCCAGTACGGGGCCGCGAGCCCGGCCAGTGCGGGAACGAAGAGCGTCTCCCCGCTGTCGGCCGCGGCGATCCGGTCGAGGTCGCCGGCGTCGGAGATGAGGCCGATGTCGACCATCCAGCGCACGGCCGACGCGGCCGTGTAGACCTGGCCGTCGATGCAGTACTGCGTTCCGCTGCGCGTGCGGGAGGCGACCGACGTGGTGAGCCCACCGGCGGACCTCGGCGCCGACGACCCCGTGTTGGCGAGGATGAAGGCCCCCGTGCCATACGTGCACTTGCTGCTGCCCACGTCGATGCAGCCCTCGGCGAGCAGGGCCGCCTGCTGGTCGACGATGAGGCCGGCGACGGGCGCGTCCCGGCCGAAGGCCGACGTCGAGCCGACGACCTCGTCGCAGTCGACCAGCCTGGGCAGCCGCTCCCCGTCCAGGCCGAAGACGCCCAGGAGCCCGGCGTCCCACGTCACGGTGTCGAGGTCGAGCAGGAGCGACCGGCTCGCGGTGGTCACGTCGGTCACGAACTCGCCGCAGAGCTGCCACACGAGCCAGGAGTCGCTTGTCGTGACGACTCCCTTGCGCGTCACGTGCTCGCGCAGCCAGGTCATCTTCGGGGCGGAGAAGTAGGCCGAGAGCGTCAGCCCGGTCCGATCGGCGATGCGCTCCCGGTGCTCCTGCAGCCGGTCGCAGACGGACTCCGACCGACGGTCCTGCCAGCCGATGGCCGGGCTGAGGGGTCTCCCCGAGACCGGGTCCCACGCCAGCACGGTCTCCCCCTGGTTCGCCAGCGCGACCGCGTCGACGTCGACGCCGCTCGCAGCGACGGCCTCGCGGCCCGCGGTGAGAACGGACTGCAGCAGCTCCGCGGGGTCCTGCTCGACCGAGCCGCCCGACCGGTAGACGGGCCGCACGGGGCACTCGGCACTGCCGAGGATCGAGCCGTCGGCGGCGACCACGATGGCCTTCGTTCCCGAGGTTCCCTGGTCGATCGCGAGGACGGGCACGTCGCTGAATCTAGTGAGGACGCCCTCCGACGGGAAGCGCCTCCCGGCGGCGGTCAGAGCGGCGAGGTCTCCGTCGGCACGTCCCTGGTGCTTGAGCGGATGACCAGGACGATTCCGACGAACATGAGGGCGACCGCGGGGATGATGCCGGCCGGCGGCAACTGGCCCAGGGCGACCGCCGCCATGATGGTCGCCCCCGGCATCTCGAGCAGGATCGCAAGCGACACGATGGTGGCCGACGTCGTCGACAGCACCTTGTTGATCAGGGTGTGGCCCAGGAGCTGGGCGCCGAGGGTCAGGGCGAGGATGAACAGCCAGTCACGCGCCGAGAAGCCGGCCAGTGCCTGCCGGCCCACGACGCACAGCGCCAGCAGCAGGATCGCGGACGAGGCGTAGGCCGTCATCGTGAGCGTCGAGGTCGAGACCGTGCGCCTCGCGCTCTCGGCGACCGTCACGTACATGGCGGCGAGGATCCCGCCGGCGAGCGCCAGGGCATCCCCGATGAGGTGCCTTGGATCGACACTGACGTCGATACCGGTGAGGATCACGACTCCCACGAGCGCGACCGCGATGCCGACCCAGGCGCTCCTCGGGATGTGCGCCCCGCGGTGCCGGGCGATCAGGGCGGCCCACACCGGCTGGGTCGCGACGAGGGCGGTCGACGACGCGACGGTGGTGTAGCGCAGCGACGGGATCCACGTGGCGAAGTGGGCGCCGAGGAGCAGCCCCGCCAGGATCATGAGCCGCCATTCGCGCCGCGACAGGGACCTCAGCTCCCTCCGCTGGCGGACCAGCACCCACGGGGCGGTCGCCGCAGAGCCAAGGAAGCAGCGCCAGAAGGCGATCGCGAGCGCTGGCGCCGCCATGGCGGCGATGAGGGGCCCTGAGGACGAGATGAACAGCACCGCGATGCCCAGCCACACCAGGTCAGCGGTCGGCGGGCGGGCGAAGGTCCCAGGAACCACAGCAGGGTCCATCGGGGATGCCATGGCCTCCTGCTTCCTGGGGGTAGCCTTCGGGCGTGACGACAGGTGCCGCGACCCGAGTATTCCTCGCGCGCCTGGCCGGCATCGGGGTCTTCGACCCCAATGGCGACCAGGTGGGCAAGGTACGCGACGCCATTGTCGTCCTGCGCATCGGCGGCAACCCGCCCCGGCTGACGGGCCTGGTTGTGGAGGTGGCCCCTCGTCGCAGGATCTTCGTGCCCATGACCAAGGTGACCGCGATCGACTCCGGCCAGGTGATCGTGACCGGGACCGTCAACCTGCGGCGCTTCGAGCAGCGCAGCAACGAGACGCTCGTCACGGCCGAGCTCCTCGACCGCCCGGTCCAGCTGACCGAGATGGATCAGTCGGTCTCCGTGCTCGATGTCGCCGTGGAGCAGTCACGCAGCCGCGACTGGTACGTCACCCAGCTGTTCGTCCGCAAGCCCGGTGGCGGGCTCCGACGGCGGGGCGAGACCCTCATCGTCGACTGGGACGACATCCGCGGGCTGTCCGCCCCGGTCGAGGACCAGCCGGCCGAGCAGCTGCTGACCCGTCTCGACGAGATGCGCGCCGCCGACATCGCCGACGTGCTGCAGGACCTCTCGCCGAAGCGGCGCATGGAGGTGGCGCGCAGCCTCGACGACGAGCGGCTGGCCGACATCCTCGAGGAGCTGCCCGAGGACGACCGCACGGAGATCGTGATGATGCTCGGCGGCGAGCGGGCGGCCGACGTCCTGGAGGAGATGGACCCCGACGACGCGGCCGACCTCATCTCCGAGCTGCCCCCGGAGCAGGCGGCCGACCTGCTCCAGCGCATGGAGCCGGAGGACGCCGAGGACATCCGTCGCCTGCTCTCGTACGACGACTTCTCGGCCGGCGGAATGATGACGACCGAGCCCATCGTCCTGCTGCCCGACGCCACCGTCGCCGACGCGCTGGCGCAGATCCGGAACCCCGACCTGTCCCCCGCACTCGCGTCGCAGGTCTATGTCACCCGCTCGCCCACCGAGACGCCCACCGGGCGCTACCTCGGTGCCTGCCACTTCCAGCAGCTGCTGCGTGAGCCCCCGGCCACCCTGGTCTCGTCACTGATCGACAAGAACCTGCAGCCCGTCGGGCCCCTCGCACCGCTGGGGGAGGTGACCCGCAACTTCGCGGCGTACAACCTCGTGGCCCTGCCCGTCGTCGACGAGAACAACCACCTTCTTGGTGCCGTCACGATCGACGACGTCATCGATCACATGCTCCCCGAGGACTGGCGCGACAACGACGACGAGTCGGGGAGCCCAGGTCATGGCGACTGAGCGCTCGCGCCGCTCGGCGCGCATGGACATGCCGATGGACCGCAGCAGGTCGCTGCGGCCGTCGGTCGACAGCGAGCGGTTCGGCGCCATGTCGGAGTCCGTGGCACGTCACATCGGGTCGTGGGCGTTCATCGCGTGGATGACGATCGTCATCATCCTGTGGGTCATCCTCAACATCGTCATCTCCGACGGCGCGCCCGACCCGTTCCCGTTCATCTTCCTCACCCTCCTGCTGTCCCTGCAGGCCTCTTACGCCGCCCCGCTGATCCTGCTCGCGCAGAACAGGCAGACCGACCGCGACCGCATCCAGTTCCAGGAGGACCGCCTGCGCACCGAGCGACTGCTGGCCGACACCGACTACCTCGCTCGCGAGATCGCCGCCCTTCGCCTCGCCCTGGGCGAGGTCGCCACCCGTGACTACGTGCGCGGCGAGCTGCGCGACCTGCTCGACGACCTCGATGGCCGGCTCGAGGAACGGGCCAAGGCGCAGCGCAAGGCGGAGAAGAAGGCCGAGCGCAAGGCCGCAGAGGCCGGCTCCGCGGCTGACACAGCGCCGGACGACTGACCCCTCGCCACTCGCCGAAAGCGGACCCGAGGGTCGGCAACTAGCATCGGGGCATGCCTACCGTCGACGCCATCACCGCCGCCCTCGCCTCGGTCAACGATCCTGAGATCAACCGGCCGATCACGGAGCTCGGCATGGTGAAGTCCGTCGACGTGGCACCGGACGGCTCGGTGCGGGTCGCCGTCTACCTGACCGTCTCCGGCTGCCCGATGAAGGGCACCATCACCGAGCGGGTCACGTCGGCGGTCGAGGCGCTTCCCGGCGTCACCTCCGTGGAGGTCGTGCTCGATGTCATGAGCGACGAGCAGCGAGCCGCCATGAAGGAACTGCTGCGGGGCCATGGCGAGCGGGAGATCCCGTTCGCGCAGCCCGGCTCCCTGACCAAGGTCTACGCGATCGCCTCGGGGAAGGGCGGGGTCGGCAAGTCGTCGGTGACGGCCAACCTGGCCGTGGCGATGGCGCAGAGCGGACTCACGGTGGGCCTCGTCGACGCCGACGTGTACGGGCACTCCATCCCGCGGATGCTCAACGCCGTCGAGCCGCCGACCATGGTCGAGGGCATGATCATGCCGCCGCAGGCCTACGGCGTCCGGGTCATCTCGATGCTGCCGTTCAAGCCGGGCGGCGTCTCACAGCCCGTCGCGTTCCGTGGGCCGATGCTCCACCGGGCCCTCCAGCAGTTCCTCGCCGACGTGTGGTGGGGCGACCTCGACGTCCTCCTGCTCGACCTTCCGCCGGGCACGGGCGACGTTGCGATCTCCACCGCTCAGCTGCTGCCCAATGCCGAGATCGTGGTCGTCACGACCCCGCAGCCGGCCGCGGCCGACGTCGCGGTGCGGGCCGGCACGCTGGCCGAGCAGACCCATCAGAAGGTCGCCGGCGTCATCGAGAACATGAGCTCGTTCCCGTGCCCGCACTGCGGGGAGCCGTTGGACCTGTTCGGCTTCGGGGGCGGGGCCATCGTGGCCGAGACGATCTCCTCGGTCCTCGGCACGCCGGTCCCCCTGCTCGGGCAGATCCCCTTCGATGTGGCCCTGCGCGAGGGGGGCGACTCCGGCCGCCCGCTCGTCCTAAGCAACCCCGATGCCCCGGCATCGCTCGCCCTACTGTCGATCGCGCAGACGCTGGGCCAGCGTCCGCGCGGGCTGGCGGGGATGTCGCTCGGCATCACCCCGGCGCGCCGCGCGACCTGACCGGCTAGGTCGCGTCGGGGTCGAACGCGGGGCGTGGTGCCGGGGGCGGCTCCGCTGGTGCGGCGGGCTTGTCCGGCTCGTCGCTGAGGAAGCTGGCAGCCAGCCGGCGCGGATGGAACTCCTGCAGCGACTTGACGCTGTCGACCGTGTCGCCGAGGTCGATGCCCGCCGAGTCGACCAGGTCCTTGCGCGCTCCCGTGGCCATCACCCGGATCTGCTTCAGCCACTTCGCCGCGTCGGCGGCGGCTCGCGGCAGCCGCTCAGGCCCGAAGACGAGCAGCCCGATCACCGCCACGATCAGGATCTCGCCGATGCCGATATCGAACACTGCCGCCTCGCCTACTCCGCCGCGCCGTCATCGGCGAGGACGAGGGTGGTCGTGCGCTCCTGGCCGTCGCGCTCGTACGTGATCTCGAGCCTCTCTCCCGGCGCATGGTTGCGGACCTCGACGACGAGTTCGACGGCGTCGTCGATGCTGCGGCCGTTGACTGCCGTGATGATGTCGTCGGCCTCGAGCCCGGCCTCGAGCGCCGGACTGCTGTCGTTGACGCTCTTCACCTTCGCTCCGCCGTCCATGTAGTCCATGACGAGCTGAACGCCCATGAGCGGCGTTCGCGAGCTTCCGGTGGCGATGAGCTCCTCGGCGATGCGCTTCGCGGAGTTGATCGGGATAGCGAAACCGAGGCCGATGTTGCCCGCCTCGCCGCCGACGGCCAGTGACGCGATCGCCGAGTTCACGCCGACCACATTGCCGGCACCGTCGAGCAGCGGCCCGCCGGAGTTGCCGGGATTGATCGCCGCGTCGGTCTGGATGGCATTGATGTAGGCGAGGTCGGACTCGCTCTCGCCCGCCGTCACCGGGCGGTCGATCGCGCTGATGATGCCGGACGTCACCGTGCCGTCGAGGCCGAGCGGGGCGCCGATCGCGATCGCCGTGTCGCCGACCTGCACGTCGTCCGAGTCGCCCAGTGCCACGGTGGGCAGGCCGCGCCGGTCGACCTTGACGACCGCGAGGTCGTACGAGCTGTTCGTGCCGACGACCGTGCCGGTGGCCCGGTCACCGTCGCTGAAGACCACCGTGAGGGTCCCGCCGTCCGAGACCAGGTCGACGACGTGGTTGTTGGTGAGGATGTAGCCGTTGGGGCGGACGACGAATCCCGAGCCGCTGCCGGACTGGGTGGTGCCCTCAGCGAGGATCGAGACCACGGCCGGCAGGGTGCCCGCGGCGATCGCGGAGATCGACCCGGCAGGACGCTCCACTCCCCCCGATGTCGACTGGGGCAGGATGACGGCTGCGTCCGGCACCCCGCTGGCATCGTCGACGCTCCGGCCGACGAGGTAGCCGGCGAGCCCGGCGAAGGCACCGACCACCGCCGCCACCAGCGCCGCGATGAGGACCGTTCCGAGGACCCCGGGGCCACGCCGCCTCGTCACGACGACGGGGGCGGGCGCCGGGCCGGGCGATGCGGTGGCCTCGGCCCCGAACGAGAGGTCCGAGGCACCGTACGAGGGCTCCGAGGCTCCGTAGGAAGGCTCCGCGGAGGGTGGCGGCGGGAACGGCGCAGCACCCTGAGGGGGGAACTGGTCGGACATGGGAACCTCCATGGCCGTCCGGTGCAGGAGGCCGTCCGCGGGTGCCGGGCCGGGCGGCCCTGCCCCTACCGTAGTTCAGGCGTCCCCCTCGCGGTTCAGGCTAGGCTGCGAAACGAATGCCGCCGGTCGTGGGACCGACCAGGGCATCGCACACTCGGAGGTGCACCATCGCCAGCGCAGCCAAGCACGATCCGTACCTGCCCACACCCCAGTCCTGGGCCTACGTCGATGCCTGGGAGGACGACTCCGAGGCCCTGCGCGAGGCTCGTACCCGGGCCGCGGAGCTCGGCTGCGTTCCGGTCACGCGGCCCGTGGCGGCCCTGCTGCGCCTCCTGGCCGCGTCGGTCAACGCGCAGGCCGTGGTCGAGGTGGGCACCGGCGCCGGGATCTCGGGCGCGGCCCTGCTGTCCGGGATGACCTCGGCCGGGGTGCTGACCAGCATCGACATCGAGGCCGAGAATCAGCGCGTGGCCCGCGAGACCTTCACCGCCCTGGGTTACGACCACGTCCACACCCGCCTCATCGCCGGTCGGGCCCTCGATGTGCTGCCTCGGCTGTCGGACGCCGCCTACGACGTCGTCTTCGTCGACGGGGACAAGACCGAGTACCCCGCGATCCTCACCCAGGCCAAGCGCCTGCTCCGGGTCGGCGGGCTCGCGATCTTCGACAACGTGCTCTGGAGCGGTCGGGTCGCCGACCCCGGCGAGCGCGAGGCCGAGACCGTCGCCCTGCGGGATGTCACCGGCGCAGTGCGCCAGGACGACGACTGGATGCCGGCCCTCCTCACCGTGGGCGACGGGCTGCTGGTCGCCTCGCTGCGCAACCGCAGCTAGCCCGGAACGCGGAAGCGCCCCGAACCTCGCGGTTCGGGGCGCTTCGACATTCGTGGCTCAGGCGAACAGCACCAGAAGCTTCTCGCCGAGGTCCTTGGCCTCGTCGGCATTGAGCTCGACGACCAGTCGCCCGCCGCCCTCGAGAGGGACTCGCATGACGTAGCCACGTCCCTCCTTGGTCACCTCGAGCGGGCCATCGCCCGTTCGCGGCTTCATCGCGGCCATGTGGGTCCCCTTCCGTCCCTGACTCGGTCGAGCAGAAGTCCGCGTCCTGCGCGGGCATCCACCTATTATCGCGGATCGGCCGGTGACGGGGACCGGCGGGGGCCATGCTCGGCGCGGCATCGCCGCGACCGGGGACCGCGTCGTCAGCGTCGCCGCCCGGTCACGTCTGGCCCTGCTCTGGCGGCGTCAGGCGGTCGATCTCCGCCTGCATGCGGGCAAGCTCCTGGTCGACCTCATCCATCCGGTAGCCGCGCACCACGACGTCGAACTCGACCTCGCCGTCGATGCGGTCCGGCCGCAGGTCCGGGTCGACGGGCGGGAGCTCGCCGAGCAGCCCGAGGGTGGCGAGGAAGACGCCGGCCACCACGAGGACGCCCACGACGACGAAGAGCCAGGTCACGCGCATATTGGACCACGGGCGAGCCGCCTGCGCCGCTCGCCACCCCTGCCCGCTATTCCTTACGTGCCGCTGACGGTGACACCACCGCCCTCCAACGTGGCTCCGGCAGTGTCGAGGCATGACAGCAGCACCCCCACCGGGGTGCCTCGCCCACACGAAGGAGACGCACATGTCCCGCTCGAAGAACCTCACCATCACCCTCGGCTCGCTCGCTGCCGGCGCCGTCCTGGCGACCAGCATCACCGGCATCGCCATGGCCGCGGACTCATCGCCCAGCCCCAGCTCATCGTCGTCGAGCTCATCCGGTGAGTCCGGTGCCACCGATCCGGCAGCCGGACCGGCCGGCGACGGGCAGCGCGGCGGACCGCGCGACGGCGGTCCCGGCCGGGGCGGCATGCTCGGGGCGCCCGGCACGGAGCCCCTGCACGGTGAGATCGTCGTCCAGGCTGAGGACGGCACCGTCTCGACGGTCCGGATGATTCGCGGAACCGTCACGGCGGTCAGCTCGACGTCGATCACCGTCAAGGCCGAGGACGGCTACAGCACGACGTTCGCCGTCGATGCCAGCACGACCGTGCACAGCGGTCTGAGGCCTCATGGCAAGCCCGGCGACGCGGCCGTGGACACGGCCGGGTCCATCAGCGACGTGGCAGTCGGCGACGTGGCCGACGTGCACGGCACCGTCAGCGGGTCGTCGGCCACCGCGACCCGGGTGCACTCGATGACCGCGGCCGAGGCCGAGCAGGCGGAGGCCGACCGGCTCGCGCACGAGCAGGAGCACGCGGACCGCAGCGGGAGCGCGACCGGCTCGACGTCGTCCGGATCCGACGTGTCGGGCACCACGCTGGCCGGCTAGCCGAGCGGGTCGGCCTCGGCCGTCGCCCGCACCGTGGACAGCGCCTCGGCGATCTGGTCGAGCGCGCTGTCCACGTCGGTGGCCCAGTGCACGCGCTCGGCGGCGTGGTCGGACACGAAGCCGCGCTCCTGCCACGCTGCGACCTGAGCGCGGAGCAGGTCGAAGTCGCCCCAGGGATCCAGCACGACCACGGGCTTGTGGTGCATGTTCAGCGAACGGGCGGTCCAGGCCTCGACCAGCTCCTCCAGGGTGCCGATGCCTCCCGGCAGTGCGAGGAAGGCATCTGAGCGCTCGTCCATGATGCCCTTGCGCTGGCGCATGTCGCGGGTGACGACGAACTCGTCGGAGTCGTGGTCGGCGACCTCCATCGCGACGAGGGCGTCGGGGATCACGCCGATCGTGTGCCCCCCGCCGGCCCGTGCGGCGCGCGCCACGGCGCCCATCATCGAGATCGACCCGGCACCCGACACCAGCGTCCAGCCCCGCCTGGCGATCGCCGCCCCGACGTCGTGGGCGAGCGCGGAGTAGCGCTCATCGATGAGCAGGCTCGACGAGCAGAAGACGCAGACGGCGGGCACGGTGGCCACCCTAGAGTCCGCCGTCCCGCGGCGCCGAGCCCCCGTGTTGACAGACCGCGAGACTAGTTGTAAATTCAACTACAAGAGCTTGAATCATCAACAGTCGAACGTCCCACAGATACGAAGGAGCAGTCATGAGCACCGCAACCACCGACCTCACCCTGGCCAACGCCACCGGCACCTGGGTCATCGACGCCTCGCACACGAACCTCGGCTTCTCGGCCCGCCACGCCATGGTCGCCAAGGTCCGCGGCAACTTCGGGGAGTTCTCCGGCTCGTTCACCATCGACGGCGACAACCTCGCCGCCTCCTCGGCCGAGCTCACCATCCAGGCCGCCAGCATCGACACCAAGTCCGCCGACCGCGACGGGCACCTGAAGTCGGCCGACTTCCTCGACGTCGAGGTCTACCCGACCATCACGTTCGTCTCGACCAGCGTCGCCCCCAAGGGCGCCGGCGTGGTCGTGACCGGTGACCTCACCATCCACGGCGTGACCAAGTCCGTCGACGTCGACTACGACTTCGTGGGCATCAGCCAGGATCCGTGGGGCAACACCAAGATCGGCTTCGAGGGCTCCACGAAGATCAGCCGAAAGGACTTCGGGCTGGTCTGGAACGTGGCGCTCGAGTCGGGCGGGATCCTCGTCGGCGACGAGATCAAGCTGAACCTCGACGTCGAGGCCGACAAGAAGGCCTGACGCACCACCCACTGACCCCCTGCGTCGCCCCCGGCGATGCAGGGGGTCAGTGCTGTCAGGAGGGCTGGAGCCAGTCCCTGAGCCGTGACAGGCACGACTCCAGCTGGCCCACGGGCACGTGCTCGCCCCGTGTGTGGGCCAGGGCGGGGTCGCCCGGGCCGAAGTTCAGCGCCGGGATCCCGAGCGCCGAGAAGCGGGCCACGTCGGTCCAGCCGAACTTGGGGCGCGGCTGCTCGCCCACGGCCGCGATGAATGCCGCGGCAGCGGGCCGGTCGAGGCCGGGACGTGCGCCCGGGGCCGCGTCCACGACGACGACGTCGAAGCCGGCGAACACCTCCGACACGTGCGCCACCGCCTGGTCGACATCCATGTCGGGCGCGAACCGGTAGTTCACCGTGACGACGCACTCGTCCGGGATGACGTTGCCCGCGACGCCGCCGCGGATCCCGACCGCGTTGAGGCCCTCGCGGTACTCGAGGCCGTCGATGACCGGATGTCGGGGCACGTAGGCCGTCAGGCGCGCGAGGACCTCCCCCGAGGAGTGGATCGCGTTGGAGCCCAGCCAGGACCGGGCGCTGTGTGCCCGCTCCCCCCGGGTCGTGACCTCGACGCGGAGCGTTCCCTGGCAGCCTGCCTCGATGCCCGCATCGGACGGTTCCATGAGGATCGCCAGATCGGCCTCCAGCAGGTCGGGACGCTCGTCCGCGAGGCGCTGCAGCCCGTTGAAGCGCGCCTCGACCTCCTCGCAGTCGTAGAACACGTACGTCACGTCGCGGGTGGGCGCGCTGACGGTGGCGGCCAGCAGCAGGGCGACGGCGACGCCGCCCTTCATGTCGCAGGCGCCGAGGCCGAAGAGCAGCCCGTCGTCGAGCCGGTGCGGCAGATTGGCGTTGACCGGCACCGTGTCGAGGTGGCCGCCGATGAGGACCCGCTCCGGTCGCCCGAGGTCGGTGCGGGCCACCACCGTGTTGCCATGGCGTTCCACCGTCAGGTGGGCAGCAGGCGCGAGGGCCGCCTGCACCGCATCAGCGAGGGCAGCCTCGTCGTGGGAGACGCTGGGCACGTCGACCAGCTGGGCCGTCAGGGCCACCACTCCGGCAGCGAGGTCGAGGTGGTCGGATGCGCGCACATCGCTACGGTAGCCGCATGAGCGCTGACACCACTGAGGACCCGGCCGACGCTGCCGCGACGCTGCCCGTCACCGGCGGGGCGTCGGGGCTGGGGCTGGCGACCTTCGCCGGCGACGTCATGCTCGACACCTGGTACCCGGCTCCCGCCCTCGGCACCACTCCCCCCGACGTGCCGAGCCTGGACTCCGGGATCGACGCCGACCCGTCGCGGGGCGTGACCGTGCGATCGGTCGTGACGATCATCGAGGACCTCCAGGCCCCGCCCGTCAGCACCGCGGACGCCTACCTGCGCCTGCACCTGCTGTCGCACCGCCTGGTCCGGCCGCGCAGCATCAACCTTGAGGGCATCTTCGGGATCCTGCCGATCGTCGCCTGGACCGATGCGGGGGCGGTGCCTGTCGACGGCGTGACGGCGGCACGCCTCCACCTGCGGCGCAAGGGCCAGCACCTGACGATCCACGGGGTCGATCGCTTCCCGCGCATGGTCGACTACGTGGTGCCCTCGGGCGTGCGCATCGCCGACGCCGACCGCGTGCGACTCGGAGCGCACCTCGCCCCCGGCACGGTCGTCATGCACGAGGGCTTCGTCAACTTCAATGCGGGCACGCTGGGCACCTCGATGGTCGAGGGCCGGATCTCGTCCGGGGTCGTGGTCGGGGACGGCTCCGACGTCGGCGGAGGCGCGTCCATCATGGGGACCCTGTCCGGGGGCGGCACCCAGGTGATCAGCATCGGGCGCGGCTGCCTCATCGGGGCCAACGCCGGCGTCGGCCTCTCGCTGGGCGATGAGTGCGTCGTCGAGGCCGGCCTCTACGTCACCGCCGGCTCGAAGGTGACGCTGCCCGACGGTGCAGTCGTCAAGGCACGCGAGCTCTCGGGGGCCTCCGGGCTGCTGTTCCGGCGGAACTCGGTGACGGGCGCCATCGAGGTCGTCCCGACCTCAGGCACCTGGTCAGGCCTCAACGCCGCCCTGCACGCCCCCCACTAGCCCGTTTCTCCCGTTCTCCGGGACAAGCGCGCACTTTCCCGTCCAACGGCGCCGAAAGTGCGCGCTTGTCCCTGTGGATGAGCAGTTGGCAGGGGCACTTCCGGGCGCGAGCGTGTGTCCATGGGTTCACGCCAGCGATCCACAGCCGACCTTGCGGAGATTCGTGAATTGGTTCGCCTGCGAGCCAACGAACATGGCGGCGCCTTCCGTCGAAGCGACCTCGATGGGTGGCGCGTCCCCGACGGTGTTGTGCCGTCCATGCTCCGACGCGGCTGGTGGACGAGGCTGCACCACGGGGTCTACGCCGATTCCCGCCTCCTTGACGACGACGCCGAATCCCCGGCAGGGCATCTGCTCCAGTGCGCGGCAAGCCTGAAGGCCCTGCCCGGACCCGCCTATGCGTTCGGCCCCACAGCCGCACTCGTACACGGCCTCCCCCAGCAGCGCGGGATCCTGAGTGACGTCCACCTCATCCGGCCGATCGACCGGGACGGGCGGGCGCTTCGACGTCGCATCACCGCACCAGACCACCTAGAACCAGCAAGAATCCGCGCGCATCACCTCACCCCCGAGGACGTGGTCGTCGTCAACGGGATCCCGACAGTGCGCCGCGCCCTGGCTGCACTGTCGACCGCGGCCATGAGCGGGCGCGAGTGGGCGGTAGCCACCCTCGACGCGGCCGCGTGGCAGCAGCCATCGGTGCCCGACGAGCTCGCAGCGATGGCGGCGCAGTGGTCGCATCTGCGGGGCATCGGGACCGTTCGATCGGTCCTGCCGCTCGTACGCTGCGGCGCCCAGACGCCCCTCGAGAGCCTCTCACGCATCCGGCTCATCCAGTGTGGGGTACCCGAACCCGAACTCCAGTCGCCCGTCCACGATCGCGATGGGCTGATCGGCTACGTGGACATGCTGTGGGAATCCCTGGGCGTGGTCGGCGAGGCGGACGGACTGATCAAGTACGCCACGCGAGAGGACCTCGTCAACGAGAAGCGACGGGAGGATCGCATTCGCGCGGCCGGCTACAGCGTTGTCCGATGGACGTGGCGCGAGATCATGGCCGATCCCGCAGACGTGGCGCAGCGGGTCGTCCAGGCGGCGGCGCGACGGTCCTTCCGCACCGCATGACCGGGACAACTGTGCACTTTCGGCGGAAATGCGGGCGAAAGTGCGCCGTTGTCCCGTTCTACGGGAGAAACGGGAAGGGGCCGCCGCGCTAGGGCGCCGTCCCCGCCAGGGCACGGCTCATCGCGTCGAGGGTGGCGGTCATCGTCCGGGCGTTGTGCGCCGACCGGTCGCGCACCCCGGTGCCCACGACGCCGGCCAGCACCATGG
>Ga0075163_10002756_pt1 | contig 23563 bp, 18 predicted proteins | sample JI1023141ADNA_FD_71478 | JGI IMG/M metagenome (GOLD analysis project Ga0075163, IMG submission 71478) | Wastewater effluent complex algal communities from Wisconsin, to seasonally profile nutrient transformation and Carbon sequestration -... | ecosystem: Engineered > WWTP > Effluent > Algae... | reverse complement strand
GATGTCGGCGAACACCGGCTTGGCCCCGTGCATCACGTACGCCAGCACGCTCGTCACGAACGAGAACGAGGGCACGATCACCTCGTCACCCGCATTCAAGTTCATGAGCAGCGCCGACATCTCGAGCGCGTGCGTGCAGTTGGTCGTCAGCAGCGCCTTGGGCACGCCCAGCGCGTCCTCGAGCAACTTGTGGCACGCCTTGGTGAAGTGCCCGTCGCCCGAGATGTGTCCGCGTTCGATCGCCTCGGCGATGTAGCGCGTTTCGTTGCCGGCGAACGAGGGCTTGTTGAACGGAATGCGGTACGCGCTCATCGCCGTGCCTTCTCTTCGTGGAGCCACAGGTGGTGCCACAGCTGGACCGCGTCCGTTTGGAACCCGCGCGACTGGTACAGGCGTTGCGCGCCGGCATTGCGGCCTTGCGTCACGACGACCACGCGTTCCAAGCCGCGCTCGACGAACCAGGAGAGCGCGTTGTCGAGCAGGTCGCCGCCCAAGCCCTTGCCCTGCGCGACGGGATCGATGGCGACCAGGCCGATCTCGCCTTTCGTCTGGTCCTTCACGTGGCACGAGAGGTAGCCGACGGGTCGGCCGTCGACCTCGGGCACGAACACCGCGTCGGCCCAACCGCGACAGCTCTTCTCGATCCACGTCGCGTACAACTCGCCGCAGCGTTCGCGCGAGAATGCGGCGTCGGCCCAGAAGCGCGAGTTCGTGTGGCTCTTCGCCGCCAGCTCGCGCAGGTAGGGGATGTCCTCGGGCTTCGAGCGGCGCACGGTCGGCTTCTCGACGCGCGCCACGCCGGCGAGTTCGCGTCCGTAGGTCATGCGCACGTCGACGTTGCGCGCGCCCACGTCCTGCAGCGCGCGCGAGGCGGCGGCGTCCTCCGCGTCGGAGAGGACGTACAAGCACGCGATCGAGTTCGCGCGGCACCAATCGACCGCCGTGCGCAGCCGCGCGGGCGTGATCTCTCCCGGCGAGAGCATCGCCATTCGTGCGCCGAAGAACGCCGTGTCCCAGTCGAGGAATCGGCACGGGGAACGGACGTCCATCGCTCTAGCCGCCCTCGTCGTGTCCCAGGGTCTCGCGGACGGCGTACGTCGGGCGGTCCATCATGCGGAAGTGCATGCGCGCCAGGTACTCGCCCATGATCCCCAGCGCGAACAGCTGCGCGCCCGAGAAGATCGCGATGATCGACGCCAAGAACGTGAAGCCCTGCGCCGTCGTGCCGAACCTCACGTACATGACGACGACGTAGGTCAGGATCCCGATGCCGAACAGCGTGAGCACGAAGCCCAGGATCGACGCGACCTGCAGCGGCAACGTGCTGAACCCCGTGATCATGTTGATCGCGTAGGTGAGGAGCTTCTTGTACGTGTAGTTCGACACGCCGATCGTGCGCGGATCGTGCTGCACCTCGACGGCCGCGAAGCGCGACGTCGACCACGTCAGGAGCACGTCGATCGACACGAATTGCCCGCGGAAGTCCACGAATCCGTCGCGCACGCGCGTGCGCAGCGCGCGGTAGGCGCTGACGCGGCCCGCGGTCTCCGCGCCCATCGACTTCTGCAGCGCGAGCTTGGTCATCCGCGACGCCATGTTGCGCACGAAGCCGTGCGTCTGCTTGCGCGGCGTGCCGTACACCACGTCGAATCCGCCCGAGATCACCTCGAGCAGCTTGTACATCTCCTCCGGCGGATGCTGGAGGTCGTCGTCCATCGTGACGATCACTTCGTACCGCGCCGCGCGGATGCCGTAGAGGATCGCGTTGTGCTGCCCGTAGTTGCGCAGCATGTCGACGCCGCGGATCCACGGATGCTTGCGGCACAAGGACTCGACGACCTTCCAACTGCCGTCGCGGCTGCCGTCGTTGACGAGGATCAACTCGTAGGCCGACGCGATCCGAGGCAGCACGGGCGCGAGGCGATCGACCAGCGGCCCGAGGGAGGCCTCACTGTTGTACACGGGTACGACGACCGTCAGCGAAGGCTTGTCCGCGCTCATTCGAGGCCGGGATTCTAGCCCGCTCGCGCGTCGACCCGCCACGACCAGATCGTGTCTCGGGACCTCGATCGAAGGCGATCTCGCGGAGACCGCGGAGGATCCACGGCCACGAGGTCCGCGCTTCCCGGCGTCGTGGCGCGGGAGGACGCGCGAGATGCGGCCTCGACGTCTCGACGAGCGCTCCCCCTCGGGAGCGTCTTCGCTCACTTCGAGCCGTCGCCCTCGGCGTACCCCGTCGCGCCGAGCCCGCGTCGCGAGGTCTCGTCGAGTTGGCGCAGCGTGCCGGGGATGCGCTTGCCGTCGCTCGTGGCCAAGAAGGTCGTGTAGCGCTCCTGCAGGCTCGCGATCAGGTTCGGGTGGAGTTCGGCGACGTTCTTCGTCTCGGCGGGATCCGCCAACATGTCGAAGAGCCGCGGCGCGAGCACCGATTCGCGCATCAAGTGCCAGCGACCGTCCGTGACCGACGAGAAGTGCCGGCGTTCGTCCACCCGGCCCAGGAACTGGGGCGCGATGCGTCCGTCGGGCAGGCGCGGCATCAAGAGCGACAGTCCGCGATTCGTGTGCGTGTGCAACCCCGCCGCCTCGACGATCGTGGGCCACACGTCGAGGTGCATCGCGAGCTTCGTCACGCGCTTGGGCCCGCCCGGCGGCACGAGCTTGGCGCGCAGGTCGCGCGGCGGCCGCACGAGGAGCGGCACGCGCACCAATTCTCGGTGCAACGTTTCACCGTGACAGAACCAGTAGCCGTGCTCGCCCAGCGATTCGCCGTGGTCCGCCGTGAACACGAACAGCGAATCGTCGAGCCATTGGCGCTCGCGGAGCTCGTCGACCAGACGACCGACCTGGGCGTCGAACGCGTGGATCTCGGCGTCGTACCGGTCGACGTAATCTCCCGCGCGTCGCACGCCGTCGAGCGCTTGATACACGGGGATGCCCCCGGAACCGCTGTGTCCCGGCGCGAGCGGCAAGTCCGGTTCGCCCGCGTGGTCGCGCGCGAAGGCGGCCAGGTCCTCGGCCGGCGGCGTGTACGGCCCGTGCGGATCCATGTAGTGGACCCACAGGAAGAAGCGGTCGTCGCCCGGCTTGCGGTCGTCCATCCAGGCGACGACGGCGTCGGTCAGGTCCTTCGCGCTGCGATCGGGGAAGCCGTTCTCCTTGCCCATCGCGCCCAGCTTGTCGTCGTAGTGCGTGAACCCTTGGGACACGCCGATGTCGCCTTGGGCCGCGGGCGCGCGCGCCAGCACGATGTTCGCGACGAATCCGGCGGTGTCGAGTCCGCCGCGGCGCGCGACCTCGGCGATCGTCTCGATCGTCGAGGGCATCAACTCCACGTTCGTGGGGGAGGCGCCGCACTCGTCGGGGAGGAGTCCGCTCAGGAGGCTCGACACCGACGGGTTCGTCAGCGACGCCGCCGAGAACGCGTTGTCGAACACCACGCACTCGCGGGCCAACTCGTCCAAGCGCGGCGTCGTCGGGCGCGCGTAGCCGTAGAGCCCCATGTGGTCCGCGCGCAGCGTGTCGCAGGTCACGAGCACGATCCGGCGCGCGGGTCCGGAGGCCCGTTGGGCCTCGTTCGCGGTCGAATCCGCCCCGCCGCAGCCCACGATTGCGAGCAGGAGCGCGGGCAGCAGGCGGTTGCGGACGAGGTTCGGCATGGGTTCGTGGCGCGCGGGCGGGCGCGGAGGGCTTGGCATCGGCTACGATTGGGGGTCCCCCCCCGGGCGCGAGCCCTCGCGATCCGATACCCAGCTCCCGAGCGACTACCCAGAACCGACCGGATGACTACACGCGGGCGAACGATCGTCGTGATGCCGGCATACAACGCCGCCAACACATTGGAACGCGTCTATGCCGACGTCGCCAAGGACTACGTCGACGAGATCATCGTCGTCGACGACTGCTCCAAGGACAATACGGAGGAAATCGCGCGGAAGCTGCCCCTCACGTACATCCGGCACGCGAAGAACACGGGGTACGGCGGGAACCAGAAGACCTGCTACGACACGGCCCGGGCCCACGGGGCCGACTACGTGGTCATGATCCACGCGGACTACCAGTACGACGCCCGGATGATCCCGACGGCCATCGAGGTCATCCGCCACGGGATCTGCGACGTGATCCTGGGGAACCGCATCCGGACGCGCCGGGAGGCCCTCGACGGGGGGATGCCCAAGTCGAAGTACGTGGCCAACCGGGGCCTGACGATCATCGAGAACATGCTCTCCGGGCAGAACCTGGGCGAGTGGCACTCGGGGTTCCGGGCGTACTCGCGCCGGGTGCTCGACACGATTCCCTACCGCCGCAACAGCGACAACTTCGTGTTCGACAGCCAGTTCCTGGTCCAGTGCGTGAACCGCGGCTTCAAGATCGGGGACATCCCCGTCCCGGTGCGGTACTTCGACGAGGCGTCGAGCATCAACTTCAAGAACTCGGCGATCTACGCCACCAAGACCCTCTGGACGTTCGGGCAGTGGTACGGCCACCGGATGGGCCTGAAGAAGAATCCGCTGTTCGAGGCCTGATGTACATACGGAGCCAGGCTCCATGTGAACATCGCCCGCTGGACCTCGGAGCTCGCCGAGACTCGACGGGCGATGTTCACATGGAGCCTGGCTCCGTATGTACATCGGGTGGTGCGGAAGGGGGGACTCGAACCCCCACGGGTTGCCCCACGAGATCCTAAGTCTCGCGCGTCTGCCATTTCGCCACTCCCGCGTGCGGCCGTAGATGCTACCGCCGGAAACGTCCGACGTCGTCGGTCCGGAGCGGGTGACCTCTCGACGCGTTGAGTTCGCGTTTCCTCGCGCTCGTCGCTCGGATTCCTCTGGAGGACCTCGCTCGCCCCGGCGATGCTCCCCGGGTGCAGATCCTCGAGGACCTCGCGCACGACGACTCGCCGCGCGAGCGTTCGCGCGGCAACGAATACGCCGTGCAAGGTCGCGTGACCTTGATCGAGTGTTCGTCGACGCGCATCCGGTCGACCGTGCGCGGCTCGTCGATCTACCGCGTCGAGATCGCGATCGAGGACGAGGAGCGCGTCTACTTCTGCACCTGTCCGGCGTTCGCCCGGGCGTTCTCGTGCAAGCACCTGTGGGCCACGATCGCGGCCGCGCGCGAACGCCTGGGATTCCGCGTGGAATCGGCCGCGCCGCCCGCTCCCGAGCCGGTCGCGGCCGAGCCGTGGCGCGCCCCTTTGTTGGCGTTGGAAGCGGCCCTGCCCGCGTCGGCCAAGCCCGCGCCGGACGCGTCACGTCCCGTGGCCGCGATCGTCGTGCGCTACGGCCTCGTCACGGCCAAACACGAGGACCTGTGCGAGGTCGCGCCGCTCGTCGCGCCCGCGTCGAGCCCCACGTCGTTCCAGACGCGCGCCATCCTGCCGCGCGAGCTCGAGACGTTGCCCGAGGAGGACCGACGACTGCTCGCGACGCTCTTCGGCGGCGCGACGATCGGCGAGTTCCTCGACGACAACGGCGTGTTCCGCACGATCCCGACCGAGCGTCAGGCCGCGTTGATCCCCGCGCTCGTGCGCACGGGGCGCCTGCACCTGGCGCGCGACACGCGCGGCGCGAACCCCGCCGCCTACTCGCGCGTCGTGGACTTCGGGCCGCGTCCGTTGGCCGAGGATCCGGGCGGACCGTGGACCTTCGTGATCGCGTTGCGGCAAGAAGACGACGAGCTCGCGCTGCGCGGCGAGTTGCGCCGTGGTCACGAGACGGTGGGCCTCGAGGAGTGCGACGCGATCCTCTCGGGTGGGTTCTGCGTGTTCGAGGGCCACGTCGCGCGCGTCGACTGGTGCGAATCGCAGGCGTGGGCCTGGCCCATGCGTCGTCACGCCGATGCACGGCTGCCGTTGTCGGCGCTCGACGACACGATGCGCCTCCTCGACCGGTGTCCTGGTCTCGCGACGATCGACGCGCCGGGTCTCGTCGACGTCGCTTCGGGCGCGCCGCGCGGCGTGTTGCAGCTCGCGCGCGTCGAGCCGCGGACGAAGCTCGTGCGCGGAACCGTGTCCTTCGAGTACGACGGTCGACGCGTCGCGAGCACCGGTGGCGGTCGATTCCTCCACGACGGCGAGCGCTGGACGCGCGTCACGCGCCATCTCGACGTCGAAGCGCGTCTCGAAGCGGAAGCGCGCGCCGCGGGACTGCAACCGACGCCGGGTGGCGAGGGCGTCGAAGGCTCGTTCGACGCCGCGAACCTGCGGTCGGTCGTCGAAGCGCTCACGCGCCAGGGGTGGCTCGTCGAGGCCGAAGGCGTGCGTCTGCGCGGCTCGCACGTGCCCAACATCTCGGTCGCGAGCGGCATCGACTGGTTCGACGTCGACGTCCACGTCGATTTCGACGGCGTGCGCGCCGGACTGCCCGAGCTCTTGCGCGCGCTGCAGGATCGCGACGGCTACGTGCTCTTGTCCGACGGCAGCCACGGCTTGCTGCCCGAGCAATGGTTGGCCAAGGCCGGCGTGTTGACCGCGTTCGGGACGTCGGAAGAGACGTCGCTGCGCGTGCCCAAGGCTCAAGCGTGGCTCTTGTCCGCGTGGCTCGACGAACAAGAGGCCGAGAGCGATCTGGCCGTCGACGAGATGTTCACGCGTTGGCGCGATCGATTGCACGAGGGGCTCACGCCTCACGCGCTGCACGAACCCGAGTCGTTCCACGGCGAGTTGCGTCCGTACCAGCGCGAAGGGCTCGGTTGGCTCGACTCGTTGAGCCGCATCGGCATGGGCGGCTGCCTGGCCGACGACATGGGCTTGGGCAAGACCGTCCAGGTCCTGGCGATGATCCTGGCGCGCCGCGCGAACGCGCGCGGGCCGGCGTTGGTCGTCGCGCCCACGTCGGTGCTGTTCAATTGGCTGCGCGAGGCCGAGCGGTTCGCGCCCACGCTCGACGTGCGCGTCCACCACGGCACCTCGCGCACCAAGTCCGCCGCGTCGTTGGAGGGCGCGGACGTGATCCTCACGAGCTACGGCACGATGCGCCGCGACGTGCCGCTCCTGGGCTCGATGCAGCTCGACCTGGCCGTGCTCGACGAGGCGCAATCGATCAAGAACCCGTCGAGCCTGGCCGCGAAGGCCGCGCGCACGTTGCGCGCCGACATGCGCCTCGCGTTGACCGGCACGCCGATCGAGAACCACCTGGGCGACTTGTTCTCGATCTTCCAGTTCCTCGAGCCCGCGTTGGTCAAGGGCAGCGCGCGCGTGCGCGACTGGATGCGCGGCGCGAAGGACGACGTGGCGTTGGCACAGGTCGTGGCGCGCGGTCTGCGTCCGTTCCTGTTGCGACGCACGAAGGAGCAGGTGCTGTCCGACCTGCCCGCCAAGACCGAGCAGCTGGTCGAGTGCGACATGCACGCGGCGCAACGGCGCGCGTACGACGAGCTGCGTCGTCACTTCCGCGACGAACTGCTCGGCAAGGAATCGGGCGCGTTCGTCGAGCCGTCGAGCATGAACGTGCTCGAGGCGCTGCTGCGACTGCGTCAGGCCGCGTGTCACCCCGGTCTGGTCGATCCCGCGCGTTCGCGCGCCGATTCGGGCAAGCTCGAAGCACTCCTGCCCATGCTCGAGGACGTCGTCGAGAGCGGACACAAGGGCCTCGTGTTCTCGCAGTTCACGAGCTTCCTCGCGATCGTGCGCGAACGACTCGACGAGCGCGGCATCGTCTACGAGTACCTCGACGGGCGCACGAAGAAGCGCGAGGAGCACGTGCGTCGGTTCCAAGAAGACCCCGACGTGCGCCTGTTCCTTGTCAGCCTCAAGGCCGGTGGCGTGGGCCTCAACCTGACCGCGGCCGACTACGTGTTCCTGCTCGATCCGTGGTGGAATCCGGCCGTGGAAGCGCAGGCGATCGACCGTTCGCACCGCATCGGCCAGACGCGTGCCGTGACGGCGTACCGATTCGTCTCGCGCGGCACCGTCGAGGAGAAGGTCATGGAACTCCAGCAGCGCAAGATGGAACTCGCGCGCGCGTTGTTCGATCCGGCCGGCTCGACCTTGCGCGGCCTGACCCGCGAGGACCTCGAGTGGTTGCTCTCGTGAATCCGTCGCGCCGCGGACGAAGGAGGCGCGTGCGCGGATGAGCGTCGTCGTGGGACTCGCCGTCCTGGCCTCGAGCCTACTCGTGCTCGTGGTCGGGTTGCGCGCGCCGCGCACGCGCGTCCTGGCGATGATCGGGCTCGTCCCGGCCGGTTGCGCGTTGGGAGCGTTCGCCTGGTCGTTCGCGGCGGTCGATCCGGCGTTCGCGACGCGTCTGGGCGCGGGACTCGCGGCCATCACGGCCGGCATCGCGCACGGGGTCGGCTTCTCGATCTTGCCGTTGCCCGCGCGTCACGCCACGTTGCGGTTCGTGCTCGTGCCGCTCGGGATGTGGTGCGGCACGTTCGCGTCGATCTGGTTCTTCTTCGACTACCGCGGGATCGGCCTCGTGATCCCGCTCGGTGTCCTGGCGACCGCCGTCGTCGCGTCGTGGATCGCGGCCCCGTTCCTGGCGCGCGAGCGCGGCACCGTGGAGAGCGGATCGCGGCTCGTTCCGAGCGTGCGCTTCCCGTGTCCGCGCTGTGGCACGCGCGTCGACTGGGCCAACGGCATCTGGGCCTGCACCGATTGCGGCCTGTTCGTGCGCGTGCAATGGCCGGCGCCGCCAGAAGCGGCGTCCGAGCCCGTGCCCGAGGTCCCGCGCGGCGTGCGTTTCGCTTGCCCGCAGTGCGGTCACCGTCACGATTGGCCGTGCGGCGTCGACGCGTGTCCCGCGTGTCGACTGCCGATCGCCGTGCACTGGAACGTGCACTCGCCGTCCAAGCGACGCTGAGAGTTCGTGAAGGAATCGCGGATACGAACTCTCCGATGATGCTGCGCCGCGCCACACAGGCGGCGCAGACGCAGAGACCGTGACGTCGTCACGGCCTCCGATGTCGCGGCCTCCGACTTCACGGTCTCCGACGTCACAGCCTTCGACGTCGCGGCCTCCAACGTCGCGGCCTCCGACGTCCTTGCCTCCAACGTCTCGGTCTCCGACGTCTCGGTCTCCGACGTCAGGGTCTCTCCGACGCCGTGGTCTCTCCGACGTCGTGGCCTCCGACGTCGCGTCGTTCGCGGTCAGCGCTTCGCGGCCTTCACGGCGGCGGTCAGCGCGGGCACGACTTCCATCGCGTCGCCCACGATGCCGTAGTCCGCGACCTTGAAGATCGGGGCGTCGGCGTCCTTGTTGATCGCGACGATGACCTTGGACGTGCGCATGCCGGCCAGGTGCTGGATCGCGCCCGAGATGCCGACCGCGACGTACAACTGCGGAGCGACCGTCTTGCCGGTCTGTCCGACTTGCTCGCCGTGCGGACGCCATCCCAAGTCGACGACGGCGCGCGACGCGCCCGTCGCGGCGTTGCCGAACGCGCTCGCGAGCTCTTCGAGCAGGTGGAAGTTCTCCGGGCCCTTCATGCCGCGTCCACCCGACACGACGACCGGGGCTTCCTTCACGTCGAGCTTGCTGCCGGCCTTCGCGACGATCGACGCGACCACGGCCTTGCCGTCGTTGGAGGCGTTGACCTTGACGACCTCGCACGTCTTGCCGGCGTCGACCGCGGCGAAGACGTTGAGGCGCGTCGTGGCGCAGAACACCGGCGCGCTGCTGCTCAACGTGGCGATCGTCTTGCCCGCGAGCCACGGACGCACGACCGAGAAGGCGTCGCCTTGAGCCGTGAGGCCCGTGACGTCGCTGAAGATCGTGCAGTCGAGCAGAGCCGCGACGCGCGGCGCGACGTCCTTGCCCGTCGCGGTCGCGGCGGCGAGGAAGCCCTTCGCGCCGTTGTCCTTGACGACCGCGGCGATGTCCTTCGCCAGCGCGTCGGGGCTGTGCTTGGCCGCGCCGACGAGCGCGACGGCCTTCGTGGCGCCGTGCTTGCCCAGCGTGGCGGCCGCTTGCTCGGCGCCTTCGCCGGAGACGACCGCGATGACGCTGTGGCCGGTGGAGAGCGCGGCCCCGATGGCTTGAGCGCTCGCGCCGCGCGCGGAGCCGTTCGCATGTTCGACGTAGACGACGATGTGAGCCATGTTCGGTGATCTCGGGTCAGGGTCGCGGGGGATCGTGAAAGGTCGAGAGGGATCGTGAGCGGGCGAAACAGAGAGCTCGAGAGTTCGTGACGGAGCCCGTGGGGGAGTCGATTGGTCTCGGAGCGCGCCGCGCGGGCCGTCGCGTCCTCGACGAGGGGTTCAGATCACGCGCGCTTCGTTGCGCAACGCGTCGATCAGCGCGGGGACGGCGGCGGCGCCTTCACCCACGATGCGGCCGGCCTTGCGGGCCGCGGGCAGCTCCACCTTCACGACGGTGGCTTGGTTCGGGACGTTCTCGAAGGCCTCTTCCGCGATCGGCTTCGTCTTGACGGCCATGATGCCCTTCAAGCTCGCGCGGCGCGGTTCGTTGAGGCCCTTGTTGCACGTGACGACGGCGGGCAGCGAGAACTCGACGCTCTCGACGCCGTGTTCGGTCTCGCGCTTGGCGACGCCCTTCGTGCCGTTGATCTCGAGGCCCACGACTTCGCTCACGCACGCGAAGCCCAGGTAGGTGGCGAGCATCGGTCCGACGGACGCATTGTCGCGGTCCGTGGCGACGCGGCCTACGAACACGAGCTCGGCACCCAGCGCCTTGACCTTCGCGGCCAACGCCTTGGCGGTCGAACGCGGATCGCGCGCGGAAGGATCGGCGTCCTTCAAGATGACGCCGTTGTCGGCGCCGCGCGCCAGGAACTCACGCACTTCCTTGGAAGCCTCGGACGGGCCCAACGTGACCACGGTCACGTCGCCGCCGTGCTTCTCCTTCGTCTTGATCGCCTCTTCCACGGCGATCTCGTCGTAGAAGGACGCCATGTACTGCCAGCCGGTCGTGTCGAGGGTCTTCCCGTCGGCGGCGACCTTGGCTTGAGCCTCGGTCGTGGGGACGCGCTTGATGCAGGCGACGATCTTCATCGTGTCGTTTCCAGGTGCTTCACGTTCGAGGGTGCTCGAGGCACCGAATCCAGCGGCGGATGGCGCCGGTTTCGAGGGCGAACAGGCTACTCGCGCGCCGCGGCGGGAGCAAGGCGGACGACCCGCGGGGGCTTCCTGCTCCGTCGAGGGCCGCGCGACGCGCCTCGGGCCTCGACGGGGCGCGCGATCGACTCGGACCGCGAGATCGCGAGGTCCGCGACGACGGGAGCCGCCACGACGGAGTCGACGACCGCCGCGGAGGCGACGATCGCGACGTGGAGTTCGCGACGATCAGAAGCGCCAGGACACGCCGGCGGCGAACTGAGCGTCCGTCGAGTCTCCGTTGAGACCGAAATCGCACGAAGCGTCGAGCTGCACGTCGTCCGAGGTCAGGTAGGCGACGCCGGTGCCGACATAGGACTCGCTGGACGCGGCGTGGAAGCCGGGGAACACACCCATTTCGACGTACGCGTTCGCGTGCTCGCCGAACCCGCGACCGATCGAGACGGCGAACGCGCCCGTCCACGCGTCGTCGCCGCCGTCGGGCGTGCGCGAGACGCCCGCGAGCGCGCCCCCCACGACGCGCCCTCGCCGAGGTCCCACGAACCCGAGAAGGCCAACGAGGCTCCGAACTGACGATCGGAGACGTCCTTCGATCCGGTCGGGAAGCGACCGGCGACGACGACGCAAGCTTGCGGCCGCAAGCCGTCCTCCTCGCACAGCGCGACCTTGGTGCCGAGTTCCACGTCACCGACGCCGTCGGCCGTTTCGTTCGCGGCTTCGTCGCGTTCCACGTTCCAAGGCGAGCACGCCAGGCGCAGCTCGGCGTTCGCGGTGCATCCGTAGCGCAACTGGACGGGCAGCGAATACGACGCCGCGTTGACGCCACCGCCGCGCGTGAACGCGAGGTTCGGTCCGGCTTCGAGCTGCAGCGCCTGAACGGGCACGACGGTGGGGGCGAACAAGAAGCCGGGGCGATCGGGTTGGATCGGATCCTGAGCGCGTGCGACGTCCGCCACGATCGACACCGCGCCCAGCGCGATCAGGTGAGCGAAGGGCACGTGTTCGATGAGACGACGCGACTTGGCGCGTCGCGCGAGGTGGACTTTCGGATCGGAGACGGACGACGTGTGCGTGGGGTGCGTGGTCATGGTCGATTCGCGGACAGACTACGGTCTCGCTCCGACGAATCGAGACCGAAGTGCGTGTTTCGACGTCGACGTCCGTGCGCGCGTCGGCGGTCTTAGCGGCGCTTTAGCGGGCCCGAGTCCTACACTTCGAGTCGACCGGACAGGAGCCAGACACCATGCAAGACCTTCTCTACGTCGCCGTTGCCGTCGCCTTCTTCGTGGGATGCGACCTGTTGCTCTCGCGGATCGACGAACGCACGGCCGAACGGCGCCGCTGAGCGCCTTCCCGACATTCCGCGCTGAACCCGGGAGCCATCGAAGTCATGACCGTCATTCAAATCGTCGCGCTGATCGTCGTCGTCGCGCTGTTCGCCTACCTGTTCGTGGCGCTGTTCCGCCCCGAGCTCTTCGACTGAGTCGCCACCATGGGTTGGATCCAGATCCTCGTCTACCTCGTCGTGCTCGTGATCCTCGCCAAGCCGTTGGGCGAGTTCATGGCGCGGGTCTACTCCGGTGAGTCCACATTCGTCGGACGGTTGTTCGGTCCGCTCGAACGCGCGGTCTATCGCCTGTGCGGCGTGCGAACGAGCGAGGAGATGGACTGGAAGCGATATGCCCGAGCGATGTTGGTGTTCAACCTGCTCGGCTTCGTCGCGGTGTACGCGCTGCAGCGGGTCCAGGCATCCCTGCCGCTGAACCCCGCGGAACTCGGCGCCGTGTCGCCGGATTCCTCGTTCAACACCGCCGTCAGCTTCATGACGAACACGAACTGGCAGGGGTACTCGGGTGAGACGACCCTGAGCTACGCGACGCAGATGCTCGCGCTCACGGTGCAGAACTTCGTTTCCGCCGCGACAGGCATGGCCATCCTCGTCGCGCTGACACGCGGGCTCGTCCGGCGTTCGGGCGAGACGATCGGCAGCTTCTGGGTCGATCTCGTGCGCTCGACCGTGTACGTGTTGCTCCCGCTCTCGATCGTCCTGGCGCTGATCTTGGTGTCGCAAGGTGTGGTGCAGACGTTCTCGGGTCCCATTCACGCTCAGCTCGTCGCTCCGTTCGCCGGCCCGGATGGAGCTCAAGTCACCGAGCAAGTGATCTCGGTCGGCCCGGCTGCCTCGCAAGTCGCGATCAAGCAACTCGGTACGAACGGCGGCGGGTTCTTCAACGTGAACTCGGCGCATCCGCTCGAGTGTCCGACGCCGCTCGCGAACTTCCTCCAAGTCTTGGCGATCCTGATCCTGCCCGCGGCCGCGTGCTTCCAGTTCGGCGCGATGATCAAGGATCGCCGCCAAGGAGTCGTGCTCCTGTTGGCGATGTTGGCCGTGCTCGTGCCCTGCTTGCTCGCGGTCAACGTGGCCGAGCAGTCGGGCACCCCCGCGTTGAAGGCCGCGGGTGTCGAGCTGGTGGCATCCGAGTCCCAGCCGGGCGGAAACATGGAAGGCAAGGAGCTGCGCAACGGCATCGCCCCGTCCGCCACGTGGGCGGTCGCGACGACCGCGGCCTCCAACGGATCGGTCAACTCGATGCACGATTCGTTCACGCCGATGGGCGGCATGGTCCCGATGTGGCTCATGCAACTCGGCGAAGTCATCTTCGGCGGTGTCGGGTGCGGGCTGTACGGCCTGCTGATGTTCGTGATCGTCGCCGTGTTCTTGGCCGGCCTCATGGTGGGGCGCACGCCGGAGTTCCTGGGCAAGAAGATCGGCGCCTTCGAGATGCAGATGGCCTCGCTGGCGATCCTGGCGCCTTGCTTCATGGTGCTCCTCGGTACGGCGCTCGCCGTCGTCCTGCCGGCCGGTCGCGCGGGGATCTTCAATCCCGGCGCGCACGGATTCAGTGAAGTCCTGTACGCGTTCAGCTCGGCCGGGAACAACAACGGCAGTGCCTTCGCCGGCCTGTCGGCCAACACGCCCTTCTACAACCTGTCCCTCGGCATCGGGATGCTCGTTTCACGCTTCTTCGTGGCGATTCCGGTGCTCGCGATCGCCGGCGCACTCGTGCGCAAGAAGAGCGTGCCCTCTGGTCCCGGAACACTCCCCACGAACGACGGCCTCTTCGTCGTGCTGCTCGTGGCGACCGTGCTGCTCGTCGGTGCCCTGACGTTCCTGCCGTCGTTGGCGCTCGGTCCGATCGTCGAGCAGTTGCAGATGGTTCGTTGAGGTGCAGCCCATGAGCACGTCCAAGAAGCAAGTCCGTCCGTTGTTCGAGGGCGCGATCGTGCGCCGCGCCTGGATCGACTCCGTCCGCAAGCTCGATCCGCGCACGCAGGTCCGCAACCCGGTCATGTTCGTCGTTTGGGTCTGTGCCGTCATGACGACCGGCTTGGCGCTGCAAGCCGCGTTCGGAAGTGGAGAGGAACGCTGGACGTTCGTCTCCGCGATCGCCGCGTGGTTGTGGATCACGCTCGTGTTCGCCAACTTCGCCGAGGCGATGGCCGAAGGGCGGGGCAAAGCCCAGGCCGATTCGCTGCGCAAGACACGTCGCGACGTGCTCGCCAAACGAATGGGATCGCCGGACCGAAAGGGGAAGGTGGAATCGGTGCCCGCGCCGTCCCTGCGTCGTGGCGACCTCGTGCTGATCGAAGCCGGCGACGTCGTCCCGTGCGACGGCGAGGTGATCGAGGGCATCGCCACGGTCGACGAGAGTGCCATCACGGGCGAGAGTGCTCCCGTCGTGCGAGAAAGCGGCGGCGACCGCAGCTCGCTGACCGGCGGAACGCGCGTTCTCTCCGACTGGCTGGTCGTCAAGGTCACGGCGAACCCCGGCGAAGCGTTCCTCGACCGCATGATCGCGCTCGTGGAGGGCGCCAAGCGCGGCAAGACACCCAACGAAGTGGCGTTGGGGATCCTCCTCGCAGCCTTGACCATCGTGTTCTTGCTGGCGACCGCGACGTTGTTGCCGTTCTCGATCTTCTCGGTCGCCGCCAGCGGTCAGGGCTCGGTCGTGACCGTCACGGTCCTCGTCGCCCTGCTCGTGTGTCTGATTCCGACGACCATCGGTGGACTCTTGTCGGCCATCGGCATCGCCGGCATGGATCGGATGATCCAGGCCAACGTGATCGCGACCTCGGGGCGCGCCGTCGAAGCCGCCGGGGACGTCGACGTGCTGCTCCTCGACAAGACGGGCACCATCACGCTGGGCAACCGGCAAGCGACCGAATTCGTTCCCGCCGCGGGCGTCACCGTCGATCAGTTGGCGGACGCCGCCCAGCTCTCGTCGTTGGCCGACGAGACGCCGGAAGGGCGCAGCATCGTCGTGCTCGCCAAGGAGAAGCACGGCCTGCGTGAACGCAAGATCAGCGACATCGGGGCGACGTTCGTGCCTTTCACCGCGCAGACTCGCATGAGCGGCGTGAACATCGACGGCCGAGAGATCCGCAAGGGGGCCTACGACGCGATCGCCGACTACGTCGCGTGGCAAGGCGGCGCGTTCGGTGCGGACGTGCGCGCGGCGGTCGAACGCATCGCCAAGGGGGGAGAGACGCCGCTCGTCGTGGCCGAAGGGGCCAAGGTGCTGGGCGTGATCCGCCTCAAGGACGTGGTCAAAGGTGGCATCAAGGAACGTTTCGGCGAGCTGCGTCGCATGGGGATCAAGACCGTGATGATCACGGGCGACAATCCGCTCACGGCGGCAGCGATCGCGGCCGAAGCGGGCGTCGACGACTTCCTGGCGCAGGCCACGCCCGAGAACAAGCTCGAGTTGATCCGCGAGTACCAGGCCAAGGGGCACTTGGTGGCGATGGCCGGTGACGGCACGAACGACGCGCCCGCGCTGGCGCAGGCCGACGTGGCCGTGGCGATGAACAGTGGCACGCAAGCCGCCAAGGAAGCCGGGAACCTGGTCGACTTGGACTCCAACCCGACGAAGCTCATCGAGATCGTCGAGATCGGCAAGCAGATGCTGATCACGCGCGGTTCGCTGACCACGTTCAGCATCGCCAACGACGTGGCCAAGTACTTCGCGATCTTGCCCGCGGCCTTCGCGCTCACCTATCCGGATCTGCGACGGCTGGACGTGATGCACCTGACCAGTCCGAGTTCGGCGATCCTGTCGGCCGTCATTTTCAACGCACTGATCATCGTGGCCCTCGTGCCGCTGGCGTTGCGCGGCGTGACGTATCGGCCGGTCGGTGCCGGTGCCCTGTTGCGACGCAACCTCTGGGTGTACGGGCTCGGGGGCATCGTGGTTCCGTTCGCGGGCATCAAGTTGATCGACGTGGCTCTGTCGGCGATGGGACTCGCCTGAGGACATCGAACATGTGGAACGAAGCGAAGACCGGGTTGAAGATGCTGATCGTGCTGACGATCCTGACCGGCGTGCTGTATCCGCTGCTGATCACCGGCGTCGCGCGGGTCGCGATGCCGAATGCCGCCGCGGGTAGTCCTGTGGTCGTGGACGGCGTCGTGCGAGGTTCGCGCCTCGTCGGGCAAGAGTTCGTCGGAGATCGCTGGTTCCACGGGCGCCCCTCTGCGACCGGACCCGTCCCGTACAACGCGTCCGCGTCATCGGGATCGAACTTGGGTCCGACGAACCCGGCACTGGGCGACGCGTTGACGAGTCGTGTGAGTGCGTTGCGTGCCGAAGGCGTGACGGGCCCCTTGCCCGCGGACCTGGTCACGAGCTCGGCGAGCGGTCTCGATCCGCACGTCAGTCCCGCCTCGGCCAGGCTTCAGGTCGCACGCGTCGCCCGTGCGAGATCGCTGTCACCGGAGCGTGTGCGTGCGCTGGTCGAGGAACACGTGGAAGGTCGCACGTTCGGCATCCTGGGCGAACCGCGCGTGAACGTGTTGACGTTGAACCTCGCGCTCGAACGCCTGCGCTGAACGGTATCCTCGGAGTGCCGATGCAGGACGATCGCCCGAGCCCCGAGGAAATGCTCGCTCGTGCTCGTCGCGAGGCCGAGAAGGCGCACCGTGGTCGTCTGAAGATCTTCTTCGGCGCCGTACCGGGCGTGGGCAAGACCTACGCGATGCTGGAGGCCGCGCAAGCACGTCGTCGCGCGGGGACCGACGTGGTGGTCGGCTGGATCGAGACCCACGGGCGTCGCGACACCGCGGCCCTGTGCGAGGGAATCGAGCGCATCCCGGCACGATCGGTGTCGTACCGCGGCGTCGAACTGCGCGAGTTCGACCTCGATGCGGCCTTGGCGCGACATCCGTCGCTGATCCTGGTCGACGAGCTCGCGCACGAGAACGCTCCGGGTTCGCGTCACGCGCGACGATGGCAAGACGTGGCCGAGCTCCTCGACGAGGGCATCGACGTGTGGACGACCCTCAACGTCCAACACGTCGAGAGCTTGAAGGACCTCGTGGCGGGCATCACGGGCGTCGACGTCCGCGAGACGGTGCCGGATTCGTTGATCGACCGCGCGGACGAAATCGAGCTCGTGGACCTGTCGCCCGACGACCTGTTGGCGCGACTCGCGCAGGGCAAGGTCTACGTGCCGACACAGGCCGAACGTGCGAGCTCGAACTTCTTCAAGAAGGGGAACCTGATCGCACTGCGCGAGTTGGCGTTGCGCCGCACCGCCGAACGCGTGGGAGCACAAGGCAGCGAATGGAAGGTCGAGCAAGGCATCCGTCAGCCGTGGCGGACCAGCGATCGACTCCTCGTCGCGATCGATCACGGTCCCGACTCGGCCGATCTCGTGCGCGCAGGTCGGCGCATGGCCTCGCGGTTGCGCGCGCCGTGGATCGTGCTCGCCGTGGAGGATCCCGGATTCGAGCATCGTCCCGAGGAAGATCGCGAGCGTCTGTCCGAGCACTTGGCCATGGCGCAGCGCCTGGGCGCCGAGACCTTGGTCGTGCGCGGCGACGACGCGGCCGCGGAGATCCTCGAGGTGGCGCGCGAACGCAGCGTGGCGCGCATCCTGGTCGGCAAGCCGCGCTCGCCGCGTTGGTGGCGCGTGATCCGCGGTTCGGTGGTGGACGACCTCGTCCGCGACTCGGGCCGCATCGAGGTGCTGGTCACCTCCGGGGACGCCGAGGACGCCCGCACCGATCGTCCGTCGCTCGCGCCGCGGCCCGTGCGTGCCGCGGAGTACCTGTGGATCCCCGTGCCGATCCTCGTGACGACGGCCGTGTGCTGGATCACGCGCGACTACTTCACGATCGCCGACCAGGCGATGATCTACCTGTTCGGCGTGCTGGTCGCGGCCAGTCGACTCTCGCGCGTGCCGTCGCTCGTCACGGCGGTGCTGAGCATCGCGGCCTTCGACTTCTTCTTCGTCCCGCCGTTCTTCACGTTCACCGTCAGTGACGCACGGTACGCCGTGACGTTTTTCGTCATGCTCGTGGTGGGCGTGTCGGTCAGCCGCCGAACCGTGCGCCTGCGCGAGCAGAGCGACGGGGCCCGCGAGCGCGAACGTCGCACCGCGGCCCTGTTCGAGCTCGGACGCGACTTCACGGGCGAGGACGAGCCCGTCGCGATCGCCGACGTGGCCGTGCGCCACGTGCGCAACCTGTTCGACTGCGACGCCGTGGTGTTCACGGGCGCGGCGGACGGCTTGAAGCGCCTCGCGGGAGACGCGACCGGAGAATTGTCGTCCCCGCGCGAGCAGGGCGTCGCGCGTTGGGTGTACGAACACGGCTTGCCGGCCGGGTTCGGCACGGACACCCTCCCGGGGTCGAAGGCCTTGTTCCTGCCGTTGACCGGTTCGCGTGGCACGGTCGGCGTGCTCGGCGTGGCGTTGGCGACGCGCGAGTCGGAGCTTTCGCCGTCGCTGCGACAGATCCTCGAGACGTTTGCCGCGCAAACCGCGTTGGCGTTGGAGCGCGTGGTCCTCGGCGAAGAGGCGTCACGCGCGCGCCTCGCCGCCGAAACCGAACGACTGCGCAGCACACTGCTGTCGTCCGTGTCGCACGACTTGCGCACGCCGCTGGCGTCGATCACGGGCTCGGCCCAGGTGTTGCTCGACGACGACGGCCGTCTCTCGCCGACGGCGCGCCGCGAACTGCTCGAGACCGTGCACGAGGAAGGCGAACGCCTGGGACGGTTGGTGGGGAATCTGCTCGATCTCACGCGCATCGAATCGGGCGCCATCGAAGTGAACAAGGAGTGGTGCCCCGTCGACGAGGTCGTGCACGCCGCCGTGGGGCACGTGGCCAAGGAACTCGCGGGACGCGACGTCTCGATCGACCTGCCGCACGACGTGTTGCAGGTGCCGATGGATCCCGTCTTGATCGAGCAGGTGCTCGTCAACTTGCTCGAGAACGCCACCAAGTACAGCCCCGCGGGATCACCGGTCGACGTGCGTGCGCGCGCGGTGGCCGGTGCCGTGGAAATCGAGGTCGCCGACCGCGGTCGCGGCGTGCCCGCCGGCGAGGAGCGGCGCGTGTTCGAGAAGTTCTACCGCGTGGCCGACGCAGGATCCGCGAAGGGAGCGGGACTTGGGCTGGCCGTGGCGCACGCGATCGTGACCGCCCACGGAGGCTCGATCGAAGTCGAGTCGCGCGCCGGCGGGGGCGCGACGTTTCGCTTCCGACTGCCGATCGTGGGCGAGCCGCCCGTCGGCGACGTGGAGGATCGATGAGTTCCGATTCACGCGATCACGGAGCCCGCGAGTCGCTGGCCACGACGCCGCTCGTGCTGATCGTGGAGGACGAAGCTCAGGTGCTGCGCTTCCTGCGCGCGAGCTTGTCGAGCCAAGGCTATCGCCTCGTCGAGGCCGGCACGGGCCAGGCGGCGCTGCGCGACGCTCGACAGTACGTGCCCGACCTCGTGCTGCTCGACTTGGGCTTGCCCGACATGGACGGCATCGAGGTGGCGCGGCGGCTGCGCGAGTGGTCGGCGGTGCCGATCCTCGTGCTCTCGGCGCGCGGACAGGAGCGCGACAAGGTCGCGGCGCTCGACGCGGGCGCGGACGACTACCTGACGAAACCATTCGGGCTCGCGGAGCTCCTCGCGCGGATGCGCGTCGCCTTGCGGCACTCGGCGCGACTCGCCACGGGCCATCACGACACCGCGTTCGTGGCCGACGACTTGCGCGTCGACTTGGAGACGCGCCGCATTCACCTGGGCGACGTCGAGATCAAGTTGACGCCGATCGAGTTCAAGCTGCTCGCGGTCCTCGTGCGCAACGCCGGCAAGGTCGTGACGCACCGACAGCTCCTGACCGAAGTGTGGGGGCCCGGTTCCGCCGGCGAGAAACAGTACCTGCGCGTGTACATGACGCACTTGCGTCGCAAGCTGCAGCGTCCCGCGGGACAGCCCGGGGTCTTCGAGACGGAGGCCGGCGTCGGCTATCGACTGCGCTGGGAAGCGTCCGAGAGTCCGTGACGCGCTCGTCGGCGCGCGGCATCAGAATCGGATCGAGAATCCCGCCGTCACGTTCGCGTCCGGAGTCGCGTCGTTGAGCGCGAAGTCGCCGGCCAGGTCGAGTTGGATGTCCTTGGTGACGCGGACTTCGACGCCGATGCCCCACACGGCCAGATCGCGCGCGTCGTGGAAACCGGGGAAGTAGCCGAGCTCCGCGTGCGCAGCCCAGCGCTCGTCGAACGTGCGTCGGTAACGCGTCGTGAGCGAGCCGGTCAGTTCGCTGCCACTGTCGATGGGCGTGCGTGCGAGTCCGATCGTCGTCCGCAGCGCCTCGAAGTCCGTCGGGTACCACTCGCCGACCCACGTCGCGTCGTAGCCGGGCTCGCCGGTCGAGAACTCCTCGGCACCGGTCGGGAGTCGCACGCCCGCGATCAGCGCGGACTGGGGACACCAACCGTCGCACGTCGTGAGCGAGATCTTGGTTCCGAGCTCCAGGTCACCGAAGCCCGACATCGTGTCGCTGCCACCGCCGCTCTCGCCCGTGAGCCAGTTCCAGCCGGAACCGAGCAAGCGCAACTCGGCGCGATCCGAGATGCCGTAGCGCAACAAGAACGGCGTGTTCCAAGCCTCGGTGTCCTTGCCGTCGCCGCGCTCGACGACCAGGTTCGGCGTGCCGAGCTCGAGCTGCGAGGCGCGCGCGGGCATCGTCCAGGGCGAGAACGTGACGCCCGGTCGGTCCGTTTCGATCCAGTCTCGTTGCGGCCCGCGCGCTTGGCCTCGCGCGTTCGAAGCCAGACACGCGACGACGAACAGGCCGACGGTGAGACCCGTCTGCGCGCGCGAACCGAGAATCGATTTCGCGTCCATCGGACTCCGAGTACATCGGAGATCCGCGGCCACGATCTGGAGTCCAAAGCGGAAACGAGTTCCGCATCGTGGGACCCCCGGCGTCGTGGACCGGCCGACCGTCGACGAAGGCGCCTTTCGGGCCACCGCGAGCGGCCGAAAGGCGTCGTCGACCCGCGACTCCAGGCGCGGGAAGGGGGCGGCGCGAGCGGGACCGTGAGGCTCGCTCGAGCGAGAACGTCAGTTCACCGGACCGACTTCGGCGGTCGCGGGCGTGCGCCGCTTCGACTCGGCCTCGAGGTGTTCCTTGAGCAGCTGGAACATGCGCTTTTGCGACATGACGCCTTGGCGCACGAGGACCTCGCCGATCGGAACGAACGCTTCCTTCTTCAACTCGCCGAGTCGGCGGTAGTCGCGGAAGTCGAGGTATCCGAGCAGCATGCCTTGTTCGCCGAAGTCGCGATGTGTCGCGAGCTGCCGATCGAGGATTTCGAGGACCTGTTCGACCGTGAGGAGACCTTCTCGGACGGCGAGCTCGCCGATGAAGGGGATCGAGCGGCGCTGCTCGTCGAGAGCACGCAGAACCTGGTCTTGCGTGGCCGCCCGTTGCTCGATGAGGAATCTTCCGAAGTGCATGGAGAGTCGTCCTGTTCCCGGGGAGACGGGTTCGTCACCGAATCGGTCTATCGGCGACCTCCTTGCCTTTCTGTAAGCAAGATCCGGTCGGCGGGGTCGGATGACGGATCGGTGACCCGTGGAAGGGAAAGGGACTCCGATCGCCGTTCCCCCTCAAGGGATCGTGGAGGAACGTCGATTCCAACAGCCCCGGACCCCGCAGAAGCGATTCCCCGCACATGAACGACCCCATCATTCAGTCCTTCCTCGAGGAAGCGGACGAAGGCCTCTTCCAGCTGGAAGAGGACCTGCTCAAGCTCGAGCAGGATCCGACCAACCGGGAGACGATCAACCGCATCTTCCGCGTCGCCCACACGTTGAAGGGCAACAGCAGCATGCTGGGGTTCGACGACATCGCGCGGTTCACGCACGGTCTCGAGGACTTGCTCGACATCCTGCGCCGCGGCGAGCGCATCGTGACGTCGGAGACGATCGACGTGCTCTTGGCGTCGCGCGACGTCTTGAAGGGCCTCATCGGAGGACAGCGCGGTGGCACGCCGATCAGCGCCGACCTCTCGGAAGGCGTCCTGCGCACGATCCGGAACATGATCGAGAACATCGGCGCCGTGCCCAGCCCGGTGATCGTGGTCGATCGCAATCCGCCGCCCGTCGCGGCGGTCGGCGCGAAGCCGACCACCCAGGACGAAGAGCCGTTCTTCGAGTTGTTCGACGCCGCGGCGCCGACGCCGGACGCGCAGCCCGTCGTTGCGGCCGAGAACACGGCGTTCACGAGCCCGACACGCGAGGTCGAAGCGCGTGTCGAGCCCATCGTCGCGCCCGCGAGCACGCCGACGCCCACTGCGGTCGCACCCAAGGCCGAACCGAGCGCGCCGCCGACTCCGGTGGCCTCCACGCTCGTCGCGAAGCCCGCGACTCCTCGCGCGGAACCCGCCGCTGCCGCCGCGCAAGCTCCCAAGGGCGACACCGCCAGCATCCGCGTGCCCGTCGACCGCGTCGATCGCCTGATCAACCTGGTCGGTGAGCTCGTCATCACGCACTCGATCATCACGCAGTCGATGGCGCGCAACAGCGAAACGCGCGAGTCGACCCTGCTCGACGCGGTGGCTCAGATGGACCGTCACGCGCGCGAGCTCCACGAGCAGGTCATGGCGATCCGCATGGTCCCGATCCGCATGCTCTTCGGGCGATTCCCGCGGCTCGTGCGCGACATCTCCACGTCGAACGGCAAGCAAGTCCTGCTCGAGACGTCGGGTGAGGACACCGAGCTCGACAAGACGGTGATCGAGAAGATCGCCGACCCGTTGACCCACCTCATCCGCAACGCGGTCGACCACGGCATCGAGACCGTGGAAGGTCGTCGCACGGCCGGCAAGAACGACACGGCTCGGGTGCACCTGCGCGCGTTCCAACGCGGCGGCAACGTGTACATCGAAGTCCAGGACGATGGTCGCGGCCTCGACCTCGTGCGCATCCGTCAGAAGGCCGTCGAAACGGGCATCATCGCCGCCAATGCGACGCTCAACGACGATCAGACGATGGCGCTGATCTTCCGACCAGGATTCTCGACCGCCAAGGCCGTCACGAACCTGTCCGGACGCGGCGTCGGCATGGACGTGGTGAAGCGCAACGTCGAGAGCTTGGGTGGATCGATCTCGATCCAGACCGAGCGCGGCAAGGGCACGCTCTTCCAGATCAAGCTGCCGCTGACGCTGGCGATCACCGAAGGCCAACTGGTCGAGTTGGG
>Ga0075163_10002754_pt1 | contig 23568 bp, 20 predicted proteins | sample JI1023141ADNA_FD_71478 | JGI IMG/M metagenome (GOLD analysis project Ga0075163, IMG submission 71478) | Wastewater effluent complex algal communities from Wisconsin, to seasonally profile nutrient transformation and Carbon sequestration -... | ecosystem: Engineered > WWTP > Effluent > Algae... | reverse complement strand
GACCGGGTCCCATCGGGCCAGCACCCAGCGGACCAGCACCCATCGGGCCGGGACTCGCTCCGCCGAGGCCTGGGGGCGGGCCGGGCGGTGGGCCGAGCGGTCCGCCGAGGCCGGGCGGCGGCCCCATCGGCGCAGGGCCCATGCCCGGCGGCGGCGGCAGCGGACCGGGGCCGGCGCCGAAGCCGGGCGGCGGTGGTAGCGGCATCCCAGGGCTCGGGCCCATCGGCGCCGGGCCCATGCCAGGCAACGGCCGCGGCGGTGCGCCGGAGGTGTCGGCCATCATCGTCTTCATCATCGCCATCCCGGCGTCGCCCTTGGCCGCGGCGGTCAGCTCGGCCCCGCAGCCGAGGCAGAACTTGTAGTGATCCTGGTTTTCTTTGCCGCACCGATTGCAGACGATCATTCGGACCCCGAGCAGCTTGGGTTGGGCAGTCTATACGATCTCGACGCGCAAGAGCTGTTGCCCCATGAAGACGTAGTCGCCGTGCGCGAGGACGCGCTCGTCGACGATCCGCAGGAACGTGCCGTTCTTCGAGCCGAGATCGGTGAGGGTGAGATGGACACCGTCCCACGCCAGGTGGGCGTGGTGGCCGGAGATGAACGGGTCGTCGGGGAAGTCGATGTCGTTCCCCTCGCGGCCGATGCGCACGGTCGCGGTCAGCGCGCCGTAGACGTAGCCGGCGTCGCCGCCGCGTAGGCGCTGCACGACCTTCACCTCGCCGCCGCGCCGCGGGCTGGCGAAGTAGTACGTGCCGTCGTCTTGGGCCACGTCCTCGATCGGTGGGACGTGGTGGACCTCGAGCATCTGCTCACCGACGAGGAAGCGGTTGCCGAACGGCAGGTCGACCTGGCCGGCGATGCGGACGTAGACGCCGTTCTGCGAGCCCTCGTCGCGCACGACCAAGCGACCGTCGCGGTAGAAGAAGTTGGCGTGGACCGGCGACAGGAACGGATCGTCGGGGAACAAGATCGGGCAGTCGACCCGACCCGCCAGGTGATCGTCGCCGGCCAACGTGAACGACACGCCGTCGAGGCCGTCGCCGCGGATGAGCGTCAGCTTGGCGCGCGCCGCCTGCATCGCGCCGAAGAACATCGTGCGGCGGGTCGCGGCCTTGTCGACCGGCGCGGTCGGGCGGGCGCGCACCTCGATCCGCGCGCCGCAGCCGCCGCAGAAGCGGTGGTTGGGCGGCACCAGCTCGCCGCACTGCGGGCACGGCGTGGCGGCCGCGGGATCGGGAGGTGCGGGCGAGCGCAGCGCCGGGACGCCGACGCGGGTCTCTTCTTCGAGGGCCAGCGACGCGCCGCACCGGTAGCAGGTCGGCGTGCCCATCGCCGACAGCGCGTTGCACTGGTCGCAGACCAGCCCGATGTCCATCTCGCCCGCGAGGATAGAACGCTCTGGCGTTGCCGTCAAACTTGCGAAAGCACGTTGTTTTTTTGCGGTGCGATTCAGGGCTGCGGGGCGCTCGCGGCGGCCCGCACGCGCAGGTCGGGGTCGGTCGCGAGCTCCGCCCGTCGAGCCTTGGCGCGGGCGTCGGTGGACCCCGCCAGGGCGGCGGCGGCGGCGGCCCGCACCGATGGCGCCGGGTCCTTGCTGAGGCCGAGGAGCGGCTCGAGGCCGGCGCTCCCCGCGACCGCGCCCAGCGTGCGCGCCACGACCTCGCGGACCAGGGCCTTGCCGTCGGTGGCGGCGCGGGTCAGCGCGGCGACGTCGGCCTGGGCGCCGAGGTCGGCCATCGCCGCCGCCGCGCTCCGGCGATCCTGCCAGTCGTCGGCGGTCAGGCGCGCCGCGATCGCGGCGACCGCGGCCGGCGAGGGCGCCCGCATCCGCCCGAGGGCCGCGACCGCGGCGTCGCGCAGCGTCCGTCGGTCGTCGGTCGTCGCCGCGATCAGCGCGCGCTCGGCCTCGGCGCCGCCGATCTTGCCGGCGACCGCCAGTGCCCGCGCCGCGACCTTGGGATCGGCGTCGATGACCCGGGCCAGGACCGACCCGCGGACCCGCTCGCCGATCGTCGCCAGCGCGCGCTCGGCGGCCGGCGACAGCGCCCCGGCGGTCAGCTCGCCGAGCCCGAGCCCGGTCGCGCGCGCGTCGAGATCCAGCAGCGCGCCCAGCGCGGCGTCGCGATGCCCGGCGAGCGCCGCGGTCAGGGCGTCGCCCACGGCGGCCTCGTGGCCGATCAGGAGCTCGGCGGCGTCGCCGACGGTGGCCGGCCCGGCGCCGAGCGCCCGCACCAGCGCCGCGAGGTCGAGCTTGCCGGCGCGCATCGGGTAGTCGTCGAGGCGGATCGGCGGCGCCGGCGGGCCGCCAGCCAGGCGGGCCAGCGCCGCGATCACGGTCCCGCGATCCTGTCCGGCGCGGGCGACGTAGGCGCGCAAGAGCGTCGGCGCCGCCGCGCGATCGCCGGCGACCCCGAGGGCGTGGGCGGCTAGGCGCTGGGTCTCGCCGAGGTTGTCGCCAGCGGCGGCGACGAGCGCGGCTTGGGCCCCGGGGCCGCCTCCGACCAGGCCGGCGGCGCATGCCGCGCGGACCAGATCGGGCCGGCTCTGATCGAGGAGCACCGCGCGCTTGGCCTCGGCGAGGCTGGGGTGAGGCGCGAGGCACGCCAGGGCGGCCACCGACGGGCGCGGGTCGGCCAGGGCGGCCTTGAGCGCCGAGGTGGCGGCCGGCGCGTCGACCCCGGCCAGCGCGAACACCGCGGCCTCGCGCAGCCCGACCTCGTCGGACCGGGTCAGCGGCAGGACCTCGCCGACCACCCGCGGATCGGCCAGGCGTCCGGCCGCGACCAGGGCCGCGATGCGGGTCTCGAGGTCGAGGGCGTTGCGCAGCGTGCCGAGCTGCCGCGGCGCGCTCGGATCGAGGGCCGGCGGCTCGAGCTTGGCGACCCGGACCAGGGGCAGGGCGGCGGCGCGGTTGCCGAGGTGGCCGAGCACCGACACCGCGGCGGCGCGTTCGGTCGGGAGGTCCTGATCGGACAGCGCCTCGAGGAGCGGCTTCATGCCGCTGCCGCCCAGCCGATCGAGCTCGCGGCGGACCGCGGTCCGGACCTCCGACGTGCCGTGGCGCGCGCGCGCGACCAGGCGCGGCACGTAGCGCAGATACAGGTCGAGCAGGTGGCGCCGATAGATCGGCTTGTGCGACATGATCGCCGACAGCGGCGCGAGGACGCGCTCGAGATCGCCCAGGGTTTGGTTGATCTCCTCGAGGGCGATCGCCGCCTTGCCGGCCCGCTCGAGGACGGCGTCGTCGGTGGCGTGGCGCAAGATCCGCCGGTACAGCTCGGTCGCGACGCCGTCGTCGTACTTGCGCTGCTGGTGCAGCTCGGCGAGCTTGAAGAACGCGTCCCAGTTGCGCGGCGCCAGCTCGATCACCTTGGTGTAGGCCGCGATCGCGGCGTCGAGCTGGAGCATCTCGACGTAGCGCTCGGCCAGGCGCTGGTGGCCGGCCGGATCGTTGGGGCTCTTCTCGAGGGCCTTCTGGGCCCAGGTGATGGCCTCGGTGTCCTGGCGCGCGTCGGTCTTGATCTCGGCGATCAAGGTGTAGGCCTCGCGCTCGCGGCTGGGGTCGGCCTTGGCCATCGCCAGCAGAAGCGCGACCGCGCGATCGAAGGCCGCCGCGGTCCGCTCGCCGCGCAGCGCCTTCACCAGATCGAGCAGGACCTCGTGATCGTCAGGCGCCAGACCTTGCAGGCGCTCGAGCACCGCCCGCGGCTGACCCTGCTGCGGATAACGCTGGTAGTAGGCGACCAGGAAGTAGCCGGCGTCGACCTCGGGCGGCGTGGCGGCGAACCCGCGTTCCCAGCGCTGCAGATACGGCGCGCGGTGGCTGCCGCCATCCCAGCGCCCGAGGAGGTTGACGATGCGATTGCGGGCCTCGCGCCGGGCCGACCGATCGCTCGGCTGGGTGAGGAGCGACAGCGCCTTCTCCCAGTCGGCCACGGCCTCGGCGTGCGAGCGCTGGCGCTCGAGGATCTCGGCCCGGCCGCGGTACAGCGCCGGCTTGTCGGGCGCGGCCTTGATGGCCTTGCCGTAGTAGACCAGCCCTTCGCTCACCTGATCGTGCTCGGCCAGGACATCGCCCAGCCGAGCGTAGGCCTCGGGCGTCTTGGCGGTGCCGATGCGCTTCCACGTCGCCAGCGCGCGATCGGTCTGGCCGCGCTGGTGGTACTGCTCGCCGAGCAAGACCAGGTGATCGGGATCGTCGGGCTCGATGCGGGCCAGGCGCTCGAGGACGGCGAGCGCCAGGTCCTCCTTGTTCCAGCGCTGGTACAGGTCGGCCAGGGCGGCCAGGACGCCGGGGTCGGTAGGGAAGCGGGCCTCGAGGCGCTTGGCCGCAGCCAGGGCCTTGGCCTCGCCCTCGAGCCGGAAGTAGCGCTCGGCCAGCTCGAGCTGGAACCGGGCCTCGCCGGGCGCGACCCGCGCGACCTCCTCGTACTGCTTGATCGCCTCGAGCTCGCGGCCGGTCGACTCGAGGAGCCCGATCAGGCGCCGCTGGGTCTCGAGCTCGTAGGGCGCCTTGGCCACCGCCTTGCGCAGCGCCACGACGGCCTTGTCTTGTTCGCCGGTCTCCTCGTAGAGCGAGCCGAGCGTGCTCCACTCGAAGTGGCCGCGGCGGGCGAGCGCCCACTCGCGATCGTAGACCTCGATCAGCGCCGCCAGCTCGCCCTTGCGGCGGTAGATGTCGACGATGCGCGCGGTCAGCTCCTGCTCGAGGTAGTAGCCGCGCGGCACCAGCTTGATCGCGCGGCGGTAGGTCGCGACCGCGGCCACCTCATCGCCCATGCCCTCCTCGGCGGCGCCGATGCGCGCGACCACCTCGACTCGGCGCGCCGGATCGGTCGACAGCCGGGCCTCGGCGTCGGCGTAGACCGCGATGGCGTCGGCGTGGCGCCCGGCCCCGGCCAGGGCGTCGCCCAGCTCCAGGCGCAGCGCGACGTTGCCGGGCTCGAGGGCGATGTAGGCCTCGAAGTAGCGACGGGCGCCGTCGACGTCCTTGCCGGCCAGCGCCAGATCGGCCAGCGCGCGCAGCGCCTTCTGCTTGATGGCCTTGCCGGGGTTGCCGGCCAGCGCGGCGTCGAAGGCGGCCCGGGCCTCGGGCAAGCGACCGGCCACGCGCTCGAGCGCGCCGACCTCGACCAGCACCGCGGGATCGGGGCGCACGGCCACCGCGCGCTCGAACAGCGCCAGCGCGGTCGCGTCGTCGCGCTCGGAGCGGGCCAGGCGCCCGGACACGACCAGGAGCGCGAAGTCGGTCGGCTTGGCGGCCAGGGCGTCGGCGTACTCCTTGCGCAGGAGCTCGACCGACCGGTACCGACGGTACAAGGTCAGGAGCTTGGCCAGGGCGTCGGCGTCGCTCGGGTTGCGGGCCAGGAGGCCCTTCAGCCGGGCGACCACGGTCTTGTCGAACGGATCGCGGACCACGTCCCAGTCATCGCCGGGCTGGGCCCAGGCGGAGCGGGGCGCCGTGACCGCCGGGACGGCGAGCGTGGCGAGCGACGCGGCGAGGAGGCGGACGAGCCAGGTGGTGCGGCGCATGATCGGCGGCCGAGGGCCACGCCGACTATAGCGCGGCGATCCGGGCTACGCCGGCAGGCCGGTGCGGATGCGCTCGAGCAGGCCGCCCAGGTGGGCGCGCCGGGCCTCGACGCAGTAGTCGCGCAGCCGGCGCGCCGAGCGGGTCGCCATGGCGACGAACCGCACGCCCATCCCGGTCGCCAGGTCGTCGGCTCGACGGTGGCACACCGCCGCCGTCGCCCAGATCGTGTCGGCGTCGTCGGGCAGCGCGACCTCGACCGCGATCACCTGGCCCGGGCTCGGCGCCCGCGGGCTGACCGCGTGGACCCGCATGCCGGTGTCGCTCAGGTCCTCGGCCAGGAGCCGGACCGCGCGCTCGTCGACGTACGAGGTCAAGATCGTCGAGTACGGGATGCGGTAACCCAGGCGGCGATCGCGCTGCGACATGGCGGCTCCAAGGACGATGTAGGTGCAGATCGTACCCGGCTGGTCGGCGCGGGCCAGTTTCCGGCCATGGTCGGCGCGCGATTGACCGCCGGCCCGGGCTCTGGCACCACCCGAGGGTGTCGGTCGACGCCTTCCCGTGGGACCGCGTGCCGCGCGAGGAGCGCGACCGACCGGCCGCGGCCTGGGTCGCGGCTCTGGCCCGGGCGCGGGGCCGCGCGCTCGGCGGGATGACCTGGGCCGGCGTCGGCGACGCCGCGGCTTGGCCCGACGCGGTCGCGGTCGAGCTGGTGGCCGGTCTGGCGACCGCGATCGCGGTGGTGCCGGGGCGCCTGGCGATCGCCCTCGCCGATGCCGCCCTGGGGCGCGCGCCCGAACTGGCGGCGCCGCGGCCGCCGACCTCGATCGAACGGGCCCTGACCGCGTTCGCGCTGCTCGACGCCCTGGACGCGGCCGGCGTGGTGGCGGTGGCCGGCGAGCGGACCGCGCCGGTCATCGGCCCGGCGGTCGTGGTCGCGGTCGCCACCCCGGTGCGCGGCCACCTGGCGATCGCCGGTGCGGCCGGGGGCCTGGCGGTGCCGCCGCTGCCGTGGCCCGCGGCCCGCGAGCGGGCCGGGCGCCTGCCGGCGGTGCGGGGGCGGCTCGAGCTGGCCGGCGCGCCGATCGCGCCGCGGCGGCTGGCCGGGCTCGCGGCCCGCGACGTCGTGGTGGTCGGCCCGCCGGCGCCGCGGTGGCGCGCCGCCCGCGGATCGTTCGCGGCGGCCCTTGACCCGGCGGCCGGGCGGCTTACCGTCACCGGGCCCTACCTGCGGGCGCCGATGGCCGATCCTGCCGAGCTGTTCGCCGACGACGCGCTGGTCGCCCTGACCGTGGTGGTCGGCGAGGTCGCGCTGCCGGCGCGCGCGGTCCTCGAGCTCGAGGCCGGCGCGGTGATCGCGACCGCCGCGCCCGTCGGTGGTCCGGTCGAGCTGCGCGCGGGCGATCGGGTCGTAGCCCGCGGCGAGCTGGTGGTCGTCGACGGCGCGATCGGCGTGCGCGTCCACGACGTCTTGTCGACCCCGCCGGGGCCGTGCTAAGCGCGCGTCGCCATGCCCGTCTACGAGTACCAGTGCACCGCGTGCAAGCGTGAGTTCGAGTACGAGCATCGCATGAGCGATCCGTCCAGGACCGTGTGCGAGGCCTGCGGCGGCGCCCTCGAGCGCCTCATCTCGCGGACCTCCTTCGCCTTCAAGGGCGGCGGTTGGTACAAGGACCTCTACGCCTCGGCCAAGCCGTCGAGCGACAGCGGCGGAGCGGCCAGCCCGGCGCCGGCGGCGCCGTCGGGCGACAGCGGCGGTTCGGCCGGCGCGAGCGCGCCGAGCGCGGGTAGCGCCTCCAGCGGATCGAGCGGTTCCAGCGGATCCGCCGGCTCTGGTGGATCCTCCGGTTCTGGCAGCTCTGGCGGCTCGGGCTCGGCGGCGTCGTCGTGACCGCCACCGTCCTCGACGGCAAGCGCGTGGCCGCCGAGGTCAAGGCCGAGGTCGCCGCGCGGACCGCGGCCCTGGCCAGCCGGGGCGTGACCGTCGGCCTGGCGGTGGTCCTGGTCGGCGACGATCCGGCGTCGGCGGTCTACGTGCGCGCCAAGACCAAGGACGCCCGCGAGGTCGGGATCGCCGCCGTCGATCACAAGCTCCCCGCCACCACGACCATGGTCGAGCTGCTCGGCCTGGTGGCCCGGCTGGGGGCCGACCCCGCGGTTCACGGCATCCTGGTCCAGCTCCCGCTGCCCAAGCACCTCGACGCCGATCAGGTGATCGCCGCGATCCCGCCGAGCAAGGACGTCGACGGCCTGCACCCCGAGAACCTCGGGCTGGTCGCCCAGGGCCGGGCGCGCTTCACCGCGTGCACGCCGGCGGGGTGCATGCGGCTCCTAGCCCATGGCGGCGTCAGCCTGGTCGGCGCCAGCGCGGTCGTCCTCGGGCGCAGCGTCCTGGTCGGCAAGCCGATGGCCCTGCTCCTGGCCAACGCCGACGCGACCGTCACCCTGTGCCACTCGAAGACGCGCGATCTGCCGGCGGTGATCGGCGCCGCCGACGTCGTGATCGCCGCGGTCGGCCGCCCCGAGCTGGTGCGCGGCGCGTGGATCAAGCCCGGCGCCGCGGTGATCGACGTCGGGATCAACCGCCTGCCCGACGGTCGGCTGATCGGCGACGTCGAGTACGCCGCCGCCGCCGAGCGGGCCGGGGCGATCACGCCGGTCCCCGGCGGGGTCGGGCCGATGACGCGGGCTTGTCTCCTCGAGAACACGGTGCGCGCCGCCGAGCTGCGCGCCGCCGCGAGCTGATCACGCGCCGCGCGCGCTCGGACGGCTCGGCGGGTCGCCGCCGGCGCCGGCGCGCTCGCCGGCCGCCGCCCGGCCGCGCACCCGGTAGCCGATCCGGGTCCTGGCCACGCGATCCCACAGCGGTCGGGCGTCGGCGGTGGTGAGCGACACGCGCGCCAGCTCGAGGAGCGGGTACAAGAAGCCCAGGCCGACCAGGACCTCCGCGGTCCGCTCGAGCACCGTCAGGTCGGCTAGGCCGGCGACGGTCTCGAGGGTCACCGCGGCCGCGAGGGGGCCGACCATGACCAGGTAGCGCACCGCCGCGCGCCCGAACCCGACCGGGGCGCCGTGGTGCCCGACGACCGCCAGGTCGAACAGCGCCTTGCCGAGCGTGGTGCCGAGTCGGCTGATCAACAGCGGCAAGACGAGGAGGAACATGATCGGGATCGAGAGGTTGCCGTCGCCGGCGTTGATCATGCCGATCGGCACGCCCAGGACCGCGCACAGGAGCAGGTCGACCGTCGACGCGACCGTGCGCACGACGAACCCCGCCGGTCGGCTGCGCGTCGGGTTGGCGGCGTCGAGCTCGGCGATGACCTGATCGTAGGTCGTCGGTCGATCGGCGAGGCGCTTGGCCATCATGCGCGCGATCACCGCGTCGGCCAGGCCGGCGATGCGGTGCCCACGTCCGGCTGGCAGGGGGACGCGCGCGCCCGACTCGTGCAGCGACAAGAGCTCGGCCGCCGAGCCTCCGGCGAACGGCGGCGCGCCGGCGATCAGGTGGTGGAGCGTGGCGCCGAGCGCGTAGATGTCGGCGCGGTGATCGACCGCCCGTCCCTGGCCTTGCTCGGGCGCCATGTAGAGCGGCGTGCCGACCAGGGCCGAGGCCGCGACCGCCGTCGAGTCGTCGTCGCCGTCGCTGGCGGCGGCGACGGTCAGCGCGTCGGTGACCAACCCGAAGTCCATGACCTTGACCACGCCGTGGCGATCGATCATCAGGTTCGACGGCTTCACGTCGCGGTGCGTGAAGCCGTGGCGGTGGGCCTCGCGCAGCCCGAGGGCCGCCATGCGCGCGAGCTCGAGGGCCTCCTCGGGCGGCACCGGCCCCCGCTCCAGGCGCTGGGCCAGGGTCTCGCCATCGACGTACTCCATCGCGAAGAACAGGTGGCCGAGGTCCTCGCCGATGTAATAGATGTGCGCGACGTGGGGGTGGTTGAGGCGGGCCTGGGCCCGCGCTTCGCGCACCATGCGATCGCGGCGGCCGCGGTCGCGCGCCACTGCCGCCGGTAGCACCTTGAGCGCGACCGGGCGATCGAGGGCGAGGTCGGTCGCGAGGTAGACCTCGCCCATGCCGCCGGCGCCGAGCGGCCGCACGATCTCGAAGTGGGCCAGGCGCACGCCGGGGCCGAGGGCCGGGGCGGCGCGCTCGCCGGGGCGCCCCGGCGAGGTCGCGGTCGCGGTGGCATCGGGCGCCGGCCCGCTCACCGGCGCGGCGGTGGCCGCGGTGGCGAGGGCCTCGGCCGCCGGGGCGGCCAGAGTGGCGTCGAGCTCGACCGACACGGGCGGCATCCTACCGCCCCGAGGCGTCGCCGCGCGCGGCCGCGATCACCACCAGGTTCTCGCCCAGGCGGGCGCGGTGGAAGGCGTCGCGGGCGGCGACGTAGCCGCGGCGCCAGCCCCGGGCCGGGGCGGCCGAGGCGCGCGACCGGGGCGCGGTCGCGGTCGTCGGCGGGGGCGTCGGGGGTGGCGCTGGCGCCGGCGCCGCGTCGCGATCGCGCGGCCACAGCGCGTCGAGCCCGAGGCCGGTGGTGCGACTGGCGATCACCGCCAGGTCGGCGGTCGCCAGGGCCTGGGTCAAGGTCGCCGCGGTGAAGTACGACAGGTGGATCGGAAACGCGCGGTGGCGACAGTCGGCGCCCCGGGCCTCGAGCCACGGCGTCGTCAGGCGGGCCCGCAGCGAGCCGCGGTTGGGGACCTCGACGATCGCTCGACCCCCGGGCGCCAGGTGATCATGGATCCACCGGAGGGTCGCGCGCACGTCGACGACGTGCTCGAGGACGTGGCTCATCGCGATCAGGTCGAAGCGGCGGTCGCCGACCTCGGCCCGGGTCGCGACCAGCGCGAGCCCGCGGGCGCGCGCGGCGGCTTGGGCCTGCGGCGAGGGATCGACGCCGAGCACCGTCGCCCCGGCGGCCTGGGCCGCGGCCAGGAACTGGCCGCCGCCGGCGCCGAGATCGAGGACCTGCGCGCCGCCTAGCGTCGCCCCGGTCGCGATCGCCAGGTCGAGCTGAGTCGCGGCCCGGGTGGTCGCCGCGCGGTCGTCGATCGGCTCGTGGGCGGTGTAGTCGGCGGCGGCGTAGAAGCCCGCCAGGGCGGCGTCGCTCGGCCGCGGCGAGACGAACTCGAAGCCGCACCGCCGGCACGCCACCAGGCCCAGCGCCGCGACGTCGCCTAGCCGGTCGCCGAGGGTGCGTCGCGGCGTCGGCAGCGGGGCCAGCGCGCGCCCGTCGCACAGCGGGCACGCCGCGACCTCGACCGCCGCGGTCACGACGAGCCGCGGACCGCGGTCGGGCGGGCCAGGGCCCGCATGACCGCGAGCTGGAGCTCCTCGAAGGTCGGCGGGTTGCCGACCAGCTCGTCGGCGCCGGCGGCGCGGGCGTGATCGCGCAGGCGCTTGGTCGAGGCCAGGGCGATCGCCGGCACCGCGGTCGGCAGCGCCTTGGCCTGGCGGTGGATCGCGATCGCGCCGTCGGGATCGCCGTCGACGTCGGTCACCACCAGGTCGGCGTCGGCGGTCACCAGGGTCTCGGCGGTGGCGGCGTCGGCGGCGGCCGCCACCGAGGCCGAGGTCAAGATCGACTTGATGAGCCGGGTCAGCGACGCGCGATCCTTGGAGTCGGACGCGACCACCACCACGTGCAGGCCGTGGAACTGACCGACGAGCTGATCGATCACGTCGCCGAGCTGCGAGGTGATGTCGGTGAACTCGACGCCCAGGCCGGCCGGCCCGTCGGGGCTGCCGGCCTCGCGTCGCCACGCGACCACGCCGTCGAGCACGACCTCGCCGGCGCCCGGGATGCGGAACGTCAACGCGACCGGCGCGCCGGCGGGCACGTCGTGGAAGGTCTCGAGGAACAGCCCGCCGCGCGACAGGTTGAGCGAGTAGGTGATGAGGAACGACGACGCGGAGCGGAACTCGACCGCCACCACGTAGGGCGCGCGAGGGTGCTCGCGTTCGGACATCGCGGCCAGTATCGCGCGGGTGATCCCTGGCGGCGAGCCGGGGCCGCGACATTCGGCGGCGCGATCGACGGGCTCCCGCCGCGCGCGCCGTCGTGGTAGCTCCGACGGCCGTGGAACCGGTCCGCCGCGCCGCCCTCGATCTCCAGCGGCCGCTGCTCCTGGCCGCGGCCGACGGCTTCGCCGGCGTGGCGCGGGTGACCGGCCTGGGCCACGCCCTGCGCGTCGGCTGCGATCGGGTGCTGGCCGCGGCCGGCCCGGGGGCGGCGGTCGCGGCGCTGGCGACCTGGCGCCGCACCCTCGACGGCTTCGAGCGCCTCGATCGCCAGGGCCAGACCGTCGAGGTCGCCCGCGGCCTGCGCCTGGTGCAGGCCCTGGCCGGCGCGCCCGATCCGATCGCGGTCGCCCGCGTCGAGGCCGAGCGCGCGGCGCGGTCGCGCGCGGTGCCGCCGGCGGCGCCCGCGGTGCCGCCAGGTCCGCCAGGGCCGCCAGGTCCGACAGGACCGCCGGTCTCGACCGCGCCGCCGCCGGGGGCGACGGCGCCGCGCCCCGTCCCGTCGAGCGCCGGGGCTGGTCCGGCACCGACCCCGTCGCGAGCGCCCCGCGCCGATCGCGCCGCGCCGACGCCCGTGCCCGCGCCCGCCGCCGCCCTGGTCGTCGACGACGATCCGCTGGCCGCGCCGACCCGCTCGATCCGCGGCATCGGCCCGGCCCTGGCGGCGGCGCTCGCGGTCCGCGGCCTCGCCACCGTCGAGGATCTGCTGTGGCTGGTGCCGCGCCGGTGGCTCGACGCCCGGTCGGTCGCGCCGCTCCCCGAGGTGCTGGCGACCGCCGTCGACGGCGCCCGCGTCGGGCTGTCGGCCACCGTGGTCGCGGCCCGCACCGTGCGCGCGCGCGGGCGGGCCTGGGGCGAGGTCAAGCTCGGCGACGGCGTCGTGCCGCGGCCGCTGGTGGTCGTGCGGTTCTTCGGCGTGTGGGCCGGCATCGACAAGCGGTTCCCGGTCGGCGCCGCGTGCGCGCTGTCGGGCCTGCTCAAGCAGCGCGCGGGGCAGTGGGAGATGGCCAACCCCGACGTGCTCGCGGTCGCCGCCGACGGTCCGCTCGGCGAGGCCGCCGCGGTGATCCCGCGCTACCCCGACATCCCCGGGGTGCCGGCCGCGCGCCTGCGCGCCGCCTGCCAGGCCGCGGCCGCGCGGTGCGCGGCGATCGTCGACGACGGCGTGCCGGCGACGGTGGCCGCCCGCCAGGGCCTTCCGCCCCTGGCCGAGGCCCTGGCCGCGCTCCACGCCCCGAGTCCGGCCCTCGCCACCGAGGCCGTGATCGCGCTCAACGCCGGCACCAGCCCGCACCATCGCCGGCTGGCCTTCGCCGAGCTGTTCGCGCTCGGCGCGGTCGTGGTCCGACGGCGGCGCGCGCGGCGCGCCGACCGCGCCGTGCCCCTGGCCCCGCCCGGCGACGTCGGCGCCGAGGTCGCGCGGGTCTTGCCGTTCGCCATGACCGCGGCCCAGCGCCGCGCGATCGCCGAGGTCGGCGCCGATCTGACCCAGGCCGTGCCGATGAACCGCCTCCTCCAGGGCGACGTCGGCGCCGGCAAGACCGCGGTGGCCTTCGCCGCGGCGGTCCACGCGATCCGCGCCGGCACCCAGGTCGCGATCATGGCGCCGACCGAGATCCTCGCCGAGCAGCATCACCAGACCTTCGCGCGCTGGGGCGCGGCGCTCGGCCTGCGCACCGCGCTCCTCACCGCTGGCGCCGCCCGCGCCGTCCGGGCCTCGACGCTGGCGCTCATCGCCGGCGGCCAGGTCGACCTGGTGGTCGGCACCCACGCCTTGATCGCCGACGCCGTCGGCTTCGCCCAGCTCGGCCTGGCGATCATCGACGAGCAGCACCGGTTCGGCGTGGCCCAGCGCGTCCGCCTGCGCGACAAGGGCGGGGCCGGCGCGCCGCACCTCCTGATCATGACCGCGACCCCGATCCCGCGGACCCTCGCGCTCACCGCGTTCGGCGACCTCGACGTCACCGTCCTCGACGAGCTGCCCCCGGGGCGGACCGCGGCGGCCACCGCGGTCGCGGCCGGCGCCAAGGGTCGCGCCGCCGCCTACGCCACGCTGGTCGAGCGCTGCCGCGCCGGCGAGCGGGCCTTCGTCGTCTGTCCCCTGGTCGAGCCGTCGGTCGAGGACAGCCGGGTCGGCTGGGCCGATGCCACCTCGACCCACGGCGAACTGGTCGAGCGCCTGGCGCCGCTGCGGGTCGGCTTGATCCACGGCCGGCTGCCGAGCGACGTCCGCGATCGCACGATGGCGGCGTTCGCCGCCGGCGACCTCGACGTCTTGGTCGCGACCACCGTGATCGAGGTCGGGGTCGACGTCCCGGCCGCGACGGTGATGATCATCGAGGACGCCGATCGCTTCGGCCTGGCGCAGCTCCACCAGCTCCGCGGACGGATCGGGCGCGGCGGCGGCGCGGCGTGGTGCTTCCTGGTCCGACGCGGCGGTGGCACCGACGACGGCCAGCGTCGCCTCGAGGTCATCGCCGAGACCACCGACGGCTTCCGCATCGCCGAGGAGGATCTGCTCCTGCGCGGCCCCGGCGAGCTGCTCGGCGCGCGCCAGGCCGGGGTGCCGCGCCTGCGCTTCGGCTCGCTGACCGAGCACACCGAGCTGCTCCTGGCCGCGCGGGCCGAGGCCGAGGCGGTGCTGGCCGACGATCCGGCGCTGGCCCGCCCCGAGCACGCCGCCCTGGCGCGCATCGTCAGCCGCCGCGAGGCCGCCGCCGACGCCTTCGGCGCCGAGGGCGGCTGACCGCGGGCCGGAGCTTCCCTTCGGCGCCGAGGGCGGCTGATCGCGCCCCGGCGACGCTACTCGACCAGGAGCTTGTCGAGCAGGCGATCGAGGTGATCGAGGTCGAGGTAGCGGATCGCGATCGTGCCGGCCTTGCTGGCGCCGCCGTCCTCGTCGAGCGAGACCGGCGCGCCCAGGGCCCGGGTCAGCCGCTCCTCGAGATCGCGGGCCGAGGCCGACTTGCCCACCGGGGTCGCCGCCGCGGCGCCCGGGCGCTGCGGACGCGGCTCGCCGTGCGCCCGGACCAGGGCCTCGGTGGCACGCACCGACAGGCCCTTGGCGACGACGCCGCGGGCGGCGGTCTCGATCGCTGCCGCCTGCTCGAGGCCGAGCAGGGCGCGGGCGTGGCCCATCGACAGCCGGCGATCCTCGACCATCGCGCGGACCGACTCCGGCAGCTTGAGCAGGCGGACCGCGTTGGCCACCGTCGAGCGATCCTTGCCGACCCGGTGGGCGACCTCGTCGGGGGACAGCGCGAACTCCTCGATCAGCCGCTGGTAGGCCAGGGCCTCCTCGATCGGGTTCAGGTCGGCGCGCTGGAGGTTCTCGACCAGCGCGCGCTCGAAGGCCTCGCGCGGGTCGACGTCCTGGATCACCACCGGGACGTCGTGGCGTCCCGCGCGCTGCGCCGCCCGCCACCGCCGCTCGCCGGCGATCAAGGTATAGCCGCCGGCCGGGCGCGGCCGCACGACCAGCGGCATGATCACGCCGTGGGCCCGGATCGACGCCGCCAGCTCGTCGAGGGCGACGTCGTCGAAGCGCTTGCGCGGCTGATCGCCGGCCGGATACACGTCCTCGATCGGCGCCAGGGCGTAGGTCCGCGGCCCGGTCGGCGTCGCGGCGGTCGGGGCCGCCGGGACGGCAGCGGGGGGCGGGGCGCCGGTCGACGCGATCGGCGCCGACGGCATGAGGGCCCCGAGCCCGCGGCCCAACCCGCGCGGCGGTGGACGCTTGGGATCGCTCATCGCGCCTCCGCGGTCGGCGCCGGCGCGTGGTGCCGGGCCAGGAGCTCGTCGGCCACCGCCAGGTAGCTGCGCGCGCCCGGGCTGCGGAAGTCGTAGAGCAGGGCCGGCTTGCCGTGGGACGGCGCCTCCGACAGCCGGACGTTGCGCGGCACCAAGGTGTCGAAGACCTTGGCGCCGAAGAAGGCCTGGACCTCGCCCTTCACCTGGGCGCTCAGGTTGGTGCGCGCGTCGAACATGCAGAACAGCACGCCGTCGATCGCCAGCCGCGGGTTGTAGGTCGCGCGGATCCGCTCGATCGTCGCCGACAACGACGAGATGCCCTCGAGGGCGAAGTACTCGGCCTGCATCGGCACGACCACGCCGTCGGCCGCGCACAGAGCGTTCAGGGTCAACATGCCCAGCGACGGTGGGCAGTCGATCACGATGTAGTCGAAGCGATCCTTCACCTCGGCCAGCGCGTCGGCCAGGATCCACTCGCGGCGCTCGGCGGTGATGAGCTCGATCTCGGCGCCGACCAGATCGGTGGTGGCCGGCGCGACCCACAGCGTCGTGATGTCGGTCGGCCGGATCACGTCGGCCAGCGCGACCTCGCCGACCAGGGCGTCGTAGACCGACAGCTCGACCCGATCGCGGCTATAGCCGACCCCGGAGGAGGCGTTGCCCTGCGGATCGAAGTCGCACAAGAGCACCCGGTAGCCCTTGCTGGCGACCGACGCCGCCAGGTTGATGGCGGTCGTGGTCTTGCCCACGCCGCCCTTCTGGTTGGCGACCGCGACGATCCGGGTCATCGCAGGGCGGTTATCACGTTCCTCTGACGTCGCGCACGGCCGGGCCGATAGGAAACGCCGCGCGGTCCGGATTCCACGCCGAAAAGTTTACCCGGGTGATCCTTCGGATTACTTTGTGAACAGATGTAGGACATGTAGTCCTGCAACCGACTTGGGAGGCCGCTATGTCGTACCCGCGTATCTATGGTTCGTTCGCCGAGTTCGAGCGCGATGAGCTGCGCAAGCTCGACTCGATGCATACCTCGGTGTCGGACCTCGTCGAGGAGCGCTTCGCCGAGGAGCTCGACTTCGCCGGCACCGGCGAGGCGCCGCGCAAGCGCGGTCGTCCCCGCAAGGTCCGCTGACCGCCCGCGGCCGCCGGCCGCCGGGCGCGCTCACCCGATCCCGTACTCCTTTAGCTTCTTATATAAGGTCGAGCGATCGATCTCGAGGATCGCCGCCGCCTGGGCCTTGTTGCCGCCGGTCGCGGCCAGCGCCCGGACGATGCCCTCCCGCTCGAGGTCGCGCAGCGACCGCGCCGCCGCCGGGGGCGCCGCCGGGGCCTCGATCCGCGGCTCGATCAGCGGCGGTGAACCGAGCGGCGGTACCGCGAGGCTCGGCGAGCTGGTCGGTGGGATCGGCAACGCCGGCACGCTCACCGCCGGCCCGGGCGGCGCTGCGATCGCCATCGAGCCCAGGGGCGGCGTCGGGGCGCTGCGGCGGGCCGCGGCCCGGGTCGCCAGGTGGGGCGGCAGGTCGCCCTCCTCGATCCACTCGCTGCGCCCGAGCACCACCGCGCGCTCGATCGCGTTGCGCAGCTCGCGGACGTTGCCCGGCCACGGGTGGGCGACCAGGGCCGCCATCGCGTCGGGGCGGATGCCGCGGACCCGGCGCCCGACCTGCTGGCGCATGCGGGCCAGGAAGTGCTCGGCCAGGAGCGGGATGTCGTCGGCGCGCTCGCGCAGGCTCGGCACGACCGCGTGGATCACGCTCAGGCGGTAGTACAGGTCTTCGCGGAACGCGCCGCGCCGGACCATGTCGGGCAGGTCTCGGTTGGTCGCGGCGATCAGCCGGACGTCGACCGCCACCGGCCGGGTGCCGCCGACCCGCTCGAAGCGCCGCTCCTCGAGGACGCGCAGGAGCTTGGTCTGCAGTGTCAGCGGCATCTCGCCGATCTCGTCGAGGAACAGCGTGCCCTTGTCGGCGGCCTCGAAGCGCCCGATCTTCTTGTCGGTGGCGCCGGTGAACGCGCCCTTCTCGTGGCCGAACAGCTCGCTCTCGATCAGGGTCTCGGTCAGCGCCGCGCAGTTGACCGCGACGCACGGTCCGGCGGCGCGCCGGCTGCCTCGGTGGATCGCGCGCGCGACCATCTCCTTGCCGGCGCCGGACTCGCCGCCGAGGAGCACCGTGGCGTCGGTCGGCGCGACCCGCGACACCAGCTCGAACAGCGCCCGGGCCGCCGCCGAGCGGCCGATCAGCTCGCCGTCGCCGAGGCGCTCCTCGAGGGCGGCTTGGCCGCGGGTCAAGAGGCCCTGGGTGTCGGCCGCCGCCAGCGCCGCCGCGACGAGCTGGCCGAGGCACCCGGCGGCCATCAGCTCGAGCTCGCCGAAGCTGCCGGTCGCGCGATCGGCCAGGAGCACGGCGTCGCCGACCGGCACCGCCATCACCAGCCGGCCGCCGACCTCGACCGCCAGGGCCCGGCCGCGGCCGAGCACCGAGTCGATCACCTGGTCGGGTACCGCCAGGCTGGTCTGCACGTCGCCGGTGCGGGCCAAGGTGGCGGCGCCGTCGCGATCGCGGGTGACGATGAACGCGCGATCGGCGCCGACCAGGGCGACGCAGGCCTCGACCGCGGCCTGAGCGACGTCGGTGCGGCCGCGGCCGATCGCCTTGGTCAGGCGCTCGCCGAGCGCCGCCAGGGTGGCCAGGTGGCGGCGGGCGCCGCCGTCGCCGAGGCCGGGCAGGGCCATGAGCTCGCGGGTCCCGATCTCGATCGTGACCTTGGCCGGCGCGCCGGCCCGGGTCACCGCCACCGAGCCGGCCGGCAGGTACGCCAGGCGGGTCTGGCCGACCGTGATCTCGTCGCCCGGCTCGAGGCGGTGCTCGGCGATCGGCGCGCCGTTGACGAGGGTCTTGTTGCGGCTGCCGGCGTCGACCACCCACAGCGCCCCGTCGCGCGGCTCGAGGGAACAGTGCAGCCGCGACACCGACGGGTCGGTGAGCTGCGCGGCGGTGTCTTCGCCGCGGCCGATGCCGCCGCCGCGGATGGTGATGTCGAACTCGCGCCCGCGGTCGGGCCCCTCGATCACGATCAGGCGAGCCAAGGCCACGTCGCATCGTACCCGAGCCGCCCCCGCCCTCGGGGCCGATCGGCCATGAACGCGACGCCGGCGATCGACATCTGTCACCACATGCCCGATCGTCGGCTCGTGCGGCTGGTACAACACGACATGCGCCGGTTCGTTCTCGTGGTCCTCTTGTCCGTCGCCGCCGCCTGTGGGGGCAGCAAGAAGTCGCCGACCGAGCCGACCCCGGGCCCGGGCTCGGGGCCGGCGCCCGATCCGGGCGTGGTCGCCCGCACCCTGGTGAGCTGGGGCAACGTGCCGGCCCCCGGCGGCGCCCTGAGCGTGTTCTTCGAGGTCGCCGATCACACCGGCGCGAGCAAGTCCTACCCGCTCGGCGCCGCCGTCGGGAGCTGCGGCGTCATCGCCGCCCAGGGCGCCGACACGATCTCGGCGCTGCGCTGCGAGAGCGGCGGGGTCGGCTTCGAGTTCCGCGCGGTCTACCGCACCCAGATCATCGTCCTGCGCCGCGCGGTCGATCCCTCGGACAACCCCGACGACGTCGAGCTGTCGTTCCAGGAGATCCTGCGGGTCGACGTGCCCGCCGGCTCCAAGGTCGGCGCGGCCCAGTAGCGCGGCGCCACCGGCCGACCGGTCGGTCAACGCGCGATCGTCGTCGGGCCCCGCTGGTGCCGCTCGAGGATGAAGAACGACGCGGTCGGCACGCGGAGCGGTCCGAGCGCGTAGTACGCCTTGCCGAGCAAGACGTCGGGATCGTCGGCGTCGACCTGGACCAGGTAGTCGCGTAGCCCGGCCGAGGCGTCGAGGCGCGGGTTGCCGCCGGCGCCGTAGTCGAGGAGGAGCGCGTGCAGGTAGCGGTTGTCGGTCGCGGTCGGATCGACCGGGGCGACCCGGTAGAAGCCGAACCGGCGCGGCGCGACGACGCTGGGCAGGCCGTACCAGCCGGCGTCGATCGGGTTCTGCTCGACCGGGTAGTTGTAGCCCCAGGTCGCGCCCGCCTCGTCGCGCCAGAAGCCCTTCACGAACTTCTTGATGCCGAGCAGGCGGAAGTACGCCGGCGAGTTGAGGCCGCGGTACTCCCAGCCGGCCAGCCCGGCCAGGTCGGGGGTCACGCCGCGCACGAAGACCTCCTCGAGCTCGGCCAGCGAGCGGCGCTCGAGCTCGAGGACCCGCGGGCTCGGGCGGTTGGCGCGCGGCGGCGCGGCGGTCGACGGGGCAGGGGCGACGGGGGTGGCGGTCGTGGTCATGGTCGACTCCGGAGAAGACGTGACAGATGGGTCATTCAGGAGAAGCGTCAATCGGCCCAGGTGTCGAGGACGTGGGCGGCGGCCCGGGTCGCCAGGGCCATGATGGTCTCCATCGGGTTGACCCCGATCGGCGTCGGGAACAGGCTGGCGTCGCACACCAGCAGGCGATCGGCGTCGTGGACCCGGCCGTGGCCGTCGGTGACCGCGCGCGCGCGATCGCCGCCCATCGCCGCCGTGCCCATCATGTGCACGGTCACCACCTCCATCGCCTGGCGCGCGATCGGGTGGGCGTAGAGCCGCCGCGTGTCGTCGGGGCCGGTCAACTCCGGCACGCCGGCGAACGGGGTGGCGATCCGGCGCGCGCCGGCCGCGAACAACAGCTCGGCCAGGAGCGCGACGCCGCGGATGAGCTTGTGGGCGTCGAACTCGGCGAGCTGGTAGAAGGCCTGGGGCCGGCCGGCGATCGTCCGCACCCGGCCGGTGGCGGTGTCCTCGCACAACATGCCGGCGACCACGGTCTTGTCGTAGTCGACCATCATCCGGTGCAGGGCCTCGCCACGGGGATGCGAGGTCATGGCCAGGATGCCGGGCGGGATGTTGACCGCCGCGAACAACAGGCCCTCGCCCTCGAACTCGCGGACCTGGTAGGCCTGATGCACGCCCTCCCAGCCGCGCACCGGCTGATCGAACACCGCGGTCAGCTTGACGTTGGGATGGAGCGAGAGGTTGTGACCGATCCGCCCGGACGGCGAGCGCACGCCGGAGCGGGCCAGGAGCGCCGGGGTCTGGATCGCGCCGCACGCCGCGACCACCAGCTTGGCGTGGATCGTGACGCGCGGGCCGTCGCCGCCGTCGGCGCGCACCACCCGACCGTCGAGGCCGGTGGCGCGCTTGCCGGTGAACCGGATGCGCTCGACCCGGACGTCGGACAGGAGGCGCGCGCCGAAGTGCAGGGCCCGGGGGATGTAGCTCACCAGGGCCGACTGCTTGGCCCCGGTCGGGCAGCCGAACGCGCAGTTGTTCGAGCCCGGGCAGTGGACCTGGTTGCGCAGGTTGGGGATGACCTTCCAACCCATCGCGTCGGCCCCGCGCTTGAGCAGATGGTTGTCGGTGCCGATCGACTCGGGGTCCTGGTACGCGACGTTGATGCGCTTCTCGACGCGGGCGAAGTACGGCTCCATCGCCGCGGCGTCGAGGCCGTCGATCGCCGCCTCGCGGCGCCAGCGATCGAGGATGCGCTCGGGCGTGCGCCACGACATGCCGCCGTTGATCACCGTCGAGCCGCCGACCGCGCGGCCCTCCTGGAACAGGATCGGCGGATCGCCGATCGCCATGGTCGCGCCGCCGTCGCGGTACAGCGCCCGGACCGCGGCCGAGGCGTCGGCGGTGAAGTCGCGGGTCGCGTAGTAGCGGCCCTCCTCGACGATGATGACGTCGAGACCACACTCGGCCAGCTCGGCGGCCAGGGTCGCGCCGCCGGCCCCGGAGCCGGCGATCGCGACGTCGCAGTCGAGGGTCAGGTCGCCGGTGATCGCGTCGCGGTTGGTGACGCCGGCGGGCAGGCGGTCCGCTCGGACCGCGGGGCGAGCCACGGCCACCATCACGCGCGCTCCTGGCGGCGGCGCGGCGGGCGCAGCGGATCGGGCGCGAGGATCGCGGCCTCGGCGCGCTCGACGTCGGCGCGGTAGACCTCGAGCCGGCGCCGCTTGACCTGATCGATCCACGCCGCCGGGGTGTAGCCGAGCGCCGCCATCATCGTCGGGTGCTCGTAGCAGGCCAGCTTGATGAGCTGCCCCACGCCCTTGGCGAGCTGCTGGTGGGCCGGCGTCGGGCCGTGCTCCCAGCTCTCGTAGTAGCGCTCGGCCAGCTCGGTCGGCAGCCGATGGGCGCGACGGCCGCGGCCCGGGGCCCAGGCCACCGCCGCCAGATCGTAGCCGTGGAGGCCGGCGACCAGGGCCTGGCGAAACGCGGTCGGCAGCGCGCCCATGGTCAGGCCGACGTGGGCGACCAGCTCGTCGGCCAAGGGCCAGGCCTGGGCCGGGCACATGACCGGCACCAGGCTGCGCAGGAGCGCGGCGGTGGTCGGTCGGTGGTGGTAGGTCATACCGGGCCTCCCAGCATCGCGGCGTCGTGCCGCTCGAGGTAGGTGACGATCGCCGCGGCCGCGGCGGCGCCGTCGCCGCGGTCGAGGGCGTCGAGGTACGCGGTGGCGGCCACGACGTAGTCGTCCGGAACCCGGACGGTCACGACCGCGGCGATCTCGAGGTACACGCCGGCCAGGCGGTTGAGCATCCACACCGCCGGCAGGAAGCCCGTGGCCTCGACGACCGCGCGCATCACCAGGAAGTCCTCGCGCACGAACTCGGCGGGGACGGCGCGGGCCGACCAGGCCCGGACGATCTGCGCCCGCGCCGCCGCCGTGCCGCCGACCGGCATCCGCGCCGCGATCAACCGGACGATGTCGCCGATCAAGGTCCGGCGCAGGATCAGGAGGTCGCGCAAGAGGCCGAGCGTCGGGGCGGCGCCGCCGACGTTGCCGTAGCGCAGGTAGGCCGGCAGGACCTCGATGGTCCACTCGCTCTTGGGGCGCACCACGATGCCCGATCCGCGCCGCGGCTCGACCAGGTGCCACTCGCCCAGGCGGCGCAGGGCCTCGCGCAGGGTGGGGCGGCTGGCGCCGAGCTGGCGCGCCATGTCGCGCTCGGCGGGCAGCCGGGTCCCGGGTGGGAAGTTGCCGCGCAGGATCTCGGCGAGCAGCGACTCGACCACGTTCTCGACCGCGGTGGCGTTGGCTGGTAACGTGCTGGAAGCTACAGGAGCGAGCGTGTGGCCTGACCAGTTGGTAAGGCCAATCTGCCTCCCGTGCAAGGGCCTCGGCAAGCGAAATCGCTGCCCAGGTGTCGGGGTCGGGAACGGGGTCGGGAACGGGAACGGGAACGGGGTCGGGAACGGGAGCGGGAACGGGGTCGGGAACGGGAACGGGGTCGGGAACGGGGTCGGGAACGGGAACGGGGTCGGGAGCGCGCGCCGGCCTCGGCCTCGGCCTCGGTCTCGGCCTCCGCCTCGGTCTCGGTCTCGGTCTCGGCCTCGGCCTCGGTCTCGGTCTCGGCCTCGGCCTCGGCCTCGGCCTCGGTCTCCGTCTCGGCCTCGGTCTCGGTCTCGGTCTCCGCCTCGGCCTCGGTCTCGGTCTCCGCCTCGGCCTCGGTCTCGGTCTCGGTCTCGGTCTCTGCCTCGGCCTCGGTCTCGGTCTCGGTCTCTGCCTCGGCCTCGGTCTCGGTCTCGGTCTCGGCCTCGGCCACTCTCTCCGTCTCCGTCTCCGTCTCCGTCTCCGTCTCCGTCTCCGTCCCCTCCTCGGTCTCCCGCAGCCGAATCGCCGTCGACCGCACGCCCCGCCGGTTATTGCAAGTGCCTGTCATTTCAGGCAGGTCGCCTTGACGCTGCGCGCAGGCGCCCGCTAGCTTTCGAACATGTCCAAGGCCAAGGCTGGTCAAGATCAGCCTGTCGAGATCCCAGACGTCCTGCCGATCCTGCCCCTGCGCAACTCGGTCCTGTTCCCGGGCTCGATCATCCCGATCGACGTCGGCCGGCGCAAGTCGGTGCGGTTGGTCGAAGACGCGATCGCCAAGGAGCGGCCGGTCATCGGCATCCTCACCCAGAAGGACGCGCGCACCGAAGATCCGGCGTCGGGCGACCTGTACCTGGTCGGGTGCGCCGCGCGCATCCTCAAGGTCATCAAGCTGGCCAAGGACAACTTCTCGGTGATCCTCCAGGGCGTCAGCCGCTTCGAGGTCACCGGCTTCGACGGCGCTGAGCCGTTCCTGTCGGCCAAGGTGCGGGCGGTCCCCGACCCGACGACCTCCGACGTCGAGCTCGACGCCCTGGTGATGAACCTGAAGGACATCGCCAAGCGGGTCGTGAAGCTGATGGACGCGGTGCCCAAGGAGGCCGG
>Ga0075163_10002753_pt1 | contig 23584 bp, 18 predicted proteins | sample JI1023141ADNA_FD_71478 | JGI IMG/M metagenome (GOLD analysis project Ga0075163, IMG submission 71478) | Wastewater effluent complex algal communities from Wisconsin, to seasonally profile nutrient transformation and Carbon sequestration -... | ecosystem: Engineered > WWTP > Effluent > Algae... | reverse complement strand
AGGGATCAGGGCCAGACAGCGCCGCATGCGTCGCACCATCGTACCGTGGCGGCGGCCTGTCCAGGGTTCCAGTCAGGCACGTTCCCTCGCAGTCAGGGCGGGTTGTTGCTCCACGAGCAACACCGTGTTCTTCAGCGACAATAGTCGGTGGCGGCGCGTTGGGCGTAGGGTGGCGCGCACATGCTGTTCACGCCGTATCTGCTAGGTGCCATGGAGCTCCCCAACCGCGTCGTGATGTCGCCGATGACGCGGTCACGCGCACCCGGCAACGTGCCGAACGAACGGATGGCCCGCTACTACGCCGCCCGCGCGACCGCCGGGTTGATCATCACCGAGGGAACCTCGCCGTCGCCGAATGGCCTCGGCTACGCACGGATCCCCGGCGCGTTCTCGGAGGAGCAGGCCGCGGGCTGGAAGCTCGTCGCCGACGCGGTCCATGCCGCCGGCGGCCGGATCTTCGTCCAGCTGATGCACACCGGCCGGATCGGCCACGGCGCGAACCTGCCGAGCGGGGCACGCCTGCTCGCACCCTCGGCGATCACCGCGCCCGGCACGATGTGGACCGACACCCAGGGGATGCAGCCGCACCCGATGCCGATCGCGATGAGCGCCGATGACATCGCGACCGCGATCGACGAGCACGTCCACGCCGCGAAGCTGCTGAACGCTGCGGGGATCGATGGCGTCGAGCTCCACGGCGCGAACGGCTACTTGATCGAGCAGTTCCTCAACGGCGCGTCGAACCACCGGACCGACGCCCACGGCGATCGCGCGAAGTTCGCGGTCGATGTCGCCACCGCGGTCGCGGCCGAGATCGGGCCGTTCCGCGTCGGCATGCGCATCTCGCCGTACGGCGTCAACGGCGGGCTCACCTCCGACGAGCTCACCGACGCGACGTACCTGTCGCTCGCGACCCAGCTCAACAACCGCGGGCTCGCGTACCTCCACGTCGCCGATCACTCGTCGATGGGGGCGCCGCCGGTGCCGGCCGCGATCAAGCGCGGCATCCGCGAGGCGTTCGCCGGCGCGTACATCCTGTCGGGCGGCTACGACCGCGCGCGTGCCGAGGCCGATCTCGAAGCGCGCCACGGCGACCTGGTCGCCTTCGGGCGGCCGTTCCTCGCGAACCCCGATCTGGTCGCGAAGCTCCGCGACAACGCGCCGCTGCTGCCGGCGGATCCGGCCACGTTCTTCACGCCGGGCGACGAGGGCTACCTGATCTGACGGGGTAACCGCGGTGCGCGCGTGCGTATGCTACGCATGCGTATGTTCTTCTCCTCGAAGAAGTCGAAGATGCCGGCGCGCGAGGATGCCCTGCCGGGCCGCGCGACTCCGATCCGCGTCGGTGGCACGCACTTCGTGAACGGCAACAAGTTCGTCGCGCCGTATCCGGCGGGCACCGAGCTCGCGATGTTCGGGATGGGCTGCTTCTGGGGCGCCGAGCGCAAGTTCTGGCAGCTGCCGGGCGTCCACGCGACGGCGGTCGGGTACGCGGGCGGCCACACGCCGAACCCGACCTACGAAGAGGTCTGCTCCGGGATGACCGGGCACAACGAGGTCGTGCTCGTGATCTACGACCCGAAACAGGTCAGCTACGACACGCTGCTGCAGACGTTCTGGGAGTCGCACGACCCGACCCAGGGCATGCGGCAGGGCAACGACGCGGGCACGCAGTACCGCTCGGGGATCTATACCTACGGTCCCGAGCAGGCCGCCGCCGCCGCCCGATCGAAGGACGTGTTCGAGCCGAAGCTGAAGCAGGCCGGACATGGCGCGATCACGACCGAGATCGTCGCAGCACCGGAGTTCTTCTACGCCGAGGACTATCACCAGCAGTACCTCGGCAAGAACCCCGGCGGATATTGCGGCCTCGGCGGCACCGGCGTGAGCTGCCCGGTGTCGTGGGCGAAGGCGTAGAGAACGGAGATTCCCGTGATGCTCTCCGCAGGTCGCTGACTCCGGCGTTTACTTGCCGGGATGCGTGCGGTACGACCGCCGCATGCTGCGAGGGATGCCGCTGGTCGTTTGTCTGGTGCTCGCTGCGTGTGGAAGCAAGGATGCGCCGCCGGTGCCGCCCGGTCCCGACGCCGGGCTCGAGGGATTTCAGGGCACCGACATCGATTGCCCAGGTGATCCGAGCTGCGCGTCGCCCGGCGACGGCGTGCTGCACGTCGGCGCGGCGAAGCAGGCGTACACGCCCTCGAACTTCGAGACGTACACCGACGAGAACGACGATCACGAATGGCAGAACGACGAGCCGTTCACCGATCTCAACGGCAACGGCAAGTTCGATGGCGTCTGGCTGTTCGGTGGTGGCCGCGCCGCGATGTCCGTCAACAACGACGTCGAGGCGCGCGCGCTCGCGTTCATCCAGGGCGACACCACCGCCGTGGTGCTCTACGTGGACAGCGTCGGCCTGATCGGCGGCGACATCGATCTGATCCGCGCGCACCCGCTGCTCTCCGGCCTCGACATCGACCACATCATCATCGGCACCACCCACGGTCACGACACGCCCGACACGCTCGGCCTGTGGGGCCCGACGGCGACATCGACCGGTCGCCAGCAGTTCGTGCTCGACAAGCTGTACGACGCGTCGGCCGCGGTGATCAAGCAAGCGATCGAGACCGCGAAGCCCGCGAACCTGGTGATCGCGTCCACCAAGCTGCTCAACGACCCCGCGAACCCGAACAGCCTGACGGATGACTTCAACAAGGACATCCGCGATCCGATCATCTTCGATCCCACGCTGACGATCGCGCGCTTCGTCGATGCCTCGAACCCGAGCTCGACGATCGGCACGCTCGTCAACTGGGCGAACCATCCCGAGGCGTCGCACTTCTCGGACACCGACAGCTCGCAGATCACCGCGCACTACGTGCACTGGCTGCGCGATGGCATCGAGAACGGCGTCCCCGCGGCGGCGAGCACCTACGCGGGCGCGGATCTGCCGGGCATCGGCGGCATCACCGTGTTCGCGCAAGGCGCGCTCGGCGGCCAGATCGGCTCGCTGCGCGGCACGCACGTCAAGACCGCGGATGGCACCACCACCACGACGCTCGGTCACGCCTTCGAGCAAGCGCTCGGCACCAACGCCGCGGCGCTCGCACTCAAGGCGCTGACCACGAACGGCGAGAGCGTCAGCGAGCTTCCCCTCGCGGTGAAGAGCGCGAAGTACAACGCGCGGATCGACAACACGTACTTCCACGTCGCGTTCATCATCGAGCTGCTCGGGCCGCACGAGCTGATCGGCTACGACCCCGACGAGGCGATCGAGGAGGGCAACCTGCCGTGGATGCCGCTGCGTGCGAGCTTCCTGCAGGTCGGTCCGCTCGGCCTGGTCACCGCGCCGGGCGAGCTCCACCCCGAGCTGTGGGTCGGCGGCTACGACGGCTCGTGGTCGCACGGCTACCAGATGTTCGACTCGTCGAAGCCGAACCTGCCCAAGTTCGACGAGGCGCCGGCGCCGCCGTACATGCGCGACCTCGTGCTCGCGCACGCCGGCGTGAAGTACCCGATCCTCGCCGGCTGCGCCGAGGACTACGTCGGCTACATCGTCCCCGCGTACAACTACGCGCTCGATCCGGCGGACCCGTTCCTCGTCGAGGCCGAGGGCGATCACTACGAAGAGGTCTACTCGCTCGGGCCCGATGTCGAGCAGCACGTGGTGCACCCGATCCTGCAGTTGCTAATGCACCGGCGCTAAGCGACCCTGGAGAGGTGAAGCGATTCACCCTGTTGTTGTTCGCGCTCGTGGCCTGTGGGGACGGCGGCGTCGAGATCGGTGGTGATTGCAGCCAGGAGGCCATCTGCACGGATGGCGCGGTCTGCGACTTCACCGATCCCGCGGGGCCGGTCTGCATCGACGGCTCCGGCGACCTCGACGGCGACGGGCTCCAGAACTCCAAGGACTTCTGCAATCACGTCGCCGGTGGCGCGTTCGACGAGGACCGCGACGGCATCGGCGATGACTGCGACAAGTGTCCGATCGCGCCGCCCGAGAGCAATCCAGATCCGGACGGTGACGACGTCGACAGCCCCTGCGATCCCGATCCGATCGAGCCGGGCGATCAGATCGTCGCGTTCTCCGGCTTCAACGACGGCGTGCTCCCCGACAACTGGATGGCGACGACGGGGTGGACGTTCGTCGGCGGCGAGGCCGTCGCGACCGCGCAGTCCCTCGTCAACGACGAGGTGATGGTCGCACCGCTGCCGCTGGTCTCGCGCACCGTCGCGGTGTTCTCGGAGTACCGGATCGACGCGCTCTCGCCGGACGCCACGCAGAATCGCGCCGGCGTGCTCGGGGTCGACGCGCGCCCGGCCGGTGGCACCGACGCGACGTGTGCGGGCAATCGCTCGGGTGGCGTGGACAGCCTCGTGCTCGACACCACGGCGAACGCCGCGACGCGGATGTTCCCCGAGGAGGAGGATCTGTTCGACAGCGCAGACCTCTATCGGCTGACGCTCGCGATCAACAACGCGAATGCCGGCTGCGCGCTCAAGTCCGGGCCGCTGACCGGGGCGGTCACGGCGGACACCGCCGGCGAGCTGATGAACCAGGGCGGGATCACCGCGAAGGGCGTGACGGCGCGCTTCCAGTACCTGCTCGTCGTCCAGCGCGGTCCGGTCTCGCAGAACTAGCTCCAATGCCGTTCAAATAAGACGTTGACCTGAACCTGAACATCAACGCCACCTTGGACATGGACCTTGACCAGGCAACCGTTGGTTGCTGGGCGGTCGAATGTCCTCGCATGCTCAGCTTCCAAAAGCTTCGCGTCTACCAACGTTCGATCGAGCTCCTAGCGTTGGTGCTGAAAATCATCAGTGCGCCTCCGAAGGGCCATGCGAGCTCGCGATCAGCTGCTGCGAGCCTCACAGTCGCAGCCTCGCGATATTGCCGAGGGTGCCGGTCGTCGCACTGCCGTCGATCAGGCTCGTTTCTATACCGATGCACGCGGATCAGCGATGGAAGCAGCCGCCACGTTAGACACGATGCATGAAGCTGGTCAGCGAGACCTCGTACACTCGCGGCATCGAACTTCTCGAAGGCATCGTTGCGATGCTCACGAAAATGAGCTGATGGTCAAGGTCTAAGGTAGCGTTCAGGTTCACGTCGCCGTCAACGTCCAAGTTCTTATCTGACTGGTCTTGGAACTAGATCGTCGTCGGCTTCTTCGGCGGCTGCAGCGGTTCCATCGCCGGAACCTCGTGCGTGATCTTCTGCTGGTCGGGCGTCGGCGTGATCTTGACCTGCCGGCAGTAGACCTTGAGCGTCGACGCGGCGGCCTGGAGCTGCTGCTGGAACGCGGGGTCGCCGAGGTTGCCCGCGATCGGCACGGTGCACACCGAGTAGTCGCCGGCGACCATCTCGTCGAACTCGGGCGGCGAGAACGTCCCGCCGAGCCAGATCTTCATGCCCTGCGCGGCGCCCCCCATGAAGCTGTCGGTCAGCTGCTTCGCGGTGGTCGCCGTCACCACGCCGCGGAACAGGAACACCTGCGCCGCATCGATCTTCGCGCCGTTGAGTCCCTTGATCGCGACGGCGAGCGTGATCGTCCCGACCGGGATCTCGATCTCGACCTTGGTCTCCTGACCCGCGGTGACCACGACCTCGGTGCTGTGCGACTTGAACGCCATCATCTTGGTCTGCATCACGGCGAGCACCTGCGATCCCTCCGGCACCTTCGCGAGCGTGAACGCGCCCGCGTCGTCGGTGTTCGTGAACATCGCGGCGACGCCGCCGCCCTTCGAGGACACGCTGACCGTGATGCCCGGTTGCGGCTTGCCCTTGAGCGTGACCGTCCCCTTGATCGATCCGAAGCCGCGCAGCTGCAGCGTCACCGGCGGCGGATCCTCGGTGCCACCCGGCACCGGGACCGCGAGCGACCGACCATCGACGCCCTCGGCGATCACGTTGGTGTCCTTCATCGGCACGCCGATCAGCGAGAACTCGCCGGTCTGATCGGTGACGGTGGCGCGGACGCCGGCGATCTCTTCCCAGTTCTCGGTCTGATCGTTCGCGGTGCCCGCCGAGAACAGCATCTCGGCGAGCTTGATCTTCGCGTTCGCGACCGGCGCGCCCTTGCTGTCGATCACCTTGCCGAGGAGACGGCGGCCCTTCGTCACCTTGATCGTGCCGAGGTCGGTGGTCTTGCCGGGGAGGATCTCGACGTTGCTCTGCTGGAGCTCGGCGAACTCGGGGCCGCGAAACACCACGTGGTACTTGCCGGGCGTCAGCTCCTTGACCGTGAACGAGCCGTCGTCGATCGACACCGGCGCCTGATAACCGACGTGCACGCGCGCGAGCTTCGGCGCGTTGCCGCCCTCGATCATCAGCTTGCCGACCAGCTGTCCCATCGCGGGGAGCGTCAGCTTGACGTTGGTGTCACCTACCTTCGCGCTCGTGCCGCGCTCGCCCCATCCTTGACCACCGCCGGAGCCACCGCGCGTCGGCCACAGCTTGTACTGACCGTCGGGCAGCCCCGCGATCGTGAACTTGCCGGCGCCATCGGTGATCGCCGACGACATGTCCGCGAGCGCGAGTGCGTCCATCGAGGCGCCACCCATGATGTCGGGGAACGCGTTGACCGAGACCTCGGGGACGGGGGCACCGGCGCCGTCGACGACGATGCCCGCGATCACGCCGACCACGTCGAGCACGAGCTCGAGATCCTTCTTCTCGCCGGTGGTGGTCAGGTCGACCTCGACGACGTTGCTCGCCGCCTTCTCGCCCTCGGCGCGCACCTGCAGCTTCGTCCGCACCAGGCCGCGCAGCTCGAACTTGCCGTCCTTGTCGCTGATCGCCTGGCGCCGACCGAGTGACCACATCTGTTGCCCGGTGCCCGCGACGCGCACCGGCACGTAGGGCGCCGGCTTCTTGTCCTTGTCGACGACCCGGCCCGACAGCACGCCGCCCACCTTCATCACGATCTCGATGCCGGTGAGCGCCCGGCCGTCGACGGTGATCGTGGCCCGGCCCGGGGCATGCTCGCTGTCGACCGCGATCAGCGTGTGCGCGCCGGTCGCGAGCGCCTGGAACGTGAACTCGCCCTTGTCGTTGGTGACGACATCGTGCTTCGATCGGTTGTCATCCTCGCCGGCGTCGTCGGGCGACCAGTCCGCGGCCCACTCGCCGCCGGCGGTCATCACCTTCGCCTTGACGATCGGCTTGCCGGCCTCGTCGATGACGCGCCCGCTCACCTGATAACCCTTGTGCAGCGTCACCGTCAGCGAGGCCTTCGCACCCGCGCTGCCGACCGTGGCGTAGCCGGTGTTCGGCGCGTAGCCCTCGGCGACCGCTTGCACGGCGACGTAGCCGGGACGCACCGGCTTCAGCGTGGCCACGCCCTTGGTGTCGGTCGTCATCGTTCGATCGCCCATGTCGTACGCACGGACGCGCGCCCCGACGATCGGTGCGCGGCTCTCGTCGACGATGGTCGCGACCACCGTCGCGCCCTCCGACAACCGGATCACCACCGGATCGCTGGTCGACGTCAGCTTGTAGGTGACCGGACCGCCGATCAGCTCGTCGTGCTCCGCGGTCAGCGTGTACGAGCGCGGGACGAGCTTGTCGATCTTGAACGAGCCATCGTCGTCGGTCTCCACCTGGCGCGGCGGCACCGAGCTGAGCCACACCACCGCCCCGCCGACGCCCTTGTTGTCGGGGCCGAGCACCTGGCCCTCGAGCTGGAGTGGCCCCTGCGGATCCTGATCGAGCGACCACCGCATCGCCCCGCTGCGAATGCTGTCGGGTGCCGAGCGCGTCGCGATCGAGGCCTTGCCCGTGCGCTTGTCTGCGTGCTTGCCGCCGTCCTCGTCGGACGAGCTGCCGCCGCGCAGGAACAAGAACCAGACGGCGACGATCACCACGGCCAGAGCAACGACCCCACCAAGGACCTTGCGATTCATGGGCTCTCCGATGCGCTCATGGAGAGCGCCGGCGCACTATGGGTCGGAACAAATTGTCGCGCCAGGGTGCGACGGCCGTGCGACACGTAAAACGTGGTCGTGTTCTTTGACGGCGACGGCGACGTGGTCGTGAACCCGCGTGTGAGGCGGTGGGTACTCGATCGAGCGATTCGACTGCGCGTGGACGCCATGACCCACAACATGCCGCCGGAATGCGGTGCGTTGGGAACGCCGCACACCGGGGCGTGCGCCAGGAGCGTTACCTCCGCCGCAACTGCTCGGGGAGCTCGCTCGTCAAAGTTCACGTTGCCGTCGCCACGATCACGACAACGTCGAGCTACGCCTCGTCGAGGAACGGGTAGCGATAGTTCCGCGGCGGCACGAACGTCTCCTTGATCGTCCGCGCGGCGGTGAACCGCAGGAGGTTGAGCGCCGAGCCCGCCTTGTCGTCGGTGCCCGAGGCGCGCGCGCCGCCGAACGGCTGCTGGCCGACCACCGCGCCGGTGGGCTTGTCGTTGATGTAGAAGTTGCCGGCCGCATCGCGCAACGCGTGCGTGGCCTCGACCACCGCGCGGCGATCGTTCGCGAAGATCGCACCGGTCAGCGCGTACGGCGACGTGCGATCGACCAGGCGCAGCGTGTCGTCCCAGGCGGCGTCGGGATAGACGTGCAGGGTCACGATCGGGCCGAAGAACTCGTCGCGCATGTGGCGCACCATCGGATCTTCCGTGGTCAGCACGGTGGGCTGGACGAACCAACCCTCGCGCTTGTCGGTGGTGCCGCCGGCGAAGATCTTCATCCGCGGGTTGTCGCGTGCCTCGGCGATCGCGGCGGTGTGGCGGTCGAACGCGCCTTCCTTGATCACGGCGCCCATGAAGTTGGAGAAGTTGCCGACGTCGCCGACCTTGATCGTCTTGATCTCGTCGGCGAGCTGGTCCTTCATCTTCGCCCACACCGAGTGCGCGACGTAGACGCGCGACGCGGCGCTGCACTTCTGGCCCTGGTACTCGAAGCCGCCGCGGATGATCGCGGTGGCGAGCGCCGCGGGATCCGCCGACGCGTGCGCGAGGATGAAGTCCTTGCCGCCGGTCTCGCCGACCAGCCGCGGATACGTCTTGTAGCTCCCGATGTTGTGCGCGACGCGCTGCCAGAACATCCGGAACACCTCGGTCGAGCCGGTGAAGTGGATGCCGGCGAGTGCCTCGTGATCGAGCACGGTGTTGGTGCTCGCGTGCGGCAGACCCGGGATGAAGTTGATGACGCCCGGGGGCACGCCTGCTTCCTCGAGCAGCTGCATCACCACCCACGCCGACAGCATCTGCTGGTCCGACGGCTTCCACACGATGGTGTTGCCCATCAGCGCCGGCGCCATGATCAGATTTCCGGCGATCGCGGTGAAGTTGAACGGCGTCACCGCGAACACGAAGCCCTCGAGCGGGCGGAGCTCGGTCATGTTCCACATGCCGGGCGCCGACCTCGGCTGCGTGCCGTAGAGCTGCTGCGCGAAGTGCGCGTTGAACCGGAAGAAGTCGATCTGCTCGCAGGCGGCGTCGATCTCGGCCTGGTAGCAGGTCTTGCTCTGGCCGTGCATCGTGGCGGCGTTCATCCGCGCGCGGTACGGCCCGGCGAGCAGCTCGGCCGCCTTGAGCAGAATCGCGGCGCGCGCCTCCCATCGCATCGCCGCCCACTCGCGCTTGGCCTCGAGGGCGGCGCGGATCGCCTGCTGCGCGACCTCCTCGGTGGCGGCGTGGAACCGCGCGACCACGTGCTTGTGGCGATGCGGCATGGTGACGTCGACGAGGTTGCCGGTGTGCACGCGTTGCCCACCGATCACGCACGGGATCTCGACGATCTCGTCCTCGACCGCCGCGAGCGCCGCCTTCAGCGACTTCTTCTCGGCGGAGCCGGGTGCGTAGGAGAGAACGGGCTCGTTAACCGGTTCGGGAACCGAGACGATCGCGTCGTGCATGCTGCACGTGTAACACGATCAATGGCCGCTGCCGGCGCTGCCACTACCGGGAGTCGCAGCCGCCGATCCACTGCCGTGCGGCGACGGCGGAGGTGCGGTCGGCAGGGTCGCGCTGCCGCTTCCCGCTCGGGGTTTGCGCGGGCGCTCGAGCACGTCGGTCTTGCCGCCGCGACACTTCGCGATGTCGGCGATCGTCTGTGTGGCGAGCAGGCACGTGCGCATCTCCACGCTCATGTTGCGCTGCTCGCACTGCGCGACCATCGCCTTGCGCTGCGATCCGAAGTTCGCGTTCTCGTGACCCATCATCTGTTGCTTGGTCACTTCGAGCATGTGGTCGACAACCTTGTCACACGGTGGTCCCGGATCTTTCTTGCCGCCACACCCGACAAGGATCACGAGCAGAAACGCACGGTGCATGAGCGCATCGTACCTCGGACAGGGGCAGTCTGCCTCGTTCACACTACTTCGCGAACGCGTCGAGGACACGTCGCGCGGTCTCTGCGACGGTAGTTCGCATGAGAGCAATCTTCACGACCGTGATCTTGGCGTTGGTGTTCCTCGGAACACGATCCGCTCACGCGGACTACCGCGCCCGCTGGGACAACAAGGGTTGGGTCAAGCTCGGCGAGCAGAGAGTCGACGGTCGCGTCGACAGGGACCGCATCAACATCAGCCGCGCCGACGGTCGCTTCACCAAGCTGACCATCGTGGTCGAGGACAGCGATCTCGAGTTGCTCGACTTCGACGTCACCTTCAGCAACGGCGACAAGTGGAACCCGAAGCTCAAGCACTACTTCCGCGAGAACGAGCGCACGCGCGTGATCGATCTCCCCGGCAACGAGCGCTACCTCAAGTCGATCGACCTCCGGTACAAGAACCTCCCGGGCGGAGGCCGCGCGAAGGTCGAGGTGTGGGGCTACAACGTGGCCGGCGCCGCGCCCGTCAGGGCCCCGGCATGGAGGTGGGACGCGACCGGCTGGCAGCTGCTCGGCGAGCGCACGGTGGACGGCCGTCGCGCCGACCGGGACCGCATCGCGGTCAGCCGGTACAAGGGCAAGTTCGAGAAGCTCGCGATCGTCGTCCTCGACTCCGACCTCGAGCTCCTCGACTTCGCGGTCGCGTTCGCGCGCGGCCCGGAGTGGCGCCCGGCGGTGAAGCACGTGTTCAAGGAAGGCGAGCGCTCGCGCGTCATCGACTTCCCCGGGGATGACCGCGTCCTCAAGTACATCGACATGAGGTACAAGAACCTGCCCGGTGGCGGCCGCGCCAAGATCCAGGTCTGGGGCCGCTAAGCCTCTACCCCCCGCGTCTCGAACCCGCCTCTACGGAACCCCGTAGGGGCGGTTGTCATTTCGGCTCGACCCGGAGGCTTCCACAGGTCGCCACACCGCGCGCGGCCGCCTGCTTTTCATCCGAGCGGCTCGCGGTGATCGGGAGTTGATGCAGGCAGGTGAACACCCGTCCACCTGCGGTGGTCACCACCTCGGTGACGACCCACAACCCATCACTCGCCCGCACGATCGTGCGCGGTGATCGCTCCACGAGGTAGCGCGTCTCCTCCGCGATCGGTCCGGAGTCCGAGACCACGAGCCGACCGCCATCCACGCTCCACGCGTAGGCCGTCCGATCCGCGGACGTCAGCTGGGCGTGCGGGATCGTGATCGAGAAGTGATGACCGGACAGCGTGCCTTCGAAGCGATCGGGGTCGCGCGTGTCGCGTGTCGGCGCATCGACACCACGGTTTGAGGGCGCAGGTGGATCCTGTGTGGCCTTGCCACACGAAACCAACACCAGCGCGATCACCAGCGCGCGCACGAGAGAAGGACGCAACGCTCGACCATCCTATTCCTCGCCGAGGCTGCCGTACAGTTGCCGAGTGATCCGCAATGCACGTCGCGACGACTTTGTTTCGATCGCGGCGATCACGAACCACTACATCGAATCGACGTCGATCCACTTCGGCTACGACCCGGTGAGCGCTGATCAGCTCGCCGACCAGTGGTCCAAGACCGACCGCTACCCGTGGCTGGTCGTCGAGGATGACGGTCGGGTCGTCGGGTACGCCAAGTCCGGCAGCTGGCGCGACCGCGCGGCCTATCAGTGGACCACCGAGGTCGGGCTCTACGTCGAGCACGGTCAGCATCGCAAGGGGTTCGGTCGGGCGCTCTACGCCGCGCTGCTCGCCGAGCTCGCGGTTCGCGGATTTCGCTCTGCGATCGCAGGGATCACGCTACCCAACGATCCGAGCCGAGCGTTTCACGCGGCGTTTGGCTTCGTCTCGATAGGCACGTTTCGAGAGGCGGGTTACAAGCACGGTGCTTGGCATGACCTCGAGTTCTTCCAGAAGCGACTCGGTTGACTGCCGCCCGTCGTGTGGCGCCTGCTGCATCGCGCCCTCGATCTCGCCGGTGCTGCCGGCGTTGCCCGAGGGCAAACCGTCGGGCGTTCGGTGCCCGCACCTGACCGACGACGTTCGCTGCCGGCTGTTTGGTAGTCCCGACCGGCCCAGCGTATGCACGAGCCTCCGGCCGCAGCCCGAGATGTGCGGCGGCTCGAGCCACGAAGCGATGGCCACGCTGATCCGCTGGGAGCACCTCACGGCTCCGCGGTGAAAGCCGAGCCGACCCGATCTGCGAATGCGACGAGCTCATCCCCGGCTGCCATGAAGAGTGGTCACTCGCGGGTCCTATCCGTTTCGTGAGCCACCAGACGGCGCTTTCGTCTGCGCGAAATCGTTGATGAAATCGCGATCTCGCGCAGCAAGGTTCGCGTTGACATGGGTAGCAGCTACGGCTACATGTCCGCACCTAACCATGAAGCTCTCTTCCTGTATTTTGGCGTTCGGTGTGGTCGTTGGTTGTTCCGCGGGCGCGCCAGAGAAGGAGGACGTCGGCAACGCCCCGTTCGATCTCGATCAGCTCGACGCCAAAGAGGACGGCCCGACCAGGCCCACCAAGGGCGCCGATGCCCGGGTCGCCGAGCAGATCGTCGACACGTTCTCGAGCTCGCGCGGCTTCATCGCCCATCAGATCCACCTGACCGGCGGCCGGGTCGACCTCGACGTCAGCGGCCTCGAGGGCGAGGGCTCGCTCGACACCATCCTTTATGTGTACGGGCCCAAGAAGGCCAACGGGAAGTACTCGACTCCCGCGCTCGCCTTCAACGACGACTTCGAGCCGGGCGTCAACGTCGGCTCGCACATCGTCCTCGACGTCCCGCGCGAGGGCGACTACCTGATCATCGTCTCGTCGTACGAGAACTACATCTATCACCCGACCCACCCGAGCCGCGGTCAGTACCACCTGACGGTGAAGTGCCAGAGCGAGTCGTTCGGCGCCTGCGGCCCGGCGGTTTCGGGCATCGATGGCCAGTGCTGGGCGGATGCCGACTGTGTCGCCGCCGACGACGTGCCCCTCCATTGTGAAGGCGAAGTAGTGTGCGCCCCGGGCACCCAGTGCCTGTTCACCCGCGTCGGGACCTGCGTCGAGGATTACGCATGGATGACGATCGCGCCCAAGCAGTGCACCAACCCGTGGAGCCAGACCCCGGTCGACGCGGCGGAAGCCGAGACGTTCATCGCGGACCTCGCCCAGGTGAAGAAGCACTACGGCAAGCAGGGCGTGACGTTCGACGAGCTCGGCCAGCTGACCCGGGCGGAGCCGATGGCCAACTGCCAGGCGTGCGGCTGCGCTCGCGGCGACAAGCTCCTGGTCAAGGTGACGTCCGACCAGGCCTCGGCCCTCGCCGCCGACGGCTGGGTGTTCTCGGCTCCCGCCCCGGAGGCCGTCTCGATCGCGCCGAAGCAGTGCGGCTCGAACCCGTGGGAGACCTCGCAGACCTCGAGCGTCGCGGAGGAGCTCGAGCAGGTGGATACGTACTTCGCGGCCGAGCTGGCGAACGTCCCGACCCGCGGCTTCACGTTCCCGGCAGAGCCGAAGGCGACCTGCTCGTCGTGTGCGTGCGCCCGCGGTGATCGCCTGGTGGCGTTCCCGGCGGACCAGGAGTCGGCGGGCATCCTGTCGGCGCTCGGGTTCTCGGCACTCTACGTTCGCTAACCACCGAACGTGGTGATCGTTCCACACGGCGGCGCGGTAACTCGCGTCGCCGTGCTGCGTTTCGGGCGGCGCTGATCCTGCACCGTCGCCCGAGATGCTTCGCCTCGCGGTGATCGCGTCGATGGTTGCCGGGTGCATCCCGCCGAGCTCGTCACCCAGCTCGTTCTACACCCCGGTGTACGTGCCGCTTGCTGCCTACCCGCCGGCGCCGTTCTATTACTACCCGCCGCCGCCGTCGCCCTCGTACTTCGTGTACCAGCCGCCGATCGCGGAGGTCCAGCTCGAGACGCCATCCCTCGCGGTGCAGGCCCTGGCCGGCAAGATCAGCGCGGCGGCGAGCAACGGGGACTGCGCCTCGGCGATCGCGGCGGGCGACGAGCTCGAGACGCTGTCCAGCGATTCGCACCACGCGATGCTCGCGATCGACCAGCGCTACGCGGCGTGCATCCGCGGCTTCTGACGACTACTTGGTGAGCTTGATCGCGAGCGCGGGGGACGGCGCCGACACGCGACCGCTGGCATCGAACCACGCCACCGAGACATCGCCGGTGATCGGCACCGACGTGCCGGGCATGTCGTTCGCGCAGTGCCCGCCGGAGCGAAACGTCAGCGCGTGCTTGGAGCCGTCCTTCTCGAACGTCTCCCAGTGGATCGGCTTGCCGGCCTGGTAGACGATCACGCCGAGCACCCCGGCCGGGGCATCGGCGGTGGTCTCGAGCTGGAGCGTCGAGGACGTCCCCCAGCGCTTCATCTCGCCGTCGTCGTGCGTCGCCGTCGCCGTCTTCAGGGTGGGTGCCGCCAGCTTCGGCAGCTCCTTGCCCTTCTTGACGGCGACCAGCGCGGTGCCCTTGCCGTCGACCAGCGCGCCGTCGCCGGTGATCTCGTAGACCGCGAGGCCCGGGGCGAGCACCTTGATCTTCGGCTCGCTCAGCTTGCCGCCCTGCTTGATCCGCCAGGTCGGCTGCTCGACCTTGTCCTCGTTGCGGCCCTGACCTTCGTAGGTGAGCCCGACCAGGATGCCGCCGCCGGTGGCGATCGCGGTCGCCGTAGGCGTGAGCGGCTTGGGGGCGAGCGAGACCATCGCGCACTTGGCGCCGGCGTCGAGCGAGGTGGCGAGAACGAGCGAACCGAGCAGCAGGGCGAGCCGCGTGTGCATGGGGCTACCAACGTAGCCAATCGCCCGCCGGTCTGACGCGTCCGGCACGAAAAAAACTCGTGCCGCGCGTGTCGGCGCCGCCGTCTACGGCTGCGGCTTCGGCCGGCTGATCACGTCCATGGCGGGACACTTGTCGACGCCGACCTTCTTCATCATCGCGCGAAACTCGGTCTCGAAGTCCCAGATTGCCGCCTGGCCGTTGCGGACCTTCATCAGCAACGCCATGAATTCCTCGGACTTCGCGTGCTCGGCCGCGTACGGCCCGATGTCCATGAACGTCTTGAAGTTCGTGCCGATCGTCGACGCGCAGAACATCTCGACGTCCTTCTTGAGCGGATCGCCACCGCACGCTGCGAGCACGGCCACGAGCACCAGCTTCTTCACTCGCGCTCCAGGTACGTGTAGCCGATCATGCCCTGCCGGAACCGGTTGATCAGCGCGCGGCTCTCTTCGATCGTCATCAGCTTCTTGCGCAGCGCCTGCTCGACGTTGTTGCGCAGCCGGCCGAGGAGATCCGACGGCGAGTAGTCGACGAAGCCGAGCACCTCGGAGACGGTGTCGCCGGCGACCACTTCCTTGACGTCGTAGTCGCCCTCGGGAGACAGCTGCACGTGCACCGTGTTGGTGTCGCCGAACAGGTTGTGGAGGTCGCCGAGGATCTCCTGGTACGCGCCGACCAGGAAGATGCCGAGGTAGTAGTCCTGGCCCTCGGTCTTCGGGTGCAGCTCGAGCACGTGCTTGACGTCGCGCAGATCGATGAACGAATCGATCTTGCCGTCGGAGTCACACGTGATGTCCGCGAGCGTGGCGCGGCGCGTGGGCTCCTCGTTGAGCCGGTGGATCGGACAGATCGGGAACAGCTGGTCCACCGCCCACGAATCCGGCACCGACTGGAACATCGAGAAGTTGCAGAAGTAGGTGTCGCTGAGCGCCTTCTCGAGACCCTCGAGCTCCTCGGGCATGTGCTCGCGGCCGTGCGACATCAGCAGGACCTTCTCGCAGATCGCCCAGAACAGGTTCTCGCAGATCACGCGGTGCTCGAGCGAGAGGTGCCCCAGGTTGAACAGCTGGAGGACCTGATCCTTGTACTCGACGGCGTCGTGATAGGCCTCGAGCAGGTTCTTCGCCGAGACGCCCTGGTAGGTCTCCCACATGTTGGTGACCAGCGGCGGTACCGGCTTGGGCAGCTGCTGCGGGATGTTGGTGTTGAACTCGGTGACGCCGAGGACGTTGACCACGAGCACCGAGTGGTGCGCCGCGATCGCGCGCCCGGACTCGCTGACGATCGAGGGGTGCGGAATCTGATCGACGTCGCAGATCTCCTTGATCGCGAACACCACGTCGTTCGCGTACTCCTGCACCGTGTAGTTCATCGACGACGCGAAGTTGGTCTGCGAGCCGTCGTAGTCGACGCCGAGCCCGCCGCCGACGTCGACGTACTTCAGCGCCTTCGCGCCCATCTTGTAGAGCTCGACGTAGAGCCGGCCGGCCTCGCGCAGCGCGTTCTTGACGCTCTTGATCGCGCTGATCTGCGAGCCGAGGTGGAAGTGGAGGAGCTTGAGCGTGTCTTCCTCGCCCCACGCCTTGAGCTTGGTGATCGCCTCGACCATCTCGGCGGCCGACAACCCGAACTTGCTGAAGTCACCGCCGGACTGCTCCCAGCGACCGGCGCCGCGCGACGACAACCGCGCGCGGATGCCGAGCGATGGCTTGATCTTGACGCGCTCGGCGACGCGGTGGATCTGCTCGATCTCCGTCGGCTTCTCGACGACGAGGATCACGGTCTTGCCCATCTTCGACGCGAGCAGCGCGGTCTCGATGTACTCCTCGTCCTTGTAGCCGTTGCAGATGATCAACGACTCGTCGTCGTTGTGGATCGCCATGATGGCGAGGAGCTCGGGCTTGCTACCGGCCTCGAGCCCGTAGTGGAACGGCCGACCGAACTCGATGATCTCCTCGACGACGGTGCGGTTCTGGTTGACCTTGATCGGGTACACGCCCCGGTACTGGCCTGTGTACCCGTATTCCTTGATCGCGCCGTTGAACGCGCTGCACAGCAGCTCGATCCGAGCGCGCAGGATGTCGCTGAAGCGCAGCAGGATCGGCAGCTGGATGCCGCGCGCCACCAGGTCGGTGATCAGCTCCTTCATGTCGATCGAGCCGGGCACCGCGCCGTCGGGGGACACCTGCGGCGTCACGATCATGTTTCCTTGATCGTTGACCCCGAAATACCCGCAGCCCCACCGGGCGATGTTGTAGTTCTCGTTCGCGTCCGCAGCGGTCCAGCGACGCAGTGGATCGTGAGCGGTGAGTGCCTTTGCGCGGGCCATGGATGGATCATTCGATTACGGCCAAACACCCCCCCACGCAATAGGGATCTACAGGGGATGCATCGTCGAGCAGTCGCCGATCGGGCCCTCCTGGTTCGCCACGCTGACCGGTGAAACCCAGTTCTGTCCGTTGCACTGGTACCAGGTGCCGTTCGACGCCGCCTGCACGCACGTCCGCGGAGGCATCTTCCGGCCGAGCGTGGCGGAGCTGCACCACGCGAAGGTCTCGGAGCAGCCGGAGGTGGACGCGCGCGAGACCCAGCTGCCGCCGTTGCATTGGTACCACTTCGCGTCGTCGGCATCCTGCACGCAGACGCCGGCCTCGACCTCGCGATCGAGCGTCGACGACAGGCAGGTGGTCGTCGGATCGTCCGGCGCCGGCTCCTCGGTGCTCGGCGCGCACGGGCCGACCTTGGTGCTCGCCGCGACGGGCGTGACCTCGACGGCGAGCTGATCGCTGTAGCCGACGCCGGACTCGCCGAACAGGTGCTTGCCGACCAGCGGCGACGCGTCGAGGATCGGCTGCCCGGCGGCGGTCTCGACGCAGACATCGGGGCCGTAGTCGAGCGCGGTGACGACGACACACTTGCCGTTGGCCTCCATCTTCAGCTTGGTGCCGCAGCCGTAGCGTTGCCGCGACGCCGCATACCAGGTGGTGCCGTCGGCGTAGCCACCGCACGACATCGACTGGTGATCGCCGGGCCCGCCGAACGTGGTCAGCAGGTACTTGCCGCTGGCGGGGATCGACTTGCTCGCGACGCCGTTGCACCCGCGGAGGCGCGCGTCCGACTTGCCGATGCTCGCACCGGCGGTCGCGTCGAGGGCTTCGTCTTCACCGACCATGCACGCGGTGGAGAACGAGAGAGCGAGGAGGCTGAGAAGGGCTCGCAAGGGCATGGCGAGCAGTTCAGCAACGGTCGTGCCGCGGGTATGTCGTGAGGATCTGGGAGACCCGGCGGTGCCCTGTCGATCGATCTCGACAGGGCGTGGTCCCTGGCTGCTCGAGTGGCCGCCTCGAAGTTCACGCAGTTAGCGCCAGGGGTCGCGCGTCGCGAGGACGCGTGCCCGCGCTGCGAGCACCTCGTCGACGCGGCCGTCGAGCGCGGCCTCGAACGCGGCCTCGAGCTCGGTCGCGGTCTGGAAGCGATCGCCCGGTAGGGTGGCGAGCCCGACGCGGAGCGCGTGGCAGAGCGCGATCGGCAGGTCGCCCATCGCGTAGGGATCGGCCGGCGTGCTGCTCGGGTCGCTGACGCGCTGCTGGGTGAACGCCGGGCGGCCGACGATCACCCGGTAGAGCACGAGGCAGAGCGCGTACAGATCCGTGCGTGGATCGATCTCGCCGCCGAGCAGCTGCTCCGGCGCCATGTACGCGGGCGTGCCGACCAGGACGTTGCCGGTGGTCGCGCGCGGTGCGTCCTCGATCACCGCGACGCCGAAATCGACGAGCTTCCACTGCGACTCGGTGCGGAGGAAGTTGCTCGGCTTGATGTCGCGATGCACGACGCCGGCGCGGTGAACATCCGCGAGGCCCCGCGTTGCTTCGCGAACCAGGGAGCGCACGTCGGCGAGTTCGAGTCGCTCGCGCTCGCGCAAGATCTCGGCGAGCGAGGTGCCGTGCACGAGCTCCATCGCCATGTAGGGCAGGCGGCCGTCCTCGGTGCCGACGTCGATCACGCGCGCGACGTACGGGCTCTCGACGCGGGTGAGCGCCTGCGCCTCGAGCGCGAAGCGACGGAGCGTCGAGCCCCCGACCTTGTCGGCGCGGATCACCTTGAGGGCGACCTCGCGGCTCTGCTTGATCGCCGCGTAGACCTCGCCCATGCCGCCGCGGCCGAGCAGGCGTCCGATCGCGAAGCCGCCGATCGTCGAGCCGGTGAACAGCCCACCGGTGAAGCCGGCGAGCACGCGGTCGACCTCGGCGCGGGCGCTGGCGAGCAGGGCCTGCTGATGGGCGGCCTGGCGTGCGGCGAGCTCGTTGCGACGCACCAGCTCGGCGTAGCGCTGCTGGGTGATCTTGCCCATCGCGAACGCGGTGACGTAGACGCCGAGCACGAGCCCCTCGATCGCCCAGCTCGTCCACGCGGGCTGGTGATGCAGGATCGGCGTGACGCCGTCGTCGGGCAGCACGCCGAGCTGGATCGACACGAAGCACCCGGCGTGGGTGACGAGGACGGCGCCGAGCGTGAACCCGCGGCCGGTGAAGCCGGTCGCGCGAACGGCGAACGAGCTCTCGATGAACAGCACGACGACGAGCACGGCGACGAACCCGGAGTGGAGGCCGAACACGTAGGCGGGCCCGATCGCGAGCGCGGCGACGAGCGTCCACGGCCACTCGCGCTGGAGGCGTTGCTCGATCCCGACGACGAGCGCGGCGGCACCGATGGTGACGAGCGCGACGCCGAGCGTCCAGCGGGTCGGCGCGATCGCGAGGATCAGGCCGGCGCCGACCACGCAGGCCGCGAGCACGTACGCGTACTGGATCCGCATGCGCTCGGCGAACGCGCCGCGCCACGCGCCGTGCGCGACGGTGTCGACGGAGGTGTCGGTGGCCGGGGCGGTGAGCCACGCGAGGGAGGGGTTCGGCCCCGACGGTGGCACGGCGGGAACGCCGGAGAGGACCTGGGCCGAGAGGCGGGCTGGCACATCGACGATGTCAGTTGCTTCGTGCTCGCGGATGCTCGGCACCGATGGACGCATGGTCGCGGGATCTGCGTCGGGACGGGCATCGTTCGCATGAGCGGCGTCACGACGGCTCGCACGGGGATCGCTCGCGCCGCGATCGCCCGCATCGCTCGCGCGCGCATCGCTCGCACGGGAATCGCTCGTGCTCGGAGATTTGTACGCAAAGGCGCTGAGGCTCGGAGGCACTTCTGCTGAAGAGGGATCCGTTTCCTGATCCGGGTCACGCCCTGCCTTTGACCCTCTGTGCCTTTGCGTACCAATTCCGGGCACGGGACTGTCGGGGGACGTTTCCTCCGACGACACGATTGGCGGCGAGACACTCCACGAAGGCGCCTGCTCCCATCGTGATCGCACTGCCTCGTCAGACTTCCCGTCAAGCGCGACAACGAACGCGTGATGAAGATCCGAAGCCGATGACCATCGTTGCGCGGGCGCGGGCGCGAGCGCCAGCGCCAGCACATCCGCGACATCCGACGACACCTCTGCGGAAAGCCGCGGATCCAGCGGCAGCTCGCGCGCCACGATCGCGGGAAGTGCCGTTGCCTTGACGCCTGCGAACGGCTCGTTGCCCGTGATCGCGGTGTAGAGACACGCCGCGAAGCCGTAGAGATCCGACGCGATCGACGGCGGCGCCCCGCCGAGCCGCTCCGGCGACACGAAGCGCGGCGTGCCCTGCGTGCCCGTCGCACCGAGTCCGAAATCGATCAGCTTCCAGGTCGCGCCCTCGAGCACGAGGTTGGTCGGCGACACGTCGCCATGGACCACCCCGGCGGCGTGCGTGGCCGCGAGCGCGGTGCAGCCACCTTCGATCAACCCGCGCAGCTGCGCGCGATCGAGCCGCCCGCGCTTCGCGATCAGCTGCGCGAGCGTGTCGCCGGTGAGCTGCTCCATCGCGATGTACGGCAGCTCGGCCTCGAGCCCGCCGACGTGCTTCGTGCGCACCACGTTCGGCGAGTCGATCCTGGTCAGCTGCGTGGCCTCGTCGAGGAAGCCGCGCACCTTGCCGGCATCTGCGAGCTGGTCCGCGCGCAGCAGCTTCACCGCGGCGATCGTCCCGTCGATCACGTCGCGCGCGCTGTAGACCTCGCCGGCACCGCCGCGCCCGATCAGCTCGCAAAGCTGGTAGCGCCCGAGCTGGTGGCCGGCGAACACGCCCTCGCGACCGAGGGCGAAGGTGCGGCGATACTCGGCGCGCGCCTCGTCGAGCAGGGCCTCGCGGCGCGCCACGGCGCGGGTCGAGACGTCGAGATCTTCCGACAGCTGCCAGTAGCGCTTGTGGAGCTGGCGGCCGATCGCGAACGCCGTCACGTAGATGCCGAGCACCGTCGCGTGCGCGGCCACGTGATGCCAGACCACACCGCCCGCCGGGATCACCGGCAGCAGCGAGGCATCGCGGAGCACGCCCGCGAACACCAGGATCGCCACCAGGGCCTGGCCACCGATCAAGCCGACGGCGACCGCCCACGCACCGCCGGTCGGAAACGGCGTGTCGCGCCCGCCGAGCACGACGCCGGCGAACAGCAGCAGCGAGGCGACGATGCCGGCGTACGCCGAGCTCGGTCCGAAGTACCAGCCGGGCAGGGTGGCCGAGGCGCCGAGCGCACCGACGGCGATCACGCGCGTCAGCGAGCTCGCCCGGGCGCGCCCCCAGACCGTCGCGAGGAGCAGCGAGATGACCGAGGCGCCACCGAACGCCGCGGCCGCCGCGTAGGCGACCTCGCGATCGCGCGCGAGGAGCAGGATGATCAGGATCCCGCCGGTGCACGAGCCGGCGAGCGGCAGGAACACCTGCCGCGGCGTGAACAGGAGCGTGCCGTCCCCTCTCATTCAGCCAGTTCGCTATTCGGGATCGCGCAGGCCGGCGCGGCGCAGCATCTTGTAGATCGTCATCCGATCGAGATCCGCGGCGCGCGCGGCGGCGGATACGTTGCCGCCGTGGGCGTCGAGCAGCTCGGTGATGTAGCGGCGCTCGAGCTCGTCGAGCAGCTTGCGCTTGGTCTCCTTGAACGGCAGCGAGACATCGATGTCGAGGCCGTGCGACGGCGCCGCGCTCGCATACAGGTTCGCCAGCAGCTCGGGGCGCTTCGCGAGGGCGAGCGCTTGCTCGATCGCCCCGCGCAGCTCGCGCACGTTGCCGGGCCACGGATGCTTCCGCGCCCACGCGCGAAACTCCGGCGTCACCGCACCGCCGAGCTTGGCCGCGAAGTGATCGATCAACGCGTCGAGATCCTCGCGATGCTCGCGCAGCGGCGGCACGTGGACGCGCGCGACGGCGAGCCGGAAGTAGAGGTCGGCGCGAAACCGGTCGCGGTTGACCTCGCCGGCGAGATCGCGATTGGTCGCGGCGACGATGCGGACGTCGCACTTGCGCGCGTCGGTCGAGCCGAGCCGGTAGATCGTCTTGGTCTCGACGGCGCGCAACAGCTTGGGCTGGACCTCGATCGGCAGCTCGCCGATCTCGTCGAGGAACAGCGTGCCACCGTGCGCCGCTTCGAACACGCCCGGGCGCGCACTCCCGGCGCCGGTGAACGCCCCGGCCTCGTGACCGAACAGCTGATCCTCGACGAGCTGCGCCGGAATCGCGCCGCAATCGAGCACCAGGAACGGCTTGCCCTTGCGCTTCGATCGCAGGTGGATCGCCTCGGCGGCGACCTCCTTGCCCGAGCCGGTCTCGCCGGTGACCAGCACCGTGGCGTCGGTGGTCGCGTAGCGCGCGATCAGCTCGTACATCCGCCGCATCGCCACGCCACCGCCGACGAAGCCCTCGAGGCGATCGGTGCTCGCGAGCGGGAGCTCGAACGAGCTGTCGAGCGGGGTGAACCGGATCTGGCTATCGCCGAGCAGGATCGTCGTCCCGGCGGGCACCAGCGCCTCGATCACGCGGACGTTGCCGACGTGGGTGCCGTTGGTGGAGCCGAGGTCGCGCAGCCGGAAGCCGCCGGCCTCGAGCCGCAGCTCGGCATGCAGGGCGGACACCCGGCGATCGGCGAGCGGAAAGTCCGCGTTGGCGCGACCGAGCGTGATCGCGGGTGCCGAGAAGGTCTTGGTCAAGCCGCGGTCGGGGCCGTCGATCACGTCGAGCCGGACCGTGCGCACCCGCAGCACGTCCGCGCCGGCGCGGTTCTCGATCCAGGTCCCGGTCTCGTCCATGGCCTCGCATCGTACGCCACCGCCGACACGTTCGCCGGTGGCCGCACGATCGCGAAGCTGCAGCCGCGGGCTCGGATGGTATCCTGAGCCAGATGACCGGCGTCGTCGTGGTGTGGAGTGGCGAGCGCCCGCGCTACGAGGCGATGCCGATCCACGGCGCGCTGGTCCTCGGACGCGATCGCCTCGATCCCGACGACATCGAGATCAGTCGCGCCCACGTCCAGCTCACCAACCGCGGCACGCACCTCGAGGTCACCGATCTCGGAGGACGCAATGGCACGTTGGTCAACGGCCAGCACCTGAGAGGGGCGACGATCGCGGTGGACTGGCCGGC
>Ga0075163_10002750_pt1 | contig 23590 bp, 22 predicted proteins | sample JI1023141ADNA_FD_71478 | JGI IMG/M metagenome (GOLD analysis project Ga0075163, IMG submission 71478) | Wastewater effluent complex algal communities from Wisconsin, to seasonally profile nutrient transformation and Carbon sequestration -... | ecosystem: Engineered > WWTP > Effluent > Algae... | reverse complement strand
CCCCGACCCGGCCCCGGCCGCGATCGTGGTCGACCTGAACGCCCTCGGCACCGCGTGTGGCGCCGACGGCGCCTGCCCCGACGGCACGCTGTGCGCGCGCTACTACGGCATCGCCGGCGCGTCCGGGCCGGAGTTCTCGAGCTGCGAGATCGCCTGCGACACCGGGCAGACCTGCCCGGCCGGCAGCGAGTGCCTGACGATCGCCGACGGTCCGGGCGCGGTGTGCCGGCGCTATCAGGATCCGGCCGACGCGTCGTGAGCTAGCACGAGGCGGAGACCGAGGCGGAGACCGAGGCGGAGACCGAGACCGAGACCGAGGCGAAGGCCGAGGCCGATGCCGAGGCGGAGACCGAGACCGAGGCCGAGGCCGAGACCGAGGCCGAGGCCGAGACCGAGGCGAAGGCGGAGACCGAGACCGAGGCCGAGGGCTAGCGCGGACCGCCGAGCTGGACGCCCAGGCGCGCGGTGAATGAGGTCACGGCGGCCCGGATCTCGAGGGCGGTCGGTAGGCTGAGCAGCTCGTCGATGAGATCGGCCAGGTCGGCCATGGTGGTGGCGCGGACCACGCCCTTGACCTCGGGGATCGCGACCGCGCTCATCGACAGCTCGGTCAGGCCCAGGCCGAGGAGCACCGGGGCGACCAAGGCGTCGGCCGCCATCTCGCCGCAGATGCTGACCGGGATCCCAGCGCCGCGGGCCGCGGCGGCGGTGTCGCGCAGGAGCCGGAGGAGCGCTGGGTGCAGCGGCTCGTACAGGTACGACACCAGCTCGTTCACCCGGTCGACCGCCATGGTGTACTGGATGAGGTCGTTGGTGCCGATCGAGAAGAACGCGCACTCCTTGGCCAGCAGGTCGGCGATCATCGCCGACGCCGGCATCTCGATCATGATGCCGACCTTGAGGCCCTCGTCGAAGGGCAGGCCCTCGGCCCGCAGCTCGGCCTTGACGTCGTCGAGGACCGCCATCGCCGACCGCAGCTCGCCGACCCCCGAGATCATCGGGAACATGATCCGCAGCGGCCCGTGGGCGCTGGCGCGCAGGAGGCCGCGGAGCTGAGCGCGGAACAGCGCCAGGCCGAGATCGGCCAGGCACAGTCGGATCGAGCGCAACCCGAGGGCCGGGTTGACCTCGTCGAGGGCGGCCTCCTCGAGGAACTTGGCCAGCTTGTCGGCCCCCAGGTCGAAGGTGCGCATCGTCACCGGCCGCCCGGCCATCCGCTCGAGCACCTCGACCGCGGTCCGGTAGTGGGTCTCCTCGTCGGGGATCTGCTCGCCGACCATGAACAGGTACTCGGTCCGGTACAGGCCGATGCCGACCGCGCCGTGCTCGAGGGCGCCGTCGATCTCGTCGGGGCCGTCGATGTTGGCGTAGAGCTGAACCGCCACGCCGTCGCGGGTGACCGCTGGCAGGTCGCGGTTGCCCAGGAGCTGCTCCTCGAGCGCCACCTGCTTGCGCTGCTGATCGCGGTACTGCCCGACCGTGGCCGGGGTCGGGTTGACGATCACCACGCCGGCGGCGCCGTCGACGATCAGCAGGTCGTCATCGAGCACGACCTCGGTGATGTCCTCGAGGCCAACCACCGCCGGCAGCTCGTGGGCGCGGGCGATGATCGCGGTGTGCGAGGTCTTGCCGCCGGCGTCGGTGATGAGGCCGGCCACCGCGTGCTTGTGGAGCTGGGCGGTGTCGGCCGGCGACAGGTCGTAGGCGACGACGATCGCGTCGGGCGGCGGCTTGAGCGGGCCGGTGTCCTTGCCCAGGAGGTTGCGCAGGACCCGCTCACCGACGAAGTCGATGTCGCTGCGGCGCTCGCGGAAGTAGTCGTCGTCGATGGCGTCGAACACGCCGCGGATGTCGCCGACCGCCTTGTGCAGCGCCCACTCGGCGTTGATCAGCTCGTCCTTGATGTAGCCGATCGTGGCGTCGACCAGGTGCTCGTCGTGGAGCATGAGCTGGTGGGCGGTGATGATGTGGAAGTCGCTCGACGCCTCCTCCTCGGCCAGCTTGCTCTTGATCTTCTCGAGCTGGCGATCGGACGACGCGATCGCCTTGCGCAGGCGGGCCACCTCGGCGTCGACGTCATCGGCCTCGACGTGGTAGCGCGGCTCCTTGATCAGGTCGCGGCCGACCAGGAAGGCCCGCCCGATCGCGATGCCGGCCGACACCGCCACCCCGGCCTTGCGCAGCTCGCCGACCGGCCGCTCCCCCGACGACTCGCGATCGCGATCGCGCTCGTGCATGCGCTAGCGCTCCTCGCCGAACCGGTCCTCGACCAGCTTGGCGAGCGCGGCGACCGCGTCGGCCGCCTGGGCGCCCTTGCCGCGGACGACGATCGTCGAGCCCTTCGAGGCCACCAGCATGAGCACGCCCATGATGCTCTTGCCGTTGACCTCATGGCCGTCCTTCTCGACGGTGACCTCGCATGGGAACTTGCCCGCCACCTGGACGAACTTGGTGGCGGCCCGGGCGTGCAGCCCGAGCTCGTTGACGATCACGAGCGTACGCTCGACCACGTTGGCGTCGGCGAGGTTGGTATCAGGTGGCGCGGGCATGGGTCACTCCCCTCGATCGACGTCGCGATGCCGGACCAGGATGTCCCACTCGTCGCCGAGCCGCCGGCGCAGCTCCTCGACGATCGCGACCGACCGATGTCGGCCGCCGGTGCAGCCCACCGCCACCGTCACGTACAGCTTGCCTTCGGCGAGGAACTGCGGCAGCGAGAACCGCAGCAAGCTCTCGACCCGATCGATCAGCTCGCGGCCGCCGGCCGAGGCGCAGACGAAGCGCGCGACCTCGGGATCGCGGCCGTCGCGGTGGGTCAGGCTGGGCTCGAAGTACGGGTTGGGCAGGAACCGCACGTCGAACACCAGGTTGAACTCGACCGGGACCCCGTGCTTCCAGCCGAACGACACCAGGGTCACCGCCAGCCGACCGGTGCCGCCGTAGCGATCCTGGATGATGGCCTTCAGCTGGTGGGTGTTGAGGTTCGAGGTGTCGACCACCGCCGCGCCGACGCGCAGCTCGGTGATGAGCTCGCGATCGCGGCGCACGCCCTCGGTGATCTCGTCGCCCGACAGCGGGTGGCGACGCCGGGTCTCGGAGAACCGGCGGATCAAGACGTCATCGGTGGCGTCGAGGAACATGACCTCGAGGCGGTGGCCGGCGCCGCGCAGCCGGGCCAGCTCAGCCGACCAGCCGTGCAGGTAGCGGCGCTGCCGCGAGTCGATCGCGACCGCCAGCTTGTCGGTCTGGCCGTCGCGGGCCAGGGTCTCGACCAGCTCGGTGACGAACGGCAGCGGCAGGTTGTCGATGCAGTAGAACTCGACATCCTCGAGGGCGCGCAGGGCGGTCGACTTGCCCGCGCCCGACAGTCCGGTGACGACGACGATCTGCATCGGCTACTCGATCACGTCGACGTCGAAGCCAGCCTGGGGCCGGGCCTCGGCGATCGCCCGGTTGAGGCGGACCTGGAACTCGCGCGCCGAGTGATGACCGGCGGCCTTGAGGAGCTGGTTTCGGGCCGCGACCTCGATGATCGTGGCGATGTTGCGCCCGGGCCGGACCGGCAGCCGCAACATCGGCACCGCGACCTCGAGCATCGTGTAGCGACGGTCGTCGAGCCCGAGGCGGTCGTACTCCTCGGACGCGTCCCACTCGACCAGCTCGATCACCAGCTCGACCTTCTTGGTCTCGCGCACCGCGGCCACGCCGAACAGGTCCTTCACGTTGATGATGCCCAGGCCGCGGATCTCCATGTGGTGGCGGATGATCGCGGAGCCCGAGCCGAAGACGAACCCGGCCTTCTTGCGGATGATCACGATGTCGTCGGCCACCAGGCGGTGGCCGCGCACCACCAGATCGAGGGCGGTCTCGCTCTTGCCGATGCCGCTCGGTCCGAGCAAGAGCACGCCGATGCCGAGGATGTCGAGGAGGACGCCGTGGATCGAGGCCTCGGGCGCCATCCGATCGGTCAGCCAGGTGGTGACCCGGACGATGAAGTCCGACGTGATGAGGGTCGAGGCCACCACCGGGACGTGGGCGGCGTCGCCGGCGGCGATCAGCTCGGCCGGCGGCGGCAGGCCGCGGGTCACCACGACCGCCGCCGGGGCGGCGCGAAACAGGGTCGCGATCGCCAGCGCCCGGGCCGAGCCGTCGGCGTCGCCGAGGTAGGCGATCTCGGTCCCGCCGAGGATCAGCAGCCGGCCGTCGTGGAGCTCGTCGTCCCAGCCCGTCAGGGCCAGGCCCGGCTTCTGGATCCGCGGCGCGCTGAACGCCCGGCCCAGGCCGTCCGCCCCCGCCACCACCGTGGCCTCGAGGCCGAGCTCGGCGCCCAAGAGGTCGCCGATCGTGACCGGCGGCGGCGCCATCAGTACTTGGCGTCTTCCTCGGTGATCACCGCGTACATCGCGTCGGCGTCGACGGCGTCGAGCAGGCGGCGACGGAACTGGCTGTCCTTGAAGACGCGGCTGATCCGGGCCAGGGCCTTCAGGTGGGCCCCGGTCGAGGACTCGGGCGCGACCAGCACGAAGAACAGGTAGGTCGGCTGCTTGTCCATGGCGTCGAAGTCGACGCCCGCCTGGACCCGGCCCAGGCACGCCACGATCTCGGTGACCGCCGGCAGCTTGCCGTGCGGGATCGCCACGCCCTCGCCGATCGCGGTCGAGGCCAGGGCCTCGCGATCGACCAGCACCCGGGTCAGGGCCGCCCGATCGATGCGCGGCTGGTGCCGGGCGACGTGGGCGGCGAGCTCCTCGAGGATGGCGCGCTTGTCGGTGCCCGCGAGCGCCGGGACGATCATGTCGCGCGCGATCAGGTCAACGATCTTCATGGCTCGTTGCGCCACCGTACCACGGGACGCCGAGCCGCGCGGGGCCGCGGCGCCGGCCGGCCGCGCGATCTCACCCCGGGGTCTCGATCAGCCCGTACTTGCCGTCGTCGCGGCGGTAGACCACCGCGATCCGGCCGTCGGCGTCGGTCGAGCGGAAGACCAACACGGTGGCGTGGGCCAGGTTGAGCTGGGCGATCGCGTCCGACACCGTCATCGGCTCGGCGTGGAACGACTCGGTCTTCTCGACCGAGTAGGCCGGCTCGGGCTCGGGCTTGACCTCGGGCTCGCCGCCGAAGGCCTCCTCGACGATCGTGTGCGACCACGGCAGCGGCTCGACGTGGTGCGGGCGGGTGCGTTGCTCTTCGACCTTGCCCTTGTACTTGCGGACCTGGCGTTCGATCTTGGCGATCACCAGATCGATCGACGAGTACATGTTCTCCGTCGTCTCGTGACCGGCGACGGTCAGGCCGTTGTGGAGCTGGAAGCTGACGTCGACCCGATGGTTGTGGCGCTCCGTCGAAAACGCGACGTGACAGGCGATGGGGTCCGGCATGTACTTGCGGACCCGATCCATGCGCTCACGCGCGTAGGCCTTGAGGGCGTCCGAGGGCTCCATGTGCCGGAACACGACCGAGAATTGCATTTGGCCTCCGAGCCGTTGTCTGGTCTCAGTGTAACGCCGTCGGCGCGAGCGGGAAGCCCCGCGGGCAGCGGTTCGTCAGCGGCGCGACGACGCGGCGATGACCGGTCGCCCGCGCTTCCCACCTGGCCGCGATCGGACGTACGATCACGCCGCGCGCCCGGCCTCCGCCCCGGTTACAGCGCCCGGGGCAAGAGCACGGTGAACTCGGTGTAGCGGCTCTCCTCGGAGTCGACGGTGATGAGCCCGCCGTGCAGCTCGACCAGGCCGCGGGCGATGTACAGGCCCAGGCCGGCCGAGTCGGGGCCGGCCGAGGTGTGGTGCTTGGCCGGCGCGACGTCGGTGAACGGCTCGAAGATGCGATGGCGATGGGCGGCCGGGATGCCGATGCCGTTGTCGCGGACCCGCAGCCGGGCCCAGTCGCCGGCGAACACCGCGGCCGGCGCGTCGTCGACCGCGACGGTGATGGCGCCGCCCTCGGGGGTGTAGCGGATCGCGTTGGAGATCAGGTTCACCACCACCTGGTGGATCTTGTCGGGGTCGGCCGAGATCGGCCGCAGGCGGGTGAGCTGGGTGGTGATGACGTGGCGCTTGTTGTCGGCCAAGGGCCGCAGCTCGGTGACCGCCTCGGCGGCGATCTCGTCGAGGCGGACCGCGGCCCGAGCCAGCCGGGCCCGCCCGGCCTCGATGCGCGAGAAGTCGAGCATCTCGTCGACCAGGCGCTTCAAGCGGTGGGCGTTGCGCTTGAGCGACGCCATCGGCCGCGCCTGGGCCTCGTCGAGGGCGCCGAACTTGCCCTCGACCAAGAGATCCAGGTAGCCGACGATCGCGACCAGCGGGGTGCGCAGCTCGTGGGCGACGATCGAGATGAACTCAGCCTTCAGCTGGCTCTGGCGTTCGAGCTCGGCGTTCTTGCGCAGGAGCTGGGCCTCGGACTCGGCCAGGGCCCGGGTCCGCTGCCGGACGATCTGATCGAGGTTGCCGGTCACCGCCTCGAGCTCGGCGCGCTTCTCCTCGAGCTCGCGGGTCCGGCGCTCGATCTGCTGCTCCATGCGCGCCGCGACCTCGAACAGCTCGGCCTGGGTCGGCTCGACCGCCCGCCGCTCGGCCCGCGCGATCAGGACGTCGATCGTCTTGCGCGCGGCCCGCAGCTCGGCGGCCAAGAGCTCGACGCCGGCCGGATCGGGGCCGCGGCCGCGGCGCTGCGGGCTCACGACCGGACCTCGCACCCGATCGCGAGGGCGACCAAGGTGTGGTTGACCAAGAGCGCCCCGAACTGCTCGCCGAAGCTATCGAAGCCGAAAAGCGGCGCGCTGGCGTAGGCGCGATCGAGGGCGCCGCGCAGGCGCTTGCGCTCGGCCTCGACGTTGCGCGCGGTGCACGAGCAGGTGAGGACGACGTCGAGAGGCCCGACCCGGGCCCGCAGCTCGTCGAGGGCGGCGGTGGTGCGGGCCACCAGATCGGTCGGTCGCATGATCCGCAAGACCGCGCCGGCGTCGACCGCGGCCGCCACGCTCAGGTGGTCGCCGTCGACGTCGCGGATCGACCGGACGTAGGGCCGGCCGTCGATGTAGACCGCGAACGGGTACTCGGCGACGAGCTGGTGATCGAGCGGGCCGACCGCGCCGAGCGCGCGGATCCGCGCCAGGTAGCGCGGCGCGGCCGGGAAGCCATCGAGCTCGGTGATGAGCCGACGCGCCGGATCCGCGCCGGTCACGACCACCCGCTCCTGGGTCGGCGTCATGTGCTCGCACATGACGACATCGAACCGGCGCTCGGTGGCGAGGAGCACGACCAGGCCGGCGTCGCGCCACGCGCGACCGTCGACGAAGATCGCCGAGCGGCCCGGGGTCAGGCGGGTCTCCGACGACGACCCGCCGACCATGCCGATGCGCGGCGCCGCCGCGGCGGTGCCCAGGCAGAAGCCCTCGGCGGCGGTGGCGCGGCCGTCGACCAGGGCGAAGCCGACGTGGCGCTCGCGGTCGAGCTCCTCGAGGGCGAGGCCGAGCTCGGCGGCGGCAGCGGCGGTCGCGGCGCGCCCGGCCGACAGCGGCCCGGCGGTGAGGCCGGTGGCCAGCCCGAGGCCGACCCGGACCGCCGGCGGCGCCAGCACCAGCGCGACCGCGGTGCCCTCGAGGGTGGCCCCGGCCAGCTCGCGCTCCGTGGTGCAGCCGACCACCCGGGCCGGGGCCAGCGCGGCGGCCAGCGCCGGGGCCACCTCCTCGGGATCGAGCCGACTGGAGACGAAGACCAGCACCACCGCGCCCGGCCCAGGCGCCAGCCGGGCCCGCAGGTCGGCGGCGAGCTGGGCCACCGACTCGGCCGGGACCACGCAGCGCGGCAGCGGCTCGCTCACCGCTCCATCACAGCACAGCCGGGCGGCGCTGTCGCGGCTGGTCCGGCAGCCGAAAAGTTGCCCCGGAGCGCGAGCGGTCGCTTCCATAAGGGCATGGAGAAGCTCTGCAGCGTCTGCGGACAGTCGTTCCGCCCCGCCTACGTCTATCAGGTCGCCGTCACGGGGGACGGCCAGCGCGGGTACTACTGCTCGCTCGATTGCAGGAAGGACGGCCTCGGTGACGAGGCGTTCCGAGCCAAGCGCGCGCGCCGGGTCGCGGTCTTGAACCAGAAGGGCGGCACCGGCAAGACCACGACCTCGGTCAACTTGGCGGCCGGCGTCGCCGAGCGCGGCCACAAGGTCCTCCTGGTCGACACCGACGCCCAGGGCAACGTCGGGGTGTCGCTCGGCGTCGCCGGCGAGAAGTCGCTCTACCACGTGCTGGTCGAAGGCGCCGACCCGACCGAGGTCTCGGTCCCGGTGCGCAACCACCTCGACGTGATCACCAGCGACTCGACCTTGGCCGCCGCCGAGATCTGGCTGGCCCGCCAGGACCCCGCGCAGCGGTCGCGCATCATGACCAAGCGCCTGAACCTGATGCAGGTGTCGCGGCGCTACGACTACGTGATCATCGACTGCGGCCCGTCGCTCAACCTGCTCAACCAGAACGCGCTGTCGTACGCCGATGAGGTCGTGATCCCGGTGACCTGCGACTACCTGGCGCTGGTCGGCGTCAAGCAGGTGCTGCGGACCATCAAGGACGTCGAGCGCCACCTCGGCCACGCCGTCCGGGTGTCGGCGGTGCTGCCGACCTTCTACGACGGCCGGACCCGCCTGGCCCGCGAGGTCTACGAGACCCTGCAGGGCCACTTCAAGCAGAAGTGCCTCGACCCGATCCGCATGAACACCAAGCTCGCCGAGGCCCCCAGCCACCGCAAGAGCATCTTCGAGTACGCGCCGCAGTCGCACGGCGCGGCCGACTACAACCGCGTCGTCGACTGGCTCCTGGCCTCGACGGCGACGCACCACCAGACGACCGGCGACGCCACGGTCGCCGCGTGAGGTCGCCATGAAGGAAGACAAGCTGCTCGCCCACGATCCCCTGGCCGACGCCGAGGCGATCCTGCGCGAGGACTTCTACGGTCGGGCCGCGCCCGGCGAGGCCGCGCCGCGCAAGCGCCGAGGCGACGCCGCCGCCGCACCGCGCCCGACCCACTACAAGGTGATCTGCATCTCGATGTACACCCGCGACATCGAGGAGCTCGACGCCAAGGTGGCCGAGCTGAAGCGCCGGGGCTGGACCAAGGCCAACAAGAGCCAGCTCATCCGGCTGGCCCTCGCCCAGCTCGACCTCGACAGCCTGCCGGTCCCGCGGCAGTAGCGGTCTCCTCGGACTCGGGTTCGGGCTCGGTCTCGGGTTCGGGCTCGGTCTCGGTCTCGGGTTCGGGCTCGGGTTCGGCCTCGGGTTCGGCCTCGGACTCGGACTCGGGTTCGGCCTCGGACTCGGTCTCGGTCTCGGACTCGGCCTCCGCCTCCGCCTCGGTCTCGGTCTCGGACTCGGTCTCGGTCTCGGTCTCCGTCTCGGCCTCCGCCTCGGCCTCCGCCTCGGCCTCGGTCTCGGCCTCCGCCTCGGCCTCCGCCTCCCCCCGCCCGCCTAAAACTCGCGGCCCAGGCCGAGGGTGAGCACGTGGTTCAGATCGGTGCGCGTGGCCTCGGTGACCCCGGTGATCCGGTTGGACTCGCCCGACCAGCTCGTCTTGCGGTAGCCGAAGCGATAGCCGGCCTCGAGGTTCCACGCGCCGCGCCAGGCGTAGGCGCCGGCCAGCGCCAGGGTCGCGCCCATCGCGCCCTCGAGATCGCCGTCCTCGTTGTTCTCGGTCTGGCTGCGGGTGCCGGGATAGATCAGATCGAGCGACGCCCGAGCTCCGATCTTCGGCGTCACCTGGGGCATGGTCACCCCGACCCCGAGCGACGGACCGCGGAAGGTCTCCGACGGGATGCTGGCCGCGTTCATCAGGTTGGCGATCGAGGTGATGCCGACGTGGTAGCCGAGGCGCCCCCACACCACGGTGCCGCGGCGATCGTGGAGGTCGTAGCCGCCGACCACGCGCAGGTCGACGTCGTGGGTCTTGAAGCCGATGTCCTCGTCGGCGAACCGGATGCCCGGGGTCGACCAGCAGCCGAGGTACTCGACGCCGCCGCCCAGGTAGTAGTCGCGCTGGTAGGCGTAGACCACCTCGACGCCCAGGTTGACGCTGAGCGCGGTGGGATCGACGGCGTAGTTGGCCGGCGGGTTGGTCGCGGTCTCGGGGCCGTTGCTGTTGAAGCGGCCGCCGAGGGACGCGAACCCGACCCGGGCCTTGGTCGCGATGACCCGCGGCCGCCGCGCCGCGCCGCGATCCTCGACCACGAAGTCCTCGACCGCCTCGGTCGAGACGTAGCCGGCGTCGTCGCCGAACTCGACCCGGGTCCAGGTGTCGCCGCGCTCGAGCACGGTCAGCTTGGCGCCGCGCCGGAGGGTCCGGGTGGCCTTGGCCTTGCGCGACGCCCGCGGATACAGGCTGACCTTGGAGGCGATCACGACGACCATATCGGGGGCCTCGGGCTCGACCTCATCGTCGTCGCCGCCCTCGTCGTCGTCGCCCTCGTCGTCGTCGCCTTCGTCGTCGCCTTCGTCGTCGGCGGTGCGGCGAGGCTTGGCCGGCTTGGCCGGCTTGGTCGGTTTGCGCGGCCGGACCTCGGGCTCGTCGTCATCACCCCCGCCATCGCCGCCGTCATCGTCGCCCTCATCATCATCTCCCACATCGACCGCGTCGGCGCCGACCCGGTCGTCCGGGGCGCTCGAACCCCAGCCTCGGCGCTGCGACCGGCCATCGACGAAGGGCCGGCGGCGGGTGTTGCGCGGCACGTCGTCGTCGCCGTCGAGGGAGGTCACCGTGGAGCGGGTGATCCAGCCAGTGCGGCCGTTGACCCGGACCTTGAGCCAGCGGCCGTCGCGCTTCAGCACGGTCAGGGTCGTGCCCTCGGCGACCTTGGTCACGACCGCCGATTGCTCGCCGATCTCGCGGTACACCTTGGTCGTGTCGGTGGTCTGGACGCGCTCGGCGGCGGCGCCGCCGGCCAGGGCGGCCACGCCGGCCAGGGCGAGGACGAGCCGGCGGACGGCTCGTGCGGGATCGACACGCATGGCCGTATTCTCCTACAACCCGCGTGCCGAGGCTCGCGCGATGCCGCGCTTCTGGGCCAACCGGCTGATTTTGCTTGCCGGTGAGATCGGCGCCCCCAGGTCCCCTGGGGCCCAGGGCTCCCAGCCGGGGGTCCAGGCGAGGTCGGTGGACCTCGGGGGAGGATCCTGGGGCACCGTTCGTATTACGCTACGGTCAGGTCGTTTGCCCGACCTACCAGGAGCCGCGCATGCCCTCGAATACGTACAACGTCAAGCAGCGCTCGTACGCCACCTCCCGCTTCGCGGTGCAGATCGACGGTCAGGACATCACGGCCTTCGTGAAGAACGTCGAGGGCGGCCTGGTCAAGACCGACGCCGTCGAGGAGAAGGCCGGCGTCGCGAACTTCCCACAGAAGCACGCGGGGACGCGCTCGGTCGAGCCGCTGACGCTCGACATCGGCATGTGCCGCAATAGCTGGGTGCTCGAGAAGGTCAGCACCTGCATCAACAGCAAGAAGCACGAGCGGTTCTCCGGTCAGATCGACTACGTCGATGCCAACTATGGCGCGCGCTTCACCCACCAGTTCACGCGGGCGCTGATCACCGAGATCGGGTTCCCCACGTTCGATCCGACCGCGAAGGACGCCGCGTACATCAAGCTGAAGCTGCAGCCGGAGACGGCTGACTTCGACGTCGCCTCGGGTGGCAAGATCCAGACGACGTCGTTCGCCGAGCAGAAGCTCTGGCAGCCCAACGCGTTCTACCTGGAGATCGAGCGCGGCGGCGACAAGATCGACTGCTCGAAGGTGACCAAGATCGAGGCGATGACGGTGAAGGTCGGCACCAAGCCCGGGCCCCAGGGCCCGCGGCAACTGCCGGCCTACCTGCCGACCACGGTGCAGATGCCGAAGCTGTCGATCCACCTGCCGCTCCACGGCGCCGAGTCCGCGATCAAGTGGTACCGCGAGGCGGTCGCGGCCACCCAGTCGCTCAAGTCCGACAGCACCGGCTACGAGGCCACCGGCGCGCTGGTGTTGCTCGACGCCTCGCGCAAGGAAGAGCTGTATCGCATCACCTTCGACGGGCTGGGCCCGGAGCTGGTGACGATCGTCAAGGGCGAGGGTGGCAGCACCAACCTGAAGACCTGCAAGCTCGACATGTACGTCACGTCGATGAAGCTCGGGAGCTGACGCTCCGAGCGTCGTGGCGGGCGGGTCGTTCGAGCGGGCGGGTCAGCGCGCCAGGTGCCAGGCGAGGGCGCAGGCCGCGAGCCCCGCGATCAGCGTGGCGGCGACGTAGCCCACCGCCAGGCCGACGGCGCGGCGCTCGAGGAGCGCGACGGTCTCGAGGGCGAAGGTCGAGAAGGTCGTGAAGCCGCCGAGGAAGCCGACCCCGACCACGGCCCGCCAGCGCGCGGCGTCGGGCCGGGCCGCCGCCAGCGCCACGACCAGCCCGAGGGCGGCGGCGCCGACGACGTTGACCGCCAGCGTGGCCCACGGGAAGCGCCCCGGGCCACCGCCGATCGCCAGCGCGACCGCGTAGCGGGCCAGCGAGCCGAGACCTCCGGCGATCGCGATCGCCACCGCCAGCGACGGGCTCATCGCGCGACCAGCCCGACCCACAGGTCGTAGAGGACGTGGGCGTAGACCGCGTGGGCCAGCGAGCGCTGCCAGAACACCGCCGCGAAGCCGACCCCGGCGAGGACGCGGAACGAAAACGTCGCCAGCTCCCACGGCTCCCCCGCCAGGTGGTGAGCGGCGGCGAAGGCGAGGCTCGACGAGACCACCGCGGCGACCACCGCGGCGCGCCGGCCGAGCCCCAGGTGGATCGCCAGCGCGGACCCTCCGCCGACGCCGAGCAGGCGGAAGCCGAGCTCTTCGTGGACGCCGGCGCCCAGGGCCGCGACCACCGCGGTGCCGCCCAGGCCGACGCCCGACGCCAGGAGCGCGGCGACCGCGACCAGGGTGAGCGCGTAGAGCGCGGCCTCGGCGACCAGCGGCGCGAGGACGGCGAGAGACACGGCGCGGCGGCGGCCGCTCCGGGCGAGCCACGCCAGATAGGCCAGGCCCAGGCCGGCGTAGGCCGCGAGGTAGATCGCGCGCTGCCCGTCGCAGGCCGCCCACAGCGCCCGGGTCGGCAGATCGATCGCGCTGTGCTGGCCGGTCAACGCGACCGCCACGCCGTAGGCCAGGGCCAGGGGGCCGATCGCGGCCAAGCTGGCGGCGAGATCGCCGCGTCCGGCCCAGCCGACCCCGCGCCTCACCGCGCCCTCCGACGGCGGCGCCCGCGATGGTCGCGATGGCGGGCGACCGCGGGAGACTCGTCGCGCGGTCGGACGGTGGCGACGGTGAGATCGCCGGCGCCGAACAGCCGGGCGGCGAGCCGCGCCACCGCGGCGGCGTCGACCGCGGCGAGCCCAGGGCTCGGCGGCCGACCGGTCAGGCCGGCGATGGCCAGGGCGTCGAGGCGGCGCCGCAGCTCGGCGCCATCGACCAGCAGGCGGTCGCGCACCGCGGCCACGGTGGCGGCGTCCGGGGGCGCAGCGGCGAGGCGGGCCAAGGCGGCGCGCGCCGCCCAGACGGTGGCCGCGCGATCGGCCGGCTGGTCGAAGACCACCGCGAGGTAGCCGCGGTCGAGAGTGTCGGCGACGGCGATCCGGGTCGCGATCGCGCCGGCCCGCGCCGCCGCGAGCGGGCCGGCCGGCTCGGCCAGGTAGGCGGCCAGGACCTCGAGGGCCGCGCGATCGGGGTCGCCGGCGGGCAGGCCGTCGACCCCGACGGCGAGCGCCGCCTGCCCCGGCGCTCCGTCGACGAAGACCTCGCGCGCCCCGGCGGGCGCGAGGGGCGGCCGGGCGACGGCGGCCGGCGCGGACGGACCCGCGGCGGTCGGCGGGACGCTCGCCAGCGCCGCGGTCAGGTCGGCCAGCTCGATCGGGCCGATCGCCGCGACCGCCGCGTCGGCCAGGCGATGATGATCGCGCCACCACGCGGCGACGGTGCGCGCCGACAGACCAGGCGGCGGCGCGGCGGCGACCGCCGCCGCCAGCGGGTCGTCGCCGTACCGGGTCGCGACGAAGAGCGCGAGGGCCTGGCGCTGGGCGCTCCCGGCGAGGTCGCGGGCCAGCGCGGCCAGGCGCTCGCGATCGCGGGCGTGGCCGACCAGGCTCTCGTCGGGCGCCGCCAGGCAGCCGATGATGACGCCGACGGCGTCGCGCCAGCCGTCGGCCGGCAGCTCGGCGCGGACGCCGACGCGGTCGCGCTCGACCACCACCTCGGCGCGGCCGCCGAGGGCGTCGAGGGCGCTGCCGTCGAGACATCGGGCCAGGCTGGCGGCGGCCAGCGCGGTCGCACCGCGGGCGGCGAGGTCCTCGACGGCCGGCGGGGTCGGCCACAGCCAGCGGAGGTGCACCGTGGCGCCGGGCCGATGCTCGAGGCGCACCCGCCCGACGGCGCGGACCGGGGCGAGCGCGGGTCGGGCCTGGCGTCGCGATCGCGGCGGCGCCGCGGCCGCGATCGCGCGCGCCGCCGCCAGGGCCGCCGCCGGCGTCACCGCCGCGACCGCCCGACGGTACCGCGCCGGCCACGTCGGATCGCCGGTCAGGTGGAGCGCCGCGGCCAGGACGCCCAGGGGGCCGCGAGCGCCCACGATGGGCAGGCGATCGGCCGACCTCCGGGCCTCGCGCCAGGCGTCGCGGTCGCCGGGCGCCGGCCAGGCCAGGCGCCCCGCCTCGATCAAGAGCGTCCCCGACAGCAGGGCGGCGCGCCCGGTGGCGGCGGCGGCCACCGCGACGACCGGGGCTTCGGCCGCCGTCGGCAAGGGCCCGGGCGCCAGGGCCCGCCCGGCCGGCGAGCGCAGCCAGCGCCGCGGCCGCGCCCGACGCGTGCCAGGCCAGCGCCCGAGGAAGCCGGGGACCGAGGCGGCGACGAAACGCCCCCGCACGACCAGCGTCGCGCGGTGGGCCCGCCAGGCCTCGCGCCAGTGCGCGGCGACCGCCGCCGGGCCGCCCGCCCGACCGACGCCCGGACGCTCGCCGCCGGGCTCGGCCGCCAGCGCCGCCAGCTCGGCCGCGACCACCGCGGGGTGAGCCTCGACCGCGGTCATCGCCCGCCACAGCGGGACCAACGTCTCGGCCAGGCCCGGCGCCGCCGCCCGCACGATGGTCGCCTCGGGGGTGACCCGACCGTCGAGGGCGCCGCCGGCCTGGGCCAGGGCGACGTGCTCCGCCAGATGCGCCAGGGGACGATGGTCGTCGTCGACGCCGCCGCCGAGCCAGGCCTCGGCCACGACGCCGTCGGCGGTGTCGTCGGGCACCGCGACCACGGTGAGGCCGTCGAGGTGCCAGGTGGTCGCGAGGTCGGGTGCGCGCATCGCCGCGGCCGCGATCGCCCCGGCCAGGGCGAGCGCGCCGAGGCCGGAAGTGTAGGCACGACGCGACGTCAGGGGCACGTTTCCGGCAGCATAGCCCGACCCACCGCCCGTCCGGGGCTACACTCGGCCCATGGTTCGACCCTGGCTCCCCGTCCTGGCCCTCGCGGCGGCCTGCGGCAGCGACCCGGCGGATGTCGCCGGCTCTTATGCGCTGGTCCTGACCAACGGCGACAACGGCTGCGCGATCGCCAACTGGACGCCCGGACCGATCAACGGCACGACCACGGTGGTCATCAGCCAGAACGGCGCGTCGGCGGCGGCCGACGTCCAGGGCCTGGCGGCGATCGCGCTCGACGCCCTGGTCGGCGGCCACGTCTTCACCGGCGACGTCGACGGCGCCAGCCTCGACCTGGCGATCGAGGGCACCCGCAGCATGAGCCAGGGCTCGTGCGCCTACACGATCGACGCGTTCCTCGACGCGACCCTGGCCGGCGACAACCTGAGCGGCGAGGTCACCTACCGCGCCCGCACCAACGGCGGCAGCGACTGCGGGACGCTGACCGGTTGCGTCAGCCGGCAGGCCCTGGCCGGCGCGCGCCCACCCTCGTGATCACCCGCCTGCCGTCGGTCCAGCCCGAGCTCACCACCCCGCGGCTCCGGCTGCGCGCCTTCGTGCCGACCGACCGCGCGGCGGTGATGGCCCTGGCCGGCGACGCCGCGGTCGCCGAGTTCCTGTTGCACCTCGCGCATCCGATGACCGCCGAGGCCGCCGACGACTGGGTGCGGTCGGCGATCGACGACTGGGCGATCGGCGGCAGCCCGACCTGGGCGGTGACGCGGCGCCGCGGCGGCCGGGTGGTGGGCGCGGTCTGGCTGCGCTGGGCGCCGCGCCACGATCGGGCCGAGCTCGGCTACTGGCTGGGGCGGCGGTCCTGGGGCCACGGCTACGCCCGCGAGGCGGCGGCGGCGGCGGTCGGCTTCGGCTTCGACGTCCTGGGCGTACATCGGGTCTTCGCCCAGCACCTCGACGGCAACCTGCGCTCGGCGGCGGTGCTGGAGGCGATCGGCATGGCCTTCGAGGGCGTGCGGCGCGGCCACGTCAAGCGCCGCGGCGCCTACCGCGACCTCTACGGCTACGCCATCGTGCGGCCGTGACCGGCTGGCCCGCGGCTTGCTGCCGGTCCGACGGGGGCCGTCGACCGGACCCCGGATCGCGAGGTTCCGCTGCCGTGACGTTGCCAATCGCAACCATCGTCGTCGCCGCCGTCGCCGCCGCTGCGGCCGGGTGCGCCAACGCGCGGATGGACGATCCGCCGACCGACGCCGCCCCCGGCGACGCCGGCCGAGTCGATGGGGCGGGTCCCGACGGCGCGCCGACCGACGCCGCGCCCCTCGACGGCCCCAGCCCGGACGGCGGCGATGCCGCCCCGTCGCCCGACGGCGCCGCCGGCTGCCCGACCGACGCCACCGGGACGGCCTGTGTGCTCGCGCTGCACGCCCGGGCGCGCGCCGGCTGCGCGCCGGCCGACGTGACGGCGCTGACCGCGGCCTTGACCGCGCGGCGCGGCGAGCTGCCGCTATGGCACGACGGCACCGCGCTCTTCGCGGCCGATCGGGCGGTCGAGATCGCCGGCGCGTGGAACGGCTGGTCGACCACCGCCACGACCACCACCGCGCTGTGCGCCGGGTCGCTCCACACCGCGACCGCTGCGGTGGCCACCGGCCACTGGCAGTACAAGATCGTGGCCGACGGCACCTGGGCCCTCGACCCGTGGAACCGCGGCTTCGCGTTCGATGACTTCGCCGGCAACCCCGAGGGCCGCAACTCGGTGCTCAACACCCCCGACTCCGGTCGCGGCCATCTGGTGGCCCGGGCCGAGCCGCTGTGCTCGACCGCCCTCGGCAACTGCCGCGAGCTCACCGCCTACCTGCCGCCGGGCTATCACGCCCCGGCCCAGGCCGCGACGCGCTACCCGGTGGTCTACCTTCACGACGGCCAGAACGTCTGGGACGACCACGACTGCTGCTTCGGCCACACCGGCTGGGAGGTCAACGTCGCCCTCGACGCCGAGCTGGCCGCCGGCCGGGTGGCGCCGGTGATCGCGGTGGCGGCGGGCCACGGCGGCGCGGCCCGCAACGCCGAGTACGGATGGTCGACGACGGTCGGCGGCGCCCAGGAGACCTTCATGGCCTTCCAGCTCGCGACGGTCCAGCCGACCGCGGAGGCGCTGTGGCGCATCGATCCGGCGCGCCGGGTGGTGGCCGGGTCGTCGCTGGGCGGGCTCATCTCCGTGCGACTGGCCCTGGAGCACCCGACCGTCTACCGCGGCGTGGCCTCGATCTCCGGCGCGTTCTGGCCCGGCCAGGACACCGGCACCGCGATCCGCGATCGGCTGCCGGCGATCGGCAAGGTGCCGATGGCGATCTACCTCGACCACGGCGGCACCGCGGCCTCGGGCGGCGACGGCTACGCCGACAACCAGGCGGTGCGCGATCAGCTCGTCGGGCTGGGCTGGACCCGCGGCGACGCCCCGGCGTGTACCCGCGGCCCGGACGCGCTGTGCTACTGGCACGCGGTCGGCGCCAGCCACGACGAGCTGGCCTGGCGCGACCGGGCCTTCCGCTGGCTGCGCTTCCACTTCGCCCCGTGAGCGCGGCGGCTCACGGGCCGTCGAGGGGCAGGATCTCCTCGAGGATCGCCGGCTCGGTCGACGCGGTGACGTCGAACAGATAGATCGCGATCAACGTGTCGCCGTGCTCGAAGGCGCGCCACGAGCGGATGCGGTCGGGCAGCCCCTGGCGGGCGAACACCCGCTCGCGCGCGGCCTCGGACGGGGCGCCCAGGGCGGTGCGGCGGTCGACGAGCTGCCCCCACCGCGCGGTCGCGCGATCGCGATCGGCCCAGCGCTCGAACCGCTGGACCCGCACGGTCCGACCACCGGCGTAGTGGGCCACGACCCAGGCGTCCCCGAAGACCGCGCCGGGCCGCCCGCACTGCGGGAAGACCTGCCGTCCGACGTCGGGCTCGCCGTTCGCGCAGAAGTCGTAGCGGCGCAAGGTCCGGGCGACCTCGGTCGAGGTCTGGCCCAGGCCGACCTCGAGCGGGCCGACCGCGCGCTGGGCTGCGCAACCAGCGACGGCCAGCGCGCCGGCGACCACGAGCGAAAGCAATCGAGACCTCACCGCCTCATGATATAGCGCCGCCCATGTCGCCTCGCGTCCGCGCCCTCACGATCTTCCTGGCCGTCGCGCTGGCGGCGGGCTGCGCCGATCCGCTGGGCCCGCCCCGGGTCGAGCCGCCGACCGCGCCCACCGCCGACGACGCCCGCTACACCGTCGACGGCCCCGGCTGGTACTTGGTCGGCGACGCCGCCACCGCCGCCCAGGACACGATGGTGATCGAGGTCGTGGCCCCGGCCGGCGTCGACGCGGTCGACGTCTGGGTCGCCGGTCGACCGGGCGTCCGCCTCACCGCCGAGGACGGTCACCGCTTCACCGGCAGCTTCGCGATCGGCGACCTGCCCGTCGGCAGCTACGACGTGCTCCTGGCCGCCGACGGCGCGACCACCGGGTTCGCCCGCCGCGAGCTCCACCGCTCGCATCCGCTGTACTTCGTGATGTCGACCGACTGGGACTTCGCCGAGCCGGGCCAGAACTCCCTCGACATCCACGATCGCCTGCGCACCGATCACCCCGGCTTGCGCTACACGCACTTCGTCGGTCCCTACACCTTCACCGACCCGGAGCTGACCGAGACCCGCAAGGCCGAGCTGGCGACCTGGCTGACCACGCGCCGCGATCAGCACGACGACGAGATCGGGCTGCACATCCATCCGTGGTGCCACTTCGTCGCCACCTCGGGCCTGCCGTGCATCACCGATCAGTCGACGGTCTACCCCGAGGGCGATCCCACCGGGTACACGGTCAAGGTCGCGGCCTACGGCGAGGCTGACTTCGGCGTCCTCCTCGAGGCTGCCGACGCGGTGTTCGCCGCCCGCGGCCTGGGCAAGCCGGTGACCTTCCGCGCCGGCGGGTGGACCGCCTCGGTCGAGACCCTCCGGGCCCTGCACGCCAACGGGTTCGTCGCCGACACCAGCGCCAACAACTGGATGCGGATGGAGGAGTGGAACGCCAATGGCGGCAGCGAACTCTATACGTGGAATATGGCCAACTGGTCGATGATCGGAGACACCAGCCAGCCGTACTATCCGAATATCGACGATGCCCAGTCGCCGGCCGCCCCCCAGATCGGGATTCTCGAGGTTCCCGACAACGCCATCATGGTGGACTACGTGACCGCGGCCGAGATGATCGCCATCTTCGGCGCCAACTGGGACGGCGCGCCGCTGTCGGCGCCGCGCAGCTTCATGATGGGCTTCCACCCGTCGCCGCGCTTCGGTGGCTTCTACTTCTCGCGGCTGCAGGACATCCTCAGCCACGCCGACCAGTTCCTGGCCACGAACCACGACGGCCCGGTCGTCTATGCGGTGCTGCGCGAGCTGGCCGAGGTCTGGACCGCCCCCTGACTCCGGCTGTCAGGGGATCTTTTCTGACGATCTGACTAGGCGTCTCACCGATTCCGTGTCAACCATCGGGGCAATCTAACTCTGGTGCTCCGACATGGCTGATATGGAAACTCGCATCAACGAACTCGTCGCCACCTTCGTCGCCGAGATCACTCGGCTGGCCCGGACGGCGGCGCTCGACACCCTCAACCGCGCCCTCGGCACCGACGGCGGCTCCCCAGCCCCAGCGCCCGCCCCCATCGCGGCGGCGCCGGCGGCTCGTCCCGCCCGCGCCCCGCGCCCGGCCAGCGCCGCGAGCGCCAGCGCCAAGCGGGCCAAGGGCGAGAAGCGCCCCAAGGCCGAGATCGCGCAGATGCAGGATCAGGTGCTGGCTCACATCAAGGCCAACCCGGGTCAGCGGATCGAGCACATCAACAAGGTGCTCGGCACCAAGACCTCGGACCTGACGCTGCCGCTCAAGAAGCTCATCGCGGCCGGCGCGGTCACGACCAAGGGCGCGCGCCGCGCGACCACGTACTTCCCGGGCTCCGGCGACGGGACCGCGGCGGCCGGCAAGGCCAGCGGCGGCAAGAAGCGCAAGCGCGGCAAGTAGCGGTCGAGGGGCGGGTGGGACGAGCGCGCGGCCGCCGATGACGCGGTCGCCGATGGTGCGGCCGCCGATGGTGCGGCCGCCGATGACGCGGTCGCCGATGGTGCCGCGAAGTGAGCCGGCCGCTGGCCGGATTCACCGGCCGCGGCTACAGTGTCGCTCGGGGGAACCACTTGGAGTCCGACGTGCCCGCACGCGACACGATCATCCATCGCTTCTTGGCGCAGGGCGTCGCACGCCCGGCTGCGCCCGCCTACTTCACAAAGCAAGGTGGCGTCTGGCGCCCGACCACCTGGCGCGACTACGTCGTCGAGGTCCGCACCGCGGCCCGGGCGCTGATCGCGCTCGGGTTCCCGGCCGGCGGCAAGGTCGCCATCCTCGGGTTCAACCGCCCCGAGTGGGTGATCTTCGATCTCGCGGCGATGATGGCCGGCGGCGCGGCCGCCGGCATCTACACCACCTGCTCCGCCGAGGAGGTGCAGTACATCGTCGATCACTCCGAGGCCCACGCGGTCCTGATCGAGGATCGCGGGCAGTGGGACAAGCTGGTCGCGCAGCGCGACCGCCTGCCCCGGCTGCGCTGGGTGGTCGCCATGCGCGACTGCCCGCCGATCGATGATCCGCTGGTCCTGTCGTGGTCGGCCTTCCTCGACAAGGCCGCCGCGGTCACCGACAGCGAGCTCGACGGCCGGATCGACCGCCTCGAGCAGGCCGCGCTGGCGACCCTGATCTACACCTCGGGAACGACCGGGCCGCCCAAGGGCGTGATGCTGTCCCACGCCAACCTGGCCTGGACCGCGCGCGCGCTCCTCGATCAAGGCGGCGCGGCCAGCGACGACTGCGCGCTGTCGTACCTGCCGCTGTCGCACATCGCCGAGCAGATGTCGACGATCCTCGTGCCGGCGACCTCGGGCGCGACGATCTACTTCGCCGAGTCGATCGACAAGGTCCCCGACAACCTTAAGGAGGTCCAGCCGACGGTGGTCTTCGGGGTGCCGCGGATCTGGGAGAAGTTCCACGCCGGCGTGACCGCCAAGCTGGCCGCCGCCACCGGCGCCAAGGCCCGCCTGGTGCGGTGGACCCAGGACGTCTGTCGTCGCGTCCAGGCCCTGCGCAACCGCGGCAAGGAGCCCGGTGGCCTCCTGGCCCTGCAGTATCGCCTGGCCGATCGACTGGTGCTGTCGAAGCTCAAGCCGGCGCTCGGCCTGGGCCGGGCCCGGCTGTGCGTCACCGGCGCCGCGCCGCTGGCCAAGGATGTCATCGAGTTCTTCGCGTCGATCGATCTGCCGCTCTACGAGATCTACGGCCAGTCCGAGGACTGCGGGCCGACCTCGTTCAACCTGCCGGGCAAGACCAAGTTCGGAACCGTCGGCAAGCCGCTGCCCGGGGTCGAGGTTCGGCTGGCCGACGACGGCGAGATCCTGGTGCGCGGCCCCAACGTCTTCCTCGGCTACTACAAGGAGCCCGAGGCGACCCGCGAGACCATGGACGGCGAGTGGCTGCGCTCCGGCGACCTCGGGTCCTTCGACGAGGACGGCTTCCTGTCGATCACCGGGCGCAAGAAGGAGATCCTCATCACCGCCGGCGGCAAGAACATCGCGCCCAAGAACATCGAGGCCGCGATCAAGGAGTCGCCGCTGGTGGCCGAGGCGGTGGTGATCGGCGATCGCCGCAAGTTCCTGTCGGCGCTGATCGTGGTCGACGACGCCGCGGTGGCCGCGGCCCTGGGCCCGGCCGACGGCCCGCGCGACCGCCGGGCCGAGCTGCGGGCCGCCCTCGAGGCGCACCTGGCAGTGGTCAACGACAAGCTGGCCCGCGTCGAGCAGATCAAGAAGTTCACGATCCTCGAGCGGCCGTTCGCGATCGAGACCGGCGAGCTGACCCCGACGCTCAAGATCAAGCGCAAGGTCGTGACCTACAACTTCGCGACCGAGATCGAGGCGATGTACCAGGAGTGACGGCGGCGGCGCCGGCGGACCGATCCGGTTCGCCCCGCGCCTCGTATCGGGGACGTGCTGGTACCCCTGCCGCGGCTCCGCGGCGCCAAGTCCTGGGTCCTGTCGTGTGGCGCGCTGGCGCTGGTCGGCGTGGTCGTGGCCGCGGTCACCGGCGCCCCCGGGCCGACCGACGGCGCGCCGGCGGTCCGTCGGCCACCGCCCGACGAGGTCATCGCCACCGTCGACGCCCGCGATCGCGGCGCGCGCGCGGCGGCCGCCGCCGGCGACGTCGCCGCCGCCGCGGCCCTGGTCCGCGCCGATCTGGCAGCGGCCCGCGCGACCGGCGATCCTCGGCCGCTGGGCCGGGCCCGCGCCACCCTGGCGGCGTGGGCCGCGGTCGACGAGCCGCCCGCGCCCCTGGGCCTCCTGCGCGCGACCGTGGCCCAGGCCCTCCACGACTTCCCGGCCGCGCGCGCCGACCTCGACCGGCTGATCGCCGCCGCCCCCGACGACGCGCAGGCCCGGCTGACCCGGGCCGTGGTCGCCCTGGTCACCGGCGATCGCGCGACCGCCGCCGCCGACTGCGCCGCGGTCGAGCAGGAGGTCGGCGCGCTGTGGGGCGCCGCGTGCGCCGCGCCGCTGGCGGCCACCCGCGGCGGCGGTCCAGCCGGCCGGCAACGGCTGCGCGCCGCGCTGGCCTCGGCCGGCGATCACCCGGCCCGGGCCTGGGCGCTGACCGCGCTGGCCGAGCTCGAGCGGCAGCTCGGCGACGACCGCGCCGCCGAGCTGGCCTTGCGCCAGGCGGTGGCCGCCGACGCCGCCGACCTGTACGCCCAGGGCGCGCTCGCCGACCTCTTGCTCGACGCTGGCCGCCCGGCCGAGGTGGTCGGGCTCCTGGCCGAGGCCAGCGCCGAGCACCTGGTGGTGCGGCGCGCGATCGCCTTGCACCAAAGCGCCCCGGGCTCGGCCGCCGCCGCCGCCGATCGCGCCGCGTTGACCGCGCGCTTCGCCGACCGGGTCGACCCCGCCGACGAGCTGCACCTGCGCGAGCGGGCCCGCTTCCGCCTGGCGATCGTCGGTGACGCCCGCGGCGCGCTGGCCGACGCGGTCGCCAACTGGGCCCAGCAGCGCGAGCTGGCCGACGCCCGGTTGGTCCTGGCCGCGGCGCGGGCCGCTGGCGACCGCGCGGCCGCCGCCCCGGTGC
>Ga0075163_10002749_pt1 | contig 23593 bp, 12 predicted proteins | sample JI1023141ADNA_FD_71478 | JGI IMG/M metagenome (GOLD analysis project Ga0075163, IMG submission 71478) | Wastewater effluent complex algal communities from Wisconsin, to seasonally profile nutrient transformation and Carbon sequestration -... | ecosystem: Engineered > WWTP > Effluent > Algae... | reverse complement strand
TGGTCATCGCCCCACCGCCTGCAATTGATCGGCCGGCGCGGGACACTCTTCTTCGCAGAACCGATCGATGTCGAGCGAGCACGATGGGCCGGGATCTTCGGTCGCCGCGGCCAGCCACGAGGTCACGCCGTGGCTGGCGATCACGCGCCAGTCGGGGGCGCCGGCCGACGACACCGATGAGCCGCTGAACAAGCTGCTGATCAAGCGCGCGCTGTTCCCCCGGCGCGCGAACCCGGTCCAGATCGGGCGCTTCACCGTGCTCGGCCTGCTCGGGCGCGGCGGCATGGGCGTCGTCTACGCCTGTTACGACGACCTGCTCGACCGCAAGGTCGCCGTCAAGGTGCTGCACGGCGAGGTCGCCAGCGAGCACGCGACCGCCCGCCTGCAGCGCGAGGCCCAGGCGCTGGCCAAGCTCAACCACCCCAACGTCGTCGCCATCCACGACGTCGGCACGCTCGGCGAGCGCGTCTACCTGGCGATGGAGTTCGTCGACGGTCAGACCCTCGGCGCGTGGCACAAGGCCGCCGCGCCGGGCTGGCGCGAGGTCTTGCGGGTGATCCTCGCCGCCGGCGACGGCCTCGCCGCGGCCCACGCCAAGGGCCTCGTGCACCGCGACATCAAGCCCGACAACATCATGGTCGCCGCCGACGGCCGCGTGCGCGTGATGGACTTCGGGCTCGCCTCGATCGCCAGCGACGCGGTCCACCCGGGGCCGTCGCTCGCCGCCGGGGTGGCGCGCGGGCTCGACGCGCTGTCGGCCGACCTCACGCGCACCGGGGCGCTGATCGGCACGCCCGCGTACATGTCCGCGGAGCAGATGCTCGGCGCGGAGATCGACGCGCGCACCGATCAATACTCGCTGTGCGCGACCGCCTGGGCGGCGCTGTACGGCCAGGCCGCCTTCGCCGGCGACACCCTGGCCGTCCTGAGGCAGCACGTCATCACCGGCGCGGTCACGCCGCCGCCCGCCGGCAACAAGGTCCCCGCGTGGCTGCGTCGGGTGCTCGAGCGCGGCCTGCAGCCGCGCGCCGCGGACCGCTATCCAGACACCCGCGCGCTGCTGCAGGCGCTGCGCGCCGACCCGACCCGCGAGCGCTGGATCGCCGGCGTGGCGATCGGCTCCGTCGCCGCCGCGCTCGCGGTCTGGGGCGCCCGCACGGCCGTCGCGCAGCGGGCCGAGGCCGCGTGCACGGCCGCCGGCGCGGCGATCGACGGCGACTGGAACGACGAGACCCGGGCCGCGCTCGAGCGGGCCTTCCTCGCCACCGGCAAGCCATTCGCCGCCACCACCCACGCGCGCACGATGCCGTGGTTCGACCGCTGGGCCGCGTCGTGGCGCGCCGCCGAGACCCTCGCCTGCCGCGCCCACACCATCGACGAGACCTGGGACGCCGACCTGTTCGTGCGCGCCGAGGACTGCCTCGGCGAGGCCCGCGGCAACTTCACCGCCCTCGTGCGCGAGCTCGCCGGGGTCGACGCCAGCGGCCTCGCGCGCGCCACCTCGGCCGCCGCCGGCCTGCAGGACGTCGACGCCTGCACCCGCCCCGAGGCGCTGCGCGAGCGGCCGATGATGCGACCCGCGCAGCGCGACGAGGTCCTCGCCGTGCGCGCCCGGCTCGCGCGCGCCGCCTCGCTCGAGGCCGCCGGCGACTACACGCGGGGCCTCGACGCGGCCCGCCGCGCGGTGGTCGCCGCGCGCGCGGCCGGCTGGGCCCCGCTGCGCGCCCAGGTCGGGCTGCGCGTCGCCTCGCTGGCCGAGCGCCTCGGCGACTACCGGGCGGCCGAGGCCGACCTGCGCGGCGCCCTCGCGGCCGCCGGCGAGGCGCGCTCGCCGGGCCTCGCCCTCGCCGCCGCCATCGACCTCGTCTACGTCGTCGGCTACCGCAGCTCGCGTCACGCCGAGGGCGCCGTGTGGGCCGAGTCGGCGCAGCTGCAGCTCGCGTTGATGCCCGGCGAACACCCGCTCGAGCGCGCCGACCTGCGAAACAACCGCGCCGGCCTCGCCTACGTCACCGGCGACTACGACGCCGCGACGCAGCTGTACGCCGAGGCGCTCGCGCTGCGCGAGGGGGCGCTCGGCCGCGACCACCCGCGCGTCGCCGAGAGCCTCAACAACCTCGCCGGCGCCCGCTACGCCCAGGGCGCGCACGACGAGGCCGCCGCCCTGTACGGCCGCGCGCTCGCGGTCGCCGAGCAGGCGCTCGGGCCCGATCATCCGCAGGTCGCGACCACCCTCAGCAACCTCTCGCTCGTCCATCAATCCACCGGCGCCTACGCCGAGGCGCTGCGCGTGCTCACCCGGGCCGCCGCGATCCGCGAGGCCGCGCTCGGCGAGGCCCACCCGCAGACCGCCAACGGGCTCAGCAACCTCGCACTCGTCCACGAGGCGATGGGCGCCAACGACGAGGCGGCGCGGCTCTTGACGCGGGCGCTCGCGCTGCACGAGCGGGCGCTCGGGCCCGATCACCCGCAGGTCGCCGACGACGCCCACAACCTCGCCACCGTGCGCTTCGCCACCGGCGACCTCGACGAGGCGGCGCGGCTGTTTCGCCGCGCGATGACGATCTACGAGCGCCTCGTCGAGAAGGACCACCCGATGACGGCCAACAGCCTCGCCGGGCTCGCCCAGGTCCACTTCGCCCGCGAACAGTACGCCGAGGCCCTCCCGCTCTACACCCGCGCGCTCGAGATCCTCGAGGCCTCGCTCGGCCCCGATCACCCGAGCGTCGCGCACGCGCTCCACGGCCTCGGTGAGACGCTCGCCGGCCTCGGCCGCACCGCCGCCGCCGTCGCCGCGCTCGAGCGGGCCGTGGCGATCCGCAGCGCCGCGAGCGTGCCGCCCGACGAGCTCGCCGAGTCACGCTTCGCCCTGGCCCGCGCCCTCGGCCCCGGGCACGCGCCGCGGGCCCGCGCGCTCGCCGAGCAGGCGCTGCAGGCGTATCAGAGCTCCCCCGGCCCCGCGCCGCAGCGCGCCGCGATCGCGGCGTGGCTCGCCGAGCACGCCGCGTCGCCCCCGCGTTGAGCCGCGCCCCCGCGTCACAGCTCGAGCGCCCGCTGGTGCTCACGAACATGCGTGCGCGGCGGGGGCAGCGATCCGGTGACGCCGGTCGGCGTGAACCCCTTGCGCGCATAGAGGGCGATCGCCGCGGTGTTGTGATCGCCGACCTCGAGCACGACCCGTCGCAGCCCCTCGTCGCGGGCCCACGCGACGACCACATCGACGAGCGCCTCGCCGACGCCGCGCCCGCGGACGTCCGGCCCGACCCACAGCGACAGCAGCTCGCCGGTGCCCGGCTCGGTCGGGTGAGGCGCCGCGCGGACCATGCCGACGTCGCGCCCGTCGAGCACCGCGACGAAGGTCGCCAGCTCGACGATCTGCTGCCGCCACTGCTCGCGCGGGCGCGCGGCGGCGTCGGCCAGCGTGCCGCCGAACGCGTCGGGCGCGTCGCCGAGGGCCGCCAGCCGCACCGCCCGCAGCCGGTCCCCCTCGTGCTCCCCGAGCCGATCGATCCGCATGCGCCAGGATACCGCGGCGAGCGGCGACCCCGCGACCGGCAGGACGAAGTCGCACGCGAAAAAAGCTCCGAGAGTCCTGGTATATTGATCCGGGCGGGCCCTGCTGCTCGCCCTGGTGATCGCCGCGATGCTCAAGATTACCCGCCAGCAGATGACCGCGCTCGCCCAGCCCGACAGCGCCGCTGCGTCTGCCGGCGCGGCCCCTGGCGCCGCGACCAGCTCGGCGGACAGCGGCGACGACCCGCGCCCGCAGGTCGTCGCCCCGTGCCCGCGCACGCCGCGAAAGCGCCTGGTCTCTTTCTCCGGCTGACGCCGATCGGCTGATTATTTTAGCAGGTCGTCGATGTCGCCCTTGGCGATCGCCAGGTCGCTCTTCCCCTGCTTCTCCTGCTCGAGATAACCATTGTACTCGGCGAGGGCGCGGGCCCAGTTGACCGTCGGCTGGCCGTAGGGCGAGCCCGGCAGGCTCGCCCACTCGCGGTTGCACTTCTCGATCGCCTCGCGGGTCTTGCCCTGCTTGACCTCCTCGAGCGCGGAGCGCTTGTGCTTGACGAGGATGACGCCGTAGCGGTCCTGCGACTTGGGCTCGAAGTTCTTGATCCCGTAGCGGGCCCGCAGCGCGACCTGCCCCGGGTCGTCCCAGGTGTAGCCCATCACCTGATACGCCCCGGCCGCGGACGATCGGTACTTGCCGGACTTGATCACGATCCGCGGGTGGTCGGCGAAGGTCTTGCCGTGGTCCTTGATGAACGACGAGCCGCCGAACAGCCGCTCATAGCCAGCAGGGCCCTCGGTGCCCTCGCCGACGCGGATCATGCGGAGGAACGCGCGCACGCGCGCCTCCTCGAGCGAGAGGTCGACGGCCACGCCGATGAAGTTGGCGATCAGCGCGATCGGGTGGATATGGTGCGCGTTCGGCGAAGGTGGAAAGCCCTTGAGCTTGCCCGCGAGCTGCGGCCACCAGCGCAGCGAGTCGATGCGCAGCTTCTCCGCCTTCCACTCGGCGACGCCCTCGAGCATCAGCGGGTCGAGCTCGTGCCACTTCGCCATCTCGCCGCCCCACTCGCTCTCGTAGTGCGCGATCACCCGCGCCAGCGAGCGCGCCAGCAGCGGCTGACGCATCGCCTCGCGCAGCTCCTGGGCGTCGAGCGTGCCGTTCTTGTCGCGGTCGATGTGCTCGTAGATCTTCTTGACCAGCGCGCTCGCCTCGACCTTGTCGGCGCGCGTCTTGAAGTCCTGGCCCTCGCCGGGCTCGGCGACGCCGAGGCGGTGATAGGCGCGCGACAGCAGGTCCACCGGCTGGATCTGGCCCTCGTCGACGAACTCGAAGCCCGGCCAGGCCCACGGCGACTGCCACGACACCCTGGCGTGGCCCTGCTCGCAGGCCCAGCCGTTGGTGATCACGCTGTGCGCCGGGTCGGTGCTCGTCGAGCGCACGTTGAGCCGCCACCAGCGGTGGCCCTCCGGGTCGACCGCCTGGTCGTGCGCCGGCACCCGCGCGAGCTCCTCGCGCGACAGCACCAGCGTGAACCCGACCTCCGGCGGCTTCGCGTTCTTGAGCTGCAGCGGGAAGGCGCTCCACGCCGGCAGCGCCGCCGCGACCGTCCGCGCCCCGCCGCCCCCGAGCGCGCTGCGCTCGACCCACAGCGACGGCCCCGTCGGCGTCACCACCTCGCGCCGCGTATAGTTGTGCTTCTTGGCGTCGGCCTCGCTGCGCGTCCGCTCCTGCGGCCCGGCGCCGACGTACCAGCCGGTCCACACCGCCCCGTTCGCGTAGGTGTTGCTGCCCGAGTTGAAGGCCCCGAGCCGCGCGCGCTCGACCACCTGCACGACCCCGCGGCGGACCTTCGCCCAGCGCCCGCTCGCCGGCGAGTCCGCGGCCGGGCACACCGCCTCGCCGGGCTTGATCTGGACGTCGGCCTGCGACTGATATACCAGCATCGCGCCCTGCTCGACGACGAAGCGCGAGCCGCCCGGCGGCAGCTTCTTGGCGTACGCGCGGCTGTGCGCGACGAACGTGGGCACGTCCTCGCCGCTGAACACCTCGAGGTGCAGCAGCGGCCGCCACCCGCGGCGCGCGACCGGCTTGGCGTCGTCGTATTGTTGGTACTCGCCGATATGTCCGATGAGGTCGCCGGCCTTGATCGGCCGCGGCGTCGCCGGCACCACGATCGCGTCGCGGGCCTCGGGCTCGCCCGGCTGCGCGTCGAGCTCGCCGAGGAACACCCAGCCGGTCGCGGCCGCCGGGTCGACCTCGCCGCCCTGGACACCCGGCGCGATCTTGCCCTCGACCACCTTCGCTATCTTCCCCCACTTGCCGTCGGGCGATCGCTCGCCGACCTCGATCAGCGCCCCGCGCGGCAGGATGCCGAGCCGCGGGCTGCGGCTGGTCGCCTGCTTGCGAATGTTGAGGCCGACGACCGGCTGAACCGGCTGCTGATCATCGCTCATGACCCGACCTCCCCGCGGCGCCTCAGCATGTGCCCGTCTCCCCGTCGTCGTCGACGCCGCAGTCGCCCTCGAGGTCGTCCGCGACGATCTCCAGCGGCGGCGGCGGGGCGTCCTGCTTGTCCTTCGCGCGCTCGCCGACGCGAAACCGCTTCGACGGCCCCCAGTAGCCGGGCCGCGAGCGCTTGCTGTCCTCGCTGTAGCCCTGCCAGTCGAGCAGGTGCATGTACAGGCTGTAGAACACCAGCGCCTCGCGCTTCGGCGCCTTCTCGTCGGGGATCTCGAGGCGGTGGCGGACCAGCGTGAAGCCGGTCGAGTACGCGGCGTGCAGCGCGGCCGAGAACACGATCTCGCGGTACTTCGTGTCGACGCGGTACGCGACGACCTCGCCGTCGTGGATGCAGCGCACGCCCTCGTGCTGGTTGAGCAGCGAGCCGCTGCCGGCGTCGAAGTGGACGCCGCCGTGCCACAGGCTGTTGGCGCCGATCGGGTAGAAGCCGTCATCGGTGCGCGCGAGCGCGCCCTCGTGCCCGCCCGACACGCCGAGGAAGGTGCCGGCGTCGACGGCCGCCTTCGCCGCCCCGCCGCCGAACGGATACGACCACGGCCCCTTGCCGCCGTCGTCGCCGTCGTCGGCCGCCTCGCCGGTCCCGCCGGGGAAGTCGAAGGTCCGCGGGTCGACCGTCGAGTGGCCCGCGCGCAGGTTCGGCGCCCCGGGCGTGCCGCCGGGCATCACCTCGAAGTGCAGGTGATTGCCGGTGCTGACGCCCCCGGTCATGCCGACGGTGCCGACCTTCTGCCGCGCGGTGACCTTGGTCCCGACCGCGAGCGGCGAGGGCACGTTCATATGTGCATACAGCGTATGCACGGTCTGGCCGCGGATGGTGTGCTCGAGCACGACGACGTTGCCGTAGCCGCCGATCCACCCGCGATGCACCACCGACCCGTCCGCGGCCGCCGGGATCGCCGTACCCTCCGGCGCGGCCCAGTCCTCGCCGCGGTGCGGCCGGACCACCCCCGTCTTCGGATGCTTGCGCGCCGGGTTCCACGGGCTCGACTTTCGAAACGGCGCACCCGGGTTGTATGTCGGCACCCTGCCCTCCTCCCGCCCGGGGTCGCGACGCACCGCGGCTCCCACCCCATCAATCTATCCGAGTCCACCGCCCCGCGATCATCTCTGATACGGCGCCGGCGACGCTCCACCCCCGCGACCGCGCGGCGGCGCTCCCGGGACGAAAGTCGATATCCGGCGTTCGGCACGCAGCAGGGACTTCCCCCCGCTCGGGCGCCGTCTCGCCCTCTCGAGCCGATCAGCGCAATCGCAGCAGACGGGCGAAACCGTGGCCGAGGACGATCACGAGGAACGCGAGGTTGCGCGGCGGGAGCAGGTACCAGGCGAGCGGCAGCGGCCCGCTCGCCCCGGGCGCGGCGAGGCGCTCGCCGAGGCGACGGATCCACGCGGCGGAGCGCGGGGCCTCCCACAGCCCGGCGAGCCAGCTGGGAGGGATCTGCGAGGCGCCCGCGCTCGCGCCGACGAGGCCGCCGACGATCGCCGCGACGGTGTCCGTGTCGCCGCCCAGGCGGACCGCGGACTCGACGGCGCGACGGACGTCGCGCGGCGCGGACAGCCAGCAGTACAGCGCGACCGGGACGGTATGGTGGATGTAGCCGGACACGCCGTCGACCTGCCCCAGGGCGCTGGCATAGACCGCGGGCGCGTCGCCGCGGGCGTGGTGCGCGAGGGCGAGGTCGAGGGCCGCCGCGAGCTCGCCGTCGTCGGTCCGCGCGCGGATGTCGGCGACGATCTGCGGCGGCGCGCCAGCGGTGTGCACGGCCGCGGCGGCCGCCCGCGCGATCGCCAGGGCGCCCGCGAGCGCCCGCGGGTCCGTGTGCGTCAGCCGGGTCGAGGCGGCGACGAACGGCTCGAGCCGATCGGGCCCGAGGCAGGCGCCGAGGATCGCCGCGCGCATCGCCGGACCGTTGCCCGCCGAGCGCACGCCGCTGCGCCCCGGCGGCGCCCCGCACCACATCTTTAACAGCGCCCGCAGGGTGCCCCAGCCGACCGCGGCGGGCAGACCGAGCAGCCAGCCGCGCAGGCGACGGTGCAGCGAGCGGGCGAACGCGACGGGGTCGCCGCGGGCGGCGAGCAGGGCCTGGGCGGTCATGCAGGCGTGCTCGGTGTCGTCGCTGATCATGCCGCGCCCGGCGATCAGGGCGTGCCCCAGCGGGCGATCGCCGAGCAGCCCGGCGACGCGGGCCCGCGCGAGTCCCTCGTAAGGCAAGCCGAGCGCGTCACCGACGGCCCCGCCGAGCAAACAACCGACGATCTTCTCGCTGTGATCCATCGGGCGCACGCGTGTGCAAGCGCCAGGCCACGGGCTCGCGGTCGGGGCACGGCGCGCGTGCGGGCCGGCGAGCCGTGACAGTTCGTCGCCGCCGGGCCGCGCCGGGTGTCAGTCGTGCACCCGTCGGCCCGCGATCGTCGCGGATGCACGGGCGCCGCGGCGGGCGTACCATCGCGCTCCCATGCGCGCCGTTCGCTGTCACGATCTCACCGGGCCTGCAGGCGTTCGCGTCGACGAGGTCGCGGAGCCGGAGCCCGGCCCGGGCGAGGTCCTCGTCGACGTCCGCGCCGCGGCCGTCAACTTCCCCGACGTCCTGCTCTCGTACGGCAAGTATCAGTTCAGGCCGCAGCCGCCGTTCGTGCTCGGCGCGGAGGCTGCCGGCGTCGTCCGGGCGGTCGGCGCCGGCGTGACCGCGGTCGCGCCCGGGGACCGCGTCGCCGCGACGGTGATCCACGGCGCGTTCGCCGAGCGCATCCTCGTGCCCGAGAGCGCCGCGGTGCCGCTGCCGGCCGCCGTCGACTTCGAGGTCGGCGCGGCGACGCTGCTGACCTACGGCACCACCTTCCACGCGCTCGTCGATCGCGCGGCGCTGCGGCCCGGCGAGACCCTGCTCGTCCTCGGCGCCGCGGGCGGCGTCGGCATCGCGGCGGTCGAGGTCGGGCACATGCTCGGCGCGCGGGTGATCGCCGCGGCGTCGAGCGACGAGCGGCTCGCGCTGTGCCGCGCGCACGGGGCCGACGAGGCGATCGCCTACACGCGCGAGGACCTCAAGACCCGCGTCAAGGAGCTGACGGGCGGCGACGGCGTCGACGTCGTCTACGACCCCGTCGGCGGCCCGTTCGCCGAGCCGGCGCTGCGGTCGATCGCGTGGCAGGGCCGCTACCTCGTCGTCGGCTTCGCCGCCGGCGAGATCCCGCGGATCCCGTTGAACCTCGCGCTGCTCAAGGGCTGTCAGATCGTCGGCGTGTTCTACGGGTCGTTCGCCGCGCGCGACCCGGCGAGGAATCGGGCCAACGCGGCGCAGATCTTCGCGGCGGTCGCCGACGGCCGGCTGCGCCCGCACATCGACGCGACCCTGCCGTTCGCGCGCGCCGGCGAGGCGCTGACCCGGATGGAGCGGCGCGACGTCAAGGGCAAGCTCGTGCTCGTGCCCTGACCACGCTCACGACGGCGGTGCCGGCATCGCCGTCGTGACCGTCGGCGCGGTGTCGGAGACCGTCGACGCGCACGGGAGCTCGTGCGGCGGGGTGTGGGGCGTGGCCCGCGAGCCCCCGAGCAGCTCTCGCACCCGTCGCAGGAACTTCCGGACATGGAGCCCGGGGAGGCGCCGGAGGGACAGCTCGTCGATCAGCTTCCGCGTCTCGGTGACCAGGCGGTAGGTCGCCTGCCGTTGCTGCGCGATCTTCGTCGCCGCCTCTCTCAGCTCGCCGAGCTGGACCATGAGATCGTTGCGCTGGCGCTGCAGCTGGAACTCGGACTCGGCCATATAGTCGAAGTCGAGCTTGCTCTGCCCGACCACGAACTCGCGGTAGATCGGCGAATTGAGGCGCTGCTGCAGGATCACGAGCCGCTGGAACGCCGCCTCCGCCGCGCTCCCGCCGTCCCCCTGCTGCGGCCGCTCGCAGCGATCGGCGCAGAGGATCCGCGAGTAGTCGATGCTACGGCGCCGATCTTCCATCGCCTCGAGCGTGCGTCGGCGATGGATGCACGAGATGATGAAGTGGATGAAGAACAGGAAGTGCGCGAGGTTGTACGCCTCCTCGTCCGCGGCCGCGGTCGGGTGCGCCTGTCCGTCGCGCGGCGTCACCATCTCCTCGCTGAAGCAGTGCAGGATGAACTTCATGTTCTTGATCCGCAGCAGGTTGTTCGTCGTCTTGTTGGCGAACTCGCTCAGGGTCATCTCGGAGCCGGGGACGACCTGCGCCCCGGGGTCGGGGACCGAGGCGGTCCAGGTCTCCGCGTGCATCCAGAACAGGTCGAGGTCGTACCAGATCTCGATGATATCGGGCACGCTCCCGAGCCGCTGGATCAAGCCGGCGACCATCGACTCGAAGCGCGCGGTCAGGGTCTTGTCGGCGGCGTCCTCGTCGCGGATCGGCCGCTGCACCGCGCTCATGAACAGCGTGTACAGGGCGAGCGTGCCGACACCGTACAGATCCGTCGCGGCCGACCACTGGTGGATCTCGGTGTACATGGGCAGCGTGATCACGAGGTCGTTCGGGAGCTTCTGATGATCGTGCGAGTACACCGCCACGCGCTCGTGGAGGATCTGCGCGTAGCGCCGGTCGCACAGCAGCAGCAGCATGTGCGGCGTCGACTTCGACGCCCTGACCTCGAAGACGTACTCTCGAAGCCGCAGCCGGTCGCCGTTCCTCAGCAGCTCGGGCTCGTGGCCGGCGCGGGTCGGCTCGTCGACGCTGTGCCACAGTTCCTCCCAGTCGAGGCCGAGGTTGGCGAGCAGCTCCGGGCGCAGCCCCCCGCCGTCCTCCTTCAGGATCTGCGACTTCCAGCCGAGCGCGATCAGGTAAAATGGCGAGTCCGGGTCCTGATCGAGGACGACCGCGACGTCACCGGTCTCGCACTCGCGCCCGATCCGTCGCTCGGGCGCATAGAACATGCTGGTGCGGTGGCGGCTGACCCCGGCGCCCGTCATCGTATGACCGCTCGCCGCCGGCGCCGGACCGTTGCGGGCGCGCTCGACGCTGAAGCTGCCATAGTCGCCGACCGCGTACTCCTCGGGCGCGCTCGGATCGCCCATCGTCATGATGTTGGCCGGCCGAAGGTCGCCGTGGATCAAGCCCTTGGAGTGCAGCGTCTTCACGCCGCGGAGAATGCGAATGTGCAGATCGTAGTGCTCGACGAGCCGCCAGTCCCGGTGGGCACGCAGGCTCACGGCCTCCTGCAGCGTCCCGGAGGCCCACTTGTAGACGATCGACGGCAGAGCGCAGTACCAGACCGCCGGGTCGCGCTCCGTCGACATCGTCCACGACGTGGGACCGCGCCGCATTCCGCCCTCGACCTGCTGCGTCGGCGCGATCAGCTCGAAGTAATAGGGCTCGCGGAAGCACCGCTGGAGCGTCTCGATCACCTGCTCCTGGTTCGGATCTCGCATCTCTTCCCAGATCTCACGGGTCAGGAACGCCAAGTCGGCCTCCGCGCGCCGGGGGAACACGGTGAAGCGCCCGTCCTCGTCATACTTCGCCGCGACGACCCGCGGGGGGCGATTCTTGTGAAAGAGGAACAGCAGAATGCACCCGTCTTGCCCGCGCCGGAGCTCGTCGTCGCAGCCGCGCAGCTCGCGGACCCCGCGCAAGATATCGGAGTCGATCTCCTGCGTCGGGACCAGGCCGGAGACGTGGCAGACGTCGTGATTGGCCTTGGCGACCAGGCGGGCCTCGGTCTCGACGATCTGACGGATGAACTCGTTCTCGCGGACCGAGTCGGCCAGGAGGCGCGGGATCTTGAGGGCGAGGCGCTGCCTCCCGTCGCCGCGCTCGTCACCGGCCCAATTGAGCGGGATGACGCAACCGAACGCGCCTTCACAATAGTTGCCCTCGACATAGCCCTCCGGGTTGACCCGGAGGAACCAGTTGCGCTTGACGTAGATTCGCTCGGAATCCACGCTGCAGACGCGGGTCTGCTCGGAGTCGTGGACGGCGGGCGGCTCGTCCCGGTCCGCTCGAGCGCCTCGGCTCGTCGCCGATGACGGCGGCACTGGGGGCATTTTCGGAGCTTTGCTGGTCATCACATCTCTCCCTTGGAATTTGACACCGCGGACGAAGAAACGAGCTGGAGGACATGGCGGACCGCGCCGTCCCGCCCCGACAGGCTGCAGCTCCCCGGGGCCACGGTGAGGCGGAATTCGGGGGCATGGGCCCGACCGTGCGGACAGTAGTGAAAGATCGTGGACGCTCGCACCTCGACCCGCGCGTGAGGCAAGATCCGGCCGTCCTGGACCAGGTATGGCCAGGCCTCCACCGCGACGCCACGCCCCGCGAATGTGAGCAGCAGCCGTCCAGCGCCCAGCTGATCCGACACGAGATGGTGATATAGCCCGGCGCTCGCTACCCAGAACTCGTCGCGACGGACGCGGAGGCGCGTCCGGATCAGCGCCAGCACATCGACCGTCGACGCTGCGACGATCTCCTTGTACAAGACCTCCTCGTGCACCACCTCCTGCCCACGGACACCGGTGGCGCGCAGCTGCGTGGCCTGCCCGGGCGCCGCGGCTGGAGGCCGCGGCGGTGCGGGCGACGCGTCCTCCGCGAAACCCTCGAGCGCGGTCGCCAGCGCGACGATCTCGCGGAGTCGTCGGGTGCGGACGCGGGCGATGTGAAACAGCAGCCCGCCCTTGCCGATCCAGCGCCGGCGCCGCCACACCTCGGTGACGAGGAGGTGCACATAATCTTGCACCGCGCTCGTGCGCGGGTTGGGCAGCATGGTGGCGACTTGACGGTCCCACTGTTCGACCAGCCTGGCCAGCTCGTCAACCGAGTAGGCATCGACCAGAAACCCATGCAGACGCAACAGGTGATGAGCTTGAAGATCCATGGGAGACCGCGACGTGCGATCGATCGAGAAGTGCCGGGACCGCGCCGAACAGATCAATCTTTTTTGGTGTCGCGCCCCACATCACCGAACGGATGACTGGGGTCGTCTTCCCCCACCGAGGCTATGCGCTCACATCGCCGCGCTCCACCGCCTCATTGCCGAAGCCATCCAACCTGTAGACCATACCTGCCACAGCTCGCGCGGGAGCGGCTGGTCCCGACGAACCCACTCAGCGACTGCGCCGGCAGTTCCAGCGGGTCCGTGCACCGATATCGCGTGGTCGTCGCGCTGACGCGGCGGTCGCCGGGACGGGTCGACGCCCGGGGCGCGTGACCGCTCGACTGTCACACATGATGATGACGTTACCCCGCCATCGATGATGAAGTCGCGCGACGATGGGCCCCTGCGAGACCGCGGTCGCGCTCGCAAGCCGGGAGCCGCGTGGGATAGGATGATCGCCTGTGATGCAGGCCGATGGCGCGGACACCGGGGAGACACGGCGCGACGGCGCGGTGGGGGCGGGTCCAGGTGGCGCGGCAGGGCCGGAGCTGACGCCGACGCGGATCAGGCCGTTGCGGGTCGAGGCCGGCGAGTCGGCCACGCGCGTGCGCGAGGAGCCGGTGCAGTGGGGGCACGGCGATCACCAGGAGCTCGCGCGCGGCGAGTCCATCGGGCGCTACGTCGTGCTCGATCGGCTCGGCGCCGGGGCGATGGGCGTGGTGTATTGCGCCTTCGACCCCGAGCTCGATCGCAAGGTGGCGATCAAGCTGCTCAAGCCCGAGGCCGGCGGAGGATCGGTCTCGGCGAGCTCGGACGCGCGGGCGCGCCTGCTGCGTGAGGCCCAGGCGCTGGCGCGGCTGAGCCACCCGAACGTCGTCGCGGTGCACGACGTCGGCGTGCACGGCGGCGAGGTGTGGATCGCCATGGAGTTCGTGAAGGGCGAGACGCTGACCCGCTGGCGCGCGCGTCACCAGGGCGGCTGGCGCGAGGTGCTCGATGTCATGATCCGCGCCGGGCAGGGGCTCGCGGCGGCCCACGCCGTCGGGCTCGTGCACCGCGACGTCAAGCCCGACAACGTCATGGTCGGCGACGACGGTCGCGTGCGCATGATGGACTTCGGCCTCGCACGCCGCGGCGCGAGCACGGAGCCGGGAGCGGTCGACGCGACCGACGCGAGCGGGCAGCCGCGGGCGATGCTCGCGGTCGAGGTCACGCAGGCGGGCACGATGATCGGCACGCCGGCGTACATGGCCCCGGAGCAGCTGATGGGGCGCAAGGTCGGCGCGCCGGCGGATGTCTTCGGCTTCTGCGTGATGCTGTGGGAGGGCCTGCACGGCGCCCGGCCCTTCGGCGGCCAGACGATCGCGGAGCTGCGGACCAACATCGTCGCCGGGCGCCGGCAGGCGCCGGTCCGGCCGAGCGGCGCGCCGCGCTGGCTGCTGCGGGTGCTGGCGCGCGGCCTCGCGTTCGACCCCGAGCGCCGCTGGCAGAACATGGGCGAGCTGCTCGCGGAGCTCGACCGCGGCCAGGCGCGGCAGCGGCGCTGGCGGGGCCTGACGGCGGTCGGCGGCCTGGTCGCGCTCATCGGCGGCGGCCTCGGGATCCACGCGGCGTCGCGGCGCAGCACGATCGCGGCGTGCGAGGCCGAGGGCGCGGCGATCCTCGCCGACTGGAACGACGCGACGCGGGCGGAGCTGGAGCGCGCGTTCCAGGCGACGGGCAAGGCGAACGCGGCGACGACCCTGGAGCGGACGCTGCCGTGGCTCGAGCGCTGGGCGAGCGCGTGGCAGGCGACCGCGACGGACGCGTGCGTCGAGCACCGGCTCGCGCCCGGTCCGGACGACGAGCTGCACGCGCGCGCGATCGACTGCCTCGACGAGGCGCGCGGCACGTTCACCGCGCTGCTGCGATCGTTCGCCGACGCCGACGCGAGCACGGTCGTGCGGGCGACCACCGCGGCGGCCGGGCTGATGGCGCCCGCGCGCTGCCGCGAGCCCGCGTGGCTGCGCTCGCGGCCGCCCCTGGCAGCCGAGCGCGCCGCGGCGGTGAAGGACCTGCGGGCGCGCTTCGCCCGGGTCGGGTCGCTGCGCGCCGCGGGCAAGTTCGGCGAGGCCCTGACGCTCGCCCGCGAGGCGCTGCGCGAGGCCCGGGAGGTGGCGTGGCCGGCCCTCGAGGCCGAGGCCGAGTATCGCGCGGGCGCGCTCGAGTCGGACCAGGGGGACTATGCCGGAGCCGAGGCGAGCCTGGTGCGGGCGCTGGCGCTGGCGCGAGACGCCCACGCGCCGCGGCTGGCGCTCGACGCCACGATCCAGCTCGTATGGGTCGTCGGTGACCGGGGGGCCCGCGTCGCGGAGGGCGAGGTGTGGGCCCAATCGGCGCAGACCCAGCTCACATTTCAACTCGACGACGACCGGCTCGCGCAGGCCCAGCTGGACAACAACCTCGGCCTCGTCCACCACTTCGCCGGCGACGCCGACGAGGCCGTCCGACTGCACGCCCGAGCGCTCGCCACGTGGAGCGCGACGCTGGGCCCGGAGCACCCGCAGGTCGCGCTGAGCCTCAACAATCTCGCCAACAGCCGCGCGTCCCAGGGGGCGCACGACGAGGCGATCGAGCTGTACGCGCGCGCATTGGCGATCCGCGAGGCGGCGCTCGGCCCGGCGCATCCATACGTCGCCGCGAGCCTCAGCAACCTGGCGATCCAGTACCTGAAGCTGAGGCGCATGGACGACGCGCTGCGCCTGCAGCAGCGCGCGCTCGCCATCCGCGAGGCGGCGCTCTCGCCGGACCACCCGGACCTGGTCGAGAGCCTCAACAACATCGCCACCGTGTATCTCAGCATGCACGACGCCGAAGAGGCGCGGGACCACTATCGGCGCGCCCTGGCGATCCTCGAGCGCACGCCCGGGTCCAATCCTCGCATGACCGCGACGATCCTCTATAATTGTGCGCTCATCGATCACGAGCAGGGGAACTACGCCGAGGCCGCGCGAAACCATGAGCGCTCGCTCGCCGGCTTCGAGGGGCTGCTCGGCGCGGACCACCCCGACCTGGTGTACCCGCTCGAGGGGCTCGCGGACAGCCGCGCGAAGCTGGGGGAGTACGACGCGGCGCTGGCGCTGCGGCGGCGAGCGCTGGCGATCCACGAGGCCGCGGGCAAGCCCACGCCGCAGCTCGCGGCGGCGCTGCTGGGCCTCGGCGAGACCCAGCTGCTGGCGGGGCGCCCCGCCGCGGCGATCGAGCCGCTCGAGCGGGCATTGCCGCTGCTCGGCGCCGACGAGCACCGCGTCCTCCTCGCCGGGGTCCGCTTCGCGCTGGCGCGTGCGCTGTGGGAGGCCCGCGGCGACCGTGTACGGGCGCTCGACCTCGCCGGGCAGGCCCGTGCGGCCCTCGCCGGGGCGCCGGAGCAGGACGCGTCGCTGCGCGAGGTCGACGCATGGCTGGCGGCGCGGCGCGATTGAACCGCTCGCTCCGGCGGTGGCCTTCGCGTATCGTCGACGCGAGTGAGGGCCCCATGACAGCACGTGCTTACGCCGACGCCTTCGCCGCCGTGGCGCCCCACGCGTGGCGCCACCGCACCGCTGACATTCGCGGCCAGCGACATGAGCTCCTGGTCTTCGACTTCGAGAAGACCGACCGGGCCAAGCGCCAGGATCTGCTCTCCGTCTTCCAGGTCGACTCGCTCCCCGACTACGCACGGTCGAAGAAGGGGGTCGGCCATCACTGGGTGCATCCCACCCGCATCCCCTTCGCGCTCGCGGCCGTCGACGCCGGCCCCTTTGCGATCGACGACCGCGATATCTCCTGCGCGTACGGCCCGGTGCAGTGGATCTTGCTGCTCGACTGCGAGACCGGCGAGGTGTGGGGGATCGACGTCAGCGAGGGTTACGTCGCCGAGACCGGCGCCGCGGTGGTGCGGCTCGCCGCGTCGCTCGCCGAGCTCGACATCGAGGCCGTCCAGGGGTAACGCCGGGCTCGCCCGCGACTTATCGATCGCCAGCCGACGGCGAACAGGCGTAAGCTGTGGCGAACATGGCCCGCTTCAATCTGCTTCGTCTCGCCCTGGTTACGCTCGTGTCGGCCGCGTGTTCGTCGGGGGCTGGGACCTCCGCGGGGTTGAGCGCGGATCCCACGGCGTCGGCGTCGGACACGACGGCGGGGGCGTCCGAGACGGGGGTGGTGACCGGCGCGACCGGGGCGAGCGTGGGGATGACGGGGACCACCGGGGTGAGCGTGGGGACCACGGGGGCGACCGGGGCGAGCGACGAGACGGGCGCGACCGGGACGACGGCCCCGGAGGTGACGACCGGGGAGCCGGCGACCACCGGGGTCGTCGTCGACGAGCACGCGCCGCGCGGTTTCATCGATCACGTGGATTGTGACGGGGTGTGGGGGTGGACGATCGACGACGACGAGCCGCTGATCTCGCTGACGGTCAAGCTGGACTTCGGCGGGGTGCTGGTGATGGCGACGGCCGACCAGCCGCGGCCGGACGTGTGCATGAGCGAGCCCTGCGATCACGGGTTCGGCGTGGCGGTGCCGATCGAGGCGCAGGACGGCAACGAGCGCGCGGTGACGGTGTTCGCGCTCGACGCGGAGAGCAGCGAGGAGACGATGATCGGCGGGGGCAAGGTGAAGTGCGGCGGGGCCCAGGAGGACCCGTTCACGGTGCTGTACGAGCAGGGCGACAGCGTGGTGCGCTACCGGCCGGTCGCCGACGTGTTCGAGAAGACGGACAAGCTGGTGCGGGACCCGGCGCGCAAGATGATGCCGATCGATCTGCACACCTGGTCGATCGCCAACTTCAACCGCGATCTGCTGATGCTCAGTCGGTTCCGGCTGATGGACAAGGGCGGCTATACGCTGTTCGAATACAAGGACACGATCGGCGCGGTGCACGTGGCGCTGGCCCAGACGCCGGAGGAGAAGGAGCGGGGCAACAACCACCAGCCGGCGCTGTCGGAGTTTCTCATCGCCGAGGGCGAGTATCAGGTCGAGTACACGCTGACGCCGGGGAGCGCCGGGCACCCGTCGCTGATGCTGTGGCGGCAGCGGGAGAACAACATGTTCTTGATGCTGGTCGGCGCCGCCGTGAGCGGGCTGGAGCAGGGGGCGGTCGACGCGGTCGACGGGATCCTGGTCGACTTCAACGAGACGGTGACGCGCTCGTTCAACGTCCAGTTTCTCGACGAGGACAACGCGATCTACAAGAGCAACGCCAACGGCTTCGAGAAGTGACCGCGCCCCGGCGGCCGCGCAGGAGCGCGCGCGCCGCCCTCGGCGCCGGCGGGCGCGGGACGTCGCGCACACAAAGGCCGCGAACAGTATGGTCTACTGGATCGCATGCCGAGCGACCGAACCCGAACGATGCGCCTCGTGGCCATTTTGCTGGCGATACCGACCGGCTGTGGGCAGGACCCGGATCTCACGACCGGCGCGACGCTCACGGTGCCGGTGACCTACGGCAGCGAGCCCACCAACCCGAGCGGCGTCGGCGAGGTCTCGACAGTCGCCGCCACCGAGAGCAGCGGCAGCACCGACGGCGGCGCGAGCTCCGGGCCCGCGCCGACCACGGGTCCCGTCGACACGACCGAGATCTCCACGACCCGCGCCACCGTCGAGACCACCGTCGAGACCACCGCCGAGACCACCGTCGAGACCACCGCCGAGACCACCGGCCCGGGCACGAGCGAGACCACCGCTCCCGCGCCGGAGTGCGGCGACGGGATCCCCGCCCCCGGTGAGGAGTGCGACGACGGTAACGACAGCAACAAGGACATCTGCACCAACGCCTGCGAGCTCGCCTACTGCGGCGACGGCTTCGTCGGCTTCGGCGAGGGTTGTGACGACGGCAACGACATCAACAACGACGCCTGCACCAACATCTGCAAGCTCGAAACCTGCGGCGACGGCTTCAAGCAGGCCAACGAGGGTTGCGACCTCGGCAACCTCAATAAGGACTACGGCATGTGCACCACCTTCTGCACGCTCCCCGTGTGCGGCGACACCTTCGTGCAGATGGGCAACGCCGAGGAGTGCGACGACGGCAACCTCATCAACACCGATATGTGCGTCGCCAAGTGCAAGCTCGCCGACTGCGGCGACTCGTTCGTGCAGCAGGGCGTCGAGGAGTGCGACGACGGCAACCTGGTCGACAAAGATGGCTGCAGCGCGACCTGCAAGACCGAGGCCTAGGCCCGCCCCTCGCCGACGCGACCGGCGAGCACCCCGCGGCGGCAGTCTTCGCGGCAGTTTCGGTGGCTGAGTGAGCCACACGGCGCCCGCATCTGCTGCGCCTTCGCCCGCAGCCGCGTGATAAACACGCTCGTTGAGCCCCGGTTTCAAGACAGTCGGACTCTCGCTGCTGCGCCGGCTCCGTCCGACGCCCGGCCATGCTTCCTCCCCGGCCGGCGACGAGCCGCCGCTGCGCGCCGAGCTGTTCAGCGTCAGCCAGCTCGAGCACCACGCGCGCACGCTGGCGGCCTGGCACCGGGTCGCGCCGGCGCGCCGCGGCGCCGCGGACCGGCTGCTGCCCCGACTCGCCGCCAACGAGGCCGCGCTGCGCGAGGCGCACGCGCTGGTCACCGAGGCGGTGCAACGCGGTCGACGCATCACGCCGGCCGCCGAATGGTTCATCGACAACTACCACCTCGTCGAGGAGCAGATCCGGACCGCGCGGCGGCACCTGCCCCGCGGCTACAGCCGCGCGCTGCCGCGGCTGGCCGCGCCGCCGTCGGCCGGCATCCCTCGCGTCTACGACCTCGTCCTCGAGCTCGTGTCGCACTCGCACGGCCGCCTCGACATGGAGGGCCTGCGCGCCTTCGTCGCCGCCTATCAATCGGTGCAGGCGCTGCGCCTCGGCGAGCTGTGGGCCATCCCGATCATGCTGCGCCTGGCGCTGATCGAGAACCTGCGCCGCGTGGTCGCCCGCGTGACCGCCGGCCGACGCGACCGCGAGGCCGCGGCGGCCTGGGTCGACCGCATGATCGAGACCGCCACCACCGCCCCGGCCAGGGTCGTGCTCGTGCTCGCCGAGATGATCGAGGCCGACCCCCCGCTCACCAACGCGTTCCTCGCCGAGCTGGCGAGCCGGCTGCAAGGGCTCGGCCCGGCCCTGGTGTTCCCGATGACCTGGCTCGAGCAGCGCCTCGCCGAGCGCGGCCAGAACGTCGAGCACGTGTTCCAGCTCGTCAGCCAGAGTCAGGCCGCCGACCAGGTCTCGATCGGCAACAGCATCGGCAGCCTGCGCCTGCTCGGCGCCACCGACTGGCGTGAATTCGTCGAGGCCATGAGCGTGGTGGAGCGCGCGCTCGGCCGCGATCCCGCCGGGGTCCACGCGACGATGGACTTCGCGACCCGCGATCGCTACCGCCACGTCGTCGAGACGATCGCCCGGCGCAGCCCGCTCGGCGAGGAGGCCGTCGCCGAGGCGGCGGTGAACCTCGCGCGCGCCGGCAGCGAGCGCCGCGCCCACGTCGGCTATTACCTGGTCGACGCCGGTCGCGACGCGCTCGAGCGCGTCGTGCAGATGCGCCGAACCCCGCGCCGGCTCGCCCCGCGCCTGCGGCTGCTGGTCCACGTCGGATCGATCGTCGGCCTGACCGCCCTCGTCACGACGGGGCTCGTGCTGGTCGCCCACGCGCGCGGCCTCGGCGGCCCGGCCCTCGCCCTCGCCGCAGTCCTGCTGGCGATCGCCAGCAGCCAGCTCGCCGTCGCCCTGGTCCAATGGCTGGCGGTCCTGCTGACGAGCCCGACGATCCTGCCGCGCCTCGACTTCTCGGCCGGCATCCCCGCGGACCGGCGCACCGCCGTCGCCGTGCCCACCCTGCTCACCGACGACGCCGAGGTCGACCACCTGCTCGAGGCGCTCGAGGTCCGCTACCTCGCCAACCGCGACCCCAACCTCTCGTTCGTGCTCCTCAGCGACCTTCGCGACGCGCCGCGCGAGCACATGGACGGCGACGACGCGCTGCTGCAGCGCGCCCGCGAGGGCGTCCTCGCGCTCAACGCCCGCCACCTCGCGGCCGGGCGGGCGACCCCGTTCTTCCTGCTGCACCGCCCCCGCCGCTGGAACCCGCGCGAGGGCGTGTGGATGGGCTGGGAGCGCAAGCGCGGCAAGATCGAGCAGTTCAACGGGGCGCTGCGCGGCGAGCTCGGGCCGTTCGCCGCCGTCGTCGGCGACGTCCTGCACCTGCGCGGCGTCCGGTACGTGATCGTCCTGGACAGCGACACCCTGCTGCCGCGCGACGCGGCGCGCGAGCTCGCGGCCACGATGGCCCACCCGCTCAACCGCCCGCGCTTCGACGCCGCGCTCGGCCGGGTCGTCGAGGGCCACGCGATCTTGCAGCCGCGCGTCGCCATCTCCATGGCCAGCGCCCGCCGCTCGGGCTTCGCGCGCCTGTTCGCCGGCGAACCGGGCATCGACCCGTACACGCGCGCCGTGTCGGACGTCTACCAGGACGTGTTCGGCGAGGGCTCGTTCGTCGGCAAGGGCATCTACGACGTCGACGTCTTCCAGCGGGCGCTCGCCGGCAAGCTGCCCGAGAACCTCGTCCTCAGCCACGACCTGCTCGAGGGCGCCTATGCCCGCTCCGGCCTCGTCAGCGACGTGCTCGTGTTCGAGGACTACCCGACCGCATACTCGGTGGAGGTCGGCCGTCGCCACCGCTGGACCCGCGGCGACTGGCAGCTCACCGCGTGGCTGCGCGGCCGGGTGCCCGACGGCGCCGGCGGGCGGATCGACAACCCGCTCTCGCCGCTCTCGCGCTGGAAGATCGTCGACAACCTGCGCCGCAGCCTGGTGCCGGTGGCCCTGCTCGCCCTGCTCGTGCTCGGCTGGGCGGGCCCGGGCCTGGCCGGACCGGCGACGCTCGTGGTCCTGGCGATCCTGATCGTGCCCGGCCTCCTCGCCGCGGCCGCCGCCCTGGCCCGCCGACCCGACGAGCTCCCGCGTCACCGCCACCTCCGCGACATCGTCGACGCGCTGGCCCTGCAGCTCGCGCGCGAGGGCTTCGCCCTCGTCTGCCTGCCCCACGACGCCCTCGTCAGCGCCAGCGCCGTCCTGCGCGCCCGCTGGCGCGTGCGCGTCAGCGGACGTCATCTGCTCGAGTGGCGCACCGCCAGCGACGCCGAGCGCGGCGCGGACGGCAGCCTCGGCGCCGCCTACCGCTTCATGCGCAGCGCGCCGCTCGTCGCGGCCCTGATCGTCGCCGCGCTGTGTCTCCTGCGACCGACCGCGCTCCCGCTGGCCGCACCGATCGCGCTCGCCTGGGTGCTCGCACCGGCGCTGGTCTGGTGGCTGAGCCGGCCGACCCGCGACGAGCGACCGGCGCTCGCCGCCGCCGACGAGCTGTTCCTGCGCCGGGTCGCGCGTCGGACCTGGCGCTTCTTCGAGGTCTTCGTCGGCCCCGACGACAATCACCTGCCGCCGGACAATTATCAGGAAGACCCGCCGCAGGGCACCGCGCACCGCACCTCGCCGACCAACATCGGCCTCGCGCTGACCGCCAACCTCGCGGCCCACGACTTCGGGTACCTCCCCGCGGGCGAGCTGCTGCAGCGCTGCGCGCGGACGATGGCCGCGATGGACCGCCTGCAGCGCCACCACGGCCATTTTTACAATTGGTACGACACCCGCACCCTCGAGCCGCTGCAGCCGATCTACATCTCCACCGTCGACAGCGGCAACCTGGCCGGGCACCTGCTCACGCTCGCGACCGGTCTCCTCGAGCTGAGCGACGCGCCGATCGCCCGCGCCGCGGCGCTGCGCGGCCTGCACGACACCCTCGCCGTGATCGCCGAGCGCGATGTCCCCGGCGCCGGCCTGCCCGGCGCGATGAGCCGGCTGGGCGAGGCGCTGACCGCCCCGCCGCCCACGCTCTCGGGGACGCGCGCCCTGCTCGAGCAGCTGCGCAGCGACGGGCACGCGCTGGTGCGCGACGCCCAGACGCACGCCGACGCCGCGCAGCTCGCGTGGACCGAGGCCTTCGCGGCCCAGCTCGGGCAGGCGCTCGCGGACCTGCTGTGGATCGCGCCGTGGCTCGAGCTGCCGGCGCTGCGCGCCGCCGATGACGTGCTCGCGCGCCTCGACGAGCCGCTGACGCTGCGCGCGGTCGCGGCGCTCGAGTACACCCTCGTGCCCGTCCTCGACCTGGCCGGCGCCGCGGACCCGGACCTGCGCCGCGCCGTGCTGCTCGGGGCCGGCCGCGCCGCCGCGCGCCTCCAGGACGCCGCCGGGCTGGCCGCCCGCGCCGCCGAGCTGGCCGACATCGACTACGAGTTTCTCTACGACCGCGACCGCCACCTGCTGGCCATCGGCGACAACGTCGGCGGCCACCGCCTCGACGCCAGCTTCTACGACCTGCTGGCCTCCGAGGCGCGCCTCGCCAGCTTCGTAGCGATCGCCCAGGGCAAGCTCCCGCAGGAGCACTGGTTTCGCCTCGGGCGGTCGCTGACGACCACGGGCGGCAAGCCGGCGCTGCTGTCGTGGAGCGGCTCGATGTTCGAGTACCTCATGCCGCTGCTGATCATGCCGACCTATCGCGGCACGATCCTCGACGAGACCTGCCGCGGCGTCGTCGCGCGCCAGATCGAATACGGTCGCGAGCGCGAGGTCCCGTGGGGCGTCTCCGAGTCGGGTTACAACAAGACCGACGCCCACCTCAACTATCAGTATCGGGCCTTCGGCGTGCCCGGCCTCGGCTTCAAGCGCGGGCTGGCCGACGACCTGGTGA
>Ga0075163_10002748_pt1 | contig 23597 bp, 29 predicted proteins | sample JI1023141ADNA_FD_71478 | JGI IMG/M metagenome (GOLD analysis project Ga0075163, IMG submission 71478) | Wastewater effluent complex algal communities from Wisconsin, to seasonally profile nutrient transformation and Carbon sequestration -... | ecosystem: Engineered > WWTP > Effluent > Algae... | reverse complement strand
TCTCGTTAGCGGTCAAAACGGTATTAACCAAGCGGTCACGAAGTTCTTCTTCGTTCTTCTTCGCATTAGCGACTAGTTCTTGAACTTCCTTTGGAAGCGATGCCAACGACAAAATCGCTGGGGCTTCTTCCTTTTTCGGAGCGGAGTTAGCTACAACTTCCTCCTTCTTAGGTTCAACTGTCTTGTTAGCTACGAGAGCTTTCAAGGTATCGTCGCTAAGAGCTTCGAAAGTTTTCTTTTCTCCCTCGCAGCTACCGCAATTAGCGACTAGCTTACCGATCAAATCATTTCGCTCTTCTGGCGTGAGCTTCATCTTTTCTTCTCCAAGAGAATTGTTAGTAACGGGAACGTAAGTTGCTTGGTACTTAACTTCAGTAACGGTATCGTCAATCGTTACCGTTTCTTTAGTCTTGCTATAACCGATTTTGTAAAGCTTAGTAGGTTCGCTACTCAACTTAACTCCGTCATTGTTATAGCGTGGGTAGTCTTCGAAGATAGCATACTTGTCGTATACAGCGACAACGTAAGAGCTTCTACTTGAAGTAGAGTAACGCTCAGCGATAAGCTTAGAAATTTCGTCACGAACGTCTGAGAAAGAAAGTTCGTTAACAAGAAGCTCTTTACTGATAAGAAGCGGTTGGTAATTTCGTTCAGGAGCGGAGTTAACGAGAACCCCGCAACCGTCGTCTAAACTACAAGCTCCCTTCTTATCGGTTAAGAAAGCTAAGTGATCAGGAGTAATCTTAGTAACCTTGGCGTTATAAGTTACGTTATTATGAACGCCAGAAGTTACCTCTAAGTCCTTAAATAGTCCCGTGGAAAGTTCAAATTTCTTACCAGCTTTAATGTTGGCGATAATTTGAGGATTCTTATCTAAGGCTAACCGCTCACTCACCCAAGCTTCGGCTGCCAAAGCTCCGTCTTTATCTACCGATTCAAATACCCAACCAACTAAATAGTTGTTAACTACCGAAGGAGAGCGGGCTGAGATAGGAACGTTTTGATCATTAACGGGGTGACCGTTAGTAATCGGCATTCCATTCCAATCGCCAACGTTAGCCGTTACCGTTTCCTGGGGGTAAAGTAGCGGACCGTCGGAACCTTCTAAAACGCCTGGAACAATCATCGTCATCGGGACAACGTAATAGTTCTCACCTAATAACGAGTCCATTCTGTAAGACTTTTTAGCGTTGATCGCTACATAATCTAACCCCATCCCCAAGCTCCTACACGTTACCGTCGTAGTAAAGCCTAAAATTTAGGGGTATGGGGTTACAAAGTAAATACTATAAAAACAAACTATTAACTATAGTATTCTTCAACTAGTTAGTAGAATTTCCCAGCTTTTTAGGTCTACCTTTGTTAGGGCTTCTCTCGTAAGTATTCGAAGTTAGTAAGACTATCCAACGGTAGTAATAGCCCCCCATCCAGTATTCGCAAACAATAGCGTGATTCTTAGGAAGCTTAGGACGAACGTTTGTTATAAGGCTAGGAAGTAATTTCAAGCTACTAGCTCTAAGCTCTTCAACAAAATCTTCCGTCTCAAGTATCTTCCTTAAGTCGTGCCGGCAATGTCGCTTACCGTCCTTTAATTTCTCAAGTAATAATAGTTGACTGGGAGTTAGCTTAGTATCACCTACTAACTCTTTTAGTTCTGGACTCATGACCCCTCCTTTGTCCAAATAGTCGTAACGTCTTTACTAACGAACGTGACCCAATTTCCGTTAGCGTCTTTACCCTTAAAAGTTCCGTTCTTGTCTACCGCTTTAACACCCTTCAAGAAGCCGTACTTCTTAACGTCTACTCCTTGAAGTTCTTTTGTTCGTAGTAGATTCTCTAGTTGTCTTTGCGCTCTAACGGCTTTACCTTCCGCTACCTTCTTCTTGTCAGGAGATTTTATAGCCGCTACCGCTGCGTCAATATTAACGTAAGGTATCCAAGCGCAGCGACAATTAGGGTGTTGAGGTATCTTCCCTCTTGCCTCTTTAATTTTGTAACGTTTACCCTCTAAAGCTCTACAGATAGGGCAAACTCTAGCGTCACCAGCAGTCTTCCATTCTATCTCCGCTCCTACTTCTTCAATACCTAAGTTTTCGAAGGTATCTAATTGACCTTCAGCGTAAGCGTGAACTAGTTCCGTTCTAGCTACGGTTAAAGCTCTTTTCTTTCCTAATCCGTCTACCTCTTTAGCTAGTCGCCTAGCCACTTCCCTTGCGCCTATACCGTTCGCTAAACCGTCAGCCAGCGTTCTACTCATTCCCGCTGCCATCGCTTCCGTAACACCTTTTAGCTGGTCGAAAGCTCTAACGAAAAGTAACTGAACTCTTACTTGTTCGATAGGCGCAGCGAATACTTGCGAGTAGAAGGGAGAAAGCGGAGAAGGATTGACTGGTATAGGATTTTGAGCGGCTTTAGCGGCTTTAACTTCTTCAAAAGAACGTACTACCGCTTGCTTGTACGAGGACTCTATAAAATCCGCTAACCAAGGCTTACCTTCTACATCAGTAGCTAGTAATCCTTTATCAATCATTTCTTTAAGCCACTTCTTATAGGCTTCTATTCGAGCTAAGTCATTAGGAAAGTCGTAAGGGCTAGCGTTAACCGTTAACCCTAATCCGTTTTGCTCTACTAAGAACTTGTAAAGCTCTTTCTTAAGCTCTTTTAGCTTTCGTTCGATAGCTCTTGTTAGCTTATTACGAAGAGCTACTGTACGAGTAGGGTCAACGTTAAGCTTCTTTTGAATAATCTTTTTAGACTTAGCCATGTTTAGTATCTCAAGAGCTTATTTAGCTTGACGTACTCTAACTTCAGCTATGTTATTTAAGCCAAATTCGTTTAAGTAAGCCGTAGCTGCCTGCCTAGTAGGAAACCAAGTACAGTAGTCTTCGTTAGGAGTCCAACTACCTGTAGGAACGTGAAAGAATTTCTTTGTTAGAAATTGTTTTTCATCGTAAGCTTGAATATAGAAGTAGCATTCTCTTAAGCCACTCATAAACGTCAACCCCAAGTAGGAACTTCGTTAGCTGACCAACCTTCTGGTCTAACTTCGTATAGTCTAGCGTTCTCTTCTCCTTCCTTACTAACGAAAATATAGAATGGGGGTTTATAACCTAAATCGGTCCAAGCTTGAGCCTGCTTTACAGCAGCTTCTTGAGGAGACGTAGCTTCAAAAGTCGTCCATACGTCTCCTCTAGCGGTAGTTCGGTAGTTACTAGGCATTAACGTCCTCTCCTGGCTCCGTAGTAGTCGTTCCCGTACCTCCCAATATCGGTACGTCTTCTTCCTCGTTAGCTAGGTTCTCTTCTTCCTCTAGCATATCGTCTAGTAGTTGTTCTGCTTCGTCTTGTTTGAGCTTTAAGAACTTCGTAAAGAAGTTCATAGGAGTTATTAGACCTCTAGCCGCTCCACTAGCGTAAGTGTTAATAGCTTCCGTATAGTTCTTCAATACGGTAGAAGCCGTAACAGCGTTAAGCTCTTTCTCAGTATCCCAAGCTACTTTAAGTGAGTCGCTAGGAATAGGAAGACAACCGCAGATAATAAGCGTATTGATGAAAGGCATAATAATGGTAGGAGTCACGTGAGAGTCTCTACGAGATTGAACCCGTTCCTCCCAGGAATCTTTATCTTGGGTTGACGCTAGCTCTCCTCTCTCGCTACCCTTAAAGATTCTCATAGGAATTTCTTTGATAATACAAATAGCTTCTAGCTGACATTCTATTTGGTCTTTAGGAGAAGCTACTTGTACGCTTAAGCTCTTAGGCTCAATACCGCTAATAGCTAACCAACGTTGAAGAGAGTTAGTATAGTTAAACAATTGCTCTTTAGCGGCTTCCGTATCTATTTGACCGCTAAAGTTCGGAAGGTTGGTAAGAGCGATACCAGGGAAAGCTCCTCTATAGTACATTTCTCCCGAACCACCGTAGAGCTTCCTGAGGTCAATAAGTCGATTAAAAACGGCTTCTTGTCTAGGTGCTCCGAAGACTTCCGAAGTCGTCTTTTCAGGAGTAAGGTGAATAACCCTACTCCAATGAATCTTAACGTTATTGACTGTCTTAGTATTCTCTTCCGTTTCGCTAGTATTTAGCGTGTAATATTCGGGTAAGCCGTTACGAGGGTTAGCGGTATCGTTGACGTAGCTTTCGATACTAGCTTGCGTTTCGTCGTAACACTGCATATAGAGAAGCCTACGCTTAACCGTTCCTGTAGGCATAATACCTTTCTCTATAGCAGCTACTCTTTCTGGTACAGGTTCTTCTAGCTTTAATCCGTCGTCAAAGCCTAGTAGAATGATGCCGTAACGTCCTATACCGCTTACAATATCTCCTCGTTTGAGGTGAGCGTAAATAGGACTTCCTTTCTTGTTCTCGAAGAAGTTAACTCCCCCGAACTTTTCAAGTAGCTCTTCCCAAGCTTCTTCAAACGGAGTTTCAACGTCTTCGTCTTCGTCTTCGTAGATGAGAGGAGTAACTTTCCAAGACTCGTTAGGCTCGATACAAACAACTCGATTACCTGTCTCACGTTCGAACATTTCCTTATATTGATGAGGAGTAATACTACCTGGTTTAGGATAGCCGCATTCTCCGTAGATGTCCTTATTAGGATCAATAAGAGACTCGATGTATCGCATACGATTAAACGTATAATTCAACGTAAGTCGTTGAAGGTTCTCTTCGTTGATAATTATTTTTCCGTCTTCGTTGATCGTATATCCTAACGGTTCTTGTTCGTTACTCATAATGCTCTGACTCCTAAACGAGAGATTGGCCGGCCATCGGGGAAATTTCGGGATTTTCATAAGCCCATACTGCCATTACTAAACTATCGGCTTGGTCTGGGCTACAACCAAGTAAGTCGTGAATCGTTTTACCTTTATAAGCTTCCGTAGGCTTACTCTTAGGAGGCAAGAATATCTTACCTTCGCTATCGTAGAAGTAAGGTAGCGGAGCTAGCTGTCTACGTAGTTCAATATACTTAGCGGGAATACCAAATTGACTTTTATAAACTTGATTTCCTAAGTCGTCTTCTTCTAGTATCGGCATAAGCTTTAGACGAAGGTTCCAATACATTTCCGCTCTAAGATTCTTGAATACGTACTTACGCTCTTGGATGTCTATCTTAGCGGCTTTAGTAGTAGCTACGTCAATAGGTAGTTTAGCCTTTTCTCCGAATCCAATAGAGCGTACAGCGTACCCTTCGTCACGTAGTTGATCGGCTATTTGTTTACCACCGCCCCCTCTATCGAATACGACGTCATTAGGAGTTATTAGATACTCCTTCATAAGCTCTTTCGTTATCTTCGTAATATTGACGGTGTTAGGAGTTTTAACGTCAATTTTCTCTACGATACCGTATTTGTCTACGATAGTGAAGGAAGTTTCCGCTTCTCCTTCTCCAGGGTCAACGGCTAGCGTTCTACGAGTGATATTGAACGTCTTAAAGTTACGCTTAAAGGTCTTGGCGTACTCTTCGGAAAGGTCTAACCAATCGGGTTGATATAGTAGATTCTCCGCTCCTTCGTAGAACTCCGCATCAAGACCTATCTTTTGACGAATTGGGTCCCATATCTTCCTTCTCTTCTCGTATAGTTCGTAAGAGAGAACGCCTGGAAGTACGTCAGTATAACTAGGCTTTAGACCTCGTTTAATTTCGGCTTGGGCGTAGCGAACGTTAGGGGAGTCTTCCCCTCGTATTCGAATGACCTTAGTGATATAGCCTGGTCTATCTCCTAGCCGCTTTAAGTCTCCTTCCTTCGATTTACGCTTGAAGAAGTTATCGCAAGGAAGACAGTTACCAATAACGAGTTTACGGTGAGCCCACGTATCGCTAGCTTCCCAAAATACGTCACCGATAGAGGAAGCCTCATCGTAGAGTACTAGCGTTCTAGGAAGTCCGTTAGGGCCACGTTCTAGGTGATGTCCTAACATCGTTTCCGGTATCTTCGAAACGATTCCCTGAACGTAACTTCTAGCTTCTAGTTCTCCATCTAACTTGAATTGACGTAGGTGTAAGTCGTTATCGTGAATCGGTAGCGGTATTTTCGAAGTCGTTCGGAAACGTCGTATTTCACCCCATAGTACGGAGCTTAGTTGCGTATAAGAGGAAGAGCTAGTAATAACTCTAGCGGGAGAACGACTACAAAAGAACCATAGGACTCCTAGAGCAGAGGTAAAGTCTTTACCCATTTGGTTAGCAGCCGGCACGATAGTTTCGTCGTTATCTCTAAGTGAGTAGAGAATCTCGGCTTGCTTATCGTAAATAACGATATCAGGCCAGCATAAGTTAATAAACTTGACTGGGTCTAAGAGAACTTCTGGATTCATTACTTAGCTTCCGTTCTAGCTTGAACGTTATCTAATACAGCGTCAATTACTGCTCCGTCTAATATCTTAGGAGCAGACGATTCAACCTTCGCTATCATTTGAGCTATAAAGTTTACACTACCTTCTAGCTTAAGTTTATCGCCAGGAAGCGTCATGCCTAAATGACTCATAAGGAGCTTAAGAGCTTCTAGCTTATTCCACATTCTAGGCTTTATAGTCGTGGTAGTCGTCTCTTCTTCTCCGTAGTTAGAAGTACGAACTTCTACGTCAAAACCGCTTATTGTTCTAGCTACGTCTTCGGACATTTCCGATATTTCTAGTAGCTGTCCGTGAGTACCGAACATTTGTTGCGGATTAGCAAAAGCTATTCGAGCTAGCTCTTGTAATACTCGTTCAGCCGTTATCTCTAACTTAGTTGAACGTTCATAAATAGCTTTACCAATCGCAGCCGAAATCAACTTGTTATTAAGTAGTTTCGTAGCGGAAGTACCAGGATGTTTATACCCAGCTTTTCTCGCAGCTTCGCTCGCATTAAAGTCTTGACTTGCTAAAAGCTCCTTAATGAATATTTGCTGTTGAGTCGTCAACTGATTTAGAGTCTTTGAACTGATACCTCTTTTTGAAGGTTTCAATTTGGTAGTTCGCATCTTATTAAACCCTACTCATACCTTATATTAGGCAACCCCAATTTACTCTACCCTATTTTTCGATCAAGAAAAGATATTGAAACTAATTTTCTTTCGTAAACCTACCCTATCTAATCCGCTAGAATAAGATTATTAGTCCACCACTATTTTCTATCGGAGAACCAACAAATGACCGCCATTACGTTAACTCTCGAAGTCATCGCTAAGCCCCCAATAAATACCTACCTTGCTTACGTAAAAGAATGTCTAAAACATAAGATAGCTATTGACAGACCCGCTATGGATTCTTTCCTTACTTGGATTCGTACCTTTCGTTCTCATAGTAAAATCTCTCAAGCATCTTGGGCTAACGTAACTACCGACACTTACAGTAATACTGCCTTAAAAGAGATTGTAGAAGAAATTGAAAGTAAGTTTATACCGGGAGTAGTTATTCAAACTTGCTATACTCAATGCGAGTATTATCCTAAGCTACACACAACTAGTATCTACGATACTTTAGCTTCTATCAAATTACCTAATTGGGCGGATAGATTAGAGCTTAAGCTTACCTACGCTCTTCTACCTCCTAAAGTCAAGGTAGAGATTCCTGAAGCTATTCCTAACATAAAGGAATACGATAAGACCTCCGTATTTGATCCAACTCCTAAAGAGGAGCCTACGGAAGACAACCCTTTCGCTCCACTTCCTCCCGATCATCCTGGCTTTCGTCATCTTTAGTCGTCAACTATTTTCTTCACTCTTAAAAGGTAACTCAAATGGTAATTGTTCGTATCATCGCTAAAGCTAAAGCTCCTTACTTTCTCGAAGAGATAGCTAAGAACGGTATCAAAGAAACTCTTCTACACGGTACGCATCGTACTTGTATTAAAGAATGGGTAGAGAAGTTTAGAAAAGCTAAACTACTCGAACAAAGAGAAGCTCAAATAATTCAAAATCCTTTCTTTTACAAACGTCTTAATTCTATGGAGAGAATCGTAAAACGTTTAGTAGAGATTTACGTACAAGAAGGAGAGCTAGTACTAAAGCTCTTCGACAACGTAAAAAAGATAACTAACGTAGAGCTTCCTAGTTGGGCGGATTACTTTGACGTAGTAGTAGAGTACGAAGAGAATAGCGTAGAACGTAAATACAAAGAGATAGCGAAAGCTCTTTACGAATTACCTAAAATCAAAGAGTACTTAGCTAAGAACAAAACTAGGAAACTCTCTACCTTCGTAAGTTTTCAACGAATAGTTAAAGACTTATGTAGAAAACTGGGTAAAGAAGAGTTTTTCAAAATTAGCTATTTTGAAACTTTATTTTTCTATAAGATAGAAAAAGCTCTAAAAGAGATTTGGAAAGAAGAGCTATCTAAGAAAGAAGAGCAAGCCGCTTTAGCGTCTCCTGAAGAGAAGGTAGAAGAACTAAAACCAGGTAAGTTCGTAACGGTTACTCCTAAGCGTAGAAACGACGATTGGTATAAGGAGAAGAGAGAAATAGAAGCCGCTCCTAAGCAATCGCTTAAGGAAGGAGAAGACGTAGAGAGGGGACCAAAAGTTCCTAGCGAAGAAGAAATGGAAGAGCATTCTAATAAAGTTCTATTGGACGTTTTCTACGAGAACTTAGTTGAGAAGGTAGCTAAGTATATGGAAGAGAACGAAGTAGCTTATGATTCTGAAACTCCTAATTTTGATGTTTTAATTAAGCAGCAAGCTAGAGAGTTAGCGTTAGTTAACCCTACCAATCTCTTACTGTCTCATAAGGTAGATACGGAGAAAGTTAAGAATAAGCTTAGAATCTATTTTAACATCCAAGAACAATTGGTACATGATCGTCTTAAAGAGGAAGAACGTAAGAAGGAGTTAGAGAGTAAGGTAGATGATAGGAGTGGAGAGGAGCGTGATAAGGAGGTTAAGGAGGAAGTAGAAGAGTTAAAGAAAACAGTAGCTTTAATTCTTAAGAAGTTAAAAGAGTTAGATGAGGTAGGAATACGGACACTTAGATTCTCTTATAGTCGTCCTAACGAGTCTAATAAAGTAAAGTCTTTTGACGAACTTCCCCTATCTTCTGAAGAGTCTAATAAGTTATCTCAAGCTAACTTAGAACTTCTCAAAGAGATAAGAGGAATGAGTTTTGATATAGACTTTGCTGGGGAAAGTACGAAGGAGAACTAAGTTGAAGTATATGGGAAGTAAGAAGAGATTGGCTAAAGATTTATTACAAATTCTTAGTCCATTTCGTCTAAATTGTCGTTGGTACGTAGAACCTTTTGTAGGAGGTGGTAATTCTATAGAGTTGTTTACATGACTTAGAATAGGCTCTGACGTAGATTATACGGCTATCAAAGCTTTGATAACTATAAGAGACAGAGTTTTAGAGCTTCCTAAAAATAACTTGGAGTTTGACGAAAATGATTATAAAAATTTAAGATTACCCTCTAACAATTGTTTTTACAAAGAATACGCTAGTTTTGCTTTTAGTTACGGGGGAAAGTATTTGGGCGGTTGGCGTAGAGACAGGTTAGGTAAGAGAGATTACGTAGCTGAAGCTTATAGAAATGCGTTACGTCAATCTCCCTTACTTAAAGGAGTAATTTTAGTTAATTGCGATTACACTAAGTTAAAAATTCCAAAAAATTCTTTAATTTATTGTGACCCTCCTTACAAAAATACTACAAATTACAAATATAGATTTTGTCACGAACAATTTTACGATTGGTGTAGATTTCAAAGTAAACTAGGGCATTACGTGTTTGTAAGTGAATATTATTGCCCAGAAGATTTTGAAGAAGTATTTTGTAAGAGATTACCTAGCTCTTTAACCGCTAATACGGGAGAAAAATTAGGAATCGAAAAGTTATACAAAGTAAAGTCTTAGGAGAACTAAGTTGAAAATCTTTTTAGAAAGAGAGATAAGGGAAGCTTACTTACACGTACAAGAAAGCGAACTTAACTCAGCATTACACTTACACTTCTTCGTAACTTCGAAAGCTCCTCGTTGTTTTCGAAGAGACGTAGAACAAGGTTATCCTATCGCTCACTTACTCTCGATGGACGAAGAGTTTCTAAGAGAGGTAGCGATAAGAGCGGGAGTAAAGGTTGTCTTAATTCAACATAAGGGAACCTTTCGCCAACACGTAGACTTATGCGGTTTACCGCTTAGAAACGTTCTAGCGGAAATGGGAGAAGATATTGAAACTTATAAGAGGAGATTAAATTGAAAACCTACAAAGAACACTTAAATCCTACGTTTTACATCTACGTAGTTCGTGGACCTATCATACCTCATACGAGAAGCGGAAGAGTAGTCAGTCATCGTTGTAGAATTGACTATGTCGTCAAATTCTTACACGCTCTAGCTACGGAAGAGATAGAGCTAGGGAAATTTATTAGCCTTCAAGAGGCAGGCGTATACGCTCATTGGATTCTAACTAATCCGAACGGCTACTACGAATTGAAAGACTTAGCCGTTGATCCTCGTAGAACTTCCGCTCATGTAAGCTTTTTACGGGAAGAGCTTAGCGGGGAAGACTTCCGTTATAGGGTAGTACTCTCTTCCGTCGTTACGGTTCCTGAAAAGAAGGAGGAAGAGAAAGCCATAGAGAAGCCTACCGAAGCTCCTAGCCCTTCGTTAGAAAGCTCTTCGGAGCTTAAAGAGGAAGAAGTAGCCCCGGTTATCTCTTCCGTTCTAGGGATGCCTTACGAAACGGTAGAAGACAACTTACGAAGACAGTTAGAGAAGAACTTAAGAAAGCTCTTCTAACCCCCTACGATGCCTTTAGAAGGGCTTAGAGCTTTAGGGCACCTAGTTACCCACCGAAGCTTCTTAGAGCGTAAAAGAGAAACACCTAGCCGTTCATAGCTAGGTGTTTTTCGTTTTCGGATTAGAGAGGAACTAGCCGCTAGCTTAGGAGCTTTCGAATAGTAGGAAAGACTTCTACGAGTCCTTCTAACGTCTTCGGCTTTCCTCCTAGAATGACGAAAGCGGCATCTTCATCTAAGGTAGCCGTAATAAGCCTAATCGGTTCTACTCCTTCGCTAGCGAAGTCTACCCCGTAAGGATGAACGACTAAGTAGAACTCTTTTTCAGCGTTAGCGTAAGTTCGGTAGAGAGGACGAAAGGCTAGCTTATCTAAGATAGCTACAAAATCACTTAAATAGACTTTCTTCAAAAATTCGTCGTTAGCCGTTTTTACTCTTACAATTTCTTTCATTTTCGGTTCCTTCGTTAGTCGTTCAAAATTTTAATATATAAGCCACCACACTGACTTCGATAGTTTCTTCCTTCTTCGTTAGCTTTAGCGATAGAGCTAGGGTGAGGAAGAGTTTCGTCAACGAATATTTTTGACTCCTTAACTCCTTCTACTAAGATAGATACCGGCCAGCTACCAGGAGGAAGACCAGCTTCGCTAGCTTCTATCACTCCTCTCCAAATACCGTTTTCTTTCGACCAGCTAACGTTCTTAGATTTGATATACATCGTTCGGTTCCTTCGTTTTGAGTTAGTAACGTCTTCAACTAAGAGAAGTATCGACTACGGTTGAAGAAAAGTAAAGAGCTTTTTGAATTTATTTTTAAGATATTTTCAAAAAGCTCCTAACTTCAACTACTCTAACAACTTAGAGAGTTACCTTAAAAGTTCTCGAAGCTCCGTTAGTTCCTCCGTCTTTAAGGCTATAGGAGAAACTAATCCGAACGGCTAGCGTAGGAACCTTAACAAACTTACCGTCTTCCATTACGTAGTCTCCGTTATCGTCCATTTTAGGAAGGTTAACGACAGCGTAATCAATTTCTAGTTCGACTTCTTCGAAGAGTAACCCCATATTTCCACAACTAGCTGGACTAATTGAAGTTTTAGGAAGAAGGGTAGCGTTACAGCCGATAGTTATTTCACCGTAGCTTTTCCAAAATAAAGTTTCGAGATTACCGGGAATCGTCTTAACGTCTAGGTTTTCACGGATAACGTTAAAGAGAGCGGACTTTACCTCTTTAGAAGAGTATTCTTTGGCTTTCGAGATAGTCATAGTTCGTTTCCTTCGTCTTCGTTTCGTTTAGTAATTTCTTCCGACAAGTAAGAGTATCGACTAAGAGGTTGAAAAAGTAAAGAGGTATTTGAAGAATTTTAGAAAGTTTTCAAAATTATTTCTACAGCGGTTCCTTCTACCGTCTTTCCCGCTGGACTTACCCAAATAGGAAAGCTTCGTTTACTAACTCTCTTTAGAGTCCAACCCTTCGCTAAAAGAAGCTTACTAGCCTTTCTCCCTCTAACTCCTTCGCTATCGGGAGAAGCTTTTTCCGCTTCGGTTAAGTTAAGTAGGCTATCTAACTTAGAAAGGTCTACGGTCATGATATTGGGTTCCTAAAGAGCTAGAACTTAGAGAAGGTAAAAGTAGAGCTAACTAAGGAGAGAACCACTTAGATTCTCTCCTTAGAGCTTTCTTAGATTATAGAGCGTCAGCGATAGCGGGATACTCTTCGATAAGTTCCTTAAGAGTAGCGGGTAGACAGTGAAGAATACGCTTAATAGCCGTAGGAGTACTTCGTTCAAAACGATGAAGGCAAACTTCGTCTTTATCGCTGCAGAAGAAAACTCCAATTTTAGTTCCTAGAACGTAGTAGCCATCGTAAAGACGATAGAAAGGGTCAACAACTGTTCCGTCCTTTAGCGTCCACTCTTCCGCTCCTAAGAACAATCCCCAAGTTTCTTCATCGAAGCTCTTAACAGTTTCGGAGAAATCTTTGTAGCTCTTAATCTTAGTCATTTTTCGTTTCCTTCGTTTTAGGTTAGTAATCTCTTCCCGACAATTAAGAGTATCGACTATTCATTGAAGAAAGTCGATACCCTTTTTGAACTTTTTCTTAGTTTCCTGAATAAAAACTTCCTCGTAGGTTCCCGTTCTTATCTTTCGCTAGGAGGTACTCTCCCTCCGCTACGATGTCTCCTGAAGGTAAAGTATCGAAACTCTTTACAGTAAATCCCATAGTTTGAGCTAAACTTATGAAGTCTTCGGCTTCTACGGCAGGATCAAGATAAAGTCCTTCGATGTAATTTTCGCACATAACTTTATTTTGATTTACGTTTTCAAAAGCCGTTTCGAGATTGTAGGAATTTAAGAGAACTTCTACCCCTACGTTAGAGAAATCGGCTAGAAGCTTTATAACCGCTAGAGAGTCAGCTAGAATGCTTTTAGCCGCTTCTTTCTTAGCTCCTCGAAGTTCTACTACGTCTCTTCCTTTTAAGCTCTTAAGAAGTTCTAGGAAGCTCTTAACACCTTCAGCCGTTTTAACTAAGTCGTTCATTTTCGTTTCCCTCGTTTAAGTTTAGTTTCTCGCCAACAAGAGTAGTATCGACTATCTATTGAAGAAAGTAAATACCCTTTTGAAAGATTTTCGAAAATAATTTCAATCTTCCTTTTTCGTCTCTTCCTCGTAAGGTTCTCCAGCGGCTTTCGCTAGGACTCTCGAAAGCTCTAAAGCTCCTTCGGTAGAGAAGTCTAGGCTAACGCTACCCCCGTTGGCGTTTATCGTTAATCTAACTCTATCTAATACTCGAAGTATCTCTAAGTTAGCGGAAGCTCTAAAGCTTGCCTCAGCCATTTTACGTCTCCAATAAAAAGAAAGCCAACCCGATTAAAGGTTGGCTTAAGTTATCTTCCGAAGCACCCAATTAGCAGAACGTTCTCTAAAGCTTATTCGGCTTTAGTTAAACGATCATAAATCTTTCCGGCTTGATTGACCCAAATCTTACGAAGAAGAGGATCAATAAAGGTATCGGGAACTGGTCCAGGCAAGTCGATAGGAAGGATATACTTGTCGTAGATACCTCCCGCGATGTCGAGAAATTGAGGACGTGGAACGTTAACGACATCGGAACTTTGAATCAACTCGATCAAGCGGTCAAGATATTTTTGGAAGATAGCGAATGGCCCCTTCCTTCCTTCTTCAGCGGCATAATTTACTTGGCTAAACTCTTCTTCAAGTTTAGCCTTCAAAGCGGCTTCTGACATACGTCTCTCCTAAATAGTTTTCAACGAGTAAAAAGACTATGTACTAGAGCTTGTTAACTTCTTCGCAAAGTTCTTTCATCCGTTCCGACAACATCCATCTAGGAGGAGCGTTGTAAGTAGGCATAAAAGAATTTAGCTTTTTAGGCGGACTCTTAAAATCAAGAATGTCTAAGTTCTTCATGAACTTTAATAGTTTATCAACGGTTTCTTCTGAACGAGACACTCTATCAATTAACTCAGGCAACTCCGCTCCGTTCTCTCTCTTGTAGAGGAACTGAACGATGTCTGCCGTTACCCCTCTGCTCGTATCCAACCCTACTTGTTTAGTAATCGCCAAGACTTCGTTATCAACGTTCTCTTTTTGAAGAACTCCAGCAACACAAAGACTCATCCGAACTAGTTGATGCGTTAGGCGTGTCGGTAGTTCTTTATTGTCGTGAGCTTCTTCTTTCTTAGAAGGTCTAGCACGAAGGTCAGCGGCATACTCTCCAAGGAAGGAGCTAAAGCCTAGTACGTAGTCTTCATCTACTTCTATCTTACCTAAAATTTCTTCTACGTTTTCGCGAAGATAATTTATGTACCCTCCCGTTAATTGGTAAGCCTTTAACGTTTTAGGATCAAGTTGTTTATCCGCTTCGCTAGAAGATTTAATCTTGACGTTAGCTAGAGCGGTCTTACCTACGGAACGTAAGATGGCTCTTCGTTCTTCTGTATCGGGAGTATTGATAAATACTTTTAGAAAGCGGTCACCCAATCGAGATTGATCGCTATTCAACATTAGTTCGGGAGTGCCGGCCATAATCCAAGGAGTACGTAAGCCTGTCTGCCTATCGTCCTCTAACTTGTTCTTATAGCTAGCTCCCGAAGTACCGTCAAAGATACGACGTTGTTGAGACATAATCTCAGCGAACTTAGGAGAGCTAATTATAGTATCTCCTTCAGGAGTCACTAACGTCTTCCGATTGATACGATCAATAAGAGAGTAACCTTTCCCGCCATCACCCTTATAACCGCTATGAAAGCCGGTTAAGTGTTCGATAGGGTAACAGTATTTAGATATCAAAAGAGCGTCACAAAACTTAGTCTTACCTGAACCCGCGTCTCCTATTATTTGAAGAAATAATTGGTCACCTATTTGTTCGGTAGACATACAAACTGCTAACATCGTTATCAAGACTCTTTCTAAGTCGTCTCTCCAACGCATAGCGTCTGCCCAAGCGTCTCTTACTCGTTCAAATTCGCTACAATCCGTAGGATCAATTACAAGTAAACCTTTAGCTCTTCTATTTTCTCTAGCCGCTTCGGTACGCCATTCATCGGGAACTTCGACTACTTTATTGATAAGGTATTCTAGTTGAGGTATACGCTTATCTAAGTTGTCGTTGTTATCCTTAAACGGCTTTCCTGAAAGAATATCTCTAGCGTCGCAGCCGTCAGGAAGGTCTTTATTAAATCGCTGCTCTTCTTGTTCTTCGTCCGCCCATTTCAAGTAACGAAGTCTTACGGGAAGTTCGGCTAAAAGTTGAATCGTTCTACGAGTATTCGTATAGCCGGGAGGTAGTTGTACTCTTCCGTCTTTCGTTAGTCTCTCGTGATCGTTGTCAAACATAGTAGCTACCGTATCTACCTCTAGGAAGAGCTTGTTCCAAGAAGTAGACCAGTTACCGCATCCCGGTATTCCTACGACATTCGTAGTCATTCGTAGAGAGGAGTTAATCGATTTAGTCTTACTTAGCTTAGTCGTCATCGTAACCTTCCCTAAAAGCTCGTAGATGGCGGCTAAGTCCCACGGACCTTCGATCAAGAAAGCGGTCTTTCTCCTAGACTCCCAAACGTTCATTCCGAATAGATGAGCTCCTAACGTTGGTGTAGGAAGAAGAAGCTTTTGATGTTTCTTTTTCTCTGCGTTGTAGATAGAAATATATTGATAAAGTCCAGTCATCTTTTTATCAATATTATATCCAGGTACAAGCCAACGATTAGTTATGAACGACTTTACAATCGCTAACTCTTTTAACGTTTCAGGATAGAGTAAGCCCCGTTCGTGAGCTAGCTCTTCGTAATCTGCTTTTGTAGTAGTCGTTATAGAACGTGCGTGAACTTCTCGTATAAACGTAGTAGGGTTCATTCCTCCTTTAACGTTACCTACGTTACACGCCCAACAACGACCAAAATGGTTATTGATATTTACGCTAAACTTTTCTCTCCCGCAAAAAGGACAAATACCGATCCAATCGTCTTTGTCCGTATCTTTAGTGAATTCCAATCCGTGAAATTCGTAAGCCTTTATTCCTTCCGGTTTATCGTCAATCTTAGGCATGGTTATCTTTTTCGTAGTTAGGAGCGTCAGCGTCAAGTTGAATTTGTAATTGGTCTTGTACGGCTTTATCTTCTAAAGCTCTATTTCGGTTCTCTTCCTTCGTTCGTTCAAAGTCGAACTTGTCTGGAAACTTCTCTTTAAGTTTAGCGTTATTTCCTTTAGCTACTTCTTCTAAAGAAATTCCTAAAGCCGTACAGACTTCAGCGATACTCCAAAGAATATCTCCAGCTTCAGCGATAGCGTCAAGTCTACTAAATTCTTGACGATACCATACGTAACGTTCTACAACTCTAGCTAGTTCTCCTACTTCCGTACTTAAACGAACTAGGGAGTGCATTAACATCACTCCGTCTACTGCCGGCATATCGTCAATTCTATCTAAAGCCGCTCCTTGAGGGCAGATAGTTCGTCTGGCTAAGTTTTGATATTCGTTAAGGTTCATTAGTATTTTCTTACCTCCCAAAACAAAGTATTACAACGAGGAACTACACCCCAACACGTACTTAAAGTTGTAAACTCAACTACGTGGTCTTCGTAAGTATCTAAAAGGTATTCAAGCCACTCGTAAGAATCGGTATCCATTCGATGCTGTAAGGTAACTTTAGCTACGTAACCTTTAACAAACTTAAAGCCCATTGCTTGAGCTTGACGCATAGTAACCGCTTCCGTTCGATAGCTTAAATTTAGGCCACCTACTCCTCGAAAGACTTCGCCCACTAATATCGTTTTAGACGTTGGACACATTTCGGCTACGTATAAACTTTCTTCTGTAGCTTCTTGTTTTTTAACGGCTTTCCTAGCCATTTCTAAAACTTCGAAGGGCTTTAAGTCATACCAACTTTTACCTCCCTTAATTCGATTTCTTAGATGATACGTTCCATGCCAGTTTACAGTTTCTCCTACTCTTTCTTCTAAAGCTAAGTAGTAATCTTTTAAGCTTTTCCAAGTAGGAGAACGGTTACCAAATTCTCCTTCTTCGAAACGTCTTACAAAATCGGTTTTAGTTAATACAGGAGGAAAGTTCATAGTAATCCTACTTGCTCAAATCTTTTTCGAGAGTTTTGAAATTAGTGTTGGTTCGTAAATAGTCAAGAGCTTCTAAAGCTTCTGTACATCCATTAGCTAACCAACGTTGACGTATCCAACGCATAGCCGCTCGTTGCCATTCATAATGAATTATTTTCTCTAGCCAATAAGCGGCTTTAGCGTAATAGCCGTTTTTATGAAAGAAGAAAACTAGAAGTAAAGGCTTAGCTACTTCTTGTAAGAAACTATGATTCCAATCTTTACCTTCTAGTTGTTCAACGTCTTCTAAGAAGCCTATATTTCTAATAGACAAGTCAAAGTGAGCTACAAAATTAGGTAAGTCTAAATCAAAATCATTTACTTGTTGATTTAATCCGAAACTTCTAAAACAATTTTTGTTCTTAGTTAAGTCTCCTTGCCAATTTTGGAGATTTTCTAAATTATTGTATAGGAGCTTAAGAGAAGTAATTTCTTTTACGTATTCAATATCCCAATTAACGTTAAACTTATCAACGTAAGTATGAACGTTATTAGAGAATACGGTCATTCTTCCTAATTTGACTCCTAAGTGAGCGGCTACGTACTCTTGTAGAAAACTAAAGTGAACGTAGTTCGCTCCTAGTAGCCCCCAAATAGCGTCGTTACTTCGGTTAGTAATCGACATATTTAGAACGTCTTCGTCTACGTCAAAGAAGCAAGCCGTATTACAGCAAACGTCCCTACTAAAAGACTTAAAATCGTCATAGTTACAGTATCCCGTAACTCCTTCAATTTTTAATAAGTCTTCACTAACGTTCCACATTTGTAGAACCGCTCTACGAGAATCTTTTTGACGTTTAAGATGCTCGATTATTAAATAAAGTTGATCAACTTCTTTTTCAAAAGGGCTGTTTTCGTTAATGATAGCTCTTCTCCAACGTCTTCCGTAAGCTCCGTTAAACGTTTTACCGTCGTCAGAGTAGTTCTTCATATTCGAATTAAGAGCGGCTAACGGAGCTACGTCACAATTTCCGTTGAGCATCCAAAGAGCTTCATACAAATGAAAGAAAGGATTTTCATTACGGTCAGGACTTAGTAAGACTCTTTCGGAAGGTAAGAGATAGTGAATTGTAACAGGTTCTTTGAACCTTATAACGTCTCCGTTACGGCTAGTACTACGTTTTAGATAAGGATGGCTTTTAGGACTTCCGTTGTTAATAAAGTCCTTAAACATTCCTACAATAGTACAATAAGCGTCATTGATATCGGCAAAAGTAAATTCCACGTTAAGTTCTCCTGAAAGGAAGGTAAGTAAATAGTATTAGTCACGAGAGAAAGGGAACGTAGCCTTGTTAGCGGCTTTAAGCATTCCCTCTAATTTGTTGTAAACGTAATCCGTAGGAAACTCTGCTAACGAGTGAAGCCGATTACCTTGAGAAGGAAACAGTACAACGTCTCCGCTATCTTCTAAGTCTAGCCACTTAGATAGGTTAAGCTCTCTATCGTCGATAAGTATCCTATTTGGCTTAGAAAACAATTGCTTTTCGCTAAACGGGCAGAACTTAACTTTGGGGCCAAGTATCTTTCTAATCCAGGTATACTTACCGCTATAACAACCAGGGTGCTCACTAGGAGAAGAGAGAACGATAACGTTATTAGCGTACTCGAAGAGCTTAGCGTAGAAGGTAATACACCAAGGTAGCGGTTCTATCTTCGTCCAAAAACGTTCTCCAAGTCCGTTAATTGGTCTCCAAAATTCTTCGTCTCCGATACCTAAAGCTTCATTTACGTTCCAGTCTCCCGGCTTTCTCTTCCGCTCTAGTTCTTGTCGAGTAACTCCGTGAGCTTTACAGGCAGCTCCGATAAAGTCCGCTAGAACTTCATCCATATCGCAAAAAATTTCCGAAAATTTCTTCATTGACTTTCTCCAGTAATTTACAATCTATTTCCACCTACTTCGATTATACTTCGAAATCCTTATCAGAATTTCTAAACTTAGCTATTGCTTAGTTTCGATACTTCGAATACCTTTAATCGAAGTTGAGGAAAGAACTTAAGCGGGGTGCTTAAGACTCCTCTAAGGTAAGTAAGTTTTCAAAAGGGTCAGAAAAATGGTTGCTATTGAATCTCCAATCGTTAACGAAGAAGTTACTGAAGCCGCTGTTGAAGTTAAAGCTTCCGCTAAGAAGCCTTCAGCTAAGAAAGCTTCCGCTAAGAAAGCCGTAGAAGCTCCTAAAGCTTCGGCTAAGAAGCCTACGAAGAAAGCCCCGGTAGTTTCCGCTCCTTCTCCCGCTCCTTCTAAGAAGGACGCTAAAAAGGCTACCGTAGCTCCTACCGCTTCCGCTCCTTCTCCTACGAAGAAAGCTTCGGCTAAACCTTCGAAGGAAGCTAAAGAGAAAGCTTCGGAAGTAGCTTCGGCTACGGTAGGAGACGTAAAGTTGTCGAAAGCTAAAGTCAAAATTTTGCTGGCCCTTTCTTCTAACGGTCAAATGACTCGTACTCAGCTAGCGGAAGCTACCGAAATTACGAGTGGTTATTGCTCTTTAGTCGGTCACGCTGATCCTTCGAAAGTCGAAGAAGGTTCTTTAATCGGTTTAGGCTTAGTTAAGCCTATCCACCTCGAAGGTTCTCCGTTAGCTTACGACTTAACCGCTAAAGGTAAGAAAGCCGTAGAAAAGCTTCCTAAAGCCTAGTTAGCGAAGTTCTTAGATTTTGTTAGCTCCTAAAACCCACTTAGAAATAGGTGGGTTTTATTTTTGCATATTGGTTCGTAAATGGTCTAGGCTATTCGTTCCAGGAATAGGTACAACTCCGCTATCTAAGAACTCTCTAAAGGGCAATTTCTGGTTTACGTTAGGCTTCTTTTGACCTAAAGGACTATGTCCGATTAAATGAATATTAGCTCCGTCGCAATACTCCTTAAGTAAGCTTCGGTACGGAAGAACTTCTAAGTTGTAGGCTACTTGATTAGAGACTATTTCAATACCTTGGGTATAAGCGGCTTCTCTAGCTTCCGCTAACATTTGAACGGAGCAGTTACAAACTCCTACGTAGTGAATTACTTTCTCTTCTAGGAGCTTCGCTAGCGTCTCAAAAATATCTTCCCAACGGTATTTCGGATCATACCAATGAATTTGATATAGGTCAATAGTACGCTTTAACTTATCCCTAGAGCGAAGAGCGGCTGAGTAAAGAGCTTTCGACGATAAGTGATTGCGGCTTACTTTAGAAGCTAAGATAGTGTCACCTAGGCTGACGTTCTCTAAAGCTTTTCCTAGCTCCGTTTCTACTTTTCCAAATCCATAACCCTCCGCTGTATCTATTAGGCTAGCTCCTAACTCTACAGCTAGTTGAGGAATCTTAGGAGAGTATTGCCAACGATAACTTCCCCAACCTGGTCTAAATCGAATAGGAAGGTTGGTAAGATTAGTCCAATTGTCTTTTAAGTATCTTAGAAGGATTTCTTTGTTAAGGCTTAAATCTACTTTAGGTAACTTCGTCTCCCAACCGGGAATTTCGAACTTTCTATCTTTAGATTTCCAACCTTTAGTTTGATAGTAGTCTATTTGATATTTATCTATCATACTTTAACTCCTTAAGAACTTTCGAAGCTACTAAACCCGTTACCCCTAAACCAAGACGATGTCCACCAGTAGCCACTACTAGATTTTCTAGGAGCTTCGCTACGGTAAACTTAGGAAGAGTTGGACGCCAACCAGCGGTAACTTCTACTATTTCGAAGTTATCTAAAGCTTCTCTTCCTACTGCTTCTAAGTTGTTAAACTTAGTATCTGAGATTTTCTTTTCGCAAGTATCTCCAATCTTGAAAATACCGTTTTTCCAAGCTCTTACGGTATGCTTAACATAGGGCTTTATCATTATAGAAACAGGTAGCGAAGTGTTAGGAGTACCTTTGGCGTTAATTCCTCTACCGTAGAGCTTACCCACTCCTAATTTTAGATTAGGACTTATTAACTCAACTACGTCATCCGTTCGGTATCCGCAAGCTATTACTAGCTTTTTACAAGTTATTAAGTTTTGAATAACCTTACAGGTAAGTTTATCAATTGTTTCGTAAACTATTGTCCAACCTTCTGAAGTTTTCTTACTTAAGTTACGACGTTGAAAAATACTTACTACTTTTCCATTAAGAGGAACGATTTGAGAAGTAAGATATTGAGGAGTTTCTAAGTAAAAGATTTCTCTAGGCATAAGTCTAGGAGAAGAACCCTGATATTTATTCCAAAAGTATTCTTTTACAATATAAGCTCCTTTCGTTAAAAGCCATTCTAAGCTTTCTTCTAAGTCTTTCTTCGTCCAATCATAGGGAAAGTACTTAGCAAAAATTTCGCTATCATAAGCTTTAGGATCACATACGGCTGAAGCGTTCCGGCTACCGCTCTCCTTATCGTTGTCATCAAGAGTTATAACTTTTATACCTCTTTCTAAGGCTTTCAAAGTAACTCCCGTTCCCCAATAACCCGCTCCAATAACTAGTAAGTCAGTTTCTAGTTCCATAACTCTCCTCGTTTACAAGCTTTATAAAGTTTTTGACTAAGTTTACATTTTGGAAAACGTAATAAAGCTCTTTGTAGGCTTTCTACGTCTTCTCCTATTTTGTAGTGTCCGCCTAAATAGCTTTTCCACTTACAAAGTATAGTCTCCGCTTCTTGAACGTTTATTATTCGTTCGTAACGAGGGGGAGCATACCAAGGTAAGTTTCCAACTATAAAGTCACTAGCCCAATTAGCTAGGTCTACCGATTTAGGTTGTTCGATATTTCCGTTAATAGAGTTCCAAAGTATCTTCGCTCCTTTCTTAGGAGAGTCAAATAAGAAAACTCTATCAACTTCAAATTCTATCGGAGCTAACGCTAAACGTTCTAGCATATCAGCTACCTTAAACGCTATCCAATCTCCAAATCCATACCAAATCTTAACCCGTTCCGTTACCTCCGCTAACGTTCTAGCTGATTTAAGAGATTCTACAGCTAAACTAGGAGTAGGAAACTTATTTGATAAGTCTAAATAAGATTGACTAGCTATCTTCGCTCTAAAGTGTCTTCGTTCGTGACCTCTAGGAAACTCTTTAGACTCGCAAGCGGCTTTATAAGTATTCCAATAGTTAGAACTATCTACAATCAAGCTAGACGTTCCACTATGGTAAAAGCTCCAATAGGCTAACAACCACTCGTTAAGCTCTTCCTGAGACAAAGAAGACTCGTAAAGCATCACGTAGATAGGATCAAGGTCATTACGCTCTAAAAGAGCTTTACCAAAGCTTATAACGTCCATTACTCAGATTTCTTTTTGATAATAGGAATCTTAAAATCAACTAGACGAAGAGCGGGAGCTTTACCAGCTAGAGTATCTCCACAACGAGGTTCTCCGTTGTTTTCACTAGCGCAATAAAGACAACCGCTAGGCGGACACTCTTTAACCTCTTTGAATAGCTCGTTTTCAGAGTCTCTCGTGAACATAGGTACACGTTGACCATGACATTGCTCAGCGGTAGTAAACTCTCTTCCGATACTTACCCCGGTCTTGTCTATAATGTTACCGGAAGTATCTCTAAGCATCTTGTATTCATAACAAGTAGCGTAAGTCATTCCAAATTTTCTAGCCGCAGCGGAGTAAAGCTTATGACCGGTTAAGCGGTAGCTCTCCTCTATCGTTTTCTGTCCGCCTATATTTTCCGTAAACAGTCGCTCAAATTCTCCCCCACGTTCCTCTCCGAATCTTCGCTTGATTCGTTCTACCATCGTACCCGCCCAGCTATAACCGGCTTCTACGAACTTAACTATGACATGGTTAGCCCCAGCTTTCGAAAGCTTCTCAAATAGCTTAATTACGTCTGAATGAGTTACTACGCCTGGAACGATAGGATTACATTGAATACTAACGTAGATACCGTTCCTTCTAAGTCTAGCAATATCTTCTAAGTGGTCTTCGAGCGGTAATGCTCCTGGAGAGAGTAGCCGCCAATCTTCTGCGTTAGGAGTATTGATAGACTTCTGAGCGTAACTGTACTTACTTTGCTTAAGTAAATCGATAGACCAACTAGGGTATCGAAGACGACTTAAGAAGAAGATAGGCAAGCCTAGCTTTACAAACTCTTCAGCCGCTCGTTGAGTATTATGATACAAGTCTTCAAGAGGTAAGAAAGGGTCAGTAAACGAAGAGAAGTAGCCGGCAGCTGAACGTTTCATTTTACTTAGTTGAACTCGTATTTGCTCACCGTAGTTAATCGGAACCGTAATCAAGCCCGTTCCACGGTATCCTCGAAAGCCGGCATTAACGTAGCAAAATGCGCAGCCT
>Ga0075163_10002746_pt1 | contig 23605 bp, 8 predicted proteins | sample JI1023141ADNA_FD_71478 | JGI IMG/M metagenome (GOLD analysis project Ga0075163, IMG submission 71478) | Wastewater effluent complex algal communities from Wisconsin, to seasonally profile nutrient transformation and Carbon sequestration -... | ecosystem: Engineered > WWTP > Effluent > Algae... | reverse complement strand
TCGGCCCACAGACCTCACGCTGGCCAAGCTTGCGGCCGCGCTGGGGATGCCCACCCCGCCCCTTGGCGGAGCTGTCGACGACAAGACCAAGAAAGACTCATCGCCCAAATAGAAGCCCAAGGACCTCGCTCCCCGGAAGCAAAAGAGTAGCGGGGGCCGTCGACCCAGGTCAGCCCCGGCCGCGAAGCCAGTCAGGGGGGTAAGGCAAACCGGGAAAGACCATGGGCCCTCGGCTGGCCGGGGTCTAGTACTTCCACCGGAGTTAACGCCTGAGAACCACAGGAAATCCAGTTCGGGCTTTCCTTGCGAGACTCACAAGCCAATAATTTTCTCCGAAGAAATGAATGGACCCCCAACCTGTCTAGCTGAGTTGGTTTGCAGTAAGGCGGGACTGGAATAGATGTCTGTGATGGTACCATGTAGGTACTTATGCCCCCGCTGAAGAGACATCTGGCGTCGAGCTTTCGTGATTCGTCTTGCCTAGAGATGCGCGCCGCATTGCCAGATGCTGCAGAGCTCGCGGGTCGGCTACGGCAGCTCATGGATGTTGCGCAGCTGGCCTATCCCCTCGTGGCAGTCGGCGCAGCACGATGCGTTCCCTTCCTGGCGAGCCACGTTCGATCGACTGGGCGGGGAACAGACTGCGCACGTCTTGCTGCGTTTTTCGCGCCACCCGCTGGATCAGGTATGCGCAGGAGCAACTCGTCGCAAGCGCGCGAGGCCCATTCCTCGCACGCGACGGGCTGCACGCTGAGAGTCCCGCTCAGAGAGTGGCCTATCTCAAGTGCCAACACAGCCTGAGCTTGCGTGCGATTCCTACGCCGGGAGTGGAACCCCAGACATGACAACCAAGAACCCCCCATCGCCAACAGGCGTGGCGACCGCCCTGTCCGGTGGCAAGAACGCGATCTGTCTCTGCGACACGCAGCTTGTCCGGCTGGTGGAGGGAGCGCTGGACAAGACTACTGCGGCGCGGATTGACGAGCATATCGATCAATGTACGCTCTGTCGAGATCTCGTGGGCAAGATGATGCTGGCGCAAAGCTCGAGGAGCGCGGCCAATCCGCTCGCGACAGCCGGCATGTCGTCGCCCAGCCAGGGCCAGTACGCCAGGGAACCGGCGGCAATGGAGGTGGGTCCGCGTTACATGGTGCAGGCACTCCTTGGCCAAGGCGGAATGGGTCGCGTCCATCGCGCACTCGACCGGCTGACCGGACGCATCGTGGCCCTGAAGCGGGTCAGCCCGCGATCCTCTGCCAATCCGAGTGTGCTTTCGGCCTTGGCGCAGGAGTTCCGTACGCTGGCGACGCTTCGTCACCCCAATATCATCAGCGTCCTTGACTATGGCTTCGACGCGCAGCAGAAGCCTTACTTTACGATGGAGTTATTGGAGGATGCGCAACCCCTGCAGCGCTTCGCTGCTGATGCTCCGTTCGCGGTGCGCATCGAGCTTCTGCTTCAGCTTCTGCGCGCCCTCAAGTACTTGCACCGCCGCGGCATCATTCACCGAGATTTGAAGCCGAGCAACTTGCTGATCGTACAGGCGAGCACCGACCCGGTGCTCAAGGTATTGGACTTTGGGCTCTCTTATAGCAGCACCGATCCACGGGAGCAACAGCTCGCTGGGACGCTGCCGTACATCGCCCCGGAGCTATTTCACGGCACGCCGCCCAGCGTGGCTTCTGACCTGTACGCAGTTGGAGTGATCGGCTGCGAAGTGCTGGCCGGGCACCACCCGTTCAAGGTGCTGAGCACAACGTCCGAGCTGATTCAGCAGATCTTGAATCGACAGCCCGATCTGTCTGGGGTGCCGGCGCCGATAAGCCAGGTGCTGGCGCGCGTGCTCAGCAAATCGGCGGGGGAGCGGCATCTAGATGCAGGGGCGCTCATGCGTGAGCTGGCGTCGGCAACAGAGGTCAACCTGCCAAGCGACCCCGCCGAAGCCAGAGACAGCTACCTGCACGCCGCGCGATTTGTCGGACGAGATGAAGAACTGGCGGCGATGCGTCAAGCCCTCACCGATGCCAGAGCGGGGCGGGGGTCGGCGTGGCTGGCTGGCGGTGAGAGCGGAGTCGGCAAGTCGCGACTGCTCGCAGAGCTGCGCTGTGCGGCGCTCATCGCCGGCCTGCTTGTGCTGCGCGGGCAGGCGCAGCCGAACGCCGGCAGCGCCTATCACGTCTGGTCGGATGTCTTGCCGGGCCTGGCCTTGCAGACCGAGGTCAGCGATCTCGAGGTCAGCGTGCTGGGGGCGATCCTGCCCAACCTCGGTGCAGTGCTTGAGCGACGGGTCTCGGCGCTGCCGGACGTCGGCGTTCAGTCCGTCCGCTTCCGCCTGCTCCGCGTACTGCGCGAGGTCGTGCAGCGCTCGCGCAATCCGGTAGTGATCCTGCTTGAAGATCTGCAGTGGGCGGACGCCGAGAGTCTGGAACTGCTTATGCAGATCAGCACCGAGATCGCGACGCTGCCGCTGCTCATCGTCGGGAGCTATCGAGATGACGAGGCACCGCGGTTGCCGAGCCAGCTTCCGGCGATGCGCGTGCTCCGCCTGCCGCGCCTCGATCAGGCGGAGACCGCTGCGCTGTGCGAATCGATGATCGGCAGCGGCGGCCAGAGCGCACAGTTTGTCGAGCGCATCATTCGCGAGACGGAGGGGAATACTTACTTCATCGTCGAGGTCGTCCGCGCGCTGGCCGCCGAGGCAGGGTCACTCGAAGAGATCGGCAAAGGGGGGCTGCCGGAGCGAATCTTCGCCGGCGGCATCGAAGAGGTCCTGTCCCGGCGCCTGGCCCGGCTGCCGGAAGCGGCGCGGGTCATGCTTCGACTGGCGGCGCTGGCGGGGCGGCAGCTCGATCTGCAGGTCCTCGCCAAGGACACGCCGGCGCTTGACGCCCTGATTCATCTGAGCGCCGAAGGCGGGGTGCTCGAGGTCTACGAGCAACGCTGGCGCTTCAGCCATGACAAGCTGCGCGAGCGGCTGATCAGCGAGCTTGCTCCTGCAGAGCGGCTGGCGCTGCATGCCGAGCTGGCGGCGCGGCTTGCCGCCGCGTATCAGGACAGCGCCCTGCACGCCGCTCAGCTCGCGTACCATCATCGCGAGGCCGAGCAGACCGAGCAAGCAGCGCATTACTATTCGCTCGCAGCCGATGCGGCGCTGTCGCGCGGTGCGCCTGCAGAAGCCAAGGGACTGCTCCTTCAGGCGCAGCTTCTGCTCGAGCGCCTCAAGGCATCGATACTTTCGCAGGTCCGCGTCTCGCGAGCTCTTTCGCAAGCCGAGTTCGGGCTCGGTAATTACAAGGGGGCGGACGCTGCGCTGCGGCGTACCTTCACGCTCGCGGCGATGCCCATTTCAGAGAATCACTTGCACTTTTATGGCGCGGTCGGCCGGCAGCTATTCGATTGTGCGGTGCGCTATCTGTCGCCGCGAAAACTCCGCTCCCAGCCGAGCCGGGACACCCCAGCCAGAGCCCTGCTGCAAGAGCTGCTCCTGGCCCTCACCGTCATGGAAGTGTATGTCTGGCTGGGACGACCTGAGCTGTACACTCTCTGCACGCTGTGGGCCCTCAAGCTCGAAGACATGCTGGGAGCGGTAGGCAACCATACAAACGCCCGTGCAGCGCTGGCATTCTTGCTGGCGTATACTCCCTTTGGCGGTGTTGGCGTGAAGTACCTGCTGGACGCGGAGCAGGCGCTGGTTCCCGGCTCCGCGGCGGAGCTCGCCGCGCTGCGGGTGGAGGCGCTGGCGCGCATTAACCAGGGGCGCTTTGCCGAGGCCGAGCACAAGGCGAAAGCAGCAACGGCGATCGCCCGCGCCCACCACGACGAGCTCGGGCTGTTGTCCTGCATGCTGCCCCTATATGTCGCGCTCAGCATGCTGGACGACTACCACCGCGCGCTCGAGGTCTGCGCGGAGATGGAGCGACTGGCGGTGCGCACCCAGAATCCTCACTATGAAGCGCTGGCCTTGATGGGGCAGGCGGTGGCCAGGCTGCGCTTTGCTGAATTTGACCGCGTCCATTCTTTGATCGAGAGCGCCTTGGCGAAGATGCCGCCGGAGTTCAGTGCAGTTCCGGCGGCAGTCTGTACGGGGCTGGCCGCGGCTTGCGCTTTTCGACAGGGGCAAAAGCAGCGCGCCGAAGAGCTGGCGGCAGCGGCGCTGCTTGCCGTAACGCGAGCTGACTGGGCGATGGCGGAGCTGCGCTTTGCGCTGGTCTGCGTTCTCGAGGTCTACCTCGATGCTGAACATCCCCAGCGTTACGCGACGCAGCTGCAGCAGGCGCTCGTGCGACTCCGGCGAATTGGCCGACAGTTCCCGTTTGTCCAACCGCTGGTCCATCTATTTCAGGGGCGCGTCGACTGGCTGCATGGCGACCTCGCTGCCGCGCACCGCAACCTGCGGCGCAGTGTCACGGTCGCCAACCGTTGGGAGTCGCAGTTCGAGCAGGCGCTGACCCGCCACTGGCTCGGCTGCTTCATTCAGAGCTCGCACGGACGAGCGCTCGACCTCAAAGACGGGCAGACCTACCTGGCGTCCGCGCTCGCCATCTTCGAGCGCCTCGGCTGTCCTTGGGAAGCCGCACGCGTCGGCGCCGCCCTTGCCAAGGGCTGACCTCCCATGCGTCGCGAGCGATGCCGGCGCCCCGCGAAGCAGCAGTGGCTACAGTCGTGGTTTGCCGGCCTCGCGGCCCCGGATAGAAGAGAGCCGCTCAGGCCAGGAACCAGTGCTGGTTGACCGAGCCGCAGTTATGCCACTGGTCAATGATGGTTCCATCGACGGAGCCGCCGCCGTGGACGGTGGCCAGGCTGCCGCTTACCTTACTAATCAGGGCGAAGGCCGAGTAGAAGTCCACATCGAGGAAATCGGCGCGCCACTTCTGGTTGTCCTGATTGAGCAGCGTCCACTGATCCAGATAGGCCCCATCCTCGGTGCCGCCGCCGTGGACGGTCAGCGCCTTGCCGCTCTTCTTGTTGATGACGTAGTAGTACTCCCCATCGCCGCTGCGGTCAAAACGCCACAGCTGCTGATCGGAGTAGACGATGCTCGCAAGGACGAGCGGATCGCCGTCATCGCTGCTGGCATTCTGAACGGTCATCGCCTTGCCGCTCTGCCGCCCGCGCAGCACATAGTAAAAGGTGCCGACTTGCGCCGCCCCGTTTCGGTACGGATAGCGCGGCAAGTCGTATACATAGCCTAGCGAGACCATCCGATCCTGCGCCTTGACTTCCTCAAGCGAGATATCCCGCGTGACCTTCAGACCAAAGCTCGGGTAGCCGGGTCCGATATAGGTCACGGTCTGCCCAGGCCCGATCACGTCCTGGTACCCGGTCGGGGCGACTCGGCCGATGACCATCCGATAGAAGCCATCCGCGCTGCGGCTCCAGGTCGCCGATGAGCCAGCGGGGATCTGGACGTAGGCGCTGCTGCCGCCACCGGGCTGACCTTGCCCGCTGGCTCCCAGCGAACCGGGGATCTGCGCCGTGGTCGTTGTATCGACCGAGACCTCGATGAGCGTGGATGAAATATTTCTTACTCGCATGGTTCCGCCAGCCATTGAAGCGACTCCTTTCTAATAGACAATGTCCATAGGTGATAGATCCATGTTACAGGAGATCCGATGCGTCGTCGGCGCAGCCTGGCGTCAGCAGATGCCTTTTCTCCGCCAAGAGCGGTGCCGATGGACGGGAGCGAGCTCCCGGGTGAGTGCGCGCTCCACGCACCTGATTCTCTACCCAAGAATCCAGTACTGATTGACTGAGCCGCAGTTTTCCCACTGATCAATGGGAGTCGCCTCGGCTGAGCCGCCACCGTGAACGGTAGCCAGCTTGCCGCTGACCTTACAGACCAGGGCGAAGGGGGAGTCGAAATCCATATTCTTGAACTCGAATCGCCACTTCTGGTTGTCCTGGTTGAGCGGGGTCCACTGATCCAGGATCGCCCCATTTTCAGGTCCGCCACCGTGGACGGTCAGGGCCTTGCCGCTTCTCTTGTTGATGAGGTAGTAGTACTCCCCATCGCCGCTACGGTCGAAGCGCCACAGCTGATGATCGGCGTAGTTGTTGGTCGCCAGCACGACCGGATCGCCATCAGTGGTGCTGGCATTGCGGATCGACATCATCTTCCCGCTCTCTTGGCCGCGTATGAGATAGTAGTAGATCCCGACCTTGGCGCCGCCTTGGCGAAAGGGGGGACGAGGCTGGTCCAGGTAGAATTCCAGGGCGACCATCCGCTCTTGTGCCTGGAGCTCAGGCACCGAGATATCTTGGTAGACCTTGTACCCGAAGCTTGGGTAACCGGGTCCGATATAGGTTATGAAATCCCCGGGGCGCACGACCTCCTGATAGAAGGTCGGGGGAGAACCCCGGCCAATGACCAGCTTATACGCCCCGTTCGCACTTCGCTGCCAGCTCTCCGTCGTCCCTGGGGCGATCTTGAAGAAGTCGCTGCTGCCGCCGCCGGGCTGACCGCGTCCGGCCGGCCCCTTCGCCCCCGGAATGTCAGCCACGGTCGTAGAGTCAATCGATACCTCAATAGTCGAGGACGAGATGTTCTTTATGCGAATGGTTCCCCCAGCCATGGACAAACTCCTTTGCAGCGCTCTTGCGAAAGACAGACCCGGACCAGGCGGCGAGGTGCCAGCCGTTGCCCTGGATGAGGGGCACCTGCACGGGTGCGTCATATCGACCAGTCCATCGCGCAGGGCGATGCAGGCGAGCCGATGATCATAATAGGACGCTCGTGGTCAAGAGTCGCAGCAAAAAGGAAAAAAAAAGGAAGCCGCTTTGCCGGCCTCCTTGTGTGGCGGGCTGCTTCCAGCAGCCGCCCGGCTGCGACTACTTCAGCCAGCCCTGCGTGTACAGGACTGGGCAATTCCGGGTGACCAGCTCCCTGGCATGGACAATCACCTTGGCTGCGACCAGGGCGTTCCACGCGGGCGCGCAGACCGCCGGGTTGGCGACGCCGGGGCCCTCAAGCCATCCCTGTTTGTGCATGATGGCGCAGTCGGTCTTGATCAAGACTTCGGCATTCTTCTGCTGCGCAGAGAGCCCGTTCCAGGCCGTCGCGCACTCCTGACTGGACGGACTGGCCGCCGCGGTCCCGGTACGCCACCCCTGGGCCACCAGGATCGGACAGTTGCGAGTGACGAGCTCTTTTACCGCCGCCGTCAGCTTGGCCGCAACCAGAGCGTTCCAGGCCGGCGCGCAGACCGCCGGGTTGGCCACCCCGGCTCCCGCGAGCCAGCCTTCATTGTGCATTATGGCGCAGTCGGTCCTGACCAGCACTTCGGCATTTTTGAGCTGGCCGCCGTTGGCCAGCGTGTTCCAGGCCGCCTTGCACTGCGGAATCACTCCGGTGGCGGCTTGCGCGTGAGCCGCCTGCGGGGCGAGCAAGTACAGTCCGATCACTGCAGCATAAGTCGTCTTCATCATGAACCTTCCTCCACGTGTGCCACGTCTACCAAGAGCTACGTTCTTGAACAGGTCGTTTGAAATGCAAGCGCGCGATAGACTATCGCCGTTGCCAACCAACCTCTAAATGCGAGTAAGGGTCGGTTACTCTTCTTCTTCTCGCCGACGCGCGATGCGCTTGCCTTGCGGCGTCTGCCGCAGCGGGACCAGAGGATGTTTTGGGCGCTTCTTTTTTGGGGGGGTCAAGTCTTTGGTGCCGGCCGACAGGTGCGAGAGCTTCCGCTTGACCTCGTCTTTATGCTCCGGGCTCTTTAGGCGCTGCTCGACTGAGCGCGGCAGCTTGATCGGCAGGCCGGTGCGGAAATCCGCCGCGGACTTGCGGTACTTTTCCCGCGCCGGGCCGGCGGGGATGGTCTTCAGTGCCCGCTCGAACCGCGCGTCCAGCTCCTCGGGCGAGATCTGCGGCTGCCACTTGCTGCCGTCCCAACGCGCGACCTCCACTTTTTCCGAGCCGGCGGGCAAATCCGAGCGATCGGGGTCGACCCCCGGCGCAGCGCGCGGGAACTTCGCGTACAGCTTGGCGCCTTTGGCGATTGGGGTCTTCTCGTCCAGATAATTTTCCTGCACGATCGCGGCGTAGGGGTTGCTGCGGGCCAGCTGGTCGCCATATAGCGGCGCGGTGTTTCCAAGGTAGGGCCCCTGCTGCGCCAGCGGTCTGTCATCGACGAGCTTGACCGGATAGTCGGGATGCTGAGCGGCGACCTTGGCCGCGTCGTCCGCAGTGCCGCGGACGATGAGCGTCAGCTTGTCGCGGTAGGTATCGAGAAACTGCCGGGCGCGGCCCTGTTGCTCGGGGTCCGGCGAGGCGGCGGCCAGCCTCTCGATCCGCGACAGCAGCCGCGGATCGAGAGGCAGCTTGGCGTTTTTCTGCAGCGCGGGATCGATCGGCGTCTCAAGCTGGAAAAGATACGGCTGCTTGACCAGCTCCGTCCCCTCCTGACTCAAGTAGGGCGTGCCGGCATAGTCCAGCCCGAACTGACTGATCGTCTGCTGCGGCGACAGGTTCTCCGAGTGACGGCTCAACGCAGCGAAGCCGCTCAGGGCTGGCGGTGGAGCACCGTCCGGCGCGTTCAGCAGCTTCTGCGCATATCCGGTCGGGATCACTTTGCTCAGTGGCTCGGTCCCTGCCTCGGCGTAGCGGTGATTGGCATCCGCCAGCGCGATGACGAGGTCGACATCCTGATCCGTATAGTCCGCAAGCGGCACCGTTCGCAGGTCGTTCTTGAAGCGCATCACCAGTTTGTCCGAGCCCGCGGTGTACGCATTGAGCTCGGCGTCGTTGGCGCCGCCGGAGAACACCTTGTCCACAAGCTCCATACTAAGACCGTACTGGGGACCGTATTTCGCGATCAGCTTCTCAGCCAGCAGCTGTTCGCGTTGGTAGTCGGACAGAGCCATGGTTCTTCCCTACTTCTTCAACAAGGAGATGATCTGCTGAAGCTGATCCTGCATGGCCCGCTGCTGATCCTGCATGACCTGCTGCTGATCCTGCAGCTGAATGAATCGCGTCTGCAGCGCCTTGTGTTTCTCCTCGAGGTTCTGGAAGTAGGCCAGGATCTCCTGCGTCGCCCGATCCGGCTTATCCGCTGCCGCCCCGCTCTGCCCCGGCACCGTGCGCAGATCGCGGCCGAAGTTTAGCAGCGCCGGCCGCTCCACATAAGTCACCCGGTGCAGGACGCGCCAAGTCTTGTTCGCCTTGCCCATCGCCTGGCGCAGCGCTCGCGCCTCTTCACCGTTGCTGCGCAGCCACTCGGGATCGACCACGGAGGTGAAGAAGTCGTAGAAGTTCCTGGTGCTGTTTTCCAGGTAGAAGCTCATCATCCGGTAGCGCTGGACCTTCTCGCCTGGCAGCAGCGGGTTGTCATTGTGATCGGTGACGCCGGCGCTCTCCACCCCGCTGAGGTCGACGTTGAGCTCGATCCCCCGGCTGGTCGACTGGGTCTTGCTGAGCGACTGCGCCATGCGGATGGTCGCCAGCGCGGTGAGCTCGACCTTGGCTCCGAACGCGCCGAACTGGCCTTCCCCGCCCAGCCCGGCGTCCAGGCTGAACGAGCCGCCAATGGTGTGCTCTGCGGTGCTGGCGAAGCTCTGCGACTCGGTGCGCAGGCCGCCGTCGGCGTCCCAGACATAGGTGTTGACGATGTTGCGCTTGCCGGCGCGCAGGGCGATGTCCTCCATCTTCTGCTGCCAGCTGGCGAAGGAGGCGGTGGCGTGGGCGCGCTGGTTCTCATCGGCGATCTGCTGCTCGATCTGCTTCTGGCGCTTGGTCACCGCTTCCGACTGCTGGTCCGCCGAAGCTGCCGCTTCTTTTTTGAGCCTGTCGCCGCGGGCCTTGTCGGCCGCTTTCTGATCCTCTTCGCTGAGCATTTGATCAGATTTGTCTTCCTGGCGATTCACCGAGATCTGGGCCGGGGCCGGCCCGCTGGCGATGGCTTGCGCCACCGCGTCCTGGTCCGTTGAGCTGACGCTGAACTGGGCGAAATAGGACTCGCGGCGTTTGTCGTCATTGTCGATCTGCTGCTTTAGGTCGTAGGCCTCCTGCAGGCGGTAGTAGCTGGCCGGATAGAGCGAGCCGTACTGCGCCCGCAGCTCCGGGACCTGCTTGAAGAAGCGCTCACTGGTCGCACTGGTCCCGGTCAGCCCGTCGAGGCTCCCTTGCATGACGTAGGCGGGATTCATCAGGAAGGTGATAGTGTTGATGTCCGGCGGGATCCCATCGACCGGCGAGACCTGGTAGCCGACCATGCGGCCGCTGCGCGCCAGCTTGATGATGAAGATGTCGGCCAGACTGGAGATGACCAGCGCGTAACCGACGTTCTTGGGGACGAAGCGCACGCCGAACTGCGGGAACTTCGCCGTCACCTCGGGCGAGCCGCGCAGCTCCAGGCGGTCCACCATGTATTGGGAGGCGGTGGTGGTGATGTTGCTCTCGTTCTGCTGGGTATTGCTGGTGTTGAAGTTGCCCCGGAATCCGGCGCGCACGTCGGCCGCCTTGGTCGCCACGCCCAGGCCCGCATAGGTCTGCGTATCCACGCCGAGGAAGGTATCCAGGCTCGCTCCCAGGCCGGACTCCTGCGAACGGCTCCAGCGGAACTCGACGTCTTCGGAGACCTTGAGCTCGACCGAAGTCGCCCCGTTGTAGTTGATGTCACCGGTGAGGTTCTCGCTCGGGACCGGCGGGCTGCCTTCGATGTAGCCGAGCAGCGTCGGCGCGAACTGCCCGTTTCCGACCCAGGTAAGCGAAAGGAGCTCGATCCGCTTGTCCGAAAGCAGGTGCGCGCCGGAGGGGCCCGGCGCGGCCAGCATGCGGCGCATGATCGACACCTTGGCCTGGGTGAGGGGATCGACCGCGACCGTCGCGTACTCCGCGCCGACCACGGCGTCGGGGGCGGGGAGGCCATCGCGGAGGGCGCCGATGGGGGCGGTGCACGCCCACCAGGTGGCGCCGCGAGCCAGGCCGAAGTTGCTGTTCCCGGAGTAGTCGCGCACCAGGGTGTCGCTGCCCTCGTTCAGCGGATAGTAGGCAACAAGTCCCGGCTCGTTGCCGGAGAGCAGGGTCTTGCTGTTGATCGCCATCTCATCGCCGGTCAGCGCCGTCCCCCAGATGCGCACCTCGGCGAGCTTGCCAAACCGGCTCCCTTCGTCACCGACCAGCATCGTCCCGGACAGCGGTATGGTTCCTCCGGGCCGCATCAGACCGTGCAGGGTGCCGTGGAGTCCCTTCAGGCCGTAATCAGTGGCCGACTTCCCATCGAGGCGCCAATAGCCGACTACGCCGGGCTCGCGGCCGGTCTGCGCCTGGGTGAGCAAAGTCTGGACTTCACTGCCGCTGAGCACCCGGTTCCAGATCGCCAGCTCGGCGATCTCGCCCGGGTAGTAGGCATTGCCTTCGACGTCGTGCAGGCGACCGACCAGCAGCGAGGCCGCCGGTGCCAGCGGCGCCGACTTCCCGGTGGCCGAGTGCCACAGCGCACCATTGCAATAGATGGCCATCTCACCGCTGGTCACGTTCTTGGTAAACACCCAGTGCGTGAACGTCCCTTGGTACAGAGCCGGAGCGGCGAGCTTCTGGATGCGATCGTAGCCCTTGCCGCAGTCGAAGTAGACATTCCGATCGGTCCACGGCAGATGGATGTTCAGCAGGCGCCTGCCGCTTGCGTCCGCCGCGCTGATCACGCTGTTGGCGGTGGGCAGCTGGCTGCCGCCGCGCGCCCAGAAGCTGATGCTGAGCTGGGTACCGGTGGGCAGGCAGGCGGCTGGCAGCTCGATGTAGTCGGCGGCGCCATCGAGCAGCTGGGAGGGCGCCGGGATGGTTGTAGTCACTTCATGGGTGGCGACGTTGATGACGTTGCCGATGCCCGCGATCTGGCCCGGCGAGCTGCTCAGGATCGACCCCAGCTGCGGCGCACCGGTGTATGTGCCGGAGCGCTGGGTGCCGGAGACCTCGACCGCCTTGTCCTTGCCGAACTTCCAATAGGAGACCAGCCCATCTTCGCTGCCGGTGAGCTGGCGGCCGTACAGATCCCGGATCTGCTCCTCGTCGAGCTCGCGGTCCCAGGTGCTCAGTTCGGCGAGCTGGCCTTTGTAGTAGGAGTCGCTATTCGCCGCGCGTCGCCCGAGCACAACCTTCGCGGCGGCGGCCAGCGGCCGACGCTTCTGCGCCGCCGTGCCGAAAAGGGCCCCGTTGCGGAAGATCTGCATGGTCGCAGTGGCCTGGCTCTTAGTGAATACCCAGTGCGTCCACGGCTGCAACAAATCTGCTAATGGCCCCTTGACCTGGACCCGATCGATGCCGCGCGTGTCCTGCCCGCACTCGAAGGTGACCCGGCCGCCGTAGCCGGGCAGCATGATCGCCAGCAGGCGCTGGTCGTGGGCGTCCACCGCCTCCAGCAGGCAGGCGTTGTCGACCGCGTCTACCGCGTCTCGGGCCCAGAAAGCGATCGTGAGCTGCTGGCCTTGGGGGATGCTCACGCCGGGCAGCTCGACGCTGTCGTCCTTGCCGTCCAGCGCAAGCGCCGCAGCGGGCGGAGCGGCCTGACCCACCTTCGCGCCGTCAATGTAGAACGCGAACGACGCGATGCCCTGGTCATCCTCTTGCTTGACCACCCCGATGTGGTGCCAGCCCGCGGCCAGGCCGTCGAGCACGTAGCCGCTGTTCAGGAAGTAGCCGCCATAGCGCGCGCCCAGGTGCCGGCCGGCGAAGACGGTCAGCTGCTGCTCGCTGTCGTTGACGCTGCTGCTGAGCGTATTCCATGTCTTGTCTGGCAGCGGATACGAAAAAAAGGCCTCCAGGGACCACTGCGGGGGCAGCTCCAGAGGCTTTACCAGCTCGACGAAGCTCGCGCTGCCGTCCAGGTTCAGACAGGCGCGCTGCGCGTCAGGAATCCACTGCTCGAAGGTGGCGTTCAGGCTGTCGGCGGTGGCGTCGTAGACCGTCTGGCGGATGCAGCCACGCTGATCGAAGTAGCAGAGCTGCACGTTGCCTTCGCTGGTCTCCAGCGCCTGGATGCGGCTGGTGGGACGCACGAAGGGCAGCAGAGCGCCGTAGATCGAAAGCTGGCGGCTGTCAGTGGCCACGATCGGCATCGCCTGCGCGGTGTTCTGGATCGCGTTGATGGCCTGCAGCAGGCTGCTATTGATTCCGTTGAGCTGGCCGCCCAGCTGCGCGAGCAGCTCGCGCACCGTGGCGAGGCGCGCCGCAAGGCCCGACTGCTGCGCTGGATCGATGCTCAGCAGTGCGTCCAGCGCGGAGAGCTCGGCCTGCCGGTCGGTGAGCTGCTCTCTCTTTGAATCCCAGTCCTGCTTGAGCGCGGCGATGCGTCCGTCGTCGGCGAGCTCATTGGTTCGAGTGAACAGGAAGCGCTGCGAGTCGCCGCGGTCGTTGGGGACCATAAAGCCGTGCGGCTCACGGTCGTCCCCGACCACCGCCAGATGCAGGCTGTCGCTTACCGAGTCATTGAGGATCATATAGGCCCCGCCGGTCAGCGGAACGAGCTTCCACAGATACGAGGACCCGCTGCCGTGCACGGCGAAGGTGGGATAGTAGTTCGGGCCCAGCTTGTAAAGCGTGAGGCTGTAGCCCTCCCGGTAGTAGGCGGAGTGGATGTAATAGGTGCCGCGGTCTCCGGTGAGACGAAACCGGAACAGCTGCTCGGACTTGGTCGCGGCAGGCTGCAGCGCCAGGTCTGGACCCTCGTAGGTGATCCGCTTGCCCTGGCGGTTCGGCTGGGTGATGTAGCACCAGTAGTTGAGAGGATTGTTCACCTCAGAGTCATAATGGCTGCGCAGCGACGATTCGGTAGACTGCAGTCGCTGCAGCTCTGCAACCAACAGCTGCCGGCGCCGCTGCAGCGCGGCGCGCTTCTCCAGGGCCGCCAGCTTGGTCTCCAGCTCGCGCTGCTCTTGGCGCAGCTCGGCCTCCTGCTGCTCCTTGGTCGTCATATCGGCGACCTGGCCGGCGATCGCCCCGTAGGGGTCGGCCAGCGCCGGCAAAGAGACGCGGTCCGTGTACCTTACTTCGCCGATCGCGTCAGAGATCATGCGCAGGCGCTGCTTGCGGATCTCCAGCGCGTCCCAGGTTCCAGAAACGGCACTGATCCCGAACGAACGCAGCAGCGCCACGCCGTCGGGTACCGTAAAGCGGCAGGATGCGCGGAACCAGCCGCCGCCGAGGTCGACGAAGTCATCGGGAGTCGCCGCGATCGCTAGCTTCTCCTCCGCGCTGCGGCTGCTCCGGCCCCAGTACGACAGGGTGAAGATCTTGTTGCCGGTGCCGTCGGCGTTGTTCAGCAATGCGAGGTCGGCGGCAGCGCTGCGGTGGACCCTGAACTCGAAGTCTTCGATGTAAGTCGCGCGCTGAGTGACCGCGACCATCTCGGCGTTTTCGTACTTGACTGCCGGCGTGACGCCGTCGCGCAGGGTGCGCGCCAGGGTCACCGAGCCGGCGTAGGCGCCGCCGTGCACGACGCCGTTGTGGCCGCCGAGCGCCGAGTCGATGACCATGCGCGACTCACCCTCCACCACCGCCCCCAGACGGTAGTAGCTGACTAGACCGATCTCCCGGCCGGTCAGGGTAAGGAACATGCCGTTCCTGATCTCATCTTCACCAAGAACACGCTTCCAGATGGAGAGCTCCGCCAGCGTGCCCTCATAATAGCCGCGGCCTTCATACGCGAACGACCCGAGCCGCAGGCGCTCCACCTCAAGGAGCTTCTTGAACGTCCCGGTGGCGCTGTGCCACAGCGTGCCGTTGCGGTAGATCTTGGTCTCCCCTGCGGCCGCGTCCTTGGTGAACGCCCAGTGCGTCCACTCCCCTTGATACTCAGCCGCAGCGGCGGACTTGACGACGCGATCGACGTTGGTGACGCCGTCGTTGCCGCAGTCGAAGTAGATGTTGCTATCGAGCCAAGGCAGGTGGATCATAAGCTGGCGGTTGTTGTTCTTGTCCACTCCTTCGAGGATGGCGGTGTCCTTGGGCAGCGTGCTGCCGCCCTTGGCCCAGAACGTGATGCTGATCTCGTCGCCGACGGGCAGGGCGGCCACCGGTAGATCGACGTAGTCGTCCTGTCCGTCCAGCACCAGGCCGCGCCGCTTGCGCGACTCCGCCTTCACATTCACCGCCTCACCCGGTGTCCAGCGCCGCTCGATGACGAACTGGGTGTCGTCGAGCTTGCGGATCGGATACACGCCGTTCTGATTCACGGTGCCGACGAGCTGCACCTGATCGCCATCCGTGAGACCATGGGCGCGCGCCGTCACCCGCAGCTTGCCGTCTGCGGTCTTCTCATAGGCGGTGAGCAGACCGTCGAAGACCAGTCCTCCTTCTTCGTCCTGCTTCTCCCAGAACCCGAGCTCGCTATTGCTCCACTTCGCCTCGATGGTGAAGGTGTCGCCGCTCACGTTGCTGACCTGATACAGTCCGTTATAGTGAGCCGTCCCTTTGATCTCCACGGTGTCGCCGTCGGTGAGCGCCGCCGCCTCATCCGAAGCGACGAGCACCTGATCTTCGGCGTCCTGCTCTGCGGTGCCCCGCTGCACACCACGGACGACGCCGTGCGCCGGAGGGGTGCTGTCGGCGATCGGCTTTATCGCATCGAGCGTGTTGAGGGGCAAAAGGATCATCCGCTCCTTGCTGCGCAGGAGCTGGTTCTGCGGGCTCTCAGAGAGCTGGGCCAGCGTGCCATCGCCGGCGATGGCGAAGCTCAGGGCCGCGGTGCCGCCGCCGACCGGGATTAGGAGCATCAGCCGGGTCGCGGTCTTTATGAGCTGCGTCTTGTCGCTGTTGGCGATCGCTTGCTCCTGCTGGAGATCATACTTGGTGGCGGCCACCCCGAGCACGTTCATCACCCCGAGATCCAGGGTGCGTCGGATGATTCCAGGGATGCTGCGCGGGACAAGGGCGCCGGAGAGTCCCGGCTCGAACACCGTGTAATCCTTCACATCGAACAGGCCGTCATCGGAAGCGCGTACCGAGATCAGCTGTACCATTGCCTTGGGGCTATCGCCCAGGAAGATATGCCAGCGATATTTCTCGTGCTCGCTCGTTGGGACGAGCACGACCGCGAAGAAGCCGCTAACCACGTTGTTGATGAGCGCCAGCTCGGTGGTCGGCTCATAAAAGAATGCTCCGGTGGAGTCCCGGAAGTCCAACGAGTCGATGTTCTGCAGGCCGCTCGGGGTCTGCCGCTGGCTGGCGATGGGCTTGTTGCGCTGCCGGCTGCGCTTGAAGCGCACCTCTAGCTTGCGGGTGAGGCGGTTGGTCAGACCGTCGAGAACAAAGCGGTCCACAAGGAGGGTGCCGGAGCGGGACTGGCGAAAGACATACAGGTGTCCGGGTCCGGAGACCAGCTGGACCGGTGCAACCGCGGTCTCGTCCACGGTCCGGTAGCGCGAGCGCACGATGAAGACGTCGGGGGTCGCCTTGTAGGTGAGCTCTGCCTTCTCCTTTTCCACCACCGACTCGTCATCGGGCTCGGCCGGCAGCTCCAGCGCCTGCCACGGCTCCCATCCCGTGCGCTGGTCGGGCGGCGTACTCAAATAGCTGTCTTCAAAGCCATCCTGCTTGACGCTATAAAACAAACTTCCCGATGAATCGGTCGCTACGGCGACGACCTTTCCTTCATGGGCAATGGCATTTACATGGACAAGCGAGTCCTTCGGCAAAAACATCAAGATCCTCCTCGATCGCACGAGGTGCCCCCGTGCGCATCGACTCCTTGCTACATAAAGGACGCAGCGGCCGGAAAGTCGCACGCAAGCTGCGCGAAATTCGCCCTGACGTCGGACAAGCTCCGCACGCAGGTCGGCTTGTTCGGCCGGTTGACGCTGACTAAGAAGCGGCTTCTTCTTCGAGCTCCGCAGTCACTTCCAGCAAGTGCGCCAGGTTTACGCTGAGCTGGCTCTGAATCAGCGAAATGATCCCGGCCAGGCCTTCAGGGCTTTCGTGCACCCGGGCGAGGAACTGCCGGCGGGTGAGCCCTGCGAGCCGCTCTTGGGCGCGCCCGATCCAGCGGGCCGCGGTGGCGCGGTGGACGCAGTAGATACGGGCGATCTGGTCGATGCTCAGGTTCATCAGGAAGTGGTAGCGCAGCAAGTTGCGCTCACGCGCTGTCAAGGCAGCGATGGCATGCGTGAAGGCGGCCTGAAAGTGCTCCTTATAGTGCTGCTTCAGCAGATCCGACTCAGCTGTGCTCCCCAGATAGGGCATGGCCGCCAGCACCGCCCGATCGAGCGGCTGCTCCCGCTGGCCGCGCTTTGACCGGAGCCGCGCGGAGCGAATCGCGCTCAGGCAAAGCCAGCCGGCCAGGCTGCTGCGGCCCGTGTAGCCGCGGCGGAGCACGGCAGGATCGTGCATCTCGATCAGCCGGTGACGCAGTTCCTGCTCGATGTCGCTGATGATCTGGGGCGGAGTAGATAGCCGGAGCAGCGCCTGGCGGACCTTGGACATGTACTGGGTCTCAAAGACCTTGTACGCCGCCGCGTCGCCGCGGCCGTAGGCGCAGACAAGGTAGAGTTCGTCGCCCCGCAGCGTGGAAACCCCCTCCGCCTGGTTGCCTTCCAGCGGCAGATGACGCGCCAGAAAGTAAACGAACTGCTCAGTGGGCAGCTGGACTTCGGGCCAGCCGACCGGTGCCGCCTGGACCAGCTGCGTCAGATCTTCCCCAAGGTGAGGATTGTTGGAGTAAGCTGCCCAGATCGCAGGAGACGCATGCTGCTGGAAGAGTGCGAGAAGATCCATACTCATAGGCTGGCACCGGAATGTCAGAGAGGGGCGGCCATCATGATACCAGTAAGATCTGTAGCCGACAAGGAGCCCGGTCCTTCATGCTCTGCAAGCCCGGCGACCCGCTGACTTGGCTGCCAGGCTAAGCCCCGACTCAGACCCAATACGGATCCGAGCGAGTCCTGTCACCTGCGGCAGCCCCCCGCTAGCGCGTCGGGGCCCCAGCTCCGGCGCCACCCAGGTCTCCTCGGGTACCACCCGCTTGACTGGGGCAACAAGACCGGCCGGTGGCACCCGCTCCGAGATATAAGTGAAACTGGTACTTTATTTCTCCGCGGTCCTATTGCCCAACCGGCGCAGCGCTTCTGCGGCGCGGGCCGCGTCCCAAGCCGTGCCGAGCTGCTCGAAGAGGGCCAGCGCGGCGCGCAGGTGGGACTCCGCACTTTTCCAGGTCTCTTGCTTGAAGATGCCCAGCCAGTAATGCGCTAGAGCTTGCTCGTATCGGGCTTCTACGTGCTCGGCGGCACGCAGGCTGCGCTGCAGGAAAAGCAGAGCGTTGAGAGGTCGGCGGCGCAGCCAGGCGTAACGTCCGCGATATAAGTAATAGTTGGCCCGGGCGTTCGGATATCGGCGCGCGAGCTTGCCGAGGTTGGCCAGCGCCTCTGCGATCAGCGCGGAGTGGGATTTCACCGTGTCTGTTTCAAGATAGACCTCCAGCACGCAAGCCAGCGGATTGCGCAGCTGGACGATCAACCAGCGCGCGCGCCGGAACGCCTGCATGGCCACGGTCGCGTACTTCGCCGCGCGCTGCGGCTGCCCCTGACGATGCGCAGCCAGCGCGGCCACGCCTTGGCCCAGCGCTTCCGCCACACTGCCGCCGCCCGGCAAGAGGTCGGTACGGACACGCAGCACCACCTCTTCCGCCTGCGCGAACTCCCCGCGTCGCATCCGCGCCATGCCTTGGCCGGTCAGCGCAAAGGCGGTGTAGCGGGGGTTCTGGGTGCGCAGCGCAAGCGCTTCCATCTCTGTGCTGATCTGCAGCAGTGCCGGGTAGTCATCCAGCCCTGTGACCACGAGCTGAGCCTGCATCAGGCTGTACATGAGGGATACTTCGTCTTTCTGCGCCCGCGCCTGCGCCACCGCCCGCTCCGCGACGACGGCTGCGTCGCGCCAGCGGCCCTCGTTGATCCAGACCATGGATGCAGCGCGCAGGTAGTCGATCTCGGCGCGGGTCCCCGCGACGGCTGCGGGCTCCGCAAGCTGCAGATAGCGGACTCCCAGGAAGCGCAGGTGCATGTTCGACAAGAAGTACGCCAGGGATGCAGAGAAGTACGTCCGCTGCGGCCCGGCCGCCAGGGCCTCTGCCAGATTCAACCCCCACAGGGTGCGCAGGAGCGAGAGCTCAGGCTGCCCGAGCCAGATGTATAGATCCGCTCCGCCCAGTGTGAGCATGAGCTCCGGTAGCAGCGCCCGCTGCTCATCGCTCGCACCATGCAGCGGCACCAGCTTCGCCAGACCGACTCGCCGAACCACCTGCTCCATAGCCTGGCGGGCGAGCGCACGCAAGAGCCCTCTTCGGTCGCTCGGCAGCGGCGCTCCCGCGAGCTCACAGACCCGGCGCAATGCCGCCTCCGTCTCGGTCAGAAGGCCGAGGCTGAACGACGCCAGGGCCAGAGCACGCCACATCCGCACCGATTCCAGGCGCGATACCTCCAGGTTCTGCCGTAGCGCCAGCGCCTGTTCCAGCAGCGCCACGGCCTCTCCCGGAGTTCCACGCTGCAGCGAAGCATCGCCCGCCAGGGCGTAGTAGTGAGCCGCGCGCGCCGGGTTCTGCGCTTCACGATGGTGATAGGCCAGAAGGGTCGCGTGGGCCAGGCTGCCCTGATACACTACCTCCAGATCGCGAGCGACCGTCGCGTGCAGCTCCCGTCGCTCCTCGGCAGTCATCTCTTGCAGGATGCGCTCCCGCAGCTTGTCATGACTGAAGCGCCAGCGCTGCTCATGGATCTCCAGGACTCCTGCATCTGCGCACTGGCGAATCACCGCATCCAGCGGCTGGTTGTGATGAGCGAGCAGCTGTAGGTCCAGCTGCCTGCCTGCCACCGCGGCCAGCCGCAGAACCCGTCGCGCTTCCGCCGGGACGCGAAGCAAACGGCGGCGTAGGACCTGCTCGACGCCACCGGCCAGTACCTGCTGGGGCAGGGAGTGCACCCCGATGCCGCTTAAGGAGCCCGACTCTTCGGCCAGGGCGCGCACCACTTCCACGACAAAGTAGGTATTCCCTTCGGTCTCGCGCTCGATAAGATCGACCAGCTTCACCTCGGTGCCAATCGGGCCGAGCATGGACTCACAGAGCTTTTCCAAGCTGGTGCGATCGAGGCGGCGCAGCGGCAGCACCGGCATCGCAGCCAGGCTCTCGGGCAGGCGCGGTGCCTCGTCATCACGATACGAGCCGACGATGAGCCACGGCTGGCTGGCGATCATGCCGGACGCCTGGCGGAGCAGCTCCAAGCTGTCCGCGTCGGCCCACTGCAGGTCCTCCAGCTGCACGAGCAGTGGACCCGGGGCGCGTTCCAGGACCTCGCGCAGCACTTGCGAGAGCCGGAGCCGCGTGCCCTGCGCATCGAGCTCCGGCGGCGCCGCCACTTCGCGCCCGAGCAGAGTGGCGAGCTCCGGCAGCACGGTGCCAACGACGCCCGCCTCCAGTTCGGAGAGCTCCATATGCAGCGCCAGAACCCGCAGCACTCCCTGCCAGACATGGTAGGCGGAGCCGTAGCCTTCGACCGCTTGGCCGCGCACCACCTGTACGCCCATGACAAGCGCCAGGCTGCGCTGTTCATCCAGCAGGCGCGACTTGCCGACGCCGCTCTCCCCGGCCAGCAGCCACGCCGAGCCGGCTCCCTTGACCGCCGCGTCCAGCGCCTGACCAAGCTGTCCGAGCTCGGCGTCTCTTCCCAGGAAGCGGGCGGCGATGAGGTGGCTGTCGCGGACGGCTTCCGGTTCGTGCTCGATGGCCACCCCGGTCGCGGCGGCCAGCTCCCGCAGCAGGTTGTCGGCGCTGGCCGGCCGATTCTCGGGCGCCTTGCTCAGGAGCCGCGCGAGCAGCGGCCGCAGCGACGTGGGGAGCAATTCGAGGTTCGGAGTCTGGTACAGCACCTGGGTAATCAGCTTCGTCGCCCCCTTATCAAGGGCGAACGGGTGGTGTCCGGCCAGCATCTCATAGGCCATGATCCCGACGGCGTATAGATCGGACGCCGCGGTCGCTGCGCCGCCACGGAGAAGCTCGGGCGCGATGTAGGCGAGAGTCCCTGCGACCGCCTCAGGCTCCGTGCGCTGTTCACTGCGGCAGAGTGCCAGTCCGAAATCCACAACCTTGAGCGTGAGCCCCATTGCTCCGGAAGTAATCAAGAGATTGCGCGGCTTCAGGTCCCGGTGCAAGACACCGCGGCGGTGCACATAGACTAGAGCGCGCAGGAGCTGGATGAGCAGATCGATCTGCGTCGAGGGAGGGAGCTCTCTCGCGAGCGGCAGCAGCGGGCGGGCATCGTGCAAGAGCTCCATGGTAAAGAACGGAACACCCACGACATCGAAGCCGTAGTCAACTACGTTGATAATGTTCGGGTGGCGGAGCGTGGCGAGTGTCCGGAACTCGCGCGCCAGCGCCAGCCGCTCTGCGGCTCCCGGGCTAAGCTGAGAGAGCGATTCGGCGGTGCTCCCGGGAACGCGCGAATCGTGGTCGCGCCCTGGCGGCGCGGACTGGGCGAGTGCGCGAAGCTCGCTCCTCGCTTCGGGGGAATCCAGGCGCACAGCGCTCATGGTCACGCGCTTCAGCGCTACCGTATGCTGAGTCAGTCGATCGAAGGCCTGGTATACTTGCCCCATACCCCCTTCCGCAATCAGCTCGCGCAGCACATATCGGCGATCGATAAAGCGAGTAACTGCCGGGGCCGCCAGCGCGTGAGAGCGGCTCGAGGACGGTTCGGACCCGCTGGCGCCCCCACTCTTCCAGCTGAAAGAGCGCGCCTGGGCCAGATCTGCGACAAGCGCCCGACACCCCGTGCAGCCATCGAGGTGATCTTCGACCTGGGCCAGAATCCCTGGAGGCAACGAGCCATCCAGGAGCCGCACGAGCTGCGTATCGGCGAGACAGTCCATCATTTCAATATATTGTAAGAGCAAGCATCTCACACTAGGCGCCAGCATTTTTAGCCGTCCCGCAGCCCAAGTGCTTGATCTTCAGGTACTTGGCGGCAACTGCGGAACGCCTTTTTCTACATCTGCGACGGAAGGAATGTTCTTGGCCTACTGGCCGCGCTCGGGCTTGCCGAGCGCCAATGATCAACACTCGAGCGCCCGCGGCATCATACGGCACGATATGGGCCGATGGATATCGCCTGGCCGCTTGCCGCACCTCTGGCGGCTGCGATGTCGGGCGAGCTCGCTATCCTCTTCGTCGCCCGCTCGGTCGGCTCGGCGCGCTTCGCCGATGATGGCGATGAGGATGGCGTCCCCCAGGCCAGCGCGCTTTCCGCGAGGCAGATCCCCGGCGAAGCTCGTGGCGATGGTGCTCGGCTCTTGCCGTCGCCAGATCGATCTGGCCCGCAGCTCGGCTTTATGCAGTATGAGGAGCTGCGCGGCATCGACTTCCACGCACTGCCATCTATTTCTCGACGGTACCGGGGCCAGGCCCAGCAACACTTCTGAAGACCTGTAGTACATTCCGCCCCGCAAGCACCTCACACCGCTGAACTCCCCCATTTTCGAGGAGAGCAGCGATGCGGAGAAAAGAGCCGCCCCGGGTCGTGGGGCCATACCAGGAGAAAAGCAGATGGCGAATCGTTGTCGTCGAGCAAGGCAAGCGGAAGTCCTTCTTCTGCACAAGCCGAGAGGAAGCACTGAAGCTGAAAGCTCAGTTTGCCAAAGAGGTCGATCTTCCACCGTCGAGAAAACTGGCTGACGTGCTCGCAGATTGGGAGCAAGAGAAGGTGCGTAGCGGATCGTGCAAGCTGAAGTCTGCGCAGCATCAGACCATGCGTCTGCGCCGTTTTTTCCAGCCGATGCTCGAGCAGGACATCCCGGCCATGACAGCTCGCCGGGCAGCCGCATTGTACGAAAGCCATATGGGGCAGAAGTCCCGTCGGACTGGACGGCCGCTCAGTGCGGCTACGCAGCGCTTCGACCTGTGGGCCGCACAGTTCTTCTTCGGCTGGGCGGTCAAGCGTGGGTACGCCGGCATCAATCCCTTCAAGAACATTACTCCCGTCGGTAAGGTCAACGCTGGCAAGCCGCAGCTGCGCATCGAAGAGGCCCGTCGATTTACTGAGACTGCGCTGTTGTGGTTCGAGGAGCGGAACAAGCCTCTGGCAGTCGGAGCATTGCTTGCGCTGACGATGGGTTTGCGTACCAGCGAGGTCCTGGATCGCGTGGTCCGCGACCTCGACGACAGCGCACGTTATCTGTGGATCGACGAGGGTAAGACCAAAAGCGCTCGCCGCCACCTGGAAGTCCCCAGCGTGTTGAGCCCGTACCTGCTGCGGCTCGCCGAGGGAAAGCGTCCCGACGAGCTGCTGTTCGGGGTCAGCACGCTGACCGGGCGTCGGCGGACGCGCCAGTCGATGTACCGCACGGTGCGGACGATCTGCGCCAAGGCAGGCGTGCCGCTCGTCTGTACGCACAGCCTCCGGGGACTGTGGGCGACCTTGGCAGTGCAATCCGGTGCGGTGTCACATGCCGTAGCCGCGAGCCTGGGTCATCAGTCATTTGCGATGACCCAGAAGCACTACGCACAGCCAGCGGCAGTCAGCAACGCTGCCACGGCACGGGTGCTCGATCGGCTGGATAGCAGCCACGGGTCCCCGAAGCTCAGCGCCGAGGCACTGCTGAAAGGTCTCGACGAAGAGACCCTGGCCAGGCTCGCCG
>Ga0075163_10002745_pt1 | contig 23606 bp, 18 predicted proteins | sample JI1023141ADNA_FD_71478 | JGI IMG/M metagenome (GOLD analysis project Ga0075163, IMG submission 71478) | Wastewater effluent complex algal communities from Wisconsin, to seasonally profile nutrient transformation and Carbon sequestration -... | ecosystem: Engineered > WWTP > Effluent > Algae... | reverse complement strand
GTAACAGCTGATGGTACTACTTTCATTATGGAAGAACCTTACCTGGTATTGGCCACTCAAAATCCAATTGAACAAGAAGGTACGTATCGACTGCCCGAAGCTCAGTTAGATCGGTTTCTTTTTAAGATTGTTATCGGCTATCCGGGGTTAGATGAAGAAGTTCAGATTTTACAAAACTCAATACAGGGAAGCCACAAACAACAAGTGGAGTTGGCACAAAAAGTTTTGAGCAAAGAAGAAATTGCTTCTGCTCAAAAGCTGGTAACGCAAATTCATGTGGAGGATAAAGTGGTGCGTTACATTGCTCAGATCATGCAGGAAACACGCTCTAACCCTTCGCTGTTTTTAGGCGCATCGCCACGGGCAAGTGTGGCTGTGTTAAATGCTTCGAAGGCTTATGCAGCTATTCGTGGTCGCGACTTTGTAACTCCTGAAGATGTAAAGGTTGTTTGTTTGCCTGCATTACGCCATCGGGTTGTGTTAACGCCTGAACGCGAAATGGAAGGTGTTGGCGTAGACCAGGTGATTAAACAAATTGTTGACAAGATTGAAATTCCGCGTTAAGTGAAGGCCATCAAGGCACTATATTTCAGTAATCGGTTTTTTACCAGCCTGGGCTTAATTGCTGCGCTTTTCATTTGCAGCTATCTGGTTCCGGTGTTGCTTGCGTTTGCAAAAGTTGCCTTACTGTTATTCTTAGCCGCCAGTTTGGTTGAGTTTATCATTCTGTTTGCTTCACCAAAAGGAATACAGGCAAATCGAATTGTTGCTGAGCGACTGTCTAATGGAGACGATAATGAAATAAGAATTGTCTTAGAGAGTTATTATCGTTCATCCATGACAGTGGATGTTATTGATGAGGTACCACATCAGTTTCAGGTTCGCGATACCCGGTTTACGCAGATACTAACCCAGGGCGAAACAAAATCGTTTACCTATCAGCTTCGGCCTGTTAAACGGGGCGAATATAATTTTGGTGCGATCAATGTTTTTGTTCATGCACCGCTGGGTCTTTTAAAAAGAAGACTTAAACATGAAGCAGATAAAATTGTACCTGTTTATCCATCGTACATACAAATGCGCAAGTATGAATTGCTGGCTATCTCCAATCGCTTAACCGAAACCGGAATAAAAAAAATCAGACGCATTGGTCATAACCTTGAGTTTGAACAAATAAAAAAATATGTGGCTGGCGATGATATCCGCACCATCAACTGGAAAGCTACCGCCCGCAAAAATGATCTGATGGTAAATCACTATCAGGACGAGCGCATGCAGCAGGTGTATTGTCTTATTGATAAAGGCCGCGTAATGCAAATGCCCTTTAAAGGATTAAGCTTATTAGACTATGCTATTAATTCCAGTCTGGTAATCTCAAACATTGCAATAAAAAAATCTGATAAGGCCGGGTTAATTACTTTTCAGGATAAGATTAATACGTTTTTGCCAGCAAGCCGTGTAAACAATCAGATGGCTGCCATCCAACAAGTTTTGTATAATCAGAAGACAGCTTATCGCGAATCTGATTTCTCAGATTTATATACAGGCATTCGCAGAAGAGTTAACCAGCGTAGTCTGCTTATTCTGTATACCAATTTTGAAACCCTGTTCGGACTGCAGCGTCAGCTAACTTACCTGATCAATCTTGCCAAACGGCATTTGCTGGTGGTGGTGTTTTTTGAAAATACCGAAATGAAAAAACTGGTGGAAGAGCCTGTTCAAGAATTGGAATCTGTGTATCAAAAAGCGGTAGCCGAAAAATTTATGTATGAAAAAAGACTTATCGTAAAAGAGCTTCAAAAACACGGCATTCAATCTATTTTAACGCCTCCCGAAAAACTCACCATCAACACAATTAATAAATACCTGGAGTTGAAAGCCCGGAATTTGATTTAAATTCTGAAATTTCAGTAGTTCACCTTTGCCATTCTGGTTTCTGCCGCAAGGCTATTGAAGCCGGTGTTTTCTTTAGTATCTTTAATAATCAAAAACTAAATAGAATATGCGTTACGGAATTGTGTTGATAGGTGTTTTATTATCTACAAACATAGCAATGGCTCAATGGCAAAACCATTTGCCCTCTATGCTCAAAAAAAAAGGAGAAGGCGGTACAATATGTTACCATAAACCAGAAAATTCAAATCTGGTTATTCCACCACCCGAAGCATACGTAGCCTGGAGACGCAACCCTGCTGCCAAAACAAATGCAACAACTTTTGAAGTTGAGTATGTCAATTTTGATGATCAGGCAAAGGCCGCATTTCAAAAAGCAGTTGATATCTGGTCCAGCTTAATCGAGTCTCCTGTACCGATTAGGATATTAGCAGTATGGCAACCTATTAGCGGTAGTGCCTTAGGGGGTGCTTCTCCAGGTACTTACATTCGTGATTTTGATGGTGCTCAAAAAGTCTTGACTTGGTACCCGGTGGCTCTTGCCGAAAAGATGACTGGTCAGGAGTTGAATGAAACCGATGAACCTGACATCTTTGCCCAGTTCAATAGCTCATTTGCTGATTGGTCATTTCGTACAGATGGAGTTCCAGTTACCAACAAAACTGATTTGGTTTCTGTGGTGTTGCACGAAATTGGGCACGGCCTTGGAATTACCAAGGCATACGATGTGAGCGGTACAAATGGAATTATCTCCGATTTTTTCTCTGGATTGCATGTTCCTTACGATCACTTTTTAGAGAATGGTAATGACATTAATCTTGTTCAAGGATTTTCTCCACCATCTGCTGCGTTGCGTAGCGAACTAACAAGCGGGGCATTATTTTTTCGCTCACCATTGCTTCCTAAAAGCCCTGTGGACAATAGAGCAAGAATCTACGCACCAGCAGCTTTTGCGAGTGGCTCAAGCATTGCCCATCTGGATGAGAACACCTATAATGGAACTGCACATGCTCTAATGACTCCGTTTATTGGCAGTGCTGAGGTTATGCATAATCCTGGAATACTGGCCATGAGTATACTGGCCGATATGGGCTGGGTGAATACAAAAATTGTACATTCCCGTTTACCTAATACCGAAAATGTATCGGTACCATTTCTTGTTAAGGCAACAGTGCTTGCGGATGAAAGGGATCATACAGGTGCATCCTATAGTTATAACTCCAGCGAAATAAAATTAAACTATACCACCAACGGAACTTCGTTCACCACAGTAGCCATGACGCCAACAGGTATTGCCAATGAATTTTCAGCAACTATTCCGGCTCCAGGGTCGACTGTTACTTACGGTTACTATATCTCAGTTAAAGATAATTTGAATCGTACACTAACAAAACCAGGCATCTATACAGATGATGGTACAGCACCTGTTCAACGGCTTTTTGTATTCGAAGTTGGCCCGGATACAAAAGGGCCTTTCTTCTCGCATGTGCCGGTTGCGTTTGTTAAAGCATCTGATACTGAATTTGAAATTGAAGCTATTGTATCCGATAATATTGCTATTGCCAATGTGTTTGTTGATTATCAAATTACAAAGAGTGGTGTTACAGGTTCGCTACTATCTTTGGCCATGAATTTAGTTGCAGAAACAGACTCCACGTATTCAAAAACCATACCTTATGGGGGATTAGGTTTAAGTAATGGAGACAAAATCGAGTATCGTATTCGGGCAATCGATCAGGCCATTGCACCTAACACTAAATCCATTCCTACCGGTTCGCCCGGATTTTATAATGTAAATGTGGTGAGCCTCGCGCCCACACAAGATTCATACTCCAATAATTTTGATAATACGATAACGGCCAGTCAGGATTTTTTCGGTAGCCCCGAATTTTCTATTCGACTTGAAACCGGTTTTGCCAATGGTGCTATTCATTCCAATCACCCTTATCCCGAAGGCCAGGGTTTTCCAAACAATCGGTTTGAATGGGTGTATCAATTGCGGGTACCTATTCGGGTTAAAGAAACTGAAGCTACCCTAAGGTTTGATGAGGTGGTATTAATAGAGCCCGGTGAAGCTGGATCAATTTTTCCGAGCGAAGATTTTTACGATTATGTAGTGGTCGATGGATCGAAAGACGGTGGTGTTACCTGGACACCGGTGGCTGATGGCTACGATTCCAGAGATTTCGCTCCGTGGTTAACGCGTTACAATAGTGCTACTTCAGGCAATAACTCAACCGCAGTTGGCGATCCCACTCTATTCAGAACCAGAATTATGAACTTACAAGATAAGTTCGATACAGGTGATGAGGTTGTTATTCGCTTCCGGTTGTTCAGCGATCCGGGCGCGGCCGGTTGGGGTTGGGCTATTGATAATTTGAAAATTCAGATTGATGAAACTTCGCCAACTGTATTGCACAATCATGTAGATTATGTGGTAGCTCCCGCCATTTTTATTCCTCTAACTTTTCAGGCTATCGATGCCTCAGGATTGACTGAAGTAAACATGGATATTCGGGTAAATGGCGGAATTATTCAAACCCAAAATTTTGATGTGTCGGAAAATAACCAGTATAGAATCAATCTGGATGTAGATGAAATACCTATCGGGAATAAAATTGAATATCGCATTCGCGCAAAAGATATCGCTGGTAATGAAGCTGTGCTTCCAACGGATGGATTCTTTCAGGTTCCGATTATTTCGTTTGGAACTCCGGTAACGCAGTATGTTACTGATTTCAATTCGGCCAATACCGATTTTGTGGGTAACTTTTTTTCAATCGCACAGCCAAGTGGATTTACAAACAGCTCCGTGCATACTCCGCATCCTTACCCCAATGGTTTTGGGTTAACCGATAATACTTCAGATTATGTGCTTACGTTAACTAAACCTGTTACGGTTGCTGCAACAAATGCTTACATTCTGTTTAATGAAATTGCATTGGTAGAATATAGTGGGGCTAATACGAAAGATTTTATTGTAGTAGAGGGCTCTAAAGATGAGGGCGAAACGTGGCATGAAATTACCACTCGCTATGCAGCCAATTCACTATCGGCCTGGAAAAGCATTTTTGATGTGGGTGGCAACGGTACTTCCAATACATTCCGAAACAGACTTATTGATATTACTGCCTCTGGCGATTTTGAAGCTGGGGATAATGTATTATTCCGCTTCCGAATCTCTGCGGATGCAACGGGTAATGGTTGGGGTTGGGCTATGGACAACTTAAGTATTCAAGGGCCGGTTACCGGAGTGAAGGAAGCGCTTGATCTATTTGTATCGGTTTATCCTAATCCTGTAAAGGATGATGTATTTACATTAGAAGTAAAGGGCTTATCTGCACACAATGGACAACTCCAAATTACTAACCTGCAAGGTCAATCGTTGATAAACGAATCTATAAACCTTACGGGAAGCGCCACACGCAAAGAGTTTTCTACCAGCACCTGGGCCGATGGTATTTATGTAGTGCGATTAAGTTTGGAGGATGGAAGTACTGTAACTAAAAAATTGATTAAGGTTGCTCGTTAGTTCATCCAATTGGCCTTAAAATCAATAGGGTGATGCATCTTTTAGACTTTAGTTTAGTGTTTGATAAATTTTAATTCATCAAAACTAATCTTGTAAAAGAAAATCTGATCTCCAAAATTTGGAAGGCTTGAATCGCAACCTAAGCAATGAAAAACTTCATATTTTCCTTTTTAATTCTTTTTCCATGCTTGGCTATCTCACAAGTCACAAAATGGAAAGAACAGATTATAGATTATTCCCCAAAATTGCTCTCTGAAGTTAATGGATTTGCGAAGGTAGAGTTGATGCAATTCGCAGATGAATATAAAGTCAATGCTGCTGCCCGAAAAACTAAAAACAAAAATGAAACTTTGATTCTTGTAAATGATGGCGCGAGCTACTATCAAAAAACAAATGAGCAAAATGAAACCATCGAAATCTCAAGAAAGGCTAATGGCATAGAGCAGTCTATAGTTTTAAAAGATGCCGTTCAATCATATCCAATAAATAGCCAGGGTTTCATTCTAACCAATAATTTTTCACATGGATCAGGATCAAGAATAGATTTTTATTCACCAGACTTAAGACAACTTAATATATATAAGCCATTTCCTGTAGGCTACAAAGGCTTCAATTTTGGAACTTTGAACAACTTAGTTTGTCTTTATACGAGAGAAGATTTTACTTCAAAATCATTCAAGTTGGCATTACTTGACCAGAGTGGTAATGTGAAACAAGAAAAGGAATTTTTGTCTGAAGAACATACGGCTTTCAATATCAAAATTACCAAAAAGAATATTTTGGTATTCATGCATGTTTATAATTCAGAAATAAACAACTATTCGTCACGAATTCTATCGTTTGACTTTTCCTTAAATGAAATTTGGAGAAAAAACATTAATGGTAGAATTCAATTTGACCCACTAACAAAAGCAGATTCAAGACAGATTGTATTTAGCGTAGGCAATAATATCTTTTGCCTAAATGAACTGAACGGATCTAATGTGTGGACTGCATCACTACCATCTAACCATGGCACATCAGATAATGCAATAGAAATACTTAAATCCAAGTTTGTAAACTCTGATAAATATATTGTTTCAGTTTTAGGTTATTATAGTAAGTCAAACGGCCAGTTTCAAGAAAATCTATTGTACATCCTTAATGCCTCAAATGGCACTATCACCTATCAAAATAAAATAGGCTCCTCATTGTCAGAATTAAAAATTCTTCCGACTAGCAGCGGTTTTATTCTCTTGAAGGATAGTCAACTCTTAGGAATTAAACCTTTAAAAAATAACTGATAAATTGCCTTACCTCAACAACTCTCTCGAAATAACCATCTTCTGAATTTCAGTAGTGCCTTCGTAAATCTGAGTAATCTTGGCATCGCGCATTAAGCGCTCTACATGAAATTCTTTTACATACCCATAACCACCATGAATCTGTACCGCCTCGGTAGTTACTTCCTGTGCAATTTGTGAAGCATAAAGCTTAGCCATTGCCGCAGCTTTTACAAAATCTTTTTTCTGATCTTTTAAACTGGCGGCTTGCCAGATTAACAACCGAGCGGCATCAATCTTGGTTGCCATATCAGCCAACTTAAACTGTATAGCCTGATGTTCAGATAAATGTTTGCCAAATGCTTTTCTTTCTTTCGAATATTTAACCGCCAACTCGTAAGCACCCGATGCAATACCTAATGCCTGCGAAGCAATACCAATGCGACCACCGTTAAGGGTTGTCATCGCGAACGTAAAACCAAAACCGTCATCGCCAATGCGATTAGCCTTTGGCACTTTTACATCGCTAAACATAAGCGAGTGGGTATCGGACCCACGAATACCCATCTTATCTTCTTTCTTGCCCACTACAAAGCCGGGCATCCCTTTCTCAACAATCAAAGCATTAATGCCTTTATGTCTTTTAGAAGCATCGGTTTGCGCAATAACTATGTAAGTATTCGCGCTGTTGCCATTAGTAATCCAGTTCTTGGTGCCGTTTAATAAATAGTAGTCGCCTTTGTCTTCGGCAGTTGTGCGCTGACTGGTAGCATCCGATCCTGCTTCTGGTTCCGACAAGCAGAAAGCACCAATGCCCTGTGCTGCTAACGGCTTTAAATACTTTTCTTTTTGTTCTTCCGATCCAAAACGCTCAAGTCCCCAACACACCAACGAATTGTTTACCGACATGCACACCGAAGCAGATGCATCTACTTTAGAAATCTCTTCCATTGCCAACGTATAAGACACGGTATCCATACCACCACCATTATACTTTGGATCAACCATCATACCCATAAACCCGAGCTCGCCCATTTTTTTGATTTGTGCTGTTGGGAATTTCTGTTCGGTATCGCGATCAATTACACCCGGCAAAAGTTCTGTCTGTGCAAAATCGCGGGCCGCAGCTTGTACGGCTAATTGTTCTTCGGTGAGTTCGAAATTCATAGGTAGTTCGTTTTCAACTTAAAAGTAAACAAAAAAAGAAGCCTGAGGGTTAGCTCAGGCTTGCAATTTTATACTCTTAAGTTGGATTAATCTCTTCTGCCCAAAAAGATCATCACATAATACAACAACATAGTAACGGCACCAATAGCTGCTACCACGTAAGTCATAGCTGCACTATTCAATGCATCTTTTGCCATGTCATGCTCCTGACGGGTTACAATACCGCGGGTTTCAACCCAGGCCAACGCTCTTTTGCTGGCATCAAACTCTACCGGCAAGGTTACCAGAGCAAACAGCGCAAATACACCATAACATGCAATGATTACGATAAGGGCTAAATCGATAGAGAAGATGCCTCCTAAAAAGTAAGCTCCGAACATCATACCTAAAAAAACAAAGTTGATAACCTTGGCGCTTATGTTCTGAACAGGTACCATAGCCGAACGAAACTGTAACCAGCTATAAGCTTTAGCATGTTGTACAGCATGGCCGCACTCGTGTGCTGCTACTGCAGTTGCCGCGGCATTGCGACCGTGGTAAACATCGTGACTTAAGTTAACAGTTTTGTTAGCTGGATTGTAATGATCGGTTAATTGCCCTTCAACAGAAATAACCTGCACATCGGCAATTCCGCTATCGGCCAACATAAGCCTTGCTATTTCTGCACCTGTCAGATCTTTTGTTAACCTGATTTCCGAATATTTTTTGAATTTGTTCTTCAATCGTGAGCTTACAATCCAACCCACCAGCATGAAGAATCCTGTGATAATTAATGCACCGAAATTCATAGTGTTATTATTTAAATTTATGTTCGTTTAACTCTTTTTAGAATTCTGTTTGAGATTTTAACAAAACTCCTAAACCCTTTTTACAACATCTGCGCCAACAAAATTTCCTGTCAAATAGTCACTTCGTGTCACTAAAGTATCAGAAACGTGGCCCAAAATCAAGGTCTCTTGAGTGTCTTCATACAAAAACCCCTAAGGTCTATTGTCTGTCCGCAGAAAGAACTTATAGGTTTCTGCTAAATTCATCAAAAAACCACGCGATGCTTTCTCATCAGCATTGGTTTTATTTTGACTTTGATCCAAAACTACTTCACCGGCTGCTTTTTCAATCGCATTAACGCGTAGCTGATGATCAACGAAATTACTCCAGCCACAATCATCACGAAAGTTTGCCAGCCATGAAAAATGAATACAAACGCAATAGAATCGGCTTGTGGCAAATTATATAGTGTTACCAACCCCAAAGGCACTAAAGTGTGATAAGAACCCGCACCACCTGGCAGCGGTGTCGCCATTGCAATGGCGCCAATAGCAAACAAAGTAAGTACAGCACTTACACCCAAATTGCTGGTTTCAGGAAAGGCTAATACAACCATGTAGCTCATTAAAAAATATAAAGCCCAGATTGTAATGGAATAAAAAATAAAAAGGGTTTTGTTCTTAAGACGAAACACCGCCATCAATCCCTCTTTAAAACCCAGAAATAATTTCTTTAGTTTTTCATTTCTGCGGATCAGGTACACACCACCAATCAACAAACCAATACCAGCAACACCCACCAAAATCCAAATGGTATAAGATCTTTCTCCCGATGCAAACGGAAGTGTATCGATGAAGCCTTTTAATTTATCCCACTCTACAATAAACGAAAGCGCTATTAGTGCAATCAAACAAATTAAATCAATCAAGCGCTCAACCACTACCGTACCAAACGATACTTCGATGGGTGTTTGTTCTAACTTATAAAGATTGTAGCAACGCGAGACTTCACCACCACGGGGTACAGCCAGATTTACGAGATAGCCAATCATCAACGAAAGGAAACTATTACCAAAAGAAATAACATTACCCGTTGGCGCAAGTAACATCCTCCAGCGCTCGGCCCGCAAGGCATGGCTAACCATAGCCACCACAGCCATCAATAGCAGGTAGCCTTTGTTGCATCGCTTCCAGGCGTTCCAAAGAAATTCAGATTTGTTTTCGCCTTCGGCAACAACTAACCCTCGCAATGAAAGCCATAATAGCGCAACCGTAATCGCGAAGATTATTAAATACTGTAAAGCTGCTTTTAGTTTGGGATGCAAGATTAGTTCAGCAAATTATCAGGGCCAGAAAAAATTAACGAAGGCTTAAAGGTACGCGCTTCTTCCATTTCCATAGAGGCATACGAAATAATAATTACCATATCGCCTACCTGGGCCTTGCGCGCAGCAGGGCCATTCAGGCAAACCGTGCCTGTGTTGCGTTCGCCTTTAATTACATATGTTTCCAGTCGCTCGCCATTATTAATGTTTACTATCTGCACTTTTTCACCTTCAATTAAGTTAGCGGCAGCCATCAGGGTTTCATCGATGGTAATACTTCCTACATAATGAAGTTCGGCTTGGGTAATTTTTACCCGGTGTATCTTCGATTTTAAAACTTCAATTCTCATCGTTCATAATCAAATTATCAATCAATCGCACTTCGCCAGCATAACCGGCAATCAGCAAAATACTTTGTGATGTAACGCTTTTTATCAGCGATAAGTTTGTAGAGTCGGCCAAAGCCAGATACTCTAGTTTAATTTCAGGCTGGCTTTCGCAAAACTGTTTAATCTCTTTCTGTACTGCATCAAACGGCACTCTTGCTTGCAAAAGTGTTTTAGCTTTTTGTAATCCCTTATAAAATACCAAAGCGCTTTTACGCTGATTAGCCGAAAGTCTGGCGTTACGCGATGACATGGCCAATCCGTCTGGTTCGCGCATAATCGGAACAAGTTTTAAGGCTACATCCATATTTAAATCGGCAACCAGTTTGCATACAATCATTGCCTGCTGAAAATCTTTCTGACCAAAGTAGGCACGCTGTGGGGCTACAATATTCAGCAGTTTAGAAACCACCAGACCTACTCCGCTAAAATGCCCCGGCCTGAACTCGCCCTCCAGAATCTTATCCAAAAATCCAAAGTCAAAACGGATATGATCGTGATGTGGATACATTTCGGTTTGCGTTGGACAAAACAAAACATCGCACCCAACTTTTTTCAACAACTCAACATCATGTTGCAGCGTGTTGGGGTATTTAGCCAGATCGCCAGGATTATTAAACTGAGTTGGATTTACAAAAATGCTACAAACTGTAAGGGTGTTTTCCTTTCGGGAAGCTTGAACCAGAGCCAGGTGGCCAGCGTGAAGTGCCCCCATGGTAGGCACAAACCCGATAGAATCTCCGGGTTGCCGAAACTGTTTTAAAAAGGCTTTAAGGGAAGCGATTTCCTTAAAAATCTTCATTTCAGGGCTTTTTTGAAGGGTGCCAAATATAGGCCTAATGGCGGAAGATTAGTTGAACCCGGGGTTAAAATTCCGTACTTTTGTAGTCCAATTTTCTATACAGAACTTAAAAACAAGATCATGTCTAAAATCCGTATTCTTTATGTAGCCAGCGAGATCAATCCATTTTTGCAGACTACGGAAGTTTCTGAATTTGTAAGAAAACTTCCGCAAGCCATGCAGGAAAAAGGGATGGAAATCCGAATTCTGGTGCCGAGGTTTGGGTTGATTAATGAGAGAAAGAATCGGTTACACGAAGTAGTGCGACTTTCAGGAATTAACATTGCCGTGGGCGATGAGGAAAAACCTTTGATCATTAAGGTGGCTTCAATACCCAATGCCAAATTGCAGGTGTATTTTATCGATAATGAAGATTATTTTCATCGCAAACATGTTTTTCACGATAAGGAAAATAAGTTTTATGAAGATAATGATGAACGTGCCATCTTCTTCTGCAAAGGCGTAATTGAAACTGTACGTAAACTAGGCTGGGCGCCTGATATTGTTCATTGCAACGACTGGATTACCAGCTTCATTCCATTGTATTTGAAAACCACGTATAAGAACGATCCGTTGTTCAAAAACACTAAAACAGTTTTCACCATCTACAACAATAGCTTTACCCATAAGTTTAAAGGCGATTTGATGGGCAAAGTGCGCATGATGGATATTGAAGATAACATGTTGGGCCACTTGAAAACTGCCGATTACGAAGGCTTTATTAAATTAGGCGCGCAATTCTCGGATGTGGTTTCTACAGCCGGGGACAATAAAAAGTTAGAAGGATTAGTTAAGAAGCTAAAAGAGACAAAAGTTGAAGCCATTGAGAAAGACGATAACTACACCGAATCGTTCTACAACCTTTATACAGAGCTGGTGGGCTAAGGCCCACCTGTTCTTGTTTACAGCCATTTTATTTTCGTGCGAGGAAGACCTGAACCTGTTAGGGTTCAGGGGCGATGATCAGCGCTTTAAAGTTTATTATGCTGAGATTCCAGTGCCCAGCAGTGTGCTCTTGCTGGATTCGGTGCGGAGTATGAATTATTTATCAACCGAAACTACCCGGTTATTGGTTGGGTCTTATTCCGATCCGCTTTTGGGGGAAGTAACCGCAAAAGGGTTTGCTCAATTTAGAGCAACGGATATTAGTAGCTTCATTCCTGAAAACGCCATCTATGACTCCGCTATTCTTCAGTTGAGGTTTGATTTTTATAACTATGGAACTAACGGGCCAACTCCGCTTGAATTGTCCATTCACGAATTAACATCGGAAATGCCCTTGGATGAATTGTATTTTTCAAATACTGATATCCCTTACAACCCCACACCAATTGCTACTGATTCCCTTGGGATAGATCAGGTTTTGTTTGATAAGGAACTTAACGATACCGATGCAGACTCACTCGTTGTTGTTTCAGTAAAACTTGATCAAAATTTTGGACAGCGACTCTTTGACGCCATCAATCCAGAGGATGAAAATTTTACAAACTTTAATCTATTTAAGAATAGATTTAAAGGACTTGCATTTGTCCCAACTGTGGCTGATAAGATCGTTGGTATCAGTAACACAAGTAACTCCTTCCTTACTGTTTATTACCATGTAGGAGAAGCTGTTGGGTCGAGAATATTTTTATTTAGTGCCGTGAATTCTTTTTCCAACATTACCTCCAATAGGTCATCTACAGAATTAAGTGCCCTAACCAATTACCACGAAGAGTTTTTACCCCCAACTAACCGCTATGTGCAGTCGGGTGTCGGTATTGCAACCAAATTGGACTTCAGTGGGTTTTATGATTTGATTGATGACTATCCTAATGTTGTTATCAATTCTGTTGAACTTGCTATTGACAATGTTGCCGAACCTGGAGATTTTGAATATCCAACCATAGGCCTGGTTATGCTGGATGAAAATAATAAGTTTAGAAAAATGACCTTGACTGCCGATAAAGATTCAGCCGAATACCTTTCTTTCAAAAATAAAATTGTGTTAGGTACTTTTCTAAGCAGTGATGCATTCACTGCTCCTTACGCTATTACTGATGCTACCACTTTACTTGGTCTCACCTATTCAAAAGATGATGATAAGTTTGTCTCTTATCCAACACTATTCTTCCAGCAGTTGTATGCCCTGAAAGAAGAAAAACGGTATACTGATTGGGCACTAGTTCCTGTTTCGCCTACACCTACCAAAACGGTTAACCGGGCGGTGTTCAATAAAGATAATATCAAGCTCAAAGTTTATTATACACGACCTAACATTCCTGCAAACTAAAAACCTATGTGTGGTATAGTGGCGTATGTGGGCCACCGTCAGGCTCACGAAGTAATTATAAAAGGCCTGAAGCGATTGGAATACCGTGGCTATGATAGCACCGGTATTGCACTTTTAAATGGAGGCCTTAATGTGTACAAAAAGAAAGGCAAGGTTACCGAACTGGAAAACTTCGTTAAAGGGCAAAACCTAAACAGCACAATAGGTATGGGCCACACGCGTTGGGCCACGCATGGCGAGCCTAACGATGAGAATGCACACCCACATTATTCAGCCACAAAGAACTTAGCCATTATCCACAATGGCATTATAGAAAACTACGCAGCCCTAAAACAGGATTTACTCCGCAAGGGTCATACCTTTTTAAGCGAAACCGATACGGAAGTATTCATTCATTTTATTGAAGACATTCAACAGAATGAAAAATGTACATTGGATGAAGCTGTGCGATTAGCACTTACAAAAGTGGTAGGTGCTTACGCGATAGTAGTTATGTCGGTGCACCAACCCAACTTACTAATTGCAGCCCGTAAGGGAAGTCCTTTGGTGTTGGGTGTAGGCAGGGGCGAATTTTTTATGGCTTCAGATGCAACACCCATTATTGAATACACTAATGAGGTTGTGTATTTGAATGATCAGGAAATTGCTATTATCGATAATGGAAAGCTAACCATTAAGGATACTTCTAATCTTCCGCTTACCCCATACGTACAAACAGTTGATCTGGAGTTGGAGGCCATTGAAAAAGGTGGCTTTGAACATTTCATGCTTAAAGAAATTTTTGAGCAACCTCGTTCCATTAAAGATTGTATGCGCGGCCGTTTGGACTCTGCTTCGGGCCGATTAGTCTTAGGTGGTTTGCGCGAATACTTGAACAAACTGGTGCAAGCCGATCGGATTATTATTGTGGCTTGCGGCACTTCGTGGCATGCCGGATTAGTAGCCGAGTATTTCTTTGAAGAGTTTTGTCGCATACCTGTTGAAGTTGAGTACGCATCAGAATTTCGGTATCGCAACCCGATTGTGCGCGAAGGCGATGTAGTAATTGCCATTTCGCAATCTGGTGAAACAGCCGATACATTGGCAGCCATAGAGCTGGCTAAATCAAAAGGAGCAATCATATTTGGAGTTTGTAACGTAGTAGGTTCGTCTATTGCGCGCGCCACACATGCCGGTGCTTACACCCATGCCGGGCCCGAAATTGGAGTAGCCAGCACAAAAGCATTCACCGCACAACTTACCGTGCTGAACATGATTGCTTTAATTGTTGCTCAGAAGAAAGGAACCATTACCGAACAGAAACTGAACGAACTTTTAGTGGAAATGGAAAACCTACCCGCTAAAGTTGAAAAGGTTTTGAAACTCAACGATCAGATTAAAAAGATTGCCGAAGAGTTTAAAGACTCCACCAACTTCTTGTATCTCGGTCGCGGTTATAATTTCCCGGTAGCATTAGAAGGTGCATTAAAACTAAAAGAGATTTCGTACATCCATGCAGAAGGTTACCCGGCTGCTGAAATGAAACACGGCCCCATTGCATTAATAGATGCGGAAATGCCCGTTGCTTTTATTGCTACCAAAGACAGTTCTTACGAGAAAGTTGTTTCCAACATACAAGAAGTGAAGGCCCGCAAGGGAAGAGTAATTTCTATTGTGACGGAAGGCGATACTCTAATTCCTAAAATGTCGGAGTTTGTAATTGAAGTGCCCCCCGTAGCGGAGGCATTAGTACCATTGATCTCAGTTGTGCCCTTGCAATTACTCTCCTACCACATTGCTGTAATGCGCGGTTGTAACGTAGATCAACCCAGAAATCTGGCTAAGTCTGTAACGGTTGAGTAAATCTATACCTCTTCTTATCTGAAGCACTTGCACACGGTTTCAATGCGGCAATTTGCGTTGCAAAACTCCATAAGCATACGTTCCGGCAACTGCACTTATAAGTGTAACAATTACTACCACTAAGCCACTGCCTATCTGTGCAAACAAAGGGCCGGGGCATGCACCTGTTATTCCCCACCCTAATCCGAACATCAAGCCGCCAATTACATTACCCCAATGAAATGGTTTTGCATGAAATATTACTTTTTCGCCCTGAATGGTTTTGATGTTGAAACGTTTGATCATCCAAACTGATATAGCCCCCACAACTACAGCCGTTCCAATCACACCATACATATGAAAGGAATGTAACCGAAACATTTCCTGAATGCGATACCATGAAATGATTTCGGACTTAACCGCGATAATCCCAAACAAAATTCCTACGCCAAGGTATTTGAGGTTTGAACCCACCAACGATTCAGTGGCAACCTGATCATTGGCAGCTCCACATTCATCCGAATGTACAACTGCACGCTCTGTAAACTCGTCATTAATTTTTTTCATCTTAATAATATCATGAATCAGTTAAATGATTTTAAACAACCACGGAAACACGAGGTGAACTACGGCAAACCCACCAGCCATAAAACAACAGGTTGCAAGTAGCGATGGCCATTGCAAGGTGGAGAGTCCCATAATTGAATGACCACTAGTACACCCACCAGCATAGCGCGTACCAAAGCCAACTAAGAAGCCTCCAATCACAAAAAATACAAGGCCCTTTAGTGTGAATAGATTAGAAAAATTAAAAATAGAAACCGGAGCCAGATTCCCATCGGTCACAATGCCTAGGTCTGCAAGAGCCTGCACGGTATTGGTCGAAACTTTTACCGGTTGATGATCCGACAAAAAACTTACAGCAAGAGCAGCTCCCGCAACAATACCCGCCACAAAAAATAAATTCCAGACTTCGCGTTTCCAATCGTATTGAAAAAAGGGAACCTTACCCGGCAAGCAGGCAGCACAGATGTGCCGTAAGGAAGATGAGATTCCAAAATGCTTATTGCCTAACAATAACAAAGCCGGCACCGTGAGCCCGATAAGGGCCCCGGATAAATACCAACTCCAGGGTTGAGAAATAAAATCTTTCATTACTCAATTAAGTGTCAAAAATATGAAATCTAAAAGGCCAGAGCAGCTTCGGTTACAGCAAACTTCTTCAGCGCATTTTCTAAATCCTTAATAAGATCAATTGAATTTTCTAAACCTACCGACAACCGCAACAACCCATCAGTAATTCCAAATGCAGCGTGGCGTTCTTTGGGTATGGAAGCGTGTGTCATTGAGGCTGGATGCGCAATCAGACTTTTTATTCCACCCAGGCTTTCGGCAAGTTTAAAGAGTTTAGTAGCTGTAGAAAATTTACGAGCCGCTTCAATCGAGTCGTCTCTTAATCTGAACGACACTATTCCGCCAAAATATTTTTGTTGCCCAGCAGCAATTTTATGGCCTGCATGCACTTTTAACCCTGGATAAAAAACTTCTTTTACTTCTGATCGCTCACTCAAGTATTCCGCAATAGCTTGTGCGTTTTCAGAATGCTGCCGAAATCGTAATTCCAAGGTTTCAAGTCCACGAATCAACAACCAGCTTTCAATCGGACTAAGAATTGCGCCCGTAGCATTTTGCACAAAAAGTATTTGCTCACCTAATTCTTTTGTAGCCGCAACCACCAATCCGGAAATTACATCACTATGCCCACCAATGTATTTTGTGGCACTATGCACTACAAGATCAGCACCTAACTCAATGGGGCGTTGTGCCGCTGGTGTGGCAAAGGTGTTATCTACAGCTAACAACAAGTTGTTGGCTTTTGCAATGCGCGAAATTTTACGAATGTCAACAATTTTTAACGATGGGTTTGTTGGTGTTTCTACCCAGATTAATCTGGTTTGAGGTGTAATGGCTAACAGAACTTCTTCATCGTTTTGCAAATCGACAAAGCTTACGGTAATGCCAAAGTTTTTGTACAACGTGGTGAGCAACCGGTATGTTCCGCCATAAATATCATTACCGGCTATTACATGATCGCCCGTTTTCAGTAATCGAAGTACGGCATCAATAGCAGCCATGCCACTGGCAAATGCAGCACCGGTATGGCCGTTCTCAGCTTTAGCAATTAAATCTTCTAAAACTTTTCGGGTTGGGTTACCCGAACGGGTATAATCATAACCCTGATGCACACCGGGCGAACTATGCACAAACGTAGTGGTTTGATAAATGGGTACTGAAATGGCTCCGGTTGATTCGTCAACCGGAATACTGTGAATTAGATCTGTTGTGAACGACATACAATTTTTAGTTTATGGTTTAAAGTGATTTTACAATTTCCCCACTTACCAAAAATTCCGAAGTCGCTTCAAATAAAAAAGCTCCTCCGATAAATCAGAAGAGCTTCTATCAATTTTAACATAGATTTCTCTTACTAACTCATCTTTCCTCAACTACGTTGAGGCTGGATTTAGCACCTGAAAAAATCAGGTTGCTAAGGCTTCACAGGGCCAGTCCCTCTGCCTTTCTTGATAAGTGATGTTACAAAGAACGTTGAGCAAACATATTAATCTGATTGTTCCTGCTCAAGAACTTTCAGAATTATTTTCTAATTACGAATGGTTGTCAGCCATGCCAGTTTTTCAACTTATTGGGTTCTTTCAAAAAACGCAACAGGTGTTTGGTGTATTGTTCGGCCTGCTCTACCATTGGTAAATGGCCACACTCATCCATAAACTTTACTTCTGAGTTTGGCAACAGATCATGAAAGTGCAAAGCAGACTCAGGCGTGGTGATTTTATCCTGTAAGCCCCACATTAATAAAACCGGATGATCAATCCTATTCAAAAATGAAGTTACCCTTGAGTGCTCGGCCGAGCGGGCAATACTTCCAATCGCTAATCTTTTGGGAATGTTTTGTACGGTTGTATAAATTTCATTTACCAGATCTTCTGAGACAAATCTTTGTAATAAAAAGCATCCTCCACTCTATCCTGAATGTAATCATAATCTGTAATGTTTGCGCTTTCCGTGAATACAGATTTTTCCAGTAAACCAGTACTGCTGGTTAAGATTAGCCGATCTACATTTTGAGGACACTGATGTGTGTACATAAGTGCAACTTGTCCGCCCATGGCATGCCCTACCAGCGTTACATCTGTAAGCTGATACCAATCAATAAAGTCATGCAACGTTTTGGTAAGATACTTTACTGTTGTATTCTCAATGGGTAATTCAAACAACGGCAACCGCGGAACAATTACTTTATAATCATTTTTAAGTGCATCAATAACCGTTTTCCACATGGCGAGATTACCGAACAGACCATGTACTAAAATTACCACCGGCCCTTGGCCAACCGTTATGTATGCCTGATTATACAATGGCGGATTCGTTTTTTTCATAAATCTTAGATCGCTTTTTCGCCCTCATTCAATAACGCGGTAACATCCTCATTAAAGTGCTTAATAAATTCCTGGTAATACTCACCGGTTGCCGGACCAGAAAATCCTGTATGGATTTTTCGAACATTACCTTTTCTATCGATAAGTATGGTAGTAGGAAAAGATAAAACCCGATTTAAGGCTGGAAGCTTTTCACTAGCTTGAGATTTGTCGGCCAAACCGGCAAACAGAATGTCGTAGGCTATATCAAATCGTTTTACAAACTTAGAGATCCGCGTGCGCGCAAAATCAAGGTCATCTTTGCGCTCAAAGCTTAGAGCCACAATTTCTACTCCACGGGCTTTGTTTTCTTTATACCATGGTGCTAAAAAAGCAGCTTCGTCTACACAGTTAGGGCACCAGCTACCCATTATTGTTACTACTACTACTTTATCCTTATACTTTTCGTCTTGTAATGAAACGGGTTTACCCAATAAATCAGGAAAAGTAAAATCAAGTTTATCGTACCCTGCTTTCAGATAAGTAAGCGCATAGGCATCGGGCAACTTCGCGGTGTCATTTTTAATAGCAAAAAATTGAGTTTTGCCACTTGCCGAAATCAACTCTCCCGTAAGGTGAAGACTATCTACAATTTTTGCTCGTAATAAAGATGGGTTTGATCCACTAAATCCTGAAATCTTCAAACTATCGCCATCTACTACGCCATCAAAATACCGGTAGTCGCCTGTGGTGGTAAGTATTGTACCACTTACCTGCGATTGATCCTGTTCTAATAACCCAACTGTATATCGGACTTCGCTCTTATCATTAATTAAACTTACCGACCATTTACCAGCAACAGTTTGCGTAGCTGATGTAGAGGTGAAGCGCACCGCTTGTCCACGAATTGCTGCAAACGTAATACCTTGTTTGGTTGATTGATTCTTGCGAAAGTAGCCTGCTAAAGAATCACCCTTAAGTTTACCGATTAACAACGCATCATATACATCAACCGGAATAATAACTGAATCACGTTCATACCGAACGCTGTCTAACAGAAATTTTTCTTCACCATTAATAAGCGCAACTTTTACCAGTCCTGCGGTATCATCTTCAACTATAAAGTTGAATGGAATCTCAACATTCTGAGTATTAAAAGCGCCTCGCCAGTTACCCACTTGCAGGTAGCCCGGTTCTTCTTTACAGGAAAAAAGTAAAACACTAAAAGATAGCAGATATAAAATTTTCACAGTCTTCATCATTTTCATAATTCTTCAGTTTGAAATTCTGGTTGAGGATCAATTTGAAACACCGGTTGCAATCGGCTTTCGATATAGTTCACCAGATTTACATAAGGATTAAATCCAATTATGTTTACGGCATTGGCTACAAAATTGGACAACGCATTAATGTCGTAGTAATGAGCCTCACCTTCTTCGTCTAACAAATACTCTACACCGCCCACATCCAATCGGGCTGCTTTAACAATGCGTTCCACATCTTCAACAATTGGGCTGGACGGATTGAACTTTTCGACTTTAATTCCATTGCGCGTTGCTTCTGCTATGCAGGCTTGAGAATTAGTATAAGCCGGCACATCGCATAAATCGGCTGGGCACAGGTTAAAACTTTTGTGCGATGGATAAACTTTAATGGCATACAGAAATTTTCCATTCAAGGTTTCTACCCGAATGATGTGACCATTCTTTGGCGCCAGGTATTCTTGCACCAAGGCAACCTGATCGGTACCTAGACTAACTTGATTTAAGTAAATAGCTTTTTGTAAAGCCTCCGGGGTATCAAACTGTGTAATGCCAGCACCACTTCCGCCAATATTCGCTTTTACCAGTATTGGAAATCTTAAAGCTTTGGCAGCAGCCAGAATCTGGTTAACATGATTAACAACTCTTGATTTAGGAAAGCGCAAGCCCAACGATGCCAGTAAGCCTAATTGTTTGGCTTTGGAGATTTCATAAGAATGTGCAATTGATCCATTTATTACCGGCACACCTAGTCGCTCCAGATGCTCTATATATTGAGTGGCGTATAAAATACTCTGTCCGTTGCCTCGCAAATGCGATGAGGGACTGATTCTATTTAGCACCAAACTGTAAGGCACATCGCGCTCCAGCGGATTGAAATGATGTTGAGCCGCGTTTAACCTCACAAATGGAATTCTTCTTTGTTCGAGTTCTTCAAATAATGGTTTAAACCAAGATGTGTGTTCGTAAAAAATACCTATAGGTCTGTTTAATGTAATGCTCATATATGTGTAAGATTAGATTGATTTAAAAAGGGCGGGGATCTACTTCGCTGAAGATTCCCCACACCTTTACCCCTGATATACTACCATGAGGGGTTTAAACTTGAAATGGCAAATGCCTTTACGAACAACAACAATATCTGCTGTTAGCGAAAACTTTAGATAACGAAATGAGGAGGTGAGCAATAGGCCATTGCCCGGTTGGTGTTGAATTGACGCAGTTCTTTTTCATACTTAATAATTTATAATTTCCCTTGCGGGCAGGTTGTGGCACTTATTCAGCTTTAACACTAAAAGTTGCCAGGGATTCTCTGAGCCTGTCTCTCCTCCCGTTCTTTATAAACGTGGTTCAAAAGTAAGAACATTTTTATAAATACCAATAAAGTCTATAGAATTTATAGACTAATTTGCACGAAATTTATTTTGCTATATGCTGGTACCCAAGAAAGGTTCATTCTTTGCGCTTCTCCCCTTATTAATATTCGTGGTCACCTACTTGACTACTTCCCTCATCCTGAATGATTTCTATAAACTGCCAATTCTGGTGGCGCTATTGTTTTCGGCTGTAGTTGGTTTGCTGCAATATCCCAAGCTATCGTTCACTTCCAAGATGGATGAGTTCTCAAAAGGCGCTGGCAATCCCGGTATCATGTTTATGATTCTCATCTTTTTACTGGCCGGAGCGTTTGCTGAACTAAGTAAAGCAACGGGAGCCGTTCAATCTACCATTTACTTTGCGCTTTCTTATCTGCCACCCAGCTTACTGATTGCCGGTTTGTTTCTGGCTGCATGCTTTGTTTCGCTTTCTCTGGGAACATCGGTAGGTACCATTGTTGCATTAGGACCAATAGCCGTTGGCCTGAACGAAACCCTTACGGGAACATTAGCCGTTAGCCTTTCGGCTGTAGTTGGCGGAGCCATGTTTGGCGATAATCTCTCCATTATATCCGATACCACCATTGCCGCCACGCGCACGCAGGGTGTTGAAATGCGCGATAAGTTTAAAATGAACTTTAAGATGGTACTACCAGCGGCTATAATAACTTTTCTGCTTTATGCATTTGGTTATGAGCTAACTCAATCTGATGTAAATGCTTCGTACGATTATTCTATCTTAAAAATTTTGCCATACCTGTTCATTTTTGTAGCAGCCCTGCTAGGGCTAAATGTAATCTGGGTTTTGGTATTGGGAATTCTTTTTACACTACTTATTGGTTTGCACGGAGGTCTAAGTTTCTGGGATTCGATCAGCGCACTTAATGCAGGTATGATTTCCATGTTCGAATTGAGTATTGTCTGTATTGTGATAGGTGGAATTGTAGGTTTGATTCAACTTTATGGGGGCATTGATTATATCCTGAGGTTCGCTTCGAACAAAATAAAATCGACACGTGGCGGGGAATTAGGCATAGCCTCGCTAACAGCAATTGTAAATGTGTTTCTGGCTAACAATACTATAACTATTCTGTTGGTAGGCCCCTTAGCTAAAACCATTTCCCAAAATCAGGCGATTGACCCCCGAAGAAGTGCCAGCATCTTAGATACGGTTTCCTGCTTCGCGCAAGGCATACTCCCCTATGGTGCACAATTATTGGCAGCAGTGTCGATAGCTTCTGGCAGTGTTACCGTATTTGAAATTCAAAAACAGCTCTACTACCCATACCTCATTGGCATCAGTACACTCATTTTTATTTTACTCAGAAACAAAAAACAACCTTAATTATAAAAGTCATTTAAACTCAAAACTCTATGAACTACAGTTTAAATTTGGTTGCATTCATTATCCCAGCCTTTTTCGTGTTTCTGGGGTTAGAATATTTTGTGGCCAAGCGCAAAAAAAAGGAGCACCTTTTTAATTACGAAAGTTCCGTTACCAATATATCAGTAGGAATAGCCGAACGTCTACTAAACCTCCTTATCACCGGAAGTTTTTACGGTCTTTATCATTACATGTTTGAACACTTCGCCCTGTGGCAAATACCCAATGCCTGGTGGGTATGGGTACTCCTATTGCTTACCACCGACTTAGTATGGTATTGGTACCATCGTTTGGGGCATGAAGTAAACTTGTTTTGGGGCGCACATATTGTACATCATCAAAGCGAGGAGTTTAATTATACTGTTTCGGCACGCATTACAACTATTCAGGCCATCGTACGAAATGTATTCTGGTGCCTGTTACCATTGGCTGGCTTTCACCCGGCTATGGTAATGGCCATTTTAGTTGTGCATGGCACCTATTCTTTTTTTACGCATACCCAGATGATCGGCAAACTCGGCTGGCTGGAGCATATTCTTATTACACCCTCCCATCATGGAGTTCATCATGCATCCAACCCAAAATACCTGGATAAAAACTATGGCGACATCTTCGTATTCTGGGATAAACTATTCGGAACATTTCAAAAAGAAGAAGCCCATGAAAAACCGGTGTACGGAATTACACATCCACTTAAAAGCCATAGTTTTCTATGGCAGCACTTTCATTATTATGCCGAACTATGGGAAGCTTGTAGAAGAAGTAAGAGTGTCTGGGGCTCAATTAAAATTATTTTCGGGAAACCCGACACTGTAGATGTTGCTATCCGAAGTGAGTTAGAGAAAAAGCTGTTACCAGCCAAGGCGTCATTCCGGTCTACC
>Ga0075163_10002744_pt1 | contig 23616 bp, 22 predicted proteins | sample JI1023141ADNA_FD_71478 | JGI IMG/M metagenome (GOLD analysis project Ga0075163, IMG submission 71478) | Wastewater effluent complex algal communities from Wisconsin, to seasonally profile nutrient transformation and Carbon sequestration -... | ecosystem: Engineered > WWTP > Effluent > Algae... | reverse complement strand
TCGTATCAGAGCATCGAACTCAACGCCGCCACACCCGTGCCCGAGTGGGGCGGCAAGAAACTGTTCATCATGTTCGAGGACTGCGCGTATCTGACGGAGAACGGCTATCGGTTCTTCCGCCCCCGTCAGGAGCAGTTTTATCTGGTGCGCTCGGCGACGCCGGCGTCGTGACGGTGGGATCCACCGACGGTGGCACCATCGCGTATTCGTCGATGATCTGACTCGGGGTTCGTAGGTGCTGCGCCTCGACCCGTGTGTCTTGGCGCATCACCGAAACGCCTCATCGTGGAAGCGTCCGCCGCAGTTGGTCAAGGTGATGCACTTCATGCTCGGCGATTCGCCTCGCGTAGAGAAGTACGGTCGCGTCGCGCCCCAATGTGGTGCCTGTAACTGTCGCTCGACGAGACCAGCCGGCCATATCAAGGGTGCGCAAAGTGTCGAGCAGTGCCGATCGCGCTTCAGCGAATGCGCGCAAGGAGGCCCGGAAATCCTCGTCGAGATAGTCCGTCTTCTTGATCCAGCCGCGGGGTGACACATATCGAATTGTCGGGTGATCTTCCTGGATCATCCGGCCGATGCTGCGCCCCCAGACGTCCGCGCACGCTCGCAGGTGAGCCACGATGTCTCTCGCCGACCAGGCCTCCGCTGCTGGCGGGCGGTGAAGCTGCCCGTCGTCATGCCCACGAGCGATTCGGCCAATCTCCTTCGGCGTTTCGGCCAACATCTCGAGAACCGATTCGATTTCGGACTCCCGTCCCGTTGTGGGTTCGCGCATCGCTATGCTCCGTGCGTGTCCGTTGAGTCTGGCGAACGCTCAATGTTCAGTTACTAGCGAAACATGAGTGCGCGAGCGAAACGAGCACTCCTTGCATCGCTTGGCAGCTGCAACCTTTTGTTCGCCCGCGACACCTCCGACTGCATTGTTCCTCTCGGCTTGTGCCTCCGGTGTCCCCGGAACGATTCATACGTCGCGCGAGACGTCGGAATGTCATGGTTGGCGTGTACCACGGTCGAGCAGGCGCTCGGTCCCCGAGGACTGCTCGCGCAGATAGAGTCCGTTCACTCCCTCAACGTTCTTGGTGTGCACCAGCCACCGGCGATCAGGCGACAAACCGCGGTCGCGCGTGAGACGGCTCGCCTCCTCCGGATCGAGGATGCGCGTCTCTCGTCCGTCAGGTGTGACGCTGACCAGCCGTTGTGCCTGCGTCCGGCGTCGGATGGCGTCTCGTGGCGCTTCGTTCGGCAGTATCTCTATCACGGGCGCTTCCGTAAACACGACGCGCGCTCCGTCCGTGGTCCACCGCGGGTCTTCATTGCTCTTCGTCAGATCGCCCAGTGACCGCCGGTCCGAGCCATCCGGGCGCATGACAACGACTCGATATTGGTTCGAGGGGCGCCGATCCTGGACCGCGAAGAGGAGCCAGCGACCATCCGGTGAATAGGCCGCGAGGAATCCATTCGTCGTGCCCGGCAACGACATGACCTCACGGCCGTCCGGGGTCATCCGGTGCAACTGTCTCACGCTATCCCGAATCGACGTGTAGACGAGGAAACGACCGTCCGTGGACCAATTGGGCTGTTCGCCCAGAGTCCCGCTGGGCGTCAGCCTTCTCAGGCTGGTGCCGTCCGGCCGGATCGTATAGACGGCGGCCTCGCCATCGCGGTTGGATTCGAACGCGATGGTCCGACCGTCTGGCGCCCACGATGGGACCGAGTAGTAGATGGCGCGGGCGGATTGCTGCGCGTGAAGTGCCGTGGACACGGTGCCGGCGAGGAGAAGTGCCCACGTGGCTTCGGTCGCTACTCGTGCGATGATCATAGGGCGCTCCCGCGCGTTCTCGTGTCGATGGATTTGAGCAATGCAACGCTGCGAGCGGGCAAATGTTCGAGCCAAACGCCGTAGGGCGTCAGCGTGAGCAAAGGGTTGGGCCGCAGTGCACTGACCGAGGACGTTCGTGGCAGTTGGCTGTTTCATCTTGGCCGCCTTCCAGTCTTGCTTCTTGCACGAAGTGCTGCTTCGTACGCTCGGATAGCCCAAGTCCTTGCCGTCTCCGGATCATCGAATATCTCCACCGGCGCAGATGAGTACGACATCTTCATGGCGACACCGTTCTTGGAGTATTCGAACGGCACGCAGCCAGCCTCGGAGAAGACCGAAGCAGACAGGCTGTCAGTCTGCGCGTCGCAGGGAGAGTGTTTGTTGTGCGGCCAAACGTCTGGTTCAGCTGCAGCCGTTCTTACAAGATGTGGCGCCGCAGGCGCCGCTACCATAGCCCGGCTCTCAACAGCGACCGTCGATTTGGCTAGGCGACCACGACCACACCGTGTCAGCACCCCGTGAACGGGTGAGCGTGGCGCGCCTCACTGTTGTCCAGACCTGCCAAACGTCAGGCGACGTACCCGCTCCGTTGATACGATCAGCTCTCGCCCGCGCGCTACAAACTGAAAGGAGACAGTGCCTAGATCGGCATGGTTGAACCGCAGCGTCGAGGCTGCCGGTGACAGCACACCGCGTGCAAGAATCGATTGCCCCGCTCGTATCACGTGTTCTCCCGCGATCACATCTACGCGTAGGTCGTGCCCCAGTTCCGCGGAGAAATAGCGACCAACGAACTCCTCGCCGACGGCTACCGACGGCGAGGGCCGTGCGGCGGCTACACGCGACACCGTCGCTGCGCGCGGCGTGGGGAGCGGCGCATCCAGCAGCAGGATGTTCGCGATCGCATAGAATACGTCATTGTGCGCCGGAGATCCGTTGCCGCAATAGATGATGCCAAGACGCCGTTGCGGGAAACGAGAGATCTTGCAGCGAGTGCCCAACAGGCCCCCCGAATGCAAGATCTCGCGGAAGCCCTCGTGTCGGTCGATGATGTTGCCGAACGCATATTCGACGGTGTCACCGCTGGCCACGACGCCGCGCGACTCCAGCGAACGCACAAATCCCTGACCACCGACTCGTGACTGTTCGAGTCCGATGACCCAACGTGCGAGATCCGGTATCGTGGAGACGAGGTCCGATGCCCCCGTACGACGGTCGCGACTGACCATGCGGATCCAGTGCCCGGACGTGTCGCGCTGATAGCTGGGTGGCGCGGGCGCGGGGGTCGTAGGCTCGGGAGCAGAGAACGCTGACTGTACCATCTGCAGTGGAGCGAAGAGCTGGTGCTCGGTGAACTCCGTGAACGACTGACCCGACACGCGCTCCACCAGGAGCGCGAGGAGGACGTAGCCCGAGTTGGTGTAGGAGTATTCCGTCCCGGGCACGAAGTTCAGGTGTTGTTGTCGAGCGATCAGGGCAAGATGAGCCGCACGACCACGCGCGTCTTCCGGCGAACTGCCGGCCAAGGTCCACAGCGCATGGATGTCCCTGAGTCCGCTCGTATGGTGGATCAGGTGGCGCACGCGGATCGGCGTGCCGAAGTCTGGCAACTCGGGGATGTACCGCCTGACATCGTCATCCAATGACAGGACCCCGCGCTCCACGAGAAGGGCGATGCTGGCCGCCGTGAACTGCTTCGCCACGGACATCACGTTGAACGGTGTCTCCGGCTTCATTGGCGTTTGCGCCTCGAGATCTGCCATCCCGTGCGCACCGACAAAGACGAGAGCCCCGTTCAACACAATGCCGACGACCGCACCCGGCTCTGCTGACGGATACTGCTGCCGGAGCAGCGAATCCACGCGCGCGAACCGGGAGACGAGTGAGTCCTGCGACTGCGCGATCGTCGCGGTGAACATCAGTGCGCACACGACCGTCGCAGCGCGAGACATCTGACTCGTCACGACCCCTCCGAGAAGTTGGTTAATGCCACCGATCTGGTTCGACTCCCGGAGGGAGTGAAGCGTTTGAGTCGTCCGCCGAAACCGCGAAGCGTGCGGCGCCGAAGGGAGAGCCGTGGCCGCTTTCCGCGGTCCTTCCGCAGGGGCGCCGCGCCGCCGTGGCGCCGGTTTCGACCACGCCGTACACTAGAGAATTCTGCACCGCTCCACTTCCCGCCAACGCTGCCCTATATGAAGGCTTCCGTCCTCTCACTACTCGGCGCGGCACTTTTTGCCGCGCCCGCCGCGCTCGCCCAGTCGCCCGCGACCTCGGCAACCGGTGCTAGCTGGATGCGCTATCCCGCCATTTCGCCCGACGGGCGCACCATCGTCTTCACCTACAAAGGTGATCTCTACCGCGTCGCGTCGACCGGTGGCCAGGCGATCGCGTTGACGACGCATCCGGCGGAAGACTACATGCCAGTATGGAGCCACGACGGAAAGCAGATTGCGTTCGCGTCGGATCGGTATGGCAATCTCGACGTCTTTGTCGTGGCAGCCGACGGGGGCGAACCAAAGCGCATCACGTTCCACTCGGCGAGTGAAACGCCCTACAGCTTCAGCGCCGACGACAAGAGCATCATCTTCGGCGCCGCGCGCGGCGACGCGGCCAGCAATCGACAGTACCCGACGGGCTCGCAGCCGGAGCTCTATCAAGTGCCTGCCACAGGTGGTCGTCCGATTCAGCTGCTCACAACGCCCGCCGAAGAGGTGCGGCCGAGCAAGAATGGCCAGTTCTTGATCTATCAGGACAAGAAGGGCGGCGAGAACACCTGGCGCAAACATCATACGTCGGCGATCGCGCGCGACATCTGGATCTACGACTCGAGAGCCGGCACACACAAGAAGCTCACGACGTTCGCCGGTGAAGATCGCGGGCCCGTCTTCGTCGACAGCGACAAGGCATTCGTCTACCTGAGCGAGGAGAGCGGCAACTTCAACGTTCACAAGATGAGCGTCGACGGCGGCCCGTCGCAGCAGCTGACGTCGTTCAAGCAGGTGCCGGTGCGTTTCCTCACCGTCGCCGACAACGGCACGATGTCGTTCGGATTCGATGGCCACATCTACACGATGCCGGCCGGCGGATCGCCGAAACAGATTCCGATTACCGTCATGGGCGATACCAAGGCGAACAACGAACGCATCATGGCCGTGAACAACGGCGCGTCCGGTCTCTCGGTCAGCCCAAACGGCAAGGAAGTCGCGTTCACCTTCCGCGGCGACGTGTTCGTCGCGGGCGCCGATGGCGGCGGCACGAAGCGCATCACGAGTACGCCCGAGAACGAGACCGGCGTCGAGTTCTCACCCGACGGAAAGACGCTGACGTACGCGAGCGAGCGCGGTGGCAAGTGGGCGATTTACGAAGCGCGTCGCCAACGCGCCGCGGAGCCGTATTTCTACGCGTCGACGGTCGTGACGGAAACGCCGATCGTCTCCAACGAGAAGCAGAACGCACAGCCGAAGTATTCACCCGACGGCAAAGAGATCGCCTTCACCGAAGACCGCAACACGCTGCGCGTCTACAACATCGCAACCAAACAATCGCGCACGCTCCTCACGGAGAAGGAGATCTTCGGCGGCGAGCACTACTTCCAGTGGAGTCCCGACTCGAAGTGGATTCTGTTCAACCTCGACGTCCCCGGCATCGCGCCGGGTGAAGTCGGTCTGGTGAAGGCCGACGGCACCGGTCAGACCGTGAATCTCACCCAGAGCGGCTTCAACGACGCCCGCGCCAAGTGGATTCTCGACGGCAAAGCCATGTTGTGGTTCTCCAACCGCGACGGTCTCAAGTCGGTCGCGCAAAGCGGCGGCGGGCAGCAAGACGTCTACGCGATGTTCTTCGATCGCGACGCGTGGGAGAAGTCGCGCTTGAGCAAAGACGACTTCGCGCTCGCGAAGGAGCTCGATTCACTGACCGGACGTCCGAAGCCCGACACGTCGAAAGCCGCCGCCGACTCGACGCCGGCGAAGCCGGCCACCGTTCGGAGAGAGATCGTCATCGATCTCGACGGCATCGAGAACCGCAAGGCGCGCCTCACCATTCATTCGTCGGCGCTCAGCGACGCGCTCGTCAGCAAGGACGGTGAGACGCTCTACTACCTTGCCCGCTTCGAGCGTGGCGTGAATCTCTGGTCGACCAATCTGCGCACGAAAGAAACGAAGATGGTGCTCGCCCTGAACGCGAACAGCGGGAGCATGCAGTGGGACAAAAATCAGAAAAACATCTTCTTGCTCGCGGACGGACAGATCTCCCGAATCGACCCCGCGACGGCAAAGCGTGATCAGATCGCGTTGGCGGGAGAAGAAGCGCTCGATACGGAGGCCGAGCGCGCCGCGATGTTCGATCACGTGTGGCGCCGCACGCGCGACACGTTCTACTCGAAAGGGTATCACGGCGTCGATTGGGCCGGCTTGCGACCGGTCTACGCGAAGTATCTCCCGCACATCGGCAACAATTTCGAGCTCGCCGAGATGTTGGCGGAGATGCTCGGTGAACTGAACATCAGCCACTCGGGTGCCACCTTCGCTGCGTCGCAGCCGACCGATGACGCGACCGCCTCACTGGGTTTGATCTTCGATCCGACCTACACCGGCGCGGGCGCCAAAGTCGCCGAGGTGCTGCGCGAAGGCCCGCTCGATCGCGTCGCCGTGACGATCAAACCCGGCATGATCATCGAGTCGATCGACGGCCGGCCGATTCCCGCCAATCGCGACATCGCCGAGTTCCTGAATCGCAAAGCCGGAAAGAACGTCCTGATCGGCGTAGCCGACGGCGCGACGAAGAGCGAAGTCGTCGTGAAGCCTGTGAGCATCGCGGAGGAGAATCGCCTGCTCTACACGCGCTGGATCAAGCGGAATCAGGACGAAGTTGACAAGACAAGCGGCGGGGAGCTCGGCTACATCCACATCCCAGGCATGAACGACGGCGCGATGCGCACGACGTTCGAGGATGTGATGGGGAAATACGCGACGCGCAAAGGTGTGGTCGTCGACACACGGTTCAACGGTGGCGGCGATCTCGTCGCTGATCTCGCGATGTTCCTGAGCGGCAAGAAGTTCTTCGATTACACGACCGACACGCGGTCGAGCGGATTCGAGCCGAACTTCCGCTGGACAAAGCCCAGCGTCGCGCTGGCGAACGAAGCGAACTATTCAGATGGCCACTGCTTCGCCTACGCGTACAAGGACCAGAAAATCGGACCGCTGGTCGGCATGCCGACGCCCGGCACCTGCACGTTCGCCGGGTGGGAATCGTTGCAGGATGGCATTCGCTGGGGCGTTCCCGGCCTTGGCGTCAAGGATGCAACGACCGGCAAGTATCTGGAGAACTTGCAGACCGAGCCCGATATCAAGGTGATGAACGAGTACAACGTGGTGTCGAAGGGGCGCGATCAGCAGCTCGAGGCCGCGATCGCGGCGCTGATGAAACTGATCAAGCCTTTCCCCGTGACTCCGTAGTCACGAGCGACGCGAGGGATCACGCGCGAGGCGTCGCCACACCCGCGGTCACTTCGCCGCTAGGTCGTCTCGGCGTTCTTTCGCGGCGGCCACGGCCTCTTGAATGCGCCGGACCCGTGTCGGCGCTTTGACGGCTTCATTCATCCGGCGCATGAGGTACTGCTGTTTGCCGGGCGGCAGTGACGCAAACGCGTCCGTCATGTCGTCGGCGGCCAGCGCGCGCGCCAGATCGTCGGGAATGTCAACCTGCGCACGATCGAGCACGGTGAAACGCACCTGGATGCGATCGCCGGTCGTGGTCTGCGTCTCCTGCCGCACCGTGGCCTTGATGCGCAGGTAGTGCTGGCCGTTCCCCACAGGGAACAGACTCACCTGAAACGGTGCGGATTCGTTCACCCGGGCCAGGACCAAGACCGGGCCCGTGGTGCCCAAGGCCGCGGTGATCGCGGCGGGTACGGGAACGGCGCAGTAGTTCATGCCTTCCGCCCAGTTCTCCAGCACGGCGTGAAAGGACAGCTGCTGTCCCGCGATCGGACCCTTCTTCATAGGGGCCGGTCGTCGGCGCGTGGTGGGTGCGCGTGCGCCGAGGGAATGAACGTGGCGCCTGGAAGCATCATCAGTGGGTCCTCGCCTGTGCGCTGGTGGTCGCTCGTGCGGTCGAACGCTCCGATTCAGCGGCGGACCGCGCAGCGGACCGTCCGCTGCAACCGGCTGTGGGGCAGCCAGCACAGTTGTCCTACAACGATACTCATGCTCAAGCTCTGCGCGCGACCCGAGTGGAGGCCCAACGATCATACGGAGTCGACCCCGTCGCAATCATCGTGATCAGCCACCACACGGGACCAGCCAACGCAACAATCGCAGGTCCCCACACCCACGTCGGGAATCCCTCAGCGCCAGAGAGTGCCGCCTGCTGTGCCACAGTGTGCCCGAATTCCCACGGAACGAACTTCACCGCATTGCGATGCAGCGCGGACCAGAACGAGGGCCGTTCTCCGGACTCCCGGGACACGACGAGCCCAAGAAGGCGCTTACCGAGCGACGCCCGCATCGCCGAGCTTTCGCACAGCGCGAAGTAGAGGGTGACTGGCATGGTCATCGTGAGGAAGCCGATGCCTTGCGCCTTCCAGGGATTCCCCGGGCGTGGCGGATTGCCATCGGTGGCAATCATTACAACGCCGAACAGCAGACCGCCCCAGAGGACCACGACCAGCCAATCCATGCCGAACGCCAGCAGACGGCGAACGGCAGCCGTTCCTTTTCGCTTCATGCTTGATCCCGACGCAAAAGACGGTCTGCCCAACGCAAAGTCGCCCGATAAATACAACCCCGCTCGGTCGCTCTACCTGCGTACACGCAGAACATGCGCCTCCTCGCCCTTGCACGGCAACCGCAAAGGCAGTGTCGGCACCTGGTCCCTGCGATAAGACGGCACGACGCACGATAGTCCGGTCGATCTAGTCGCGAGGCACGTGCAGGCGCTTCCGCGTGCCCGCCGCGCACGTTGGCGCGCAGCCCCCCCTCACCGCCCCCGCGGCACAATCGGCACCCGCAACACCGGCGCCTCACGCTCGCCGCGCTTGTCCGTCGGATACCAGTACGTCGTAAACCGCAGCGCATACCCCGCGGGCGCGTCGGCCGGAATCGTCACCTCCACATCAAACGTCTGCCCGGCGCTCACCGTCCGTCGTGCGACACCAGCCACCTGCTGCGCCACCGGAAGTTCGGCACCATCGCGGGCCAGCGCGCGCCACGTCTGCACCACGGTGTCGCGAACAAATTCCACGGCGATCTGCTCGTCCACTGGAATGCTCACAAAGCGCAGGCGGTGTGTACCCGGTGTGAGCGCGAGCGGCGCGGCGCTTGTGCGTCCGTTGATCGCCAGCGCGCCGGTGACCGAGTCGCCGAGCATGCCCATCACAATCACGTGATCGCGCGTGGTGTCGCGTGGCGCGCTGGGCTCTTCCACAATCAACGCGCCGTACAAGCCGGTGGAGAGTTCGCTCCCTGCTTCATCGTGCGTGTGATAGATGAACGTACCGGCACGCGCCGGCGTGAGACGCACCACAAACGAATCGCCCGGTGCGATGGGCGGCCGCACGCTGCGCCCGGCACCACTCCAGCCGCCAACACCATCGAACCAACTTTCGATCTCCATGCCGTGCCAGTGCACCGCAAGCGGCGATGATAGCCGATTAACTACCGTGATCGCCGTGGGCTCGCCCCGATGCAGCACGAGTGTCGAGCCCGGAAACTGCATCGAATCCCGCGCGGGGGCCGTCGCACCCTGCTGCAACACGAATGAGTGCCCGGCGATGGTGCCAAACTGGTTGGCGCGCTGCGTCGCCACCACACGCAGCGACCGCACCGCGCGCGCGCCGGGGTTACGCCCCGACGCCAATGCCATCGCGCCCGCCGCGGTCGCGCCAGGGCGCGGTACCACGTGAATGCCCATCACCAACCCCGCCATGTTCTCCTCGGCATGGTGCACCGACGACATCTCGTGCGTGCCCGCGGCAGCGCGCGGCTCGATCGCCTGCACCAGCGCCATATGCCGCACAAGGTGACAATGAAAGAGCCAGTTGCCCGGACGCTCTGGCACCCACGTGAGCGCCAGCGTGCCGTTGGCTCTGATCACCTCGGTCACCAACCGTCGTTGCTGCGCAGCGGGAAGAATGGTGTCGAGCACACCATCACCACGCGCGGTGAGCGTGAAGTAGAACCCATGCAGATGCATTGGATGTTGCGAGGCGCTCGCGTTGATGACGCGCCAGCGCACCGTGTCGCCAACGGTGTAGCGCAACCGCTCCGTGCTCGGCCAGCTCGCTCCGTTGACCATCATCTTGAATGCAGGGTCGTGTTTGAGGCGCGGATCGTCATCGTCGAGCCAGCGGCTGATGAGCAGAATGCGCTCACCACGCGGCGGTACACTCCCCGCCGCATCCACGATCAGCGCGCCCACCAGCGGCCCTTCACCCTTCTCACCGCTCGGCCAGTCATCCGGAACGGGTGCGGTCGGATGCTGCACCGCAGGCCGGACGCGCGCCCAATAGTAGTACGTGCCCGCGGCCGTCACGCGAAACGTGACCGTGGCGCGTTCGCCTGGTGCCAGCATGACGGAGTCCATGCCGCGCTCCGCCGCATGGTCGTTGAGGCCGAACACGGCGAGTCGTACGCCAAGGGTGTTGTGCAACCGCACCCGCATCAGCGTGCCCGACGGCGCGCGCAGCAACGGACCCGGCACTTTGGCCGGCTGTCCATCCTCCACGAACGTGAAGGCCGGAAGCTCGGCGCCCTGCGGTCCCTCGGGGCGCCAGCGCACCTCGCGGATGCTCAGCGATGCGGCGAGCGTATCGGCCACCCGCCGGCCGGCCGCGCGGCGAAAATCCTCCAACTGTGCCAGTGGTGGAGGCGCGTGACGAACAGATCTCGGCACGGCGGCATCAGGGGCGTTCGAGACAGCAAGGGCGGCGACGATCAGGAGTATTGCAGTGCGCATGGTCGAGTATGCCACTGGATTCCACGGCGCGCTAATGCGTGCCATCGCCAACTGCGTCACTACCCTCTTGCGCGCCGTCGGAGGTACTTATACACTGAACCATATGGTTCACTATTAGCAAACCCATCTCGACGCGTCGATCACCGAACTGGCCGGGACGTTTCGCATGACGCTCACCGGCATGAAGAAGCACATCGGGGAACGCACGCTTCGACAGGCTCGAACAGGTCGTCGAGGAGTTGAAGCAGAAACAACGCGGCCAATCGACGAGAGGAATTCTCCCTTGAACACTCGCTTCAACAGCACCACTCAGGTCTCGCTGCCGAGCGACACTGAAATCCGCATCACCCGCGACTTCAACGCGCCACGCTCGCTGCTCTGGCAAGCGCATGTTGATCCACAACTCTTTCGTCGATGGATCGGCGGCTATCCCGGTTGGTCGATGCCGGTGTGCGAGTTGGACGTGCGTCCCGGCGGCGCATTCCGCTGGCGCTGGCGCCAGGATGAGGAAGGCAAGGAGTTCGGCTTTTTTGGCGACTACCGCGAAGTCGATGCGCCGGCAACCATCGTCAGCGCCGAATACTTCGATCCCGGCAGCTTTGGCGGCGAGATGCCCACCAGTGCAACCATCAACCGCACGACCTTCACCGAGCAGAATGGCGTCACTACGCTCGTTGTGCTGATCGAGTACGCGTCAAAGGACGCGCGCGATGGCGCGATCTCCACCGGCATGACCGACGGCATGGAGACGAGTTACGCGCGCCTCGACACACTGGTCGCGGAGCTGCACACCGCGTGAGCAGCGCGCGCCGGATACCAACTATTGGCGCGTGTAGATGATCTTCTTCGTTCCGGCTTCGCAGCTGCCGACCGCCAAACGGCTTCGGTTTGTCACAGTGCGTCAAAGAAGGCCAACGCCGCGCGCATCGCTTCGGGAATCGGCTGACCACGTGCCTTGAGTGACTGTACCTCGCGGGCCAGTCGCGCGTGCACGGTTTCTCCCTCCTGCCCCGTGTTGACATTCCGTCCGATGACAACATCCTTGGCGCCGGGAATATGCTGGGCCAGCAACAGGATAGCGTTCCACCGTTCACCTTCAACGGCCAGCTCGATGGGCCCTTGGCCGCTCGCGTTTCGGTACCGGGTATCTGCACCGTGGTCGAGAAGCATCTGCAGCCGCGTCACGTCCCGGCTACTGCGATCCCCGACCTCCAGCACGTTCCACCACACCAACCCGCCCGCCCCGTTGTCCGCGTTGACGTCAGCGTCCGCCGCAAGCAGGAGCTCCATGGCGCGGGTGCTGAGTGCGATCGCCGCCGCGAGTGGCTGGCCACGGGGCACGTTCGGATTCGCGCCGGCGGCGAGCAGCGCTCGAATCACCTCGGCGAAACCATCCGATTCGTCGGCACGCTCCAACGCGAAGGTGAGGAACGTTGCGGAGTCACCCAACGGGACGTAGTACGTGCGGTTCGTTGGGACCTGACGGTTCAGATCGCCGGCGCCGGGCAGCGCTGCGTTGATCCGTGCCACGTCACCATCCGCAATCGCGGCCGCCAGTGCGCGCGGGCCCGCTTCTCGAAACAGATGTTCGCCTCGCCGGTAGCGCTCCTGCTCGACGTCTCGCATGCGGCCACCAACGGACCGGACCACCAGCTGCACCGGCGCACCCACCATCGGAGAAAGCACCGGCAAGAGCAGCAGCACGATACACGCGATGCGAATCCACGGGGCCTTGGCAACAAGAAACAGGCCCGCCGCCACCACCAGCACGACCAGCGGAATCAGTACAAGCCACGCGCCGACCAGTCCACCGTTTTCGCCTTTGTACTCGCCAATGCTGCCGGCGACCTTGGCAAGCATGAACGCCACCACCATGGCTTCGACAGCAAAGATGCCCCAGAAGATCTTTGCGAGTGGGAGATCACCGGCATTCATCGTACGCGTCGTTGTGAGTTAAGACGTGCTGTAGGCTCGCTCGAGCGCCGCGACGTCGAGCTTCACCTTGGTCATCGGAGATTCTCCCGTGGTAAGCCAGCGCTTCGCTGCAGGGTCTCGAGTTCCTGCATAGCGCGCTCGGCGTCCTCAACCGGAACAAAAAGGTGATCGTGACTGACGCCCGCGATCACGTTGCAACTGATGCCGACGCGCGCCAGCGCCGTCGAGAACACCGCAGTCAGGCCCACGGCGGCAAGGTCCGAGTGCACCGTGAGGGTAATCCACGCGCACCGAAAGACCACGTCAAGTCCCTCATCGGCTGCGAACGCCTCCTCGACCACCAGCGACAACCCCTCGGCTTCTCGAATGAACGCCACGACACGTGATGAATCGAGCGGTGCGCCTCGCGTGTCTCGAACAAACACAAACACGCCGTCGTGGAGGACGGGGTTCAACGTGTGAAGGAGCGTGTCGAGATCCGAAACAGGGGGCCTGATCACGAAGAACCTCTTCCCGAAGTATCAGCCGCGGAGCGCGAGTCAGCTGTGGGTCGCGTGCGTCTGCGTCGCGTGCGCCACCCTGACACGAACGTGAGCAGCACAATACCGCATGCACCCAAACCAAGCACCGGCATCACGCGGCGAAGCTCGGCGGGCACGACAAGTATGTCAGGCACCCCGGTTTGCCAGAACACCCACGCTGCGCCGAGCTGCGACGCGAGCGCCTTGCTGCCAGTTGCGAGGACGATGATCGCGTCCTGCGTGTTCGGGTTGATCCGGACGGTCGCACTGATCGCCGGCTCATTGGCGCCGTCATGGCCGAAGATCACGCCGCCCTGTTTCGTCGGCGCGTACAGGACCGTACCCAACCCCCAGATGTCGGCGCCCATCGATGTGGCCTCGGCAGTGCGCATCGATTCGAGCGTCTTTTGGGTGAGTGGGCTCCCCTCGACCGTTCCCAGCTCCGCCAGCACCAACCGGACCATATCGCTGGCTGACGTGGTAAAGCCCGTCGCCGCGTTGGACGCGTATCGGTAGATCGGCGCCGGCCGGCCGTCAGCGTCGTAGGACTTCGCTGTGTTGCTCGTTGCAGAAAGATCGGCGTATCCAGAGCGCACCATGCCGAGCGGCTGGAGCAGCTCGCGATTCACGAACGTCTCGAACGGCACTCCAGAGACCTCTTCCACCAACAGCTCGAGCACCAGGTAGCCACCGCCCGAATACTGAAACTGAGCGCCAGGCTTGGTCCCCACGGTGATGGGCGCCGACGCGCGGCCCATGGACGCCCGCGGCGCAGTCAGCGCCTCCTCCAGTGTTGGCAGAGGCTCGTCCAATCGATAGTCGCCGAAACCCAGCCCGTCGGTCAGTCCGGCCGTGTGACTCAGCAGTCGCCGCGCGGTGACGTCGCGCGAACTGAATGCGCTGGCGGGAAAGCGCCATCTCGTGAGGTAACTCTCCACCGGGCGATCGAGGTCCAGCTTGCCTTGCTCCACAAGCGTCATGACGGCATGTGCCGTGATCCACTTGCTCAACGAGGCCGTCGCAAACACGCTGTTCTGGTCGATGCGATCGGCGTTCGCCGAGTAGTACTCGGCACTGATCGCACCACGCTCGATCAGGACGAGCGCCGTGTTGCCACGATTACCCGCGTTGACCATGGAGATTGCTGCGTCCATGAAGGCACGCGGATCGTCCGTGGGGGCCAGCGGACGCCGCCACCAGCCAAACAGCGTGCCACTCACGACGACTGCGGCCCATAGGATGACCAGCAGCAGAGCTACGCCTGCGCGCTTCACCATGTTCGTTACGTGCCTGAATCGGGTGCGAACTGCGTGCCAACCGGACGTGTATGCCCCGCGATGGTGATCGCGTCGAAGCCCTCGAGCCATCCGGTGAATTCGTAGTACTGCGATTCGGTGGTCGCCACATCAAGCACGATGTAGGCGAGTCGATCTGGCCACTCGGGATTCTCAATGGGCACAAACCCGCTTCCGTACACAATCCATTCCCTGGCGGCAGCGCTCACGGACAACTGTGCCAGATCCTGATCAGTCGAGCCGAGCGGCATGCGGATCACTACGGCCGGTCCGCAGGGGAGTTTCTGATAGTCAAACGACCCAAGCGGACGATATGGAGAGGTCCACGTCTCCTCGTCTTCGAGATCCCAATGCGTCGGAATGTCCGGATGGACATCACGCCACGTCGCGCCGACGGGCAACGCGCGCAGATGCGCCAGGAACTGCTCAACGGCGTCATCGCTGTCGGACGCCATCCCTCCGTAGGGCGAACGCTCTTCGTCCAGGCCAATGCGACGAAGTTCGCGACGGTATTGCTCGATGAAGGACGTGTTGTCCATGTGATTGCATGAGAATGATTGCGCACCTGACGACAGGGCGTCCTTTGACTTCCGAACGTCACGTCAGTCGCGCACGCGCCGGTAGTGCAGCGCGATTGTGCCGTTGCGAAGCGGCGTCGACGAGACCAGCTCGAGCCGTCGCGTGCCGGGGAGCCCACGCTGGTACAGGGTGGGGCCGTGACCGGCGATTCTGGGCTGGAGCAGGAACCTGTACTCGTCGATCAGATCCAGGCGGTCCAGCTCGGTCGCCAGCATGCCGCTACCAAGCAGGACGCCAGCAGGCGTCGCGTCCTTGAGTTCCTGCACGCGCGTGCGCAGGTCGCCGGTGAGATGGTGACTGTTGGTCCACGGGAAGTCCGTTCGTGTCGACGACACCACGAACTTCGGCTTGGCCTCGAGCGTGACCGCCCATTCGCGTATCGCCGGCGGCGCCTCCACGTCGCCGCGAGCGACCGCCGGCCAATAACTCTCCATCATCTCGTACGTGACGCGGCCCCACAGCATCGCCCCTCCCTCGTCCAGAAGACGGGTGAACAACGCGTGTGTCTCGTCGTCAGCAATGCCCTCCCGGTGGTCGACGCAACCGTCGAGGGTGACGTTGAGGCTGAAGGTCAAGAGTCCCATGGTGACGAGTGTCCTCCGAGGTGGGCGATCCGATGGACTGTCGATGGTCGACAGGCATACGCCGTCTCACCGAGCGTGCGATGGCGAATGGCGAAGAGTGCGTGAGCGATTGAGGCGCGACGTTCCCTGCCCCACCCAGCCTTCCTCAAGTCCCGAAAGAGCGAGCGATAGGCCATCCTGGCGCGCGTCGCGTCCGGCCATCGACCTGCATGACCGCGCGCCGCGCACCGAGTCGACGGATGGCCTGTACATCAGATATCCGCGAAAGGGCCAGCGCCGTCGCTGTTCGGAAGGCTCAGCTCCGTATGATGCGCGATGTACCATTCGAGGAAGATGGCCAGTGCGCTCAGGGCACGGGCGTGCGTCTGCGCGGTCAGACGCGACGGAGCATCCGCGCGCGTGTGAGAATCAACCAGCCGTGATGCCCACTCCCGCAGCACTGCCACATCCTGGCTGTTGAACCAATGCCCCCAGCCCGCCTGCCACTCGAAGGTGCTGTTGCTGACGAGGCGATCGGCCAAACCTCCAACGTCACGCACGTCGAGGAGGATCGGTCCGGGCTCGCGCGCTCCGAGCGACCGCTGCCGTAGTTCGCTCTCGACGACGCGTAACGCGGCGATACCGTCCGCCAGAATTCGCTCGAAACCTTCGGGAAGTGTTGTCATGGCGTTGGACAATCACGCGGAAGCACGTCGTTGCACAGACGCACTGATGTGAAAGCGCATCAATCAAGTTAACTATCTCCGGCGTCCGCCGACCGATGGCATCAGCGCACTTCCCTCAAGTGGTGAACACGTGAAACCGTTACCGATGTGGGTATCGTCGCTGCTCCTCGTCATACTCGGCACGCCTCACGCCGTATCAGCCCAATCCCACCTCACGCGCACCAACCCGGCTGGAGCGCACGTCGTCGGTCTCCGGATCGTCGAGCAGTATGATCGGTCTCGCGGGTATCGCGGCGTGACCGACCCGTATACCGGGCAAGCGACCACGGGTGAACGCGCGCGCCCGATTCAGACGTTGATCTGGTACCCCGCAGAGAAGGGCACGGGCTCGGTGGTGCACGCCGAAGACTACGTGCGCCTCGGCGCAACGGCTGACGATTTTGGCCAGACGCCGGCAGAGCGGGATCGACTGGAAGCCGCCTACGTGAGTCGCCGTGTCGGTTCCCTCTCTCCATCACGCGCGAAGGCCGAGCTCACCGCCACCATGCTCGCCAACCGGAATGCGACTCCCACCGTCGGGCGCTTCCCGGTCGTCATCTATGCACCCAGCTATCGGGCCGACGCGTTCGAGAATGCCGATCTCTGCGAGTATCTCGCCAGTCATGGTTACATCGTCATCGCCAGCCCGAGCGTTGGTCAGACGCCGGGAGGAATGACGGATGATCTGGAAGGCGCCGAAACCCAAATGGGCGACATCGAATTCCTGATCGGCTTTGCCTACGGCGTGCCCGAGGCCGATACGCACCGTCTCGCGGTGATCGGCTATAGCTGGGGTGGTCTGGCGAATGTCATGGCGGCCGCTAAAGACTCGAGAATTCTCGCGCTCGTCGCCCTCGATGGTTCGGTGCGCACTTACCCCGCCGTCATCGAACAGTCCCGATTCCTGACGCCGGCGCGCGTCACCGCCCCACTGCTCTACATCGCCGCCACGCCGAAACAGGTGGAAAGCTTGTCATCAGACGTGAACGCCGAGACGAGCTTTCTGAATCGCATCAAGTACGCTGACCTGTATCGCGTCACCCTCGCTCCGTACATCCATGCGAATTTCTCCGTCATGGGGCAGCGGTTCATGGCGGACGATGCATACGGCAACTACAACAAGGACGAGTTGTCCACCGCGAACGGATGGCTCGAGCGGTATGTCGCCAATTTCCTCGACGGCTACCTGAAGGGCGATGCGGCCGGCCGAGCGTTTCTCGACACGCCCGGCGACAAGATCGGTGCGCCACCGCATCTGCTGACGACGTTCGTCGCAAAAGCACAGGGCGTGCCTCCCACCCAGAGCGCGTTCGCGGCAGAGCTGGCGCGGCAGGGATTCGACCGGGTCTCCACGGTGTACTCGGCGTTCAAGCAACGTGACTCGAGTTTCACGCTCTCCGAAGTCGAGGTGAACGCGTGGGGCTACAAGCTGATGAGAGCCGGCCAGACCAAGTCGTCAGTCGCCATCCTGCGTCTGAACACCGAACTCCATGCAGATAGCTGGAACGCGTTCGATAGTCTTGGCGAGGCATACGCCCAGGTCGGCAATAAGCCGATGGCCATCGACAGTTTTCGAAAGTCGCTCGCGCTGAACCCCAACAACACCAACGCGGTGGCGTCGCTCAAGCAACTCGGCGCGAGGCCGTAGCAGCGCACCGATGGAACGTTCGGTGCGCGGGAAGCGGGACGTGTTCCCCACCCGCATCGGCAGCGATGTGCCACGCGGCGTGAGGATCCCCGGGGCGCCCGCAGGACGTCCCACTACGAGAGCGCGGGCGATTGATCGCCGAATCGGGCCAGATAGTGCCAGACCTTCTTGAGGTCCTGCAGGTGATGACGCTCCGTGCGCACCGCCACCTCAAGAATGGCTGGGGTGAGCCATCCATCGACAGCCACCGACCGGCCCAGCGCCACGTACTCTGAACCACGATAGCTCGGATACCGTGCCATCTCGTCAACGTGGAGGCGAAAGCCCGGGTGCCATTCGAGAGTACACGGGAGTTGGCGTGCGAGCGCCTCGACGTCGGTGTCGCGAAAGCAGGGGTCGAGGACAAGTGCCTCCACGTCGACAGCGAGTCGAAGGGGGCCATGCACGTGCGCTTCGATGTAGTCGTCGAGTCGGTCCCGCTGATGCGTTGTGGCGAGCTCGATGAGACGCATTCGAGACGCCGTACCGAACGCGGACGGGTCGAAGCAGGAATCGGGAAAACAAAACGTGCAGCGCGACGCGATGTCCGGACGAAGCCGCAGGTGGGCGGAACCGAACCGAGTGGCCGCACCCGTCGCCCGGCGGCGAAAGTTCAGTGCGCCGACTTTTGGGCGCTCGTTGGTGGGGGCGGTATCGTAGGCGCCACCAAAGAGCCGAGTCTCCCAGTGCCAGCGCTCGGCTCCGGGGAATGCCGAAAGGCTTCCGTTCCCGGTGCCCGTTTCGAATTGCGAGCGGTACTCCCCGTCGTTCGCCAAGGCATGAAGCAGCGGGACGTCTCGGTGGAGTCTGGCCGGATGAAAGTTGATCGTTACTCGGAGTGTCGGATCGAGCGGACCACCGTCGCTACGCGCTGCCACGTGGGCGATCGCATGCTGCTGAGGAGAATTCAACGGTGGCACCCAGATATGCATATTCATGAGCTCAATCGAGGCCGGATGATGCAGTGATTGGCAAAATGCGGCGCCGAAGCCGCCGCGTCCCTACGGTGACCGTCTGCACCAACCGTCGTTAGGCCGTGGTCTCTCGAGAAGCAGTTGAGGCAGTAAGCAGAAAGCACAGCAACAGCAAGACGCTGTACTCTGCCCCGCCTACCTGATGCCCCACAGTGAACCATCCTCGGGGCGCGTGCACCAGGATGATCCCCACGAGGTGCTCACACGCAAACACCGCGGCGAGTATCCGGATAAACCGTCCGCTCGCCAATGTCAGGCCGCCAATGACCTCATTGGCCGTGATGGCCCAAGCCACGACGACGCCGGCCGGCACACCCTGGCCTGCGAGAAAGTCGCCGAAATTTCCAACGGTGCCGACGACAGTGCGTGTGATGCCGTGCGCCGCCATGTAGAGGCCGAGCACGACACGCAAGACGAGCAACCACTGTGTGGTCGACAGAAACGGAAAACGCGACAAAGGGAGCTCCTCGATGAGATGGTCGCTTCAGTCACCGACAGAAGGACGTGGCTTCCGCAGCGCCTCTTTCACGTGAAGCGTGTATTCGGCCGTCTGCGACGTGGCATCGAACGCACTTACGGCGTCAGACGCCCGATCGGTTCATCGGGACCTTCCAGTCGCGCATCCGCGCGTCGTGCGATGCGGAGCGTTGCCGTGCTCAGCACACTCCCGATGCCACCGAATCCCGCGATAGACGCGACGAGGACACCAAACGGAAGGGCCGGTCCGGTAGCAGCCAATGCGAGCAGCACCGGGAGACTCCCCGCCGCGACAAACCCCCAACCGGCCACTCGCCGCGCGGAGAGCGTCGCAAGGGATTGGCCGCGCTCCCGACGCGCAAGCAACCACGCGAAAAGGCCACCCCCAACCCCACCGACGAGGAGCCCTCGCACCGCCACGGCGACGAGTTCGCGTGCCCCGAACATGGAGGCGGGCACCAGGTCTGTGGCGAGTCCGAGCGCGAGCGATCCCGTCGCGAGTGTGGCAAGAGCGACGCCCCACGTGATGGCAATGCCGACCAGACCGCGAAAACGCCGACTGTTGTTCATGTCCGAATCTGGTGTGAGGGGACGACCGGTCCGCAGCAGCGATCTCATGAAGATGTGCGCGCAGCGGGCAGCCGCCACCTCGCCAATCAGCGCTGGCGGGAATGCGCCAGCGCCTTAGATGCCGAACATCATCGGCGTCTCTCCAACCCCCCAGGATCTCGCGCGTGAACGGAGAAGCCACCATCGGCGCGCTGCACCGCGTCGAGCATCTTCGCGAACCGTCGTGACCGCAGCGGATCGTTCGGCGGTGCCCGTGCAGGCGTCCAAGGCCACCGTAAACAGGAGACAGAGAGCTCTTCTGGTGAGAGCGCGAAGGGGATGTGTGAACAGATCGAGTGGCAGTCCCGTGAGCGTGGTGGCTGGTTCGATGTTGGTATCGGCCTCACGTCCGTCTGCGGCACGCATCGTCACCCTCCGCGCGCCCGCTTGCCATGGCGCCAGATCCCGACGGCAACGAGGCCGATACTCGGCCAAAAAGTGAGGCCGGCAAGTATGCCGAGGTACACCGGGTTCGGATTCGGATCGTGGTAGAATCCAAGGCGTGCGGCGACCATGAAGCCAACCAGCGGGCCGGTGCCCACGACGAGGCCAATGAGTCCAACACGAACCCACCAGGATTTCAGATAGTCCGCCATCGTGCGTGCTCCTGTCGGTATGTCGCTAGCGCTCTGCCGCGCGGCCGCACCACGATACGACCGGCGATCGAAGTAGGCCAGTCGCTGCGGCCCCGACGGCAGCAGCGATCCGTTTGGCGCGAAAATCGAAGCCCTTCGATCAGAACCGTTCTGCAGTAGCCGGCAACGCCCACGTGGGGCTCGTCAATCCAAAGCGCTCAAAGAGGGCGCGCGCCTCGTCGGTGGTCCACTTCGTCCAGTGTGGATCGAGATGGCGTCCATACCACGCTTGAGCGAACGCCCACACGTTGGGGAGCGGTTGCACATCTCCACGAGGTATCGCATGCCGGGCGCACCAGCGATCGACGGCGGCGGGAGTCTCGAAAACCAGCATCGTGCTGCAGGTGTACGTGACGTTATCCCACGCCTGCGACATGGGAATCGGAAAGTGCACGTAGTAGTCGGGCGGATTCACCGCGCCGTTCTCAATCCGTAGCGTCACCGGGGTTGCCTCACCGCCCAGCCTCGTAGTGATCGTGGCGTTGGCCCCCAGCAAGGCAACGATGCCGAGCGAACACCACGCACAATTGCCCCACCAACCGCGGCCTCCACTCTCAACCCAGAAGAGGGTGGGCGCGGCAGAGAATGGGTGCATCGCCCAAATCTCGCCACTCGTCGGGTGTAGCACGACACCGTGATACGCCGCGAGGGCCCGCAGCGCGTCAGCGACGATCACCTCGTCGAGTGCGAACATCCGACTGAGCTGCGCAATGGATGGGGCCGTGCCGTGGTCGATGAAGTGCCGGCCGATCGCTGCGTGAAGAGCACCATGGGTCAGAGTCATGCGCATACGGTCCAGTTATGGGATGTCAGCGACCCGCCACACGTTGATGCGCGGCGACACCAATGGTCGCGCCGCTTACCGCTCCCACGCCACCTGCGGCGACGGATAGTAGTTGATCCCCAAGAGTCTCCAACGCGGCGCGTGCGCCGCAATGCGCGTGCGGAACCCTTCCCAGCTTCGCTGCGCCGTCGCACTCCACCCAACCTCGGCCAACGCAGGCAGACGCGGCATCAGCAGGTACTGCGCCGCGTTGAGATTCTTCACCGTCTCGCTCCACAACGGCGCTTCCACACCCAGAATGGATTGCTCGGTAAGCCCGGGTGCGTACGCCGCCGGGTCCCAGTCGTACGCGGTTTGCAACTCGACGTAGCCCGCCCAACGCAGTCCCACTTCGGTGGTCGGTGTGTACTTCATGTCGAGATACGTACGCGGGCCCGGCGACATGATGAGCTGGTTTCCCTGCTTCACCGCCAAGAGCGCCGTGTCGCTGCGCCAGAGCTGCGCGATACTTCCCTTGCGCAGCTTCGCTTTGCCGATTTCTTCCCAGCCCACCATCGTCTTGCCGTACTTCGCCACGATGGCCTGCGTACGCTCCACGAATCGCGCGTACTGTTCGTGGGTGAGCACTTCCACTTCGTCGCCACCGATGTGCACGTAGGCGCCCGGTGTCATGGCTGCAATTTCGCGTACCACGTCGTTTACGAAGCGCCACGTGATGGCCTTGTCGGGGCACAGGGCACTCCACCCCACGCGTATGCCCGTATACACGCCCGCCGGTTGCGTGCCCGCGCCAAAGATGCTCGGCGTGGGGCGACTGCATCCGAGACGCGGATACGCCGCAATGGCGGCGTTGGTGTGTCCGGGCATGTCGATTTCCGGCACCACCGTGATGTGCCGCGCCGCAGCGTAGCGCACGATGTCGGTGTAGTCGGCCTTGGTGTAGAAGCCACCCGACGCTCCCCCTACCTCGGTGCTGCCGCCGACCGTCGTCAGCTTGGGCCAACTCGCAATGGCGATGCGCCACCCCTGATCGTCAGCCAGGTGCAGGTGCAACCGGTTCAACTTGTACAGCGCCATCAGGTCGATATGCTGCTTGACCTCGTCCACCGTGAAGAAGTGCCGCGCGACATCGAGCATCGAGCCGCGCCACGCAAAACGTGGCGAGTCCGTGATGCGGCCCGCCGGCACCGACACCACCGGCGCGAGCCGCAACGCACTCTGCTCCGCCTCGATACCCCACGGCAGCAACTGCCGCAACGTGGCGACACCGAAAAACACGCCGGCGGGAGTGCGCGCCACCACGCGTATCGTGTCGGCCGTAATGTCGAGCGTGTAGCCGTCGTCACGCGTGCCGGGCGGCGTCACCACATTGGCCAGTGCACTCGTGTCGACGCGCAGCAGCAGCACGTTGCCTGGTGCCAAGGCGGCGCGATTGGCTCGCCGCACCGGCAACTGCAACGCCGTCGACTTCCGCAGGATGCGCGCGAGAAACTCGCCCGTCTGCATCACCTCGGCCGAGCCGTCGATCACGATGGCGGTCGACGCAGAGAAGACAAACGGCGCCCCCGTGGCGGCCACCACGCTTGTGGGGATGGGCACCACACGATGCGCATCGAGCGTGGTGAGCGGCGCCGACACTGCCGGCGCGGCGGCAGGCGCAGCCTGCGAGAGCAGCGAGGTCGCTGGGGCGACGCCGAGGAACGCGAAGACCGACCAGACGCGGTGGCCGGCACGGGAGGCACGTCGAGGTGTGGACATGGCGAGAATCTACGTCACAGGCGGCGCCGTGTCCGCCCCGCGAGACCACTTCAAGCGTTGACCCGGGCTTCACCGTCGTTCGTGTTCGCGGGGGCAACGCGAAGAACGCCGTGCCATCAATCGACGATGAACAGCGTCGCGCCGATCTCTGTAAATGACTTATGAGGTTCGGTGTCGTCAGCGACTTGGTAGCTCATGCCTGGTCGCAGCGTGAACACGCGTCCGTCTTTGAGCTCGGTGTGCAGCTCACCGTCCATGCACAGCAGAATGTGCCCCTTGGCGCACCAATGGTCTGCC